>Ga0184634_10000535_pt1 | contig 9893 bp, 9 predicted proteins | sample PLM31_200_b1_FD_133016 | JGI IMG/M metagenome (GOLD analysis project Ga0184634, IMG submission 133016) | Groundwater sediment microbial communities from an aquifer in East River, Colorado, USA - PLM3-1_200_b1 | ecosystem: Environmental > Terrestrial > Soil > Riparian zone | place: USA: East... | reverse complement strand
GCTCTCGGCGATCTGGACGAGGCGCGCGTCCATCGACGCCTCGACGCGGCCCTCGACCACCAGCGTGTCGCAGTCGGTGATCTCAGCGCCTTTTAGCTTGATGTCCGGCCCGACGATCAGCTTGCTTCCCTTCCCCTCCTCGGGCTTCGCCTTGGGAGGCTCGGGGTCCGCACGCGGCGGCTCGGCGCGAACCTCGGTTGCCGCGGCTGTGGTCGGCTCGAGGGGGCGCGCGTCGCGGCGATAGCGGTCGTTCGGGTTGAACAGCCCCGGTTTGTTGAGCATAGCTCCTCCTGGTGCGGGTCGAAACGTCACATGCAGCAAGGCACGTGCCACGCACGTTTTCCCGGGCTGGAGTGGTGTTTTTGTCGCCAGGGGGCGACAGGGGGGCGAGACCGTTTGCCAAGCCGCTGTTTCGCGGGCAAACTGCCTGTCGCTGCGACACGACAGCCCGCGCCTCGTTCGGCACCTGCGATGCCCCCCCCGAACATCACCGTGCGCTTCGCGACGCTCGCCGACGTCGGCGAGATCGCCGCAATGTCGCGCGAGCTGATCGAGACCGGTCTCGGCTGGACGTGGACGCAGGCGCGCGTCGCCCGGAATATCGCCTCCACGAGCACGGTCACGCTGGCCGCGTGCGAGGCCGAGCGCCTGGTCGCGTTCGCGATCATGTACTTCGGCGACGACCACGCGCACCTCAGCCTGCTCGCGGTGCGGCGTCCGTGGCAGCGCGTCGGGATCGGGCGGCATCTCGTCGCGTGGCTGGAGGAGTCGGGGCTCGTCGCCGGCATCGGGACGATCCGCCTCGAGCTCCGCGCGTCCAATCGCGGCGCGCGGCGCTTCTACGAGCGGCTCGGGTTCCAGGAGGTCGCGCGGGTGCCGGAGTACTACGGCGGCGTCGAGACCGCGGTGCGCATGGCGCGCGACATCCGGCGGGGTCTGGCCGGCCCGGTGCCGAACATCCGCGAGCTGCTTCGCCGCTGAGCTCGCCCCCGGCAACGGCGGCGCGCCTCGTCGCCGACATCGCCGAGCGCGGCTGGAGCAGCCGCCCGGACTGGCTTCCCGTGCCGCTCGTTGCCGCGCTCGCAGAAGAAGCGCGTGCGCTCCGGGCGGCGGGCGCGTTCCGCGCCGCCGGCGTCGGCACCGGCCGCAGGCAGGCGCCGCAGCTCCGCGGCGATCAGATCCTCTGGCTCGATCCCGCCGCCCCGAGCGCTGCGCAGCGTGCCGTCCTCGACGGGCTCGAGGCGCTCCGGCTCGAGCTCAATCGCGAGTGCCTCCTCGGGCTGTTCGAGCTGGAGGCGCATTTCGCCGCGTATGCGCCGGGCGCCGGCTACCCGACGCACGTCGATCGTTTTCGCGACGACGACTCCCGGGTGCTGTCGATCGCGCTCTATCTCAACGCGGACTGGCGGGTCGAGGACGGCGGAGCGCTCCGGCTCTACCTCGAGGCCGCCGGGCGCGAGCCGTACGCGGACATCGCGCCGGTCGGCGGGACGCTCGTCGCGTTCCTCTCGGAGCGATTCCCCCACGAGGTGCGGCCGGCGCGGCGCGAGCGCCTGAGCCTGACCGGCTGGTTCCGCCGGCGGGGGACGAGAGCGCAAGGCTGAAGGATCAAAGGCAGGGACCGGGGTTTACCGGTCGCCGATTCGCGAATACCCTCTGGTTTCCCTCTCATCCCCAGGAGCACCCATGGGCAAAGGCGACAAGCGCACCCGCCGCGGCAAGCTCTTCCGCGGCTCGCATGGCAAGTCCCGGTCGAAGAAGACCAACAAGCCGGTCAAGAAGCCGTTCTAGCGCCTGACCGTCCACACGTGGATGAGGTGCCGCTCGCCGTTCACGAACATCTGCTCGGTGTGGTCGGGCGGCCAGTCGCCGATGCCGTACTCGTGCGAGACGATGCGCGCGCCCGGCTTCAGCTCCGCGCGGAACCTGGGCGCGAGCTTGCGGTTGATCCAGGGCAGGAGATAGAGCGTGACGACCGTCGCCTCGCGCAGGTCGATCGCGAACAGGTCCTCGATCCGGAACGTCACGCGGTCGGTGACGCCCGCCTGCTCCGCGTAGCGCCGGGCGTCGCGCACCCACACCGGGTTGATCTCGACGCCGACGCCGCGCGCGCCGTAGCGGTGCGCCGCCGTGATGACGACCCGTCCGTCGCCCGAGCCGAGGTCGAAGACGACGTCGTCCTTCGAGACCCTCGCGAGCTCCAGCATGCGCTCGACCACGGGCATGGGGGTCGGCACGAACGGGGCGTCGGGCGCCTTCGCTTGCGCTGACGCGCACAAAGCAAGAGCGGTCACAGAGAGCACAGAGACCACAGAGACCACAGAGAACGGCCTAATCATGTCTTTCTCTCTGTGGTCTCTGTGATCTCTGTGACCGTCTTTCTAGAACTCAATAGGGTCGACATCGAGGTGCCAGCGTACATCGCCGGCGCGCAGGCCGTAAAGCGTCAGCGACCATTCGCCGAGGAACGCCTGCAGCGCGCGCCGCGACCGTGCCTGCGCAAGCACCTGCGCGCGGCTGCGCCCGGCGAGCCGCGCGAGGCTCATCGGCACCGGGTCGAAGAGTGAGACCGCCTCGCCGCGCTCGGGCGCGGCCGCGAGCGCGCGCTCGAGAAAGGCGACCGCGCGCGGCATGGTGTCGCTTTCAGCGCGCAGCACCGCTTCGTGTACGAACGGCGGGAACCCGGCGTCGCGCCGCTCCGCGAGCTGCGTCTCCGCGAACGGCGCGAACTGGTGGCGCACGAGCGCCTGATAGAGCGGATGCTGCGGAAAGCGGGTCTGGATCAGCACCTCGCCCGGCGCCTGCGCCCGGCCGGCGCGGCCCCCGACCTGGTAGAGCTGGGAGAAGAGCCGTTCCGGCGCGCGGTAGTCGGCGGCGACGAGCGCGGCGTCGGCGTTGACCACGCCCACCAGCGTCACGGCCGGAAAGTCGTGGCCCTTGGTGAGGATCTGGGTGCCGAGCAGGATCTGGGCGTCGCCGGCGGCGATCGCCCCGCGCATCGCCGCCCAGCGCCCCTTCGCGCGCGTCGAGTCGCTGTCGATCCGCAGCACGCGAGCGCGCGGAAACCGCGCCGCCAGCGTCTCCTCGAGACGCTGCGTGCCGCGCCCGAAGGCGGTGAGATCGACGTTCCCGCAGGTCGGGCAGTGGCGCGGGATCGGCTCCTCGCGCCCGCAGTGGTGGCAGCGCAGGCGCCGGTCCGCGGTGTGCAGGACGAGGTGCGCCGCGCAGCGCGGGCACCCGCTCATCCAGCCGCAGGCCCCGCACACGAGCACCGGGGCATACCCGCGGCGGTTCAGGAACACGAGCGACTGCTCGCCGCGGTCGAGCCGCGACTGGATCGCGTCGGCGAGCGCGGCCGACAGCCCGTCGATCGCGCGATCGACCCCCGTGTCGACGAGCCGCACTTCGGGCAGGCGGCTGCCGGGACGCGCGCGCTCGGACATCTCGAGCAGGCGGTAGCGTCCGGACCGGGCGTGGGCCCAGCTCTCGAGCGAGGGCGTCGCCGAGCCCAGGACCACCGGCACGTTCGCGACGTGCGCCCGGTAGACCGCGAGGTCGCGCGCCGAGTACCGCACGCCGTCCTGCTGCTTGAATGAGGCGTCGTGCTCCTCGTCCACGACCACCAGCCCGAGGTTCGGCAGCGGCGCGAACACGGCGAGGCGGGTGCCGAGCACGACGTCGGCGTCGCCCGCCTGCGCCGCGAGCCAGCGCTCCGCACGCTCGTTCGCCGCGAGCGCGCTCGTGAGCGTGACGACGCGCGCGCCGGGGAAGCGCCGCTCGAGCGCATCGGCGAGCTGCGGCGTGAGGTTGATCTCCGGCACGAGGAGGAGCGCCTGGCGCCCGCGGCCGAGCGCCTGCGCGACGCAGTACAGGTACACCTCGGTCTTGCCGCTGCCGGTGACGCCGGCGAGCAGGAACGGCTCGTAACGGTCGAGCGCACGCGTGATCGCAGCCACGGCCCAGGCTTGTTCGGGTGTGAGCGCATACTCTTCGAGGAACTGGGCGGCGGCGCGGGGCGGCGCGACCGCGATCACCAGCCCGTCGCGCACGAGCGCACGCAACGCCGGCCCGGGGGCGAGCGCTGCCGCCGGGGCAGGACCTCCCGCGAGCAGCTCGAGGATCGCGCGCCTGGCGTGCGCGCGTGGTCGAAGCGTCTCGAGCGCGGCGCGACCCGCCTCCGTGATGGCGTACGCCGCCGGGGGCAGGCGAAGCGGGCGTGGACCGCGCAGCCGCGGCGGCAGCGCCGCGTGGATCACCTCGCCCAAGGGCCGCTGGTAGTACTCGGCGGCAAAGCGCGCGAGGGCCAGCCACTCCCGGGTGAGCGGGGGCATGTCGTCGAGGATCGGGCCGGCGGCGCGCAGCTTCCCGGCCGGCACGTCGGTCGCGGCGGCCACCTCGACGATCACGCCGGCGAGCGAGCGGTTGCCGAACGGCACGGCGACGCGGCGGCCGATGTCTCCCTCCGATGCTTCCTCGGCGGCGTAGTCGAAGAGCTTCGGGAGCGGCACGTCGAGCGCGACGCGCAGGATCTTCATCGCGGTGAGCGAGTGCACCGCAGCGAGGGCTAAGCCATGGGCCGAACGGGGGCGCCTAAGCGCCTTATTGCCAATGGCATTTCCGGGTTGTCCCCCGCTGCTGTGGATAAACTTGTGAGTAAGGGTGTTAAATTTCTGTAACCATCTTTCCCGAAAGGGAAAATTCCCGCGGCGACCGCTCGGAGGGCACCGACTTTCCCAATCGGTTCAAGGTGTTGCGCGCGCTCTCCTAGGGAACGGACCTGAAACCCAGCATTCATGCGGCGGACACGGTCTTGTGCATAAGTCAAGCGCCTCGCGCCGGTGCAATCCCCCTCGTGAAGTAGTTCACGCCCCGGGGGGCGCCGGGCCCCGCACCCGGGTCCGACTCGCCCGGTGAACGGCCTCGACGAGCGCCGCGACGTGCTCCGGAGGCGTCGCCGGCACGATCCCGTGACCGAGGTTGAAGACGTGGCCCGGACCCCCGCCGAAGTCGGCCAACGTCCGTTCCGCCTCGCGGCGCACGACCGCCGAATCGGTCAGCAGCACGAGCGGGTCGAGATTTCCCTGCAGCGCGACGCGCTCGCCGACGCGTCGGCGCGCGTCCGCCAGGCTCACCGTCCAGTCGACGCCGACGGCGTCGCACCCGCAGGCCGCGATGCTCTCGAGCCACGGTCCGCCGCCCTTGGTGAACACGATGCTCGGGACGCGCTCGCCCGCGGCCTCGCGCGCGAGCGACTCGATCACGCGGCGGATGTAGGCGAGCGAGAACTCGAGGTACGCGGCGTGGGCGAGCGTACCGCCCCAGGTGTCGAAGAGCATCACGGCTTGCGCGCCGGCCTCGATCTGCGCGTTCAGGTAGTCGGCGACCGCGCGGGCGTTCACCTCGAGGAGGCGGTGCAGCAGGTCCGGCCGGCGGTAGAGCATGGTCTTCACGGTGCCGAAATCGGCGGATGAACCGCCCTCGATCATGTAGCAGGCCAGGGTGAACGGGCTGCCGGCGAAGCCGATGAGCGGCACGCGCCCGCGCAGCGCGCGCCGGATCTGGCGCACCGCATCGAGCACGTAGCGAAGCTCGGCCTCGGGTCGCGGCGGCACGAGCCGGCCGACCGCCGCCTCGTCGCGCACCGGCCGCGCGAAGCGCGGCCCCTCTCCCTCGGCGAACGAGAGCCCGAGGCCCATCGCGTCCGGGATCGTGAGGATGTCGGAAAAGAGGATCGCCGCGTCGAGCGGAAAGCGCTCGAGCGGCTGCAACGTGACCTCGGTGGCGAGCGCCGGCGTCTTGCACAGGGTGAGGAAGTCGCCCGCCCGCGCGCGCGTGGCGTTGTACTCGGGCAGGTACCGCCCGGCCTGGCGCATGAGCCAGACCGGCGTGTAGGGCGTCGGCTGCCTCAGGAGCGCCCTGATCAGCGTGTCGTTCTCGAGCTTCGCCATCGTGCTGGAAGAGCCAGTGTCTCACGTGGAGTGTCTCAGCCGGTGAGCCTCCACCCGATGTGCCATCGGCCGATCGGCGGCTACGCTCGTCCCTTCATCAGCTTCGCAACGATGAACTGCCACTCCGCGGGCGTCACCGGGGTGATCGAGAGCCGGTTCCCCGGGCGGAGCGTGCGCATGTTCGCGAGCGCCTGGTGCGCGCGGAGCTCCGCGAGCGGGACGAACGGGGTCTTCTTGAGGAACTTGACGTCCACATTCATCCAGCGCGGCGCGGCGCGCGTCGACTTGGGATCGTGATACGGGCTCCGCGAATCGAACTGGGACGCGTCCGGATAGGCGTGGCTCGCGATCGTCGCAAGGCCGGCGATCCCCGGCTCCGGGCAGCTCGAGTGGTAGAAGAACGCGCGATCGCCGATGCGCATCTCGTCGCGCATGAAGTTGCGCGCCCGGTAGTTGCGCACGCCCGACCACGGGCTCGCCCGGTTCCGCGCCGCGGCGAGGTCGTCGATCGAGAACTCGTCCGGCTCGGATTTCATCAGCCAATAGCGCAACGCCGAGACTCGCTCTCGTTCGTCAAACTTTGGGGGATATACAAGGGGTACTCCCCTTGTTCGTACGAAAACTGCCCTTCACGGCAGGCAGGCTCTGCCTGCCTGCCGTGAAGGGCGTCCCCCGCAAATGCCGTTCGGGCCGGTGGATCTTGAACCTCGCGGTTCAAGGCGGTCGCGTTCCGGTCACATCAGGTACGTCCGACGATGGGACGCGCACAACAGTGACGCTCGAGTCCGCAACCTGCAAACATCTTGGTTCAAGAATGCAGCAGGCCCTGACGCACACCACAGGGGACATTGAACTTGCGGCGTTCCCGGGGCATCCGGGAGGGCGAGCCCGCGTGCCGCTCGCGGCCCGGGAGAAACAGCGCTGCTAGAGGAGCTTTTCCTGGGGCGCGAGCGCTTGCTCGAGCGTCGCCTGCATCACGGCCATTCTACGCTTGACCTCCGCCATGTCAAAGCCGTCGGGGCTCGCGGATGCGGACGATGCCCGCGGCCCGCGCGCCTCGAGCAGCTCGTGCGCGATGTTCAGCGCGGCCATGACGGCGATGCGCTCGGCGCTGCCCACCCGCCCGCTCGACTTGATCTCGTTCATCTTCTGGTCGAGATAGGCGACGGCGCGCAGCAGCGCCTCCCGCTCCTCGTCCGCGCAGGTGACCTTGTAGGTCTTGCCCATGATCGAGATGTCGAGGGCCTTGTTCTTGTCGGTCATTCGGGGATTTGCCTGAGCAGTCCTTCGAGCCGTTCCCTCGCGCCGACGATTTTCTCGGCGAGCCGCTTGTTCTCGGTCTGGAGCTGCGCGACGCGCTGGCGCAGGCCGCTATTCTCCACGCGTAGCCGCTGGCACAATTCCACGGCCTGCCGGATGCGATCCTCCAACCCCGTCAACTCTAGGTCCATCGGCGCACTATAGTTTGGAAAATCGAGCCCGGTCAAGGATTAAGGGGATTATGTCAATGTACTTTCGTGAAGCCCGACACACCCCATCGGCTTGATCTGTCGGGCAAATGCGCAGGCGAACTTCGCGTCCGCCAACCCCCCTTTCGCCCCGGGCGTGCGGGACTTGCCGGCACGACACGCCCCGCACGGTGAGGTGATCGACCACTCCGGCAACCGCGCTCGCACCCCGGTTTCGGGCCTGACGCATCCCCGCTAGAATCCTCCCGCTCGTTCGTGGTGCCCGGCGGGATTTTCCTTCCGCCGGCTGAAACGGGAAACTGGTGTCGGGCGACGCCCGGAAGCCAGTGCTGCCCCCGCAACGGTAGGCAAGCGAGCTCACGTCCCCCCGCCACTGTGGCCCTCGCGCCACGGGAAGGCGACGTGAGCGACCGAGCGGCTTTCGCCGCCCGGTCGGCTTGCGAGCCCGGAGACCGGCCGCGAGCGAAGGTTCGGAGCGCTGCGGCGGGCGGTGTTTGAGGCTGGTTCTCTCCCCCTTCGCACGCTCCTTTCGCCGCGTTGCACCGGCGTGCGGGGACGCTCGCCGGCAGGGAGGAGCCCGTCATGACCAAGTTTCCGCCGCGGGCCGCCGCGGCGCTCGCGTTCCTGCTTTGCCCAACGGTCGCCGCCGCGCAAGGCATTGACGACGCGGTCGTGGTGACCGCGACGCGGTTCCCCGAGCGCGTGCTCGGAGTGCCCGTCGGCGTGCAGCTGATCACCGCCGACGACATCGCGCGCAGCGCCGCGCGCACGCTGCCCGAGATCCTCGGCCAGCTCGGCCGGCTGCACATCCGCAACAGCAGCGGCTCGCCGGACCAGCAGCTCGATCTGCGCGGGTTCGGGATCACCGGCGACCAGAACACGCTCGTGCTCGTCGACGGGGTGCGCATCTCGGCGCTCGACCTCGCGGCGCCGCAGCTCTCCGCCATCCCGCTGAACGCGATCGAGCGCATCGAGATCCTCCCGGGCGGCGGCGCGGTGCAGTACGGTTCAGGCGCGACGGGCGGCACGATCAACGTCATCACGCGGTCCCCGCAGCCGAAGACGGTGAGCGGCGCGATTTTCGGCGGCTACGGGACCTTCGCGACCACCGACCTCCGCGCGAGCGTCAACGCCGCGGGCGAGCGTCTCGGGCTCGCCCTGTACGGAACCGCGTACGACACCGATAATTACCGCAACAACAACCAGTACCGGCAACGCAACGTGGCCGGCGATCTGCGCTACAACTTCGATCGCGGATCGCTGGGCGTGAAGTTCGGCGTCAACGATCAGGACCTGCGCCTGCCGGGCGCGCTGACCGAGGCGCAGATCGCGGCCGACCCGCGCCAGGCGGCGACGCCGAACAACTACTCGACGAGCGAAGGCGGCTTCGTCGCGTTCAACGGGACTCAGACGTTGGGCAGCGTCGATCTCGCGGCCGACCTGGCGTACCGGGATTCGACCGCCGACGCGTTCTTCGACGACGTCTTCTTCCCGTTCTTCATCCGGGCGAAGACGACCACCCTCCAGTTCTCGCCGCGGGTGCGTTGGCAGGTCGAGTCGGGCGGCGTGCGGAGCCAGATCATCGGCGGGTTCGACTGGTTCGACGCCGAGTTCACGCGCCGGTTCGCCCCGAACGAAGCCGGGCTCGCCGCGCCCGACGGCCAGACGGAGGCGACCCAGCGATCCGCCGCCGGCTACCTGCAGTGGCTTGCGCACTTCGGCGAGCGCTGGATGCTGAACGTCGGCGGTCGGGTCGCGTCCGTCAGCAGCGAGCTCAGCACGGTGATCCCCGGGCCGACCATGACCCAATCGCAGGATCGCACGCTCACGGCGTTCGAGGTCGCGCTTCGCTACGGGATCACCCGCGAGCTCGCCGTCGCCGGGCGCGTCGGCACGAGCTACCGGATCCCGACCGTCGACGAGAACGGCTTCACGCTCACCGGCAACCTGCTCGAGCCGCAGACCGCCAGGCAGGGCGACCTGGCGATCGAGCTCCGGACGGGAACCGTGACCGCGCGGGCCGGCTATTACCTGATCAAGCTGAAGAACGAGATCTACTTCATGCCGCTGATCCCGCCGTTCGGCTTCAACACCAATCTGCCGCCCACCGAACGCAAGGGCTGGGAGTTCGCGGTGCGCTGGCTGCCGACGTCGGCGCTCGAGCTCGCCGGCAACCTCAACCTGCAGCAGGCGAAGTTCCTCGAAGGCACGTTCAACGGCGTCAACGTTGCCGGCAACACCATCCCCCTCGTGCCGGACATCCTCGCGACGCTTCGCGCATCCTGGGAGTTCCTGCCGCGGACGCGGCTCTCGGCGAGCTACACCTACGTGGGCAAGCAGCGCTACGACAACGACCAGGCGAACACCTTTCCGCAGGAGATGCCGACCTACGGGCTCGTCGACCTCAAGCTCACGTACGACGTCGGCAACCTCAGCCTCGCGGCGAGCGTGGCGAACCTGTTCGACGAGGCGTACT
>Ga0184634_10000534_pt1 | contig 9897 bp, 10 predicted proteins | sample PLM31_200_b1_FD_133016 | JGI IMG/M metagenome (GOLD analysis project Ga0184634, IMG submission 133016) | Groundwater sediment microbial communities from an aquifer in East River, Colorado, USA - PLM3-1_200_b1 | ecosystem: Environmental > Terrestrial > Soil > Riparian zone | place: USA: East... | reverse complement strand
GCCACGACGAGCAGCGCTGCATGACCCACGACCTGTGGGCGAAGCTGAACGACAAGATGTACGAATACCTGGATTCGGTGAAGCTCTCCGATCTCGTCGCGCAGCAGGCGACACGCAAGGAGGGGGTCAAGGTGATGCTTCAGGACAAACGCGGCAAGGAAGCCGCGGTGTCGGCTTGAACGGGACGCGCACAACATGAAATTCCCGATCTACCTCGATTATTCTGCGACCACGCCGGTGGACCCGCGCGTGGCGCAGAAGATGATCCCGTTTCTCACCGAGCAGTTCGGCAACCCGGCGAGCCGCTCGCACGCGTTCGGCTGGGAAGCGGAGAAGGCGGTGGAAGAAGCGCGCGGGCACGTCGCGGCGCTCTTGAACGCGGACCCGAAGGAGATCATCTGGACTTCCGGCGCGACCGAAGGCAACAACCTCGCCATCAAGGGCGCGGCGAATTTCTACAAGGGCAAGGGCAAGCACATCGTCACGATGAAGACCGAGCACAAGGCGGTGCTCGACACCGTGCGCGAGCTCGAGCGCCAGGGCTTCGAAGCGACCTACCTCGATCCGGAGCCGGACGGCCTTCTCGACCTGGAAAAATTCAAGGCAGCCCTCCGTCCCGATACCGTCCTCGTTTCGGTGATGATGGTGAACAACGAGATCGGCGTGATCCAGCCGATCGCCGAGATCGGCGAAATCTGCCGCGCGAAAGGGATCATCTTCCACTGCGACGCGGTGCAGGCCGCCGGAAAAATCCCGGTCGACCTGCAGAAGCTGAAGGTGGATCTGCTGACGGTGACCGCGCACAAGGTGTACGGCCCGAAGGGCATCGGCGCGCTGTACGTTCGCAGGAAACCCCGCGTGCGCATCGAGCCGCAGATCCACGGCGGCGGCCACGAGCGGGGCTTGCGCTCGGGAACGCTCGCGACGCATCAGATCGTCGGCCTGGGCGAGGCGTTCCGCATCGCCAAGCTCGAGATGGCGGCCGAGAGCGGGCGCATCCGCGCGCTTCGCGACCGGCTGCTCGCCGGCTTCAAGGACATGGAAGAGGTCTACGTCAACGGCGACATGGAGCGGCGCATACCGGGAAACCTCAACATCAGCTTCAACTTCGTCGAGGGCGAGTCCCTGATCATGGGAATCAAGGACGTGGCGGTGTCCTCGGGCTCGGCGTGCACCTCGGCGAGCCTGGAGCCCTCGTATGTCCTGCGGGCGCTCGGGCGCTCGGACGAGCTTGCGCACAGCTCGATCCGCTTCACCCTCGGCCGCTTCACCACCGAGGAGGAGATCGACTACGCCGTGAAGCTTTTGCGCGCCAAGATCGGCAAGCTGCGCGAGCTGTCTCCGCTGTGGGAGATGTACAAAGAGGGCGTGGACTTGAATACCGTGCAGTGGGCAGCACATTGAGGATTCAGGGAAAAGGCAAAACCTAGGAGCAACACCATGGCATACAGCGACAAGGTACTGGACCACTACGAGAACCCGCGCAACGTCGGTTCTTTCGACAAGAGCGACGAGCATATCGGCACCGGGATGGTGGGGGCGCCGGCGTGCGGCGACGTGATGAAGCTGCAGATCCGGGTCAACGAGCAGGGCGTGATCGAAGACGCCCGCTTCAAGACTTACGGCTGCGGCTCGGCGATCGCGTCGTCATCGCTCGTCACCGAGTGGGTGAAGGGCAAGACCCTCGACCAGGCGGAGACGATCAGGAACACGCAAATCGCCGAGGAGCTGGCGCTGCCGCCGGTGAAGATCCACTGCTCGATCCTCGCCGAGGACGCGATCAAGGCGGCGATCGTCGATTACCGCAAGAAGCACGGGCTCGAACAGCCCGCGGAAAAGGAAGCGAAGGCAGCTTAAGGCTAATACGAACAAGGGGGCACGCCCCCTTGTTGATCCCCCAGATCGGTCGGGACAGACTAGGAACAAATGGCTATCACTCTCACAGAACGCGCTGCGAACCACGTCAATTCTTTCCTCGCCAAGCGAGGAAAGGGGGTGGGCTTGCGCCTGGGCGTGCGCACCTCGGGCTGTTCCGGCCTTGCCTACCGGATCGAGTACGCGGACGCGGTCAATCCGGAAGATCAGACCTTCGAGAGCCACGGCGTGAAGGTCATCGTCGATCCGAAGAGCCTGCAGTTTCTTGACGGCACCGAACTGGACTTCACCCGAGAAGGGTTGAACGAGGGCCTGAAGTTCAATAACCCCAACGTGAAGGATGAGTGCGGCTGCGGCGAGAGCTTTAACGTATGACGTCGCTCCCGCGCAAGCGGGAGCCCAGCGACTTTAACGACGCTGGATTCCCGCTTCCGCGGGAATGACAGGCAGATGAGGGGGCCCAAACGCCCCTTTTTTTACGAATCCCCATGCCCGTCAATCTCAGTCAAAACCACTTCGAGTTGTTCGGCCTGCCGGCGCGCTTTGCCATCGATACCGCGACGCTCGAGGCGCGCTATCACGAGCTGCAGCGCGAAGTGCATCCGGACCGCTTTGCCGCTGCGTCCGACGCCGAGCGGCGCGTATCGATGCAGCTGGCGACACGCGTGAACGAAGCCTATCAAACCCTGAAGTCGCCCTTGCGGCGGGCCGTCTATATCCTGCAATTGCGCGGCGTGGATCCGGAGTTCGAGACGAACACCGCGATGCCCTCCGAATTCCTCATGGAACAGATGGGCTGGCGCGAGCGCATCGAAGCCGCGTCCGAGAAGCCCGAAGCGCTGCTTCGACTGCAAGCCGGCTTGCGCGAAGAGAGCAGGAAGATCTATGAAACGCTGCACGATCAACTGGACGAAGGCCTCAATGACGAAGCCGCTTCGCAGACCGCCCGCATGCTGATGTTCTACGAAAAGCTAGCCGATGAGATCGACGACAAGCTCGCGGAGCTGGAGACATGAGTCTCGGGATCTGACATGGCGCTGCTGCAGATTTCCGAGCCCGGCCAGTCGCCCGAACCGCACCGGCATCGCCTCGCGGTCGGCATCGATCTCGGCACTACCAATTCGCTGGTGGCCGCGGTGCGCAACGGCATCGCCGTGGTGCTCAACGACCACGACGGCCACGCGCTCCTGCCGTCGATCGTGCGCTATCTGCGCGACGGACAAACGGTCGTCGGCCGGGAGGCCGAGGCGGAGCAGGCGCGGGACCCGCGAAACACCATCGTGTCGGTGAAGCGCTTTATGGGGCGCGGCCTCAAGGACCTCACGTACCCCGAGAACAGCCCCTACGATTTCCTCGATTCGCCGGGGATGGTGCAGATCCGCACCGTCGCCGGGGTGAAAAGCCCGGTCGAGGTCTCGGCGGAGATCCTGAAGGTACTGCGCGCGCGGGCAGAGGAAACTCTGTTCGGAAAGGCGGACGGCGAGCTCGCCGGGGCAGTCATTACGGTCCCCGCCTACTTCGACGACGCGCAGCGCCAGGCCACCAAGGACGCGGGAAAGCTCGCCGGCCTGAACGTGCTGCGGCTCCTGAACGAGCCGACTGCGGCGGCGATCGCCTACGGCCTGGACAATGCCGCCGAAGGCATCTACGCCGTCTACGACCTGGGCGGCGGCACCTTCGACATCTCGATCCTGAAGCTCTCGAAGGGCGTGTTCGAAGTGATGGCGACCAACGGCGACGCTGCGCTCGGCGGGGATGAATTCGACCAGCGGCTGTTCTGCTGGGTGGTGGAGCGCGCCAAGCTCGCGCCGCTTTCCGCCGAGGACACGCGGCTCCTGCTCACCAAGTCGCGCGTCGCCAAAGAATTCCTCACGGCTTATCCGGAGGCGCGCATCTCGGCGGCGCTGGGGAGCGGCGAGACCGTGGATGTCACCGTCACGCAGAAGGAATTCCAGGATATGACGCGGCCCCTCGTGGCGAAGACCCTCGGGCCGTCCCGCAAGGCGCTGCGCGACGCGCGCCTGGAATGGAACGATGTGAAGGGCGTGGTGATGGTCGGCGGCGCGACGCGCATGCCGCACGTGCAGCAGATGGTCGCCGAGCTTTTCGGCCAGACGCCGCTCAACAATCTCGATCCGGACAAGGTGGTCGCGCTCGGGGCCGCGATCCAGGCCAACGTCCTCGCCGGCAACAAGGCAGCTGACGACGACTGGCTGCTGCTCGACGTCATCCCGCTTTCGCTCGGTATCGAAACGATGGGTGGACTGGTCGAGAAGGTGATCCCGCGCAATTCGACGATCCCCGTTGCGCGCGCGCAGGAGTTCACCACCTACAAGGACGGCCAGACCGCGATGAGCCTTCACGTGGTGCAGGGCGAGCGCGAGCTCGTGTCCGACTGCCGCTCCCTCGCGAGGTTCGAATTGCGCGGTATCCCGCCGATGGTCGCCGGCGCCGCGCGCATCCGCGTCACCTTCCAGGTGGACGCCGACGGCCTGCTCTCGGTTGCGGCGCGCGAAGCGACGACCGGCGTCGAGGCGGCGATCGCGGTCAAGCCTTCCTACGGGCTCACCGACGAGCAAATTACGCAGATGCTGAAGGACTCCTTCGATCACGCGAAGGAGGACGTGCATCTGCGCGCCTTGAAGGAACAGCAGGTCGAGGGCGGACGCATGCTCGAGGCGACGGAGGCCGCGCTGCGCGAGGATACCGATCTGCTCTCGGCGGAGGAGCTGGCGGCGGTGCGCGCCGAACTGGAGGCCTTGCGCAAGACGCTTTCCTGCACCGATCATCGCACCATCAAATCCGCCGTCGAGCGCGTCAACCGCGCCACGGAAACCTTTGCCGGCCGGCGCATGGACCGCTCTATCAAGCGCGCGCTCGCCGGCAGGAAGGTCGAGAGTTTCTAGAGCCTCATGCCGCAGATCATCGTCCTCCCGCACGAAGAGCTGTGTCCCGAGGGCACTGTCATCAAGGCCAAGGCGGGCACATCCATCTGCGACAACCTGCTGCAGAACGGCGTCGATATCGAGCACGCCTGCGAGAAGTCCTGCGCCTGCACCACCTGTCACGTGGTCGTGCGCGAGGGTTTCGAGGCGCTCGACCCTTCCGAGGAAAAGGAGGACGACCTGCTCGACAAGGCCTGGGGGCTGGAGCCGAACTCGCGGCTCTCCTGCCAAGCGATCGTCAAGGACAGCGATCTCACCATCGAGATCCCGAAATACACGATCAACATGGTGAAAGAGATCAAGTAGAGGCGGCTATGAAATGGACCGACACGCTCGAAATCGCCATCGCGCTCTCGGAGAAGCATCCGGATGTGGATCCGTTGACGGTGCGTTTCACCGACCTGTTCAAGTGGGTGAGCGAGCTCGACGGCTTCGACGACGACCCGAAGCACTGCGGCGAGAAGATCCTCGAGGCGATCCAGATGGCCTGGATCGACGAGGTGGACTAGTTCCTTTCCGTCCAAGGCCTTGCGCGCTAGACTCTGCATGCCCCCAAGACGCCGGTCGCACCGGTGCGGGAATCCCGGGAGAGAAAAATGCCGCTGCTCGGCGCCATCGTACTGCTGATCCAGTTCTGTTTCGCGTATCACGCGCTCAAGTCGGGCCGGCCGTACTGGTGGATCTTCGTGATCATGGCCTTTCCGGTCATGGGCTGCGTGATCTACTATTTCGTCGAAGTCTTCCCGCGAACCCGGGAAAGCGCAAAGGCCGAGCGCGCGATAAACAAGGCGGTGTCAAACCTCTCCCGCGCCATCGATCCGGAAAAGGAATTGCGCCAGCGCGTCTCCGAAGCAGAGCTCAACCCGAGTATCGACAACAAGATTTCATTGGCACGCGAGTGCGTCGTATCGAACATGCCGGGCGAGGCCGTCAAGCTCTACCGAAGCTGCCTCGCGGGCTCTTTCGCCAGGGACCCGAACATGAGATTCGGTTTGCTCGAAGCCGAGCTTGCGGCGGGTGAATACACGGCCGCCAAGGCCACCGCCGAGGTGCTGCTGCGTGAGAACGCGGGCTTCAAGGACGGGGACGTGCGCCTGCTCCTGGCGCGTGCCCTCGAGAGGTCAGGGGATGTGAACGCGGCTGAAGGCGCGTACGCGGAGGCTGTCAAGACCTTCCGGGGGGAAGAAGCGAGATACCGCTACGGCGCCATGTTGAAATCGCTCGGACAGATTGATCGCGCAAATGTGCTTTTCAGGGAAATCATCAAAAACGCCGAACGAACGCCCCGCTTCTATCAGGACGCGCAGAGCGACTGGATAAAAGCCGCCAAGCGCGATCTCGCCGGCTGACGCCCGCTCGAATGCGCTTCGCGGTCGTGACGCCCGATCCGGCGGACTGGATCCACGTGCGCGCGTTCGACGAGGTCGCCGGTTCGCGGCTCGATCCACAGGCTCAGAAGCGCAACGATGCTCCCGCGCCCGCGAAGTAGTCGGGGCTGCCGAAGTCGTTTCCCAGACCGCGGCCGGCCCGCACATCCAGCATCAAGTCGGGATTGACCAGATACGAAAGGCCGGCGGCGACATACCGGACGCCATCTCCGGCGGCGTTGACTTTGGACCGCGCAAAGATCTCGAAAAAGCCGCCCAGCCGCTCCGACATCGAGACCCCCAGCGACGCACTGGCGAAAAAGTCGTTGAAGCGCTGCCCGCCGTCGCGTTCGCGCGCATAGCCCAGGTTGACGCCCAGCCCGACGCGATCGGAAAATTCCTTGGCCAGCGCGAGCTTGATTTCAGGCTGGAGACCGCCGCGTTCGGCTACGCGGCGCGAGCCGGTGGACAAGGTCGCGCCCGCGAGCAGGGCGATCCCGATCGCGCTGTCGTCGCCGGGCGAGAGCAGGAGTTTCGTGCCCAGAAACGAATTGTCAAAGCCCGAAGCGCTTTCGAACTCGTCGCGGACGCGCAGATAAGACGGCACGCCGACGCGCAACTCGGCTCGCTCGCTCAGGGCGAAGCGCACCAGCGTTTCGCCAAGCGAGGTCTCGCGGGCCGAGCCGGTGCGGGTGAAGGTAATGCCGGCCTCGACCTGGGGGCGTCCGCGCTCGACGATCAGCACGCCGTCGGTGAAATCGGGCCGGTCGGGCACCAGCGGTTCGACCCTGGCGCCCGCGCCCGGCACAGCCTCCGCGGCTGCGCTGTCCTGACTCAGCGCAGCCATTGTGCCTCCTGCCGCGAGCGCGCTAACCACGAGACAGGCGGCGGCAACACTCGTTGTTTCCTCAACCGGCGGATTTCGATTCATGTGCCAGCTCGACCTAGTCGCTCATGCGTTGTCATCGACGCCGTCGGGGTTCACGCAGCGCCGGGTTAAGCTTGTCGATATCAGCTTGAACTTGCGCGCGACTTCGTTCGTAGACAAGCTCCCGCCCCCTTACGCTCCCGGCGTAGGACAGGCCCAATCGAGTCGGGGTCAGCTCGCACTTGACGTTGTGGATGCCTTCGCCGAGCACGACCTCTATCCGGTCGGCGCGCTTGCTGTAGACCACGACGTCCAGGGTCTGCCCGGTTCCCGTTACGCGTACCTTGATCTTCTCCGGGTCCATCGGGTCCTCAATTCTGCTTCGAATCAAGCAACTCTCATTCTCCCTTACCCGAGGATCACGCGCACCTTGTGGGCTTGACCATCATCCACGAGCGGAACTCGCGTCGGGCCGTCCGGCAGCGTCTTGCCGTCCAGCTCGGCGCTAGCGATTCCACGGCTGACGCCATGGGGGTTCTCGACGGCAATCTCGTAGTGCGCAGAGTGATATTTGAAGACGATCTCGAACCGAGGCCACTCCTTGGGTATGCAGGGGGCGAGGAGCAGGAACGCTCCCTGCAGGCGAAAGCCGAGGATCGCTTCGATGCCGGCCCGGTACAGGCACCCGGCCGAGCCGGTGTACCAGGTCCATCCGCCGCGCCCGGCGTGCGGAGCGACCGAATAGACATCGGCGGCGACGGCGTAGGGCTCGACCTTGTAGCGCTGCACGTCGGCTCGTGTGCTGGTGCGGTTGATCGGATTCATGAGCGAGAACAACTCGGCGGACTTGTCTCCCCGGCCGAGGGCGGCAAAGGCAAGCACCGACCACGTGGCGGCATGGTTGTATTGGCCGCCGTTTTCCCGAATGCCGGGCGGATAGCCCTTGATATATCCGGGATCGAGCGGCGTCCGATCGAAGGGCGGCGTGAACAATAGAGCCAGACCCTCGTCACCGCGAATGAGCTGCTGGTCCACGGCGGCCATGGCGCGCAGGGCACGAGCCGGATCCGCAGCCCCGGAGATCACGCCCCAGGACTGCGCAATCGAGTCGATCCGGCATTCATCGCTCGTGGACGAGCCGAGCGGCGTTCCGTCGTCGAAATAGCCGCGCCGGTACCAGTCGCCGTCCCAACCATTTTGTTCAAGAGCGTTCTGCAGCGCCGCCGTATGGGCTCTCCAGTGCGCGGCGCGCGCGTGCTCATCGCGCGTCTCGGCCAAAGGCGCGAACGCCGCAAGCGTCGCGTGCAGGAACCAGCCGAGCCAGACGCTCTCGCCTTTGCCCATCTCGCCGACCCGGTTCATGCCGTCGTTCCAGTCGCCCGTGCCGATCAACGGCAAGCCGTGTTCGCCGACGGCGAGGCTCTGATCGAGCCCGCGCGCGCAGTGCTCGAAAAGTGTTGCGCTCTCGTCCGCGATCATGGGCTGGAAGTAGGCATCGTGCTCGCCGGATCGCAGCACCTGGCCTTCGAGAAATTGAACGGGCTCGTCCAGCACCGCGATGTCGCCGGTCGTCTCGACATAGTGTGCGGCGGCGTAGGCGAGCCAGATCCGGTCGTCTGAAACGCGGGTACGGACGCCCTGGCCGGAGGGCGGCATCCACCAATGCTGGACATCGCCCTCGACGAATTGCCGGGCAGCGGCGCGCAGGAGATGCTCGCGCGTCAGCCCCGGCCGCGATAGGGCGAGCGCCATGCCGTCCTGGAGCTGATCGCGGAAACCGTAAGCGCCGCTCGCCTGATAGAGCGCCGCTCGCGCCCACATGCGGCAGGCGAGCGTCTGATAGAGCAGCCAGCGATTGAGCATGATGTCCATGGGCCGGTCCGGCGTTTTCACCTGAACAGTGCCGAGCACATCGTCCCAATACCCGACGACCTCGCGCAGGACCGCGTCGAGATCGGCCGCCCGGTAGCGAACGATCAAGGACTGCGCATCGGCCGCTGTCGCGGCCTCGCCGAGGAAGAAGACGATTTCCACCGTGCCGCCCGGCTCAAGCTCGACCGGGGTTTGAAGGGCGCCGCAGGGATCGAGGCCGGCGCCGACCCGCTGTGAGAGGAGTGCTTCCCCGCCGAGCGCGGCCGGGTTGTCGAGCGTGCCATTGCGCCCGAGGAACTCCCGCCGGTCGCCGGTCCAGGCGGTCTGTCGTCCGCCCAGGTCCGCAAAGGCGACACGCGAACCGAACGTCGTGTTCCAGGGGTTGCGCGCGAGCATCGCGCCGGTCTCCGGATCGAGTTCCGTCACGACCGAAAGTGCGGATGCGCCGCGCGACGGGCCGAGCACCCACTCGACATAGGCCGTGACCGAGAGCCGCCGGAGCCGGCCCGACGTATTGCGGATGGTCAGCCGTGAGATCTTGATCGGATCATCGAGCGGCACGTATTGCAGGAGATCGAGCGCGACGCCGTGCGCGGTGTGCTCGAACCGGCTGTAGCCCTGGCCGTGCCTGGCGATATAGGTCGCGGCCTCGTCACGGATCGGTAGGGCCGTCGGGCCCCACAGCTCCCCGGACTCCTCGTCGCGCAGATAGATGACCTCCCCCGGCCGATCGGTGACGGGGTCGTTCGACCAGGGCGTGAGCTGGTTCTCGCGACTGCTAATCGACCAGGTGTAGCCGCCGCCCTCGACCGCGACATGAAAGCCGAACGAGGGATTGGCGATCACATTGATCCACGGGGCCGGTATCGACCGCCCGGCGCCGAGGATCGTCACATACTCCCGTCCGTCCGCGGCGAATCCGCCGAGCCCATTGAAGAATTCAAGCTTCGGCGGCACCGGCACGGTCTGC
>Ga0184634_10000532_pt1 | contig 9909 bp, 10 predicted proteins | sample PLM31_200_b1_FD_133016 | JGI IMG/M metagenome (GOLD analysis project Ga0184634, IMG submission 133016) | Groundwater sediment microbial communities from an aquifer in East River, Colorado, USA - PLM3-1_200_b1 | ecosystem: Environmental > Terrestrial > Soil > Riparian zone | place: USA: East... | reverse complement strand
TCTGGAGCCCAACAACCTTAGCGGCCGCGAGCTGGCCGGGAAGCTCGGTGTGGCTGCTTCAACGCTGAATCGCATTCTTACGGGTACTAGCCGTATCAGCCCTGAAATGGCGCTGCGCCTTTCGAAGGCTCTCGGCCGTTCTCCGGAGAGTTGGCTTGCCATGCAGTACAACCACGATCTCTGGCAGGCCAAGCAGCATGTGAAACTCGGCAAGGTCGGAAAAGTCCGGCTAACGGCGGCCTGACAAGCGCTTCGAGGCGGACGCGCAAAAGCAGCGCGCCGCTCAAGCTTTTCGTTAGACGGGCATGTATAGGAGCTGGGGTCAGGCCTTTCACTGTTGCGTGTCCCTGACTGGCGCCTTCTGCTGATGTTGATCCCATCCACACCTACGGCCAGGTGGGCGACGGAAAGCCAGAGGCCGTAAAGGACTTTTAACGGTGTTGTAGATTGGCTTTCAGGCGGGGGCCGGATTTGCTATGATACCTCCCCCGATTCTAGGGGGACAGATGGAAGGCTATTCCAATCTAGGGGAGCGATTGGTCCAGCAGGGGCTGGTCTCTGCCGAAGATCTCACGAAGGTCGTGCGGCTCGAGGCCGAGCAGCACAACCCCTTTCTGCGCCTCATCGTCGATCTCGGTTTTGTCTCTGAGGAGGACCTCCTGCCCATCTTGAGCGACCATTTCCGCATCCCCTCGATCTCTCTTAAGGATTTTCCCATAGAGCCCCTGCCCTTCGATTCCCTCTTTGCTGCGGCTGACTTTCTCAAGTCAGCAGGGATGGTGCCTCTTAAGGTGGTAGATCAGGAGCTGCTTGTGGCCGTGGCCGATCCCATGAATTTTTCCCACCTCCATGCCCTGGGGGTGGCGACCGGCCTTAAACCCAGGCCCCTCCTGGCGCGGCCGAAAGAGATCCTGGCCAGGATCGAAGCCGTTTTTGGTAACGGCGCTGCGGCCGATGCGCTCTCTGCTGCGCCCGTGAATCGGGAAGTCGAGGGGATGATAGATGAGGAGGATGTGGGCCATCTGCGCGACATGGCCTCGGAGGTGCCGGTGATCCGGCTCGTCAACCAGATGCTGGCGCGCGCCCTGGAGAGCCGCGCCTCGGACATCCACATCGAGCCCTTTGAGATCCAGCTCAAGGTGCGCTACCGGGTCGATGGGATTCTCCATGAGGTCGAGCCGCCCCCGCGTCAGCTCAAGGCTGCCATCATCTCGCGCTTGAAGATCTTGGCCCAGCTCAATATCGCCGAGAGGCGCCTGCCCCAGGACGGCAGGATCAAGGTCAAGATCGCCGGCAAGGATGTCGATCTGCGCGTCGCCACCATCCCCACCCTCTACGGCGAGAGCGTGGTCATCCGCCTGCTTGAGCGCGCGCAGATCTTCACCGATCTCGAGTCCCTCGGCTTTCCGCCAGCGATCCTCCAGCGCTTCAGCGAGATGATCCCTAAACCGCACGGGATGATCCTGGTCACCGGACCTACGGGCAGCGGCAAGACCACCACCCTCTACGCGGCATTGCAGAAGATCAACGACCCGGGCAAGAAGATCATCACCATCGAAGATCCGGTGGAGTACCAGCTTGCCGGCGTCAATCAGATCCAGGTGAAGCCGCAGATCGGTCTCACCTTCGCCAACGGCCTGCGCTCGATCGTGCGCCAGGACCCCGATGTCATCATGGTGGGCGAGATCCGCGATTTTGAGACCGCGGAGATCGCAGTCCAGGCCGCGCTCACAGGCCATCTCGTCCTCTCCACCCTCCATACCAATGACGCCGCCGGCGCCATCTCGCGCCTGCTCGAGATGGGGGTCCAGGACTACCTCCTCGCCTCCTCGCTTTTGGGCGTCCTGGCCCAGCGGCTGGTGCGCCGGCTGTGCTTGCATTGTCGGAGCGAGGCGCAGCTTCAGGGTTCAAGGGTTGAAGGGTCAAAGGGTCTCAGGGATGAGGAGCTCCAGGGCCAGCCGCCGCGCAACCTGTGGGAGGCTAGAGGGTGCGACCAGTGCAGTGGCACGGGCTATAGGGGGCGAATCGGCATCTTCGAGCTTCTTCCCGCCACGCCGGAGATCTGCAAGCTGATCGTCCAGCGGGCGGACGCCGGCTCGATCCGGAGCCTGGCCGTAGCCCAGGGGGTGAGTCTGTTGAGAGGGGATGGGTGGCGGAAGGCCGGCGCCGGGATTACCACGCTGGCCGAGGTCTTGCGGGTTACCAGGGAAGAGAGTTAAAGGGTTCAAGGGTTGAAGGGATCAAGGGAGAAAAACCCTTAAACCCTGTAACCCTTAAACGTTCGAAGGGCTGCTTCGGAGGAAAAGATGGCGCTTTTTCAGTATCGAGCCGCAGATCCCTCGGGCAAGGTGGTGGAAGGGATCATGGAGGCTGAAGCAGAACACGGAGTTGTCTCCCGCCTCCATGAGATGGGCTTTGTCCCGTTGAGGATCGGCTCTCCGGGAGAGGCGCCGAAGAGGGCCCTGGAGCTGCCCTTCGCCATTTTCTCTCAGGGCAAGATCACTCAGCGGCAGCTGCTCCATTTTACCCAGGAGTTGAGCACGCTGCTCGGGGCCGGGCTTCCCCTCGACCGCAGCCTCTCGGTGCTCGCCCATCTGGTGGAAAAGGAGGAGTGGAGAAGAATTTTGCGCCAGCTCCTCGAGGGGGTGCGCGCGGGCAAATCGCTGGCCGCGGTCATGGCCGAGCACCCTCAGGTCTTTTCCCGACTCTACGTCAACATGATCCGGGCCGGCGAGTCGGGCGGCATCCTGGAGGGCGTCCTGCGCCATCTGGTGGACTACCTGCAGCGATCGCAGGAGCTGAAAGAGGATATCCGATCGGCCTTGACCTATCCGGTGTTGCTCCTGTTTGTTACCGGCGGCTCTCTCATCGTCCTTTTCCTTTTCGTGGTCCCCAGATTTTCGCTCCTGTTCAAGAACGTTCGCCAGGCCCTTCCCTTGATGACCATGCTCCTGATCGATTTCAGTTACGGAGTCACCCGCTATGGTTGGGTGGCGGCCCTCCTTATGATCCTGGGCGCTGCGGGCCTGGCCTTCTATATCCGCAACCCTGAGGGAAGGCTCCAGTGGGATCGCTGGCGGCTCAACCTGTGGTTGGTGGGTGATCTCGGGCGCAAGCTCGAGGTGGCGCGCTTTACCCGCACCCTGGCCGCGCTGCTCAAAGGCGGCGTGCCGCTGTTAGAGGCCCTGGGGACAGTTCAGGGAGTGGTCGGGAACCGGTTGATAGCGCAGGCTATAGCTCAGCTCCAGATAAAGGTAAAGGAAGGGAAGGGCATGGCCGGGCCGCTGAGCGAGAGCGGCGTCTTTCCCGCCCTGGCCCTGGAGATGGTTGCCGTAGGGGAGGAGACGGGCAGGCTGGATGCGATGCTGGCCAATGTCGCGGATTACTATGATCAGGAGGTCCAGCGCGTGACGCGGCGGCTTATATCGCTCTTGGAGCCGGCCCTGATCCTGGGGATGGCCCTGGTCATTGGCTTGATTGTGGTCTCGATCGCTATGGGGATTTTCAGTATTTATGATTTGCCGTTTTAAAACAGACGGAGACAGTGACAGAGAGCTGAGATCAAGGAAAAGATTTTCTCTGTCTCAAATCTCCGTCTCTTACCGGGGTTTTACCCTTGTCGAGCTGGTCGTAGTCCTGGTGATTCTCGGTTTGCTCGCGGCCTTGGTGGTGCCTACTTTTATGCGTCAGGAGGAAAAGGCCAGGGTCAAGGCAGCGAAAGTTCAGATCGAGCTCTTCAACACCTCGCTCAAGATGTTCCGTCTCGATGTGGGCCGCTATCCTGCGGCCCAGGAGGGTCTCGAGGCCCTCAGGCGCAGCCCCGCGAGCCTGGAGCGGTGGGATGGTCCCTACCTCGAAAAGGAGGTGCCGTCGGATCCCTGGGGAAGGCCCTATGTCTATAAGAGCCCGGGCGAGCATGGCCCCTATGATCTCCTTTCTTACGGCGCCGATGGGACTCCGGGGGGCGAGGGGGAAAATCGTGACATCACCAGTTGGGAAGGATAAAGCACCAAGGCAAAAGTCAAAATGAAAAAGTTAAAGTTTTTCCCTTTGCCTTTTTCCCTTTGCCTTTTGGATAGAAGGGGCTTTTCCCTGCTCGAGCTGCTGGTGGTCTTTTTGCTCCTTGGGTTGAGCTCCATCTTCGTCTTGCCCACGCTCGACCGAGGGCTCAGGGAGCGGGAGCTGAGGCTCTCTGCCCTGGGGCTTGCCGCGGTGGCGCGCGAGCTGCGCAGCCGGGCGGTCTATGAAGGCACGCTCCAGCGCCTGCTCCTCAACCCGGCAGAGAACAGCTATCATGCCGGGGAGGAGAGGAAGGTCCTTTCTGCGGACGTCACGATTGCGGAGATCGCGGGCGGCGAGCCTTGGGGAGAAGGGATGCGGCAGTTTCTCTTTTTCCCTAATGGCAGCGCTCTCGGCGGCGCGATCGGCCTCACAGGCCGGGATGGCTCTTCTTATACCGTCCGCCTCGATCCCCTTTCAGGGAGGGTAGAGGTGGCGCGGGGGAGAAAATAGTGAAAGTTCAAAGTTCAAGGTTCAAAGTTCCATTTGGGTTCACCCTCCTGGAGGTGGTGGTGGCGATGGCGATCGTCGGCCTCGGGGTGGTGACGCTCCTGGAGATCTTTTCTCTGGGCCTGCGTCTGGAGGCGAGGAGCGGGATGCGCACCGAGGCGGCGGTCTATGGCCGACAGGTGATGGACGGGGTCCTCATCCGTCGCGGAGCCGGAGAGGGGAGGGAGGAGATGCCTTATGGGGAGGGGCACCGCTGGAGGGTCGATGTGGCCCCTTTCAGGGATGAGTCTTTGTCCCTTGCGGTTGTCGATTGGGAGTTGAAGGAGGTCAGGATCGAGATGCGCTATCGCGACGGCGAGCGCGAGCGGCAATTTAACCTGAGCACACTGCGGTTGATGAAGAAAAAGGGCCCATGAGAGCTCAAAGCTCAGAGTTCAAGGTTCAGAGGGGTTTTACCCTGATGGAGCTGGTCGTGGCGCTGACCCTTTTGGGGCTCGTGGTTACGGTCCTCTATGGCGCCTTCGCTATAGGCCACCGAGCGGTGGAGAAGGTCCAGGTTCGGTCAGGTGAGAGTCAGAGGCTGCGGGCGCTGGAGGAATTTATCGGGAGCTACCTCCGCTCTGCCTATCCCTACCGTTTGCAGCCCCGCGACCAGGCGATCTTTTTCTCCGGCACGGAGCATGGTGTGACCTTTGTCTCGGCGCTTTCTCTGGGGATGGGTGGGAGGGGAATGGCCTGCGTTCGCGTGGCCTGGGTTGAGGGGTCTTTGATCCTCGAGGAGGAGACCCCGGTGCACTATTCTCAGTGTCAAGGAGGCGGCGCCGGCTATCGAAATCTGGTGGTGCTGCAAGAGCGGGTGAGGGACTTGCGCATTGACTATTGGGACCCCAAGAGCGAAGCAGAGCGTTGGGTTGAGGAGTGGGATGGGAGCGAGCAGAGGCTCCTTCCCCGGGCGGTCCGTCTGAGCCTCTGGGGAGAGAAGGGCGAGGAGAGCCGCTGGCTCTTTCCCCTGATGATGAGCGTCCTGGCACCATGAAGACAATTTCCAATTTCAAATTTCCAATTTCAAATTCGTCAAATGAGCGCGGCGTGGCCCTGGTTGTAGTGCTGTGGATCTTTATCTTTCTCTTCGTGGTCGCCTTGGACTTTGGCGCCTCGGTCCGGGAGGAGGGGACGGCCGCGTCCCGCTATGCCGAGGAGACCGAAGGCTATTACCTGGCCCTGGCCGGCTTTGAGCGGGAGCTTTATCGTCTCGTGCAGCAGGCGTCCCGGCCGAGACTGCCTCAGCCCTCACCGGGCGAGGATACCGTCTATGAGACTTGGGGGAGCTGGCGCGAGGGGAGTCTGGAGCAGGGTCATTATCGCGTTCGGCGCATGGACGAGGGAGGCAAGGTCAGCCTCAACCGTGCCGACGAAGAGACCTTGAGGCTCGTCTTCACCAACCTCGGGGTCGAGGAACCGGGGAGGTCCATTCTCGTCGATTCCATTCTGGACTGGCGCGACGAGGACAACCTCCACCGTCTCAACGGCGCAGAGGACGACTACTACCTCTCCCTCGCGCCCTCTTATAAGGCCCGGAATGGACCTTTTACCAGTGTCGAAGATCTCCTCTGGGTGCGTGGGGTGACGTCCGAGCTCTTCTACGGCGAGGGCGAAGAAGGGGGCTTGAGAGCGATCTTCACCGTGGACAGCCCCATCGACCGAGTGAATGCGCGGACCATGTCCGCTGAGGTCTGTCACGCGCTCGCCGGTCTGTCTTTGGAGCGGTGTCGGAACTTTGTCGAGGAGCGCAAGAGGCTCTCGGAGAAGACCCTCGCGGACATCCTCAGGCTTTTGGGCGTGGGCGCTGGGGAGGCGGTGCCGCGTCAGTTTGTCTTCACTCAACCTTTCGTCATTACGATTGAGGCCGTGGGGTATCGCGCGGCTTCTCCCCCGCAGCGCCAGGTGAGCGGGGTGGTCCGTCTGTTGGGGGGGGATCGAGGTTTTGAGCTCATCCGCTGGGTCGATCGGAGTTATTATCAAGGGGATCCTGAGGGTTGAAGGGTTAAAGAGATAAAGGGTTTAAGGGAAAATGGTTGGCTTATGCTTAGGGGCTGAGGGCTGAATATGATTTACCCCGAGGGGCAGCGCCCCAAAGCCGCGGACCTGTCTGCCGGTGCACAGGCCGGCGTAAGTCCGTGGTACGGGGTTTACCCGCGCTGGCTCCGGCTTCTCTCCCGCGCCGATTTCCTCAAGAGCGCCGGGCTCTATGCGATGCGCGACCGCCTCTTCCTCGTGCGGCTGCGCAAGGATCTCCTGCGCCTTTCCGTGATCGAAAAGGAGGTGAGCGAGGTCGCGATGAGGGAGGATGTCCCGCGTCGCCAGGCCCTGAGCGATGCGCTCCGCTCCCTCTTGGCCCACTTCGACCCGGGTAGAGATCCGCTCTATCTCTGCCTTTCTCCGGATCAGACGATGAGCTGTCAGCTCTTTCTGCCTCAAGTCGCGGAAGAGAATCTGCCCCAGGTCCTGGAGTACGAGATCGAGAGATACCTGCCCTTGCGCCGCGAAGAGATCTATTACGACTTCCTACCCCTGGGCAGAAGAGGGGATAAGGTCGGAGTTCTTCTCTTCGCCGTGCCCAGAAAGATCCTCGATGAGATGCTCGATGTCCTCTCGGCCCTGGGCGTGCGGCCTCGGGGAGTGGAGGTCTCAGCCACGGCGCTGGTCAACTATCTGCTCTTTTGCGCCGGCGGGGTCGCCGGTCCGGCAGCGATCTTGGGAAGCCACAACCAGGGCTGGGAGATCATCGGGCTCCAAGGCCGGGCCGACATTTGGGGGCAGAAGGCAGAGATCCTCTTTAGCCACTGGCTGCCCCAAGCCGATTGGGTTCGGGGTCCGGGGGCGGAGCTCTTTCATAAATTTTTGAGCCAGTCGCCCAGACTCTTCGGTTGGGGATACCTCCAGGATCTTTTGCTCGCGGTGCAGGGGGACAAGCTTCAGCTTGAGGAGCTCCTTGCCCTGGGAAAGAAGGGATGGGGTGCGGATGACGGCTTCGACCCGCCTTCGATAAACTCAGGCCCTGAGCCTGTCGAAGGGAGCTCAGCCGAAGGGATCAGCCATGCTCTTTTTGTCCCCGCATTCGGGACGGCGCTGCGCGGTCTGCGCGAGGCCGCCTTCTCGGTCAATCTCCTGCCCGGGGCCAGCCCGGAAGGGCCGGGGAGGCTCTTCTCCCGGTTGAACGTCCTCTTGGCCGTTCTCTTGTTGATCGGGCTGATCGTCTGGGGCGGGAGCTACCCCGTAAAGGACGAGATCCGCCTCAGGCGGATGCAGCAGGAGATCGAGAAATTTGCGCCTTCGGTGGAGGCGCTGCGCCAGGAAGAAGACAGGCTGCATGCGCTCACTAAGGAGCTGGCCTTTCTCTCCGAGGTGAGGGGCCGCAGGGCAGAGGTCCTGCTGGTTTTGGATGAGTTATCGCGCGTCGTGCCGCCCACCGCCTATCTCTCTAACCTGCGGTATCGAGGTGAGAACGTAGAGCTCCAGGGGAGCGCGGAGAACGCCTCCAACCTCGTTCCATTGCTGGAGCGGTCGCCGGCATTTAAGAACGTTGGGTTTAATGCGCCCTCCAATCGCGGTCGAGATAACCGTGAGACCTTCTCCCTAAAGGCAGAGATGGAGCGACCCCAACAAAAGGTCAAACCATGAAGAGTCCGTGGCGGCGGCTCTCCACAAGAGAGAGGCGACTGGTAGTCTTGACCCTCTTTATCTTTTTCCTGGTCCTGGGCCGCTACTTTTTGGTATCTCCTTTCATGGAACGCGGGCAATGGGTCAAAAGCCAACTTGAGATGCAACCACAGCTCTTGGAGAAGAATCTCCGCTACATCAGTCAAAAGGCGGAGATAGAGGCGAGGCTGGAGCAGGCCCAAAATGAGCTTAAGGCATTCGAGCCTTTGCTGTTTTCCGGCGACACGCCGCAGGTCAACGCATCGGATCTTCAGCAAACCGTGCAGGGCCTGGCCGCCAAAGAAGGGACCCAGATCATCACGACGAGGGTCTTGAATCCCGAACCTATGAGCGCCTTCACTAAAATACCCATTCAGGTCGAGGTCAGCGGTCAGATCGATCAGGTGGTGAACCTGATCAAGGGGATCGAAGCAGCCGAGAAGCTCCTGGTGCTAGACGAGTTGAATGTCCGCTCTATCTTTACCCCGGCAGTCGCGGCGCGGCAGCAGGGGCTGCCTCAGACCCAGGCGCAAAACCTGCGCGTGAGCCTGGTCATCTCCGGCTTCGCCCGCACCCAGACCGGCGCGACCTCAAAGGGTGCACCCGCCTCCGCTAAGGCCAAGTCAGAGGAGGGAAAAGGCACCCAAAGCGGGCCGCGAAGATAAGGCTTCGGCCATTTGACCTCGGAAAGGTTTAGGAGTAGATTGAGCCCTCTTTTAGGAGGAGGGGCCATTCTTAAGCGCGCTTCACTGCTCAGCCTGTTGTTGCTGGTCGCGTTTTTCGCGCTGCTGGTAAAGACCTATCAGCTTTGGCAAGAGGGTCCATGGGAGTCTCCCAGGCCGAGGAAAGTTGCGGCGTCGCCTGAGGCCCAGGAACCCCGGGGCGAGCCGGCGCGGCCGCAACTGGTGAGCACCGGCAATATTATTGAGAAAAACCTCTTCGACCCGGAGAGGGGCGCCGGGGGGCTCAGGGAGTCCGAGGTGACGGCCCTCGCCATTCAGAGGATAAGAGGTCTCAGTCTCAATGGGACGCTTATCGTGGGGGATAGGCGCTATGCGCTGATCACAGTTCCACCTGAGGGCGGAGGCGCGAAGCGGGATATCCGCCTTAAGGTGGGGGATACGATAGAGGGTTTTCAAGTCGCCGAGATTGAGGAGAAGAGGGTGATTCTCAGAAAGGGTCAGTCCACGGTCGATCTGGCCCTGGACTTCTTCAAGAAGAGCGAGGTCCCGGCCCCAGGCCGGCTCCAGCGCCCGCCCGCATCCCCGGTCCCTCGCGTCGCGCCGAGCCGCCCGGCAGTTTCCCCTCACGCCATCTCTCCGCTGGAGAAGATGGCGCGGGAAAGGAGGGAAGAGTGATGAGAAAGGCGCTGACCTTCCCCGGGTGGCTGTTGCTTCTGCTGTTATCAAGCGTCCTGGTCTCGTCAGCCCAGGAAGAGGCCCAGCCTCCTCCGGCTCCTACTCCCATCCCCACGCCCGCACCTCAGGTGACACCGCCGCCCAGGCCGCCTGAGAGGAGGATGCTTCCGGCGCCGGTGGTGCGTGGAGACAAGGTCTCGATCAATTTCAATAATGCGGACCTCATCGAGGTCATCCACGTCATCGCTCAACATTTAAAGCTCAACTATACCGTTCAACCTGAGGTCACCGGCAAGGTGACGATCCACAGCTCCGAGCCGCTCTCGCGGGAGGATCTCTTCCC
>Ga0184634_10000531_pt1 | contig 9916 bp, 7 predicted proteins | sample PLM31_200_b1_FD_133016 | JGI IMG/M metagenome (GOLD analysis project Ga0184634, IMG submission 133016) | Groundwater sediment microbial communities from an aquifer in East River, Colorado, USA - PLM3-1_200_b1 | ecosystem: Environmental > Terrestrial > Soil > Riparian zone | place: USA: East... | reverse complement strand
GGCCGGCGATGGCGGCGAGAAGCGGCGTGTAGAACGCGGAAAAGCGCGTGAACTGGATGCGGATTTCGTCGCTCAATGGGCCTCCTCTCTCGGTGCGGTGACTCGGTCGCCCGGGCCGCTTCTGGACGCCCGAGTTTGCGGAGCGAGGCGGCCGCTCGTCAATAGCAGCGCTTACGGGCCGCCCCGCGGTTTTGCGCATTTTTGCGTCGCAAACAGCCCCACGGCGTCTCTTGACGTACGGTGGCAAACGGCGGCTAATACCGCGTGTGAACAAGGGGCCTGCCGGATTCAAGGTCACCCGCCCGCAACCGCGCGAAGCCTATCCGCGCACGCGTTTGTTTCGTCTGCTGGATCGCGCGCGCAAACGCAAGCTGATCTGGATCGCGGGTCCGCCCGGAGCCGGCAAGACCACTCTGGTGGCGAGCTACCTGGCGCGGCGAAGCTTGCCCTGCTTGTGGTACCAGGTGGATGAGGGTGACGGCGATATCGCCACCTTTTTTCACTACCTCGGTCTGGCGGCGAGGAAGGCCGCGCCCAAGAAACACAAGCCGCTGCCGCATCTGACCCCCGAATATCTGTCGGGGCTTTCGGTTTTCGCACGGAGGGTCTTCGCGGAGCTTTGCGGCCGATTGAAACGGCCGGCCGTCCTGGTCTTCGACAACTATCAGGACGCCTCCCACGATTCGCGCTTGCACGAGGTGCTGCGCGACGGGGTGGCGGTGATGCCGCAGGGGGTCAGCGTGATCGTGATGAGCCGCAGCGATCCGCCGCCCGCCTTTGCGCGTCTGCGCGCCGACGGGACCCTGGCCGAGATGGGCTGGGATGAATTGCGTTTAAGCGTGGAGGAATCGCAGGGTCTCGCGCGGCGGCGCCATCGTGTCGGCGAAGTCGGGCCGAAGAAGCAAGTCGTTCGCCGCATGCACGATATTCTCCAGGGCTGGGCGGCGGGACTGGTGCTGTTGCTGGAGCGCACCGGGAGCGAGCCCCTGCCACAGGCATCGGCCGAGTTCAAGCCCGCGGCGATCTTCGATTACTTTGCCGGCGAGATTTTCGATCGGACGGATTCCGCGACGCAGGAATTTCTGCTGCAAAGCGCTTTCCTGTCCAAGATAAGGCCTCGCTTCGCGGAGCAACTTACCGGGCAACCCGGGGCGGCCCGCATTCTGGCCGACCTGCATCGAAAGAATTACTTCACGACCAAGCACGCCGATCCGGCCCCCTTCTATCAGTACCATCCTTTGTTCCAGGCCTTCCTGGTATCCCGCGCCAAGGAGACCTTCACGCAGGAGCGTCTGGTCCGGATCCAACGCACCGCGGCGGAGCTGCTGGAGTCGAGCGGCCAGGCGGAGGACGCGGCAGGACTGCTGCGCGCGGCGGGAGACTGGACGGGGATGGCCCGGCTCATCGGCCGGCACGCTGCGGCGCTGCTGGCCCAGGGCCGCGGGCAGACGCTGGAAGCGTGGCTGCGCAGCCTGCCGTCAGGGATGCTCGAACGGACTCCCTGGCTCCTTTACTGGTTGGGCGCTTGCCGGCTGCCGTTCAACCCGGTCGAGGCCCGGGACTGCTTCGAGAAGGCGTTCGGATTGTTCGACCTTGAAGACGATCCCGCCGGCCTGTTTCTCGCCTGGTCAGGCGTCGTCGAGACCTTCATCTACGAATGGGGGGATTTCACTCCGCTCGATCGGTGGATTGCCGCTCTCGAAACGACGTTGGCCCGCCACCCGGAGTTTCCCTCCCCGGAGATTGCCGCCCGCGTGGCATTCGGGATGTTCACGGGTCTGATGTACCGACAGCCTCACCACCCCGACATCGGGCGATGGGAAGAACGGGTGCGGGCGGTGGTGCTTAACAGTTCCGACCCTTCGCTCCGTATGATGACCGGTCATCAGCTCTTGCTCTATCACAACTGGTGGACCGGCGACCTGGCGAAGGCCGCCCTCGTGGTTACCGCCCTGCGGCCACTGGCCAGCTCTCCAGGCGTCAGTGACCTGACACGGATTATCTGGCACTCCATCGAGGCTACCTACCACTGGATGACCGCCTCGCCCGAGAACTCCTTGCGGGCCGTGAAGGAGGGATTGGCGACCGCCCAGACGTCCGGCAGTCACCTGTGGGACTTCATGTTGTGCGCGCAGGGAGTGTGGGCAAGCCTCATAGCCGGTGACGTCGCAACGGCCGGGACCTATCTGGCTCACATGGCCTCCGCGCTTGACCAGAACCACGGGATGAACGTCTGCCTCTATCACGACACGGCGGGCATCGAGGCCCTCTGGCGAGGAGACATCCCCAGTGCCGTCGAGCACGGGCGCACCGCCCTGGCGCATGCCGTACAGACCGGTATGCCTTTTGCCCAGGCCATGTGTCACATCACCACCGCGCGGGCCCTCTTCGAGCACGGAGAACACGCTGCGGCCGCAGAGCACTTGGCCCAGGCTCACGGCATCGGCCGGGAAATGAAAGGCACCTATATCGACTATCTCTGTCTGCTCGCCAGAGCACACTTCAGCTTGGACCGCGGGGATGAGACGACGGGCCTGGACGCACTGCGAAGCGCTTTCGCCGTCGCGAGACGACAAGGCTTCTGGAGTCACATGTGGATTCCCCACGCGCTCCTGGCGGACCTGTGCGCCGCGGCCCTGCAGCAGGAGATCGAAGTGGCTTACGTCCACGACCTCATCCGCAAGCGCCACCTGATCCCGGGCACTCCCCATCTGCACCTCGACGCCTGGCCGTGGCCGCTGAAGATCTACACCTTGGGGCGCTTCAGCGTGGTGAGGGACGGAAAACCGCTGGAGCTCGGCGCGGGGTCGAAGCGCAAACCGCTGGAGCTGCTGATGGCGCTCATCGCCCTCGGCGGCTCCGGCGTGAGTCAAACCAGGCTCACCGACGCCCTGTGGCCTGAAGTCGAGGGCCATCTGGCGCAGCAGACCTTCGAGGTCACCTTGCACCGCCTGCGCAAGCTCATCGGCCAGGAGCCGGCTTTGGTGCTCAAGGACGGCAAACTCAGTTTGGACGTGCACCACTGCTGGGTGGACAGCTGGGCGTGCGAACACCTGCTCGGCCGCATCGAGCGCGCGCTGCAGGGAAGCCCCGCCCGCGCGGAGGACATCGACCGCCTGGCGACACAATTGCTGGCGCTCTACCAGGGCCCGTTCCTCGCCGCGGAAGCCGAACAGCCGTGGTTGCTGTCCCCGCGCGAGCGCCTGCGCAGCAAGTTCCTGCGCCAGTTCGGCGCCTTGGGCCGCCGCTGGGAAGCCGACGGGAAATGGGACCAGGCGATAAACGGCTATCTGCAAGGATTGGAGGTGGACCCGCTGGCGGAGGAATTTTACCGCAGCCTGATGCGCTGTTATCGGCGCCAAGGCCGCCCGGCGGAGGCGTGCGCGGTCTACGCGCGCTGCCGCAACACCTTGAAAACCATTCTCGGCGTCGATCCCTCCCCGGAAACCGAGACCCTGCGGCGCGCCATCGAAGCCGAGCACGCCAAGCGATCCTGATCTGTCCCCGCGTTCGTAACGATCCTGCCCTCCCCGCCGTCGGGGCCTGAGCACCCCCTCCGATTCGGTATTTTTTCACGGTATTTCGCGAGTATGCGTTTTGTAAGTCCGGCGCGCGCAGGATTGCGCCTGCGAGCGAACGGCTGCGGAAAGCCCAGGACGGGAAATGGATAACTACATCGTGCGCATCTATCGCCGCGACCTGCGCGACCCGGAGCGACTGGTGGGGGTGGTGGAAAACGTGGAGAAAGAAAGTCAACAACGGTTCCATACGGCGCACGAGCTTCTGGCGATCTTGGTTGATTCGAGGACCGGCAAACAGCAATCGAACCGAAGGACGGAAAGAAAAGCGGGTTGAACCACTTCGATGAACCCGACGATGCAAGGACCGGTCCTGCGGTCCCCGATAACGGAGGCGATCAACATGTGGCATGAGTGCACTCATCTTGTACGGGCGGCCGCGATCGCGGCGTCAGTCGGCCTCGCTGCCTGCGGCGGCGGGGGTGGTGGAGGGGGGACGGCGCCGCCGGGTGCTGGTGGCACACCGAGCTTGCTCGATCTCACCTGCAACACAACCGGTTGGCGCGCCTCGGATTTCGGAAACAACCATGATGACGGCGTCCGCGCGGTCGTAGTACAGCCGGACGGCAAAATTCTCACGGGAGGATATAGACGGTTTGTCGACATCCCCGCTGGCGCCGACGATGACGACTTCGTGCTGAGGCGCTTCAACCCCGACTGCACATTGGATACGACCTTTGCCATTATTGGCAGCAACCACTTCGGCGGCACCAGCAACGACCAGATCCACGCGCTCGCTCTGCAAGCCGACGGCAAGATCGTGGCGGCCGGTCGCACTCAGTGGAACGGGACGACCACCGAAAGCACTTACAACTTCGCCTTGGCGCGCTACACCAGCAACGGTGAGCTGGACGCGACTTTCGGCAGCAACGGAAGGGTGGTCACGAGCGTCAGCGCGTGCTCCTTGGCCTGCGGCGACGACGAAGCCCATGCCGTCGCGATCCAGTCGGACGGCAAGATCGTCGTCGCCGGTTACTACATCGACGTCTCGACCCCGGGCGTCTGGCACATGGCCGTGGCCCGCTATAACACCAACGGCGCTCTGGACACGACCTTCGGCAGCGGCGGAATCGCCCGCACCACGATCGCCGACGGGGATACGGCGCGCGCGATCGCCATCCAGTCCGACGGCAAAATCGTGGTGGCGGGCGAGTCAGCGCCCATCGGCGGCTACGCCGATTTCGCCCTGGTGCGCTACCTCAGCAACGGTGCGCTGGACAACGATTTCAACTGCACAGTGTTTTTCGGTACTTGCGTGGCTGGTACGGGCGGAAAGGTGGTGACCGCGATGGACACCGGCCAAGATGTTGCCCGCGCGCTGGTGATCCAGCCGGCGGACGGAAAAATAGTGGTCGCCGGCCAGTCCGCGAGCGCGAGCGATCTGAACGCACGGTTTGCCTTGGCGCGTTACCTCATCAATGGTGCGCTCGACACCGGATTCGGCACCGGCGGCAAGGTCATCACGCCGGTGGGCGACGCCGCGAGCTGGGCGAATGCGCTCGCCTTGCAGACCGACGGCAAGCTCGTCGCCGCCGGAAGTGCTACCAATTCCGGCGATCGCAACTTCGCCCTGGCGCGTTACAGCCCCGATGGCGGCCTCGACACCGGCTTTGGGAGCGGTGGCATCGTGACCACCGATTTCGCCGTTGACGACCGTGCCTTCGCCGTCGCGCTCCAAGCCGATGGCAAGATCGTCGCGGCCGGCTGCACCAACTGCCAGACCGGGGTGAGCAGCGGCGCCGAGGATTCGGTCATCGCGCGCTACCTTTTCGTCCCGTGAGCGACAAGACACGGGAACGTTGGGAACAATTCAAATTTCCGCCGCGCCAGGCTCGACGGTGCGGCAATGAGAGGCGGGTCCTGAATTCAATTGAACATAAGGAGGGAATCCATCATGACGAGTTCCAAACAATTATCGGTAAAAAATTTCGTTGGCAGCATTGGACTGCTGCTCGTCGCACTGCTGGCGAGCTGCGGCGGAGGCAGCAGCGACAACGGCAGTACTCCTCCGCAGGCGACCGGTACAGTCGTCATCACCGGCAAAGCCAATCAGTGATCACGCAGCAATAGACAGGAGGCTGCTATGAAAAGCCACTCTTTGACCGTGCGCCAAACCCGCTCACATCCAATCCTCAGTTTGCTGGCCCTGGCCGGCGCGCTGCTGCTCGGCAGCAGCGCCTTTACCGCAATCCCCTCCACCAACGCCGACCCTACCGGCCTGGAGGTGAGGTTGTTTAGAACCGAGCTGCATAACGGCAGCGCCTGGGTCACGGTGTTCGACAATTCCGCGGGCGTCGCGGTGGACCTGGTGACGAATCCCGGCGCCGCATTCGGCACCGGCACCATCGCGGTCGGAACCTACAACACGATCCGCTTCACCCTGGAAAATACCCTCCGCTATTCCGGCACCAGCGGCAGCTGCCCGCCGGCGGTCGACGCGTCTCTCCTGATCGACAACGCCGCGGGCGCTGCGGCCCCGGTCATGCTGTTCTTCGCCACGGCGTCGGCGACGCCTCCCGGCGGCACCAGTTGGTACAGCAACGGCTCGGACGCCAACCCGTTCCTGATGACCGGCGCCGTCCAGGTGGAAAGCGGGATGACCACCAATGTGAACTTGCAGTTTAATACCCAGAACACCTTGGAGTGCGACGGCGTCAACCTCACCCTCAACCCGCCGACGATGAATGTGGCCAGCCGGGTGGTCGGCGCCGCCGCGTTTGCCGGCGGCGACTATTGGCTCACCCATTTCAATGTCCAACGCTCGCCGCTCCGGGATGCCGGCGGTGCGGTGCGAGACCCGCGCACGACGTATACCGACACCGATTGGGCGACGGTGCGCGGCCGTACCGGCTACTACCTCGGCTGGGGCGCGAAGATCACCTTCTCCCCGCCCGACACGAGCGGCAGCGGGACGGCCACCATCGTCACGGACATGACCGAGCACCGCCACCGGGTGGATGAGACCGGCGGCTGCGCGGACTGCGGAGTGAACCCTTCGGGCGTCACCGGCATGGTGCTGACCTACACCCTCTCCGCGAGCAACGAGCTGACCCTCTCCATTCCGGGCGGCGGCACCGCGCGCGGCGCCTTCAGCCGCGACTACAACACGCTGATCGCCGCCGATACAGACGGCGCCGACGCGGGCCAGGATCTGGTCATGGGAGTGAAAGTGTCCACCGCGGCCCCGACCATGTCCGGCCTCTACGCCTGGAACGGCTACGGCGTCGATCTGGACTATGTCACCGCTCCGGCGCCGAGCCCCGCGGCAGCGAGAGTCCATGTGGGCGCCGAGCAGGGCTGGATCGATCTGATCACGGGCGGCGACGGACTCGGATACAACGGGTACCTGGACATCTCCGATCCGACCTTGACGACGGCGAGCGGCCACACGGCCACGGGTAACGGGGTGATGGCGGCTGTCCCGGCGATCGTGCCCGCCGCGAACGGGATCTATACCGATCCGACCAACGGGGGGTTTTGGCTCGCCGTGTCGCCGGACGGCCAGGTGGCGCTCGTGGCGAGCGGCATCAACGACACCGATCCGTCGCGGACCTACAGCGACGCCGCAGGCAATACCTACGCCAGGCACGGCGTCGGCTACACCCTGGCCCTGAAGCAGGATCCCTTGAGGACCTACACCGCGGCGGACGGGGCCGGCACCTACATCCTCGCGGCCCGCTGGGACGACGCCCAGATCACTACGCCCGGCGTCATCGGCGGCCCTATTCCTCCCAACCCCAACGCCTGCCGCACTTTCCCCGACGACATCAGCGGCTCGGCCGCCTGCGGCACCGGGGTCCAACCCCGGATGGGCTCCAGCTACGGCCGCTTCACCCTGTCCTCGGCCGGCACGGTGAGCTTCGACATCACCGAGACCAACGACCTGGGCGAGGTGAGCAGCCTGACCGGGACCGCCGGCTTCACGGTGCGCAAGGAGTGCATCGGGCTGAATGGCACCGGAGGCCGGCTCCCCTTCACAGACACCACCTGCACCAACGGCCAACGGCTGGACATGGTGGTGCTCAACGACGGCATGAGGGACTTCGCCAAGTTCCTCATCGGCGGGATCGGCCCCACCAGCGGCGATGTGCTGACCTTCTTCGATCCGCGGAGCATCGACCCGACGTTCCCGTCCGTGGGCAAGGGCCGATCGCTGGGCAACGCGGTGCGGCTTAGATAGTGGAGGCCAAAGGGATGCCTCCCCTCGCCTTGTGACCGGTTCTAAACAGGGAGAACCGAGATGACTATTCGACGTGCAGTTGCGGCGCTGGTGATCGGTGCGGCGATGGTTCTTTCCGGTTGTGGCGGCGGATCGAGCGCCGGCGCGCCGCCTCCGTCGAATAACTGGGACTCGATGGTCTGGGACCAGGGCACCTGGGGCTGAGAACCGCCGGTTGAGGGTGGTGCAACCACAAATTCAGATTGAGAAAGGGGGAATTCATGAGAACGAACCGGAAAACTCTGTGGATCGCGGCGGTGTTGGCATTGTGCTTCAGCGAACGGGCGGGTCTCGCCGGCCCGGTGGGGCAGCTCACGACCTTCACCGCGGGCACGACCGCGAAGGCCTCGGAGGTGAACGGAAATTTCGGCGCGGTGAGCACGGCGGTGAACGACAACAACTCCCGCATCACCACCCTGGAAGGGGTCAACGCGGGGGCGCGCCTCACCACGCTAGAGACGGTTGTTACCCCCGCTGGCAACATCGTGCTGGGAACCTCCACCACGACCGCGGGGAACATCCTGAAGGGGACCCTCCCGTTCGTTCACAACTTCGGGACGGATAACACTTTCATCGGGGTGGGCGCCGGCAACTTTACGATGACGGGCGGCGGTCGCAACACCGCCAGCGGCGCAGGTGCGCTTCAGAACAACACGACCGGCTTTCAGAACACCGCGATCGGCCAAGGTGCGCTCCTGAGCAACACGACCGGCAGCAGCAACACCGCCAGTGGTGTGAATGCGCTTAAGAACAACATGGGCGGCGACCTCAACACCGCCAGCGGTTTGAACGCGCTCTTCAACAACACGACCGGCAGCCTCAACATCGCCATTGGATTTAGTGCCGGATCTAGCTTGACGACCGGCAGCAATAACATCGCCATCGGCAACATAGGGGTCGCGGGCGAGTCGGGCACCATTTGGATCGGAGGTAGCCAAACTCGCACTTTCATTGCCGGCATCCGCGGTGTCACGACCGTTAACGCCAACGCGATCGCCGTGGTGGTGGACAGCGCCGGCCAACTCGGCACCCTCAGCTCCTCGCGGCGCGTCAAGGACGACATCGCCGACATGGGCGAGGTTGGCAGCACGCTGATGAAGCTGCGGCCGGTGACCTTCCACTACAAGACCGACCGGAGCCCCGCGGGGCGCACGCTGCAATACGGGCTCGTTGCCGAGGAGGTGGCGGCGGTGGCCCCGGGGCTGGTCGCACATTCGGCCGACGGCAGGATCGAGACGGTGTACTACCAGTTCCTCGCGCCGATGCTGCTCAACGAATACCAGAGGCAGCAGCGCACGATCGAGGCGCAGACCGCCCGCATCGCGGAGCTTGAGCAGGATCGCCGGATGCAGACGGCGCGCATCGAGGCGCTGGAGAATCAGGCGGCGCAGATGGCCGGGCTGCTCGGCCGGCTGGAACGGGCGGGGTTGATAACAACGGCAGGCCGGTAGGCCTCGAGCGCGAGCAAACCGGGCGCGCGCCGCGCTACTCCCGCGGCACGGTGTCGATGAACGACGCTCGCTCGGAGAGCTTTGCGAACGCCCGCGCGAGGTGGGCGTGACTCTTTTTCCAGTGCATCCTGGGATAGCGGAAATCGAGCCAGCCGAGGCACACGCCGAGCGCGATGTCGGCGAGCGTGTAGCCGTTTCCCGCGCACCAGGGTCGCTCGCCGAGCTCCGAATCCATCGCTGCGAGGCCGGCGCGGACCTTGCCCATCTGGCGCTCGGTCCACGGCGCGCTGCGCAGCTTCGCCTCGCGCTGGCCCTCCAGGCGTGCGAGCACTCCCGCGTCGAGCACGCCGTCGGCGAGCGCTTCCCAGCGCCGCGCTTCGACGCGCTCGCGGTTTTCTGCGGGCACCAGCCGCCCGATCGGCGAAGCGTTGTCCAGGAACCCGACGATCACTCGCGAATCGAACAGCGTCCTGCCGTCGTCGAGCACCAGCACCGGCACCTTGCCCAGGGGATTGAGCTTGGCCGCCTGCGCGTCGGGCTTCCACGGATTGTCGACCTCGAACTCGAAGTCGATTTTCTTTTCGGCGAGGACGATGCGCACCTTGCGCGTGTACGGGCTGGCGAGCGAGCCGATGAGTTTCATTTCGGATGAGGTCTTGCGGAGAAAT
>Ga0184634_10000530_pt1 | contig 9922 bp, 10 predicted proteins | sample PLM31_200_b1_FD_133016 | JGI IMG/M metagenome (GOLD analysis project Ga0184634, IMG submission 133016) | Groundwater sediment microbial communities from an aquifer in East River, Colorado, USA - PLM3-1_200_b1 | ecosystem: Environmental > Terrestrial > Soil > Riparian zone | place: USA: East... | reverse complement strand
GCCAGGAGTGTGGCTCGCCGTCGGCCTTCGGGCTCCTCGCTTTTTCCCATGCGGAGCATCGCTGGCACTCCCAGTTGAGTTGCCGCCTGGGCTAACGCGTGCCGATTCACCAGGCTGGCCCGGAGGCGGGTCAATTCTCCCGGGGAGCGATGCGGGTGGCGCCGATACAGGTCGAGCGCTAAGACGAGTGCGAGGACGGCGTCGCCCAAGAACTCCAGGCGCTCAAAGGCTCTCCCTTCGGCTCCGACCGAGGGATGCGTGAGGGCGGCCCGAAGCAGCGCGCGGTTCCGAAAGCGCTGCCCAAGTTTCGTCTCAGCCTCTCGGAGCCACGAATCCTTTTCCCTGGCCATGCTCCGATGCTACACGACCCTTTGGCATTTTACAGCAGGATTCGAACAATCCCAACCCGCGGGGTCGGTCGTAGAAAGAGAAGTAAGGGGTTTCGTGGGAGGAGCGGACAGTGGAAGAGGCTGGAAGGCTGAAGTGAAGGGAGGGATAGGTCATGACGCACATTAATAGAACGCTTCGCGCAGCGCTTAGGCTAGTGCTCATCGGGATCTTGATTTCAATGGTGACTAACCCTTGACAGTAGGTAAGTTCCTTATTCCTTGTGCCTTGGTAGCATGTTACAATGGCTTCCCACCGAAAAATAGGGAGGTCATGCGGATGTCTTTGGGCATTGCGTTCAAGGGGCCAGAGGGAATTGTCCTAGCTGCCGACAGCAGGGTAACACTGATGGCTCAGATGCAGCAGCCTACCCTTCCGACACCTATGCTATTGCCCGCAACATACGATAACGCCACAAAGCTCCTGCGGGTGAAGGGACAAGATTATGTAGGTGCGGTCACTTATGGTGCCGGTGCTATAGGGGCCACCGAACCTAGAACGGCCCATAGTTACATACCCGAGTTTGAGCAAGAGCTAGCTGATACAGACCGCTTATCGACTGAGGCTTTCACCAAGCGCCTTGCTGACTTCTTTCTTGCCCGGATGCCTGGACCCGTTCCAGCCGGTCAGGACATGTTTTTCCTTATCGGCGGTTACGACGAGGGTGAAGCATACGGTCACGTTTTTGAGATTTCTATCCCCAACAATCCGACCCCAAGAGAACACAACGCCAACGCGGGTGAATTCGGGATTACTTGGGGTGGCCAAAAGGAGTATACGGAGAGACTGCTGAACGGCTTCGATGTTTCGCTTACAAATCTTACACAGCAATTTCTAAATCTCACTGATGCTCAAAAGGATGGTCTTATTGCGCATCTTAAACAGAATCTTGGTCTGAGAATCCCTTACCAGTTTCTTCCCCTTCAGGATTGTGTCGATGTTGCGATCTTTATGATTAGGACAACGATCATGCTCCAAACCTGGTCGGTCAGTGTCCGAGGAGTCGGCGGTCTTATCGACTTGGCAACTGTGACTAGGACGGAAGGATTCCAATACATCCAACAGAAATCCATTATAGGGGAGAGGGGGGTATCAAAATGGACGCCCACGCAATTTCCGTAAACACTGCGGATTGGCTGGCGGCGACACGTGGCATGAAAATATCGGCCTATGTGGAAGCCCCAGTTTCCGAAGAGGAGAGCGGCTTCACTAAGGGGGATTTTGAGCAGGCCCTACGGAAGGTCAGTCGGCGCACTAAGCCTTCCCAACCTGACGCAGGATCGTCAGGAACATAGGAGCGGCATCGTCCCGATGATTGTAGCGGAACACGTAAGAGTCCAGATAGGACTGTAGATGCTGCGGACTGAGGGAGTGGTTGACGCCATCAAGGGTGCGGGGGGTGTCAAGGGTGGCGAAGCCGAACGCGAGGAGGGACGGCCCGGCCGCGGGTGGTGCGGGCGGCGGCGAGCAGTACAAGGGGGGTTTCGGGGAAGCGGTACGGGGCCGATCGACCGATGGGAAATTCGAGTCCGACCCCTATTTGCATTTGTATTCAGCCCCATGGGCGAGCGGTACGACTATCATAAAAATGCACCTCCAATGGGCGCGGAGATCTTAGCCGTTCGTTGATCCTCGCCCGCCGCTGCAGCAAATAGTTTCCTGCAGCTCGTATCCTCCTACTGGAAGCGGATTCTGGATCACTGAAAATCCCGACGTATACCTCTCGAAATTCGGTGTTATTCGCTATTGCATCAAGAATGTGCCTATCAGTTTCCCCGAGCGAATGCCCAAAGATTACTAAGCGGTTCGTAACCCTACCTAATTTATCGTAGCAGTATGATAAGTAGCCATTTCTCCTGATCTGTTCAAGTTTTTTGTCTGAAGAACCTTCAGCGACAAAGAGTGGATATTTTCTCTCCTCTAGCCCCTCGCGAACCTGGTCTGTAAGGCGGACGCCTGTCCTAATCCAGCTATGCTTTCGTAGTTCCCCACCCCCCACATAGAGATGAAGGGCGCCATGCAAGTAAAAAATGCCCCTCCTATCGCCAAGGCGCTCGGAAAACACCAAATAAGGTGCCTCTGGATCATCCTCGGGTGGTCTAAATCCGTCCTGGTAAGGAGGAGGATCCCCCTTGTGCATGTTCACCCAGTAAAGAATCAAGTCGTAGTTTGTGTAAAAGATGCTGTGGTAAGGTGAAAGGAATTCAAAGGCGGCATCCTTCCGCCCATCACTTACCTCGCCTGTGTGGTCAAGGTGAGACCGCCCAATGGCGTTCACCAAAGCTCGTTTAACCACCTCAACGTCTTCCCGCATGCCAGAATCGTAACCTTCTACGAGACCATATGTCCGAGCGACCCAATGAGTGTCATCCAGTAGGCGCATGACACCCTCAAAGTTGTTAGTTCCGAGCCTTTCGAAAACTGCTTGAGCACGGTCGCTCAAGCCTTCGGCAAGGGCCGCCTCGTACAAGCTCGAATAACTGAAAATTTTGTCGCATGCGATGCTCCAGCCATTTCCTAGCAAGAGGTGAGGGCGGCCCTCTCGTAGTTGCTCACGAACAGCGTCATAATGAAGGAGGTGAACCCGCCGTCTGGTTGCTCGTCGGCGGGCAGGGCGCGATCCTCTCGAGAGTTTATCCCCTACGAGACCTGGTTTCTTGCCAGGAATTATCGCATCAACAGACCGTTGGACCATAGACGGCTGAGGCATTTGGTCTCATGCGGCCCAGTCGAGGGCGAGGAGTTGGGCCTGCTCAAGGACGGTCTGGGTGGCTTTCTTCTGCTTGTCCGGGGGAACAAGAAATTCGACTCCGACCCCTATTTCATCCATAGACCGGTCACACCCCGGCCGGACACTCCCAGGCAGGCACACCGGGCTAAGTCTCCGGTACGCGGGGGTCATCTCTTAAAGCAGAGGAAAAATGATTTCGAGAGGCTCGAATAATTTCCGAGCTTGAAGGCGTTGGCTAGCCCAAAAAGTTGCCCTGTTGCCCATAAAAGGACACCTAGCTTGACGCCTCAAACACGGCTTGGATTAGGGGCCAATGGTTCGCGCTTTTAACCATGTCTGCCATATACTTCTCGTCTAAATTGCCCTGTTCTGTCACCGGTAAGGACAACTGCGTTTTTGCATACTTGGTCTTGTAGCACTGGCGGCCATATGAGTACCGCCACTTGATGTGATTGAGCATGGCTTGAATGAAAAATAGCGAAGTCAACTTCAGGTCCTTGAAATCCTCCCTCAGCGTGCATAGGACAACGTTATCCGTGGCGATGAACTCAGCGGGCTGTAGGTAAGCATCTCCTGTCACGCTTGACACGGTGATAGTCCCAACCGGCCATACCTTCGCCTTGGACGGCTTATCGTAGAATCCAACAAATCCATTGTCTGTACTCACCCGAGAAATTGTCGGATAGTCACCTGGGTCAAGATCAGCTATCGAGTGAAAGTGCCCACGATGAAGCTCAAAAATGTCTGTTACTGCGAAGGTCTTCCAGTGACCACGCTCTAACGTGGCATTCTTCTGCTGAGAGAGTAACTCCGCCATAATGATCGCCCTGTCAATCTTAATCAGGTAAGCGAAGACATCTCGCATATCAGTTTCCAATAGGGAAAATACTTCCGCAGGCCGTGGCCTCGCTTGGTCCAGATACGCCTCTGGCACAAGCTCAAGCTGCTTGTCGCTGAAGTCAATCGGGGCCGCCTTATGAAATTGATGCGCATTCAAAATCGAGTGTTCTTGGTTGTGAAGGAACGCCTTCAACATTCCCTCTATCGCCTTAAGCTCATTGGAGGCTTTCTGGTTCGGGAGCCGCTTGCCTTTGCTCTTCAAAAGACCATCACCGAGACATCGAATCCATAAAACCTTTTGCTCTTTCGGATGGGGAATGCCCTTCTTAATGAAGACACCAACGGTTGTAACGCCAATCGGATAAAACACATCAAAGGGGAAAGTGACAACGGCCAAGAGCGTATTGTGGGGAAGGAGAGAAGTTTTCCGCCAATTCAGATAGCTCCCTGGTCTGACCATCGCTGAGTACGGGAGAACAGAGAACAGAATGCCCCCGTCCTGCATTTGCTGGAGGGCTTGGTCGATGAACCTGTATTCTTTCTCAATGCTGCGCTTCAGCGCGAAGGGGGGATTCATCATAATTTTGGTGATGGGAGGATTGTCCGCCTGAAGTGCGACGTACTTCGCGGTGGGAACACCATCATTCACGACAGGGGCGAGGAACTTCGCAAAGCAGTTGCCCTCTGTAATATTGTTCTTTCCATCCCCCCTGAAGATCATGTTGACCACGGCAAGGGCCGCAACGCCTGAGTCTTGCTCCACGCCAAAGAGTGAATTTTGCTTGAACCGGACAAGTTGCTTGACGTTCGAGTGTCTCTTCACGTAGTCAAACGCCGCCACCAAAAACCCGCCGGTCCCGCTTGTGGGATCATAAAGGATATCGTTGATCTGGATATCCATCACCTCGGCAGCCCATCGTGTGACGTGACGTGGCGTCAGGACGATACCGAGATCCTGGGCCCAATTGGCATATTTCAGGAAGACCTCATAAAAGGCTCCTAGCCAGTCTGCTCCTGAGTTCATTGCAGAGCGGATGTTGAGAATGTTCAATTCCTGGATCGTATCGACAAGGGCCTTTCTGAATTTGGCGTGATTATCCTGTGTCGTAGGCAGAGAGATCCGTATGTACTCGAAGAAGTCGGCCTTGCCCTGATTCCTCAGCACACTCTGCACTCTGGAATTGATGTCTCCGATCAGGACGCCTGGGGATCGTTCTTCTACGTTGGGTCCGGTATCGCTCAGCATGGACAATAACAGGGCCGCCATGACTCCGGCTCGCTGATGCGGGTTGACAGCCCCAAGGTGTAGGATTTCGTTAATTCGATCCGCTCGTGAAAGAAACAACTTTTCGTTGATTGACGGGTTTTCTACGTTTGGCCGATTCGAGGCGATGATGAGTGCTAGGTCTGACGGGGAAAGCAGTCCGGTGACTTCGATGTCATTCCAAGTGATCGGGAGGAATCTCTTGCCGACCAGGAATCGACTGCGGATGATAAACCCGTCAAGCTGATTCCCGGCGACGCCAGAGATAAAACGAACCTGGAAGAACTTGCTCGCATTGAGTATGCGTGCTCGCCCTTCCGCTTCCGCTAATGCACGATCTAGCTCGCCCTGAGCCCTCTTGGCTTCAATGACCCACAAAACCTTAGCCGTGACTTTTATGATGTTCTCAGGCCGTCCAAGCCCGAGGAGGCGTTTGATTTCAGGGTTAGCAAGGCATTCGTTCTGCGTGTAGACCTGACCGGCGGCAATGCGCTCGGGATTCCGTGTATCCCACCCAAGGGCCTTTAGGTTATCTTTGATAAAAACGTAGGCATCAACCTCGGTATCGATAGCCTTGCGAGTCATCTATGTTCCCCTGGCTTTTGCTTTGCGTGCCCTGCGCGGCGTGTTCCAGTAAGGGCTCTTGCACTTCGGGCACACCATTGGCTTCTGGCCCTTCGCCCGAGGTACCCATTCGTGACGACACCGATCACAGTGATATCCCGATAGTGTGACTTGGCCCATGCTCCCGTATATATTACTGTTGGTATATGAAGTCAAGTAAATTAGCAGAAGGAACAAAAAGAACTTGACATGGGTATATAGCTCATAGTAATATACTACAGAGTAAGACAGAGACCAAGAAATCTCAAACCAATGGAACCAAGAGAACAGAGGGGATTGGATCTCTGCAAGGTGATCTGTCATAACCTATGTGTATTGGTTCAGTCAATCTACGAGCTCGGCGTTGAACCGACTTTTTGGGCGGATTCGGCAGTTGCCCGGAAAGCCAACTAAACTAGGGGGTTGTTGGGCAAAGCCGCGTCGGTTATTGCTCCCAAGCTATATCTCCAGGCCGACGGTGATGTTGGATTGCAAGACCTGACGCTAAGCCCCCTTATCTCGCTCGTTTTGCCTCCAACTCGCGCCTCACCGCCTTGATCTCCTCCAATACCTCCTCGTTTTTCACCAGACCCTTTCGCACCAGCACGCGCCGGAGGGCTTCCTGCTCGTAAAGGATGGAACGGAGCACTTCCTCTAGGCTGGCTGTCTGTTTTGGGTCGGCTCTCTGGGCCATGTTCAAGCCTCCATCGGCATCATTATCTCCAAAGTCCCCGGCTTGCTGTTCTAGCATCCTGCTGCAGTTTCAGGAATAACTCCTGGTACTTCACGTTCGGAGGCACCGTCATTACCTGGGCGTAGCCTTGCTCGACAAGTCGGGCGTTCACGAAGGTCCCGTCCTCGAGATAGACGTAGGCTAAGAGCCGCCCGTGGCGGTCCCGCTGCTGCACGTCAAACTCCAAGCGTACGGCCTTCCCATCGACGAGCTTGCGATTGGCTTCTTTTGCCTCCTTCCCGTACGCCGCGAAGCTCTTCGTCGGATGGCTAGTCTCGGGCGTGTCAATCCCGATGTACCGGATACTTTCCCGCCCCCATCCAATGCAGCAGACCTCGATGGTGTCGCCGTCGATGACACGGACAACCCGGACTGAGATGGGCGGCTTGGGGGCGCGATCGCTGGAGTGGGGTTTGGCAGGGAACAGAGTGAGGAGGGTAGCAAAGAGAAGGCTTCCCGCGACAGTCCGCCACAAGGGGGGCCTCTTGGATGCTCTTTGGACCGTCCTCACCCCGGTTCCATGACCAGAATCTACCATGCCGGGGCTCGGTGCTCAATATTTCACGGATCGAAGTCCTGTTCCCCCGGGCAGGCCGGTCGCTGCGTAGGCGGGTCTCAGGAGTCCTGCCGGAAGCAAAGTGGTAGCAGTGTCTCGGAGGTGCACGATTCTCTGGAGCTTGAAACCGCGCAGCTGATAGGTAATTAGCGGGTCAGGGGCCCCGCGATACACGATGCCTCCTTCTCCCCCTGTCAACCCCAGTCTCAACACGTGTTGACATAAGTGCCTGGCGCTTGGTACGGTATATTAACCCGGGCTTCCCGGGGATAGGGAAACAGAAAGATGGCTAATCTGACGCCCGAAGAAGTCCTTGAAATTCGTAACGAACTGGATGAGCTTAGGCCACATTTCGAGGCGTCTCTCGAACTTGTGGCAAGCGCCTTCAACTCCTATCGAAAACAAGCAGGGAAATTTCTCATTAGGGCGATAATCCCGCGTGATCCAAAGATCAAAGAGCTGCCCCGAATTATGAAAAAGATTCGTAAAGCCAGAGAGGGAGGACAAAACATTGGCATAAGGGACCTGGGAGACATAATTGGGCTAAAGGTTCTATGCCCTTATCCGTCTGATGTGGATGAAGTCATCGGCTGGATGGAAAACAACGACATGTTTCAGCTCCTAACGCCGAGAGGCAAGGCAAAGAGGGATTCGGAAACAGGATATCGGGGGTACAATTTTGACCTGACCTTTCCAGAAGAAACCCTCCGGATCTATCCGTACTTCAGAGGGCTTAAATGCGAGGTCCAAATAAAAACGATGCTTCAGGAGGCGTGGGATGCCTGGACTCATGATGTCGTGTACGACCCAGAAACTGAGAAAAGCCCAGAGGAAGGGCACAAACACCTTTTCAGACTTCTGGCCGATGAACTCATGATCGTAGACAAAAAGAGCGAAGTCCTCAAATCTCAGATACTAAAGGAGGCGAGGGCTGCAGAAAGGCGGCGAAGGGCCGCAGCCGTCATGTACTTCACTGAAGCCAAGCCCTTTCTTGCTACGTTCGGTATTGCCGATGTGAAACCACTGAAACGCTCCGAGCTAAAGACGGTCGCTGCTCGTCTCGACGAATATGTGAGAGAAAATGGTGTCAGCAGTATCGTTTGCAAGTCGACCATGTTAATCGGCTTGATCCAGAACGACCCATATTATGAAAACTTGGCCCTCCAACATGCTGAGTCGTTCGTCCGCAGCAATGTCACCTTTGCCGAAGCGTACGCTGTGAAGGCTTCGGTTTGCTGGGCTAGGGGAGACTTCGACGATGCGATTCAGCTCACCGAAAGGGCGATAGAGTTGGCCGAGGCGAACGAGGTTCTGTCGAAAAATCGGAAGTTAGTGGACTGGAAAGGGAATTACGCATACTGGGTTGGGGAGGCGTTATGCGCTGGGACGTTGGAAAATCCCGGGCCAAGGGATAGGGCAATTACGTACATGCAGGAAATAATGACGAATCCTCTCTTCTCCGCCGAGCCAGGCTTCAAGGATACGATGGGATTTCTTGAAATTGTTCTTGGGGAGGATCGAGAGGCGGTTAACCGAGGACGGCGTCTAATTGAGGAGGCACGGCTGGCGGTCGGGGGCGAGGCAGTTGACCTCGCGGAGTCCTTTTTCGTCAAACATGAGTGCTTGGCACTTGCGAAACTCGATCGCCTCGTGGGCCGATCATAAAATCAAAAAGCGGCAGACGCATAGCCTGCCGCTCCGGTTCAAGGAACAACCCCTTTTATTCCTCAGCCTCCTGTGGGCCAGCTATAGATGTTCATTTCAGCCTCCCTACAGTTTACCAATGATCACCTTAGGAACGGTATTTTTCCTCTTTTGTTCCCAGATGTCAACCAGTTTCCGCTGCAATATCCGAACCACAAAACGCGGGTAGTCGTAAGTACTTATAAATAAAGTAGTCATGGAATTGTTGGGAAACAAGCACCATCCCGGAATGCTCGGTTTTCGGCCATCAGAAGGCGGGATTTCTGCCTGTAGGCCTAGACCAGGGCGAACCCTCTTCTCCCTCATCTCCAGCCTCCACCGTGTCCCCCCAATGAACGAGTCGAGCTCGTGGCATGCGCGTGTTCACGTCCGCTAGACTTTGTGGCCCATAGTGACTCCTTCCGGTGTGCCCGAAGATGTGCCCGCGATGGCCCATAATCTACCCCAAACAGCCCCCCACTAGCCAACGAGAGAAAGAAAAACCCCCCGATAGGTCCGCAACTTACCGAGGGGCTGCCAGAGGCGGCCCTCCTTCCGATCCGTGAAGTAGATCGTCCCGTCGGGATCGACGGCCACACCGGTCGGGGCGCGGAGGTCGTGGACCAAGAGTTCAAGGGGTGCTTTGCCGGCGGGCGTTTTGGGCGCGTCGGCTCTAACAGGGACGAGCACGAGCGTCGCGAGCAGAAGGACAAGAGTGAAGAGGGAGAGTCGCCGGAGTGTCATGCCGTCTTTCCTGAGAAAAATTCGCGGCAGCCCGCACGCAGGGCTGCACAGCACTCACACCGCTACCAGCGGCCATCTGTGTTGTCAACCTCAATGTTGGGGCTGACGCTGCTTGGGCTGCAAATTTCTCGACAAGATGTCACCTAGCGACAGAATGGCAATGGGTTTGTGGGAGTTTTCCGATGGGGTGATGAGAGAAAGAGGGGGGAGGAGGATTGAGACGAAAGGGGGGGGGGGGTAGCATGGCGTGAAACCGGAAGGCGACGATGGAGACAACGATGTCTTCGAATAATATCGTCCAGGTGAGCGACGCGGATTTCGATCAGAAGGTCGTCAAGAGTCAAGGACTGATTATCGTCGATTTCTGGGCCGAGTGGTGTG
>Ga0184634_10000529_pt1 | contig 9932 bp, 8 predicted proteins | sample PLM31_200_b1_FD_133016 | JGI IMG/M metagenome (GOLD analysis project Ga0184634, IMG submission 133016) | Groundwater sediment microbial communities from an aquifer in East River, Colorado, USA - PLM3-1_200_b1 | ecosystem: Environmental > Terrestrial > Soil > Riparian zone | place: USA: East... | reverse complement strand
CCCGCGACCATCGCCGCGGCGACCTGCGGATGACCGCCGAGCTGAAGAATCGTCACGTCCTTGTCCGGCTTCAGTCCAGCCAGCGCCAGCGAATTGCGCGTGAAGGTGTCTGCTTCTGAACCATACTGCGACACGCCGATGATCGCGCCTTTCAAATCTTCGAGACGGCGTATTTTCGCATTACGGCCGACCATAAGCTTCTGGCTTGAAACATTGGCCGACGCGCCGAGAATCGCGACATCGGCGCCGCGCACCCGCGCGCGGGTTATCGCGGTGATGCCGGCGAAGGCGAGATCGACGTCGCCGGCGATGAGGGACTGAACCAATCTCGGACTGCCGGTGATAAGAAGAACCTCGGCGACTAAATCATACTTGGCGAGAATCCCGGTTTCCCTGGCCATCCAGGGCAACGACAGCGACACGCTCGGGCTGACGTAAGCGACGCGTATTTTATCGGCGGCCAGAGCCCGTGCCGAGATCGACAACGCGGCCGCTATCTCGACACCGAGGAGAACGGCTCGCGCGCGTTTCCACAACGTCATCAACGTAGATACTCCTCTTGTGTTATTTCGCGATTGCGCGCCATCGCTTGTCGCCGCCAGACCGCGGTTAATATTCATTGTCCCAGCAGCTCCCTCAGCCGCGCGATCACTTCCGGCGGTTGCGCCATGACTTCTTTGGCCAAGACCGCGAGGTCCTCGCCCCTTATCGGCTCGACCTCCAATTGTTTTTTATTCGCTTCAGCAATGAGAGCCGGATCGCTCGCCGCCTTCGCAAAGGCGTCGCGCAGGATCTTCACTCGCTCGGCGGGAACTCCAGGCGGCGCGACGATGGGCCATGAGCCGAAGCGCCCGGCGTCAAGGAACGCCGCCGTGAGCCGTCGGCTCGCCTCCGGCGTTTTGTATTCGTCCATCAGCTCGTAAATTGTCGGCACGTTCGGCAGGCGCTGATCGCGGGCGCGGCCGGTCTGGATCAGCACGCGCACGAAATTTTTCTTGCGCCAGCTATCGAAGGGCTCTCGGCCGAAGTAAACGGAGAGCGACGTGGAGTTGCATTGGATCTCGCCCTTTTCGATCGCCAGATCGACCTCGCCCCCGCCGGGATAGCCGCTTACAACAGCCAGCTTGAGTCCGAGCGATTCCTCAAAAAGTTTCGGCAAAATGTAACCCGTCGTGCCACGCCCCGTGGTGCCGCACTTGGGCGGGTCAGAAGCTTTTCGCAGTTCGGCGATCGTCGCGAATGGGCTATCGGCGCGGATAAAAAACAGCCTTGTCGCGGGCGTCGAGCTGCCGATCCAGGCCATCTTCGACCAGTCGAATTGCACTTCCTTGCGCCCTATGAGCTGTTCGAAATAAAGCGCGGCGTTGAACGTAGCGAGGGTCAGTCCATCGGGTTTAGCGACGCCGTAAACATAATTGGCCGCAACCATCGAACCGGCACCCGTCATCGACTGGACGAGAAAATCAGGATTCCCCGGAATATATTTCTTCATGTACTGAGCGGCGAGCCGCGCCCAGGTGTCGTGCGTCGTACCGGCCGGATATCCGACGATGATCCGAACGGTTTTGCTTTCAAAAAAGGAAGGTTGCGCGAGAATGATTTCGTTTCCGAACGAGAACGCCAGCGCGCAGTACAAAATACCTATCGCCGCGCCCGCTCTGAGCCTTGGTCTCGCCATGAGAACCCTTACCGTCCAGGCATGAAATCGGCACGCCGTCATCGATGCGCGCGAAAATATTGCGCCGCCCCGCTGCACTGAGCATTCATTCACCCCGATACATACTAAGCTCGCCCCCGCTTGTAAATCGAAAAAGCCAGAATCGCAGACGCCGTTTCCGATGGCGAGCTCGTGCTTTGCGCCTGGTAGCAACTACAAACTCAATACTAGAAACTTTACTTGCCGCCGCCTTGACACTCTAGTCACCTCCAAGTAAGAATCGCGGACAAATCCATTTCGCGCATTTTCTCCGAGGAATTTCATGGATAGATTTACCAGAACCGGCCCGTTGTCCGACTATCGGGTGCTCGATCTCGCGGGGCCGCTCGGACTTCACTGTACCAAGCTCCTCGCCGACATGGGTGCCGACGTAACAAAGATCGAGCCGCCCGCCGGCGATGAGTCGCGGCGCATTCCGCCTTATAAGGACGACACGCCGCATCCGGAAAAAAGCCTGTACTTCCTCCATTTCAATACCAACAAGCGCAGCATCACTCTGGACGTGGAAAAGCCCGACGGCCGCGCCGTATTCCTGGAACTAGCCCGCAAAGCCGACGTGGTAATCGAAACCGCGCGTCCCGGACGCATGGATGAATTGGGCATCGGCTACGAGACTTTACGCGGGCAAAATCGCGCGCTCGTCTACGCGGCGATCACACCATTCGGCCAGACCGGCCCGTGGCGTAATTACAAAGCCAACGACATGGTGGGCATCGCGCTCGGTAACTTGCTCTATTTAGCGGGCGAGCCCGGCGAGCCACCGCTGCAGCCGCCCGGAGAAATCGCCTACGGCATGGCGTCGACCTACGGCGCATTTGGAATCGCCGTCGCGCTCTACCACAGACTCGAAGGCGGCAACGGTCAATACATCGATGTATCGATGCACGAGTGCGCCGGTCACATCGCCGGTTATTTTATACCGAACTACGGTTACACCGGCGCAAAGCCGGCGCGCGCATCGCGCAAAGGTGAAGAGACAGATCTCTATGATCCTTATGCGACAAAAAACGGTTACGCGCGCATCTTTATAATCCCGGTCGAGCAATGGCGCCGGCTGGTCGATTGGATGGGGCGTCCAGCGTCGATCTCCGGGCCGGAGTTCGAAAAGATGTCCTATCGCCGCCAGCACCCGGACATCGTGGTGGGAGCGATCGCGGAATTTTGTAGCCGCTATACGAAAGAAGAGCTTTACGAAGAAGGACAGAAGCGCCGCATTGCCGTCACGCCGATCAACACCGCCGGGGAATTTATCGAGATGGAACAGACCAAGGCGCGCGAGCTTTTCGTCGAGATGGAACACCCGGTGATCGGCAAGTACAAACAGTTCGGTGTCGTGCCGCGCCTGATGGAAACACCGGGAGGCATCTACCGACCGGCCCCGCTTCTCGGCGAACACAACCAGGAGATCTACGTCGATGAGCTCGGCATGAGCAATGATGACCTCATCGCGCTCCGGGCGGAGGAAGTGATCTGAAAGGAATTGGAGTAATGGAGTGTTGGAGTACTGGAGTATTGGATTTCTCGAATTTCCGTACCCCATCACTCCAATACTCCATCACTCCAGGTAATCATATAGCCAAGGAATTGATCTATGAGCAAGTTTCCCCTTGAAGGAATACGCGTCATCGAGCTCACCACCGGCGCTGCCGGGCCCACCGTCGCGCGCGTGCTCGGCGAATTCGGCGCTGAAGTGATCCGCTGCGAGACGCGCCTGCGCGGCGACGGCCATCGCGGCGAAGACCCGAAGCTGTGGAACAAGAAACCTGACTTCATGAAGCTCCAGCGCGGTAAGAAATCTTTCACCGTCAACATGCAGACGCCCAAAGGCCGCGAGCTGGTCAGAGAGCTGGCGAAGAAATCCGATGTGCTGGTGGAAAATTTCGGTTTGGGCATTCTCGAAAAATGGGGCCTCGACTGGCCGGACTTAAAAAGGATCAATCCGAATATCATTTTGATCCGCGTTAAAGGCATGGGCTGCACAGGCCCGCACGCGGCTGATCTCACTTACGGACCCAACGTCGGTAACACGATGGCCACGACGTATCTGTGGAACTATCCGGACGCGACGACGGCGACCGCCGAGCCGCGTACGCAGCATCCGGATTTCATGGGCGGCGTCACCGGTGCGTTCGGCGTCGTGTGCGCGTTGATTCAACGGAAAAAAATCGGCTGCGGCCAGTGGATCGACAGCGCGCAGCAGGAAATCGGCGCGTCGATTCTCGGCCCGAAATATCTCGAATACACCCTCAACAAGCGCGAGCCGAAACCCGAGGGTAACCGCAGTTTGATCGCCGCCCCCTACGGACCGTACCAGTGCCAAGGCGACGATCGCTGGTGCGTCATCGCGGTTTATCACGAGGACGAGTGGGAGCGATTGGTCAGGCTCCTCGAAAAGTCGGGCTTGAAGCGCGATCCGAGGTTCGCCACTCACTTGCAGCGCGTGCGCCATAATGACGAATTGGATAAATGGATCACCACCTGGACGGCGCAGCATGATCCGTACGAAGTCATGGAGACGCTGCAAGGGGTCGGTATTTGCGCCGCCGTCGTGCAGGACGTCGAGGATCAGTTCAAACGCGACAAGCAGTACGCCGCTACCGGCTATCTCGTTCGGCTGAATGAACCGGAAGCCGGCGAAGTCGTGACAGAGAACGTTCCCATGCGTCTGTCGGAGACACCCGGCAAAGTGCGCGGCCTCGCCCCGCTCATGGGCGAGCACACCTACGAGATCGCGCGCAATCTGCTCGGTCTTAATGACGCGGAAATAAAAAAGTTGGACGACGAGAAAGTGCTGTATTGAGCAGAGGTCGGAGATCGGCGATCAGACGTCAGCATGGGTGAACCCGTCATCTGAAATCTGACCTCTGATTTCCGTCCTCTGATGTCGAACTCTGGTTACAAACAAGGAGGAACAATGGCAGAACCAGGACCACTCTGTGTATACGAAAAGCGCGATCCGCACATCGCAATTATTCGCTTGAACCGCCCGGAGAAAAAGAACGCCATCAGCCGCGATCTTTATTGGGCGCTCGATGAATGCTGGCAGAAAGCCAAGTCGGATGACGACGTGTGGTCGATCATCCTCACGGGCAGCGGGGACGCCTTTTGCGTCGGCGGCGATCTGAAAGAAAACCTCGCTTTTGCAAAGGGCGAGATGAAAGGACCACGCTCCGGCCCGCGTCCGTACTCGAACACGCGAGCTTTGCAAATGCACAAACCGATCATTGCCGCGATCAACGGCTACGCGGTAGGCGGTGGTTTCAGTCTGTCGTTAGCGTGCCATATCCGATACTGCGTCCCGGCGTCGAAGTTCGGTTGCTCCGAAGTGCGTTGGTCGCACATGGCGGCCTGGCCGCATTACGTCTGTCAATTACCAACGGGTTGGGCCTATTGGTTGGCGCTAACTGGCCAGATGATCGACGCGGATACTGCCTTTCGTCTGGGCCTCGTGCAGAAAATCTGCGAGCCGGATAAGCTGCTCGACGATTGCGTCGAACTATGCACGACGATCAACCGCAACGGCCGCCTCATCGCCGCACACACGATGGAGTACATCGAGGACAAACTTCTCTACGGAATCCAGGGCTGGGAAAATGCCTTCGACATTCACCGCGAATTCTACGCCCATCTGCGCCAGAGCAAAGACTACGACGAAGGATCGGCGGCTTTTTCACAACGGCGCAAACCTGAATTCACGCAGGAGTATTACGACGGTAAAACCAAGCCGCCCGGAGTACCTGAACCAGTCAAATAAATTCCGACTTATCCTGCCTAAGAGACGGGCTTGAACGATTTAACCGTTCCGACGGTTCGAATCGTTCAAGCCGCTCAAACCATTATCCTGATCTTGAACCCTCTCAGTAGCCTCGACGCATCGCGTCGAGTCACCGGTCTGCCGAGTGTTCAAACACCAACGGGCGTTCGGTACATGCTTGATGTCTTTCAACCAAATTGACGCGATTTACTCCTTAATGTACACTCCAAGTGTACACAAGGAGAGAACGATGGCGAAAGAAAAAGTCATGACATTCGTGCAGGCTCGGTCGAAGCTCAGTGAAATTGTCGATCGGGTGGCCGAGCATGGAGAGACTTACATAGTTTCAAAGCGGCAAAAACCTTGTGCTGTCATCATCGGAATCGACAGATACCGGGAACTCTCGGGCACGTCAAAGTATTTAAAAAAGGTCGGCGGTAGAAAAATCTTCAAGCTCGGCGGGATCGGCAAGGCTGTTGGCGATATCGATGAAGCTATCCGTGAGCTGCGGAAGTCACGGATAGAAGCGGTGACAAAAAAATTCTTATGACTTATGTTACCGACACCCATGCTCTGATCCATCATGTCACTCATCGTAAGCGACGGCTGGGACGCCGAGCGCGCGACATTTTTGATCGAGCGGATCGCGGATCGGATACGATCATCGTGCCCTTCACCGTTCTCGAAGAGGTCCTGCTTCTATCCGAGGTCGGAAAAATTCGCATCCCCTTGCCATTCCGAGAATTCGTTATCTCGCTGGACAAAGCCGATAACGTTGATTTGGGGGTCAACGACACGGCCGTGCTTCTCGAAGCCGCGACTTTCACGAGCATCCGAGATTCCTACGATCGCATGATCATCGCCCAGGCCAGAGTCGCCGGCTTGCCGCTTATTAACGGCGACGGAAAGATCCAGGAATCCGGCTTGGTTCGTACCGTCTGGGATTAAGGCTATGGCCCGAATCGTTACGATATCGGTTAGGATTCGGCCTTGGATCTCATTTGCGCCGGCGACTTAACATGCAGAATGAGCCAATTCCACGCCGCGATAACACTTCGCGGCCCTCGGGTAATATCTAGGCTGCGCTAAATTCAAACATTCGGCGCGACTTTCTCCATAAAGCGCCGCAGCGTGGCGCGCGTGGGTGCATCGGGCAAACTGCCGAGAGCGAAGTTTCCAGCCAAATCCGTTAGGTGCAAGCGTTCGCGCACGTGCGCGACTTTCTCGCGTACCTCCGCTGCATCCCTAACGAGCACGCGGTTTTGATCGACCAAATCGTTAAAGGTGAGCTTGCGCATCTTGGCGCGATGTTCGTCGTGAGTGCGGTAGGATTCCGGCTCGGGTATGCCTTGAGTCAAGTTGCGTGCTTCGGCCGCTGCCGCGTGATAAGCCGCCAACGCCGGCTCTGCGGTGGCGCCCGCTTCCGCGGAACTCTCGCCGACGTAGATGTGATACATCGCGATCACGCGCGCGCTGGCGGGGTCATGCCCTGCCGACTGCCGAGCCTGCTTGTAAGCTTGGACCATTGCGCCCAGCTCGTCGATCTCGTGCAGAAAAGGAATGAGCATCAAATGAAAACCGCTGCGACCGGCAAACTCGAAAGATTCCAATGTCGACGTCGCTCCCATCCACACGGTGGGATACGGTTTCTGCGCCGGACGCGGCAAAAGTTCGACATTGTCGTACTGGTAGGATCGACCCTTATAACTGAACCTGGGCTCGCTCCATGCTTTTAGAATGATCTCGAGATTTTCTTTGAAACGCTCGCGCAGTTCCACGAGCGGAATGCCGAACGTCAGCGACTCCCATTTTATGAAGCCGTGACCGATGCCGAACTCCAGGCGCCCGCCGCTTAAGCAGTCAAGTGTCGCGTAATCCTCGGCGATCCGCAGCGGATTATGGTACGGCAGCAGAGTTACGGCGGTGCCGATGCGAATCTTCGCGGTTCGCTGTGCGATCGCCGCGCCGATCACCGGCGGACTTGATAATGTACCGCCGAAAGAATGGAAATGATGCTCGGCGAGCCAAACTGAATCGAAGCCCAATTCTTCCCCGTACGCCGCCTGCTCGACGATTGCGTGCAGACGGCCGGCTCCATCCGCGCGATCAGCGGCGCTCAACGACGGTAAATGAAATATTCCGCAGCGCATGGTGCGGCAATTTGGACTAAGAGGACGCGCGCGTCAAGGCAGAAGGGCGTATCGCCATACGCCCCTACACCGGATTTTGTGACAAATCTCAAACACGGGACACTAACGAGAGACTGTAGAACCACCATTTACGAGATGTCTGCTGAAAAATTCCGTGGCCTTCGGCCATGACAGTGCTGCTGCATGGGGCCGGTAGTTGCTCGAACCGGTATTGACGAATGCGTGCGCCGCACCCGAGTAGGTATGAAACTCGTGAGCTTTGGCGAATTTTGTCAGTTCGGCGTCGAGCTTGCGCATATCTTCCGGCGACGGATTTTTGTCTTCAGCGCCGAAGTGACCCTGGATCGGGCAATTGATCTCGCGCGTGCGGTCGAACGGCGTCGGACCTTCGCCGAACGGCACCATCGTGCCGCTGCCGTAGAACATCACACCGGCTTTCAAATCCTTACTCGCCGCCGACATGAGGTAAACGATCCTTCCTCCCATGCAGAATCCGACGATGCCTACACGTCCCCCATCGACGCGGCTGTGGTTTTTTAGAAAGCCGATTGCGGCGTTAACGTCGCTGATGATCCCCGAGTCGCGCAGACGCGACTTGCGTGTCGGATTGTCGTCTTTGCAGTCAGGGCCGTCGCGGTGATAAAGGTTCGGCGCCACTGCGGTGTAGCCCTGAAGCGCGAGCATGTGCGTCGTGTCTTTGACGAAGTTTTCCAGTCCCGACTGACCATGGACAACGACGATGCCGGGCACAGGCCCGCCGCTCTCCGGCACGCTCAGATAAAGAGGCATGTTGCTCCCATCGACTTTTGCACTTTGCCAGGAGCTGGGCATGATTTACCTCCAAAAGAAATTTCATTAATGAATAAGTGTGGCTAGATAAACACAGCCCCTCGACCCGCGTCAAGTTTAGAATGCTGATAAAAAATTGTCGCGCAAAGACGCCAAGCACGCCAAGAAACCCTTGGGGTTGCTGATTTCGGATCATCGGTGCTAAAAATGAACCGTAATCCAAAATCAAAAATCTAAAATTCATTAAGATGTTGTCCCAAGAAGAAAACGATCTGATAACCCGCACCGGGTCGGGCACACCCGGTGGGAATTTGCTGCGACGTTACTGGCAGCCGGTGGCGCTGGCGGAAGAATTGCCGGCAAACGGGGCGCCACTGCCGCTGCGCATCATGGGTGAGGATTTGGTGATCTTTCGCGACGATCAGGGCGAGCTTGGTTTGATCGGCCTGCACTGCTCGCACCGCCGCGCCGATTTGAGTTATGGGCGCGTCGAGAACGGCCGTCTCCGCTGTCTCTATCACGGCTGGCTATATGACCGTCACGGTAATTGCCTCGAGCAGCCCTGCGAGCCGCCGGGTAAAACTTTCTGCGAAAAAGTCCGTCACCCGGCGTACCCTTGCCAGGAGCGCGCCGGAATTATTTTCGCCTACATGGGACCGGGCGAGCCGCCGATCTTTCCTGCTTACGAACCGTTTCTAGCGCCGCCAAGCCATGTGCTCGTCACCAAAATTTTCCACGAGTGCAATTATTTTCAAGCTAATGAAGGCAACCTCGATCCCAGTCACGTCTCGTACCTGCACCGGCAAGAAAATGTGCCGCAGAACTTGAAACGCGCCGTTCAGGGTACCGACGGCAAATTGCCTCTCAGCCTCTACGCGGCCGACGTAGCGCCGGAAATCGTGTCGGAAGAGACTGATTATGGCGTGCGTATATTCGCCCTTCGGAAAACAGCAGAAGGCCGTACTTTCTTCCGCGTGACGAATTTCATTCTGCCCAATCTCGCGACCATACCCGGACCAATGTCCGGCGACGGTTACAATCTCTACTGGCACGTGCCGATCGACGACACGCGCCACTGGCGCTATGACATCGTCTTTCGCCGCAGCGCGCCGATGGATGAAAGCGATATCAGACGAAATAAAGAGATATTGAACGAGATGACGCCCGACTACTGGCCCATCCGCAGCAAGTCCAATCGCTACCAGCAGGATCGTGAGTCAATGAAGACGTGGAGCTTCTCCGGCATGGGACGCATCTTCAACGTTCAAGACACGGCGATTGTCGAAGGTTGTGGATCGATCGTCGACCGCACTCAAGAATTTTTAGGACCGAGCGACAGGGCGATCATCGCCGCGCGCCGCCAAGTCTTAAGAGCGATCCGGGACGTGGAAGCGGGCCGCGAAGCGCCGCACGTGATCCGCAGCGAAGGTACAAATGGATTTCCGCATCTCATGGTTGTTTCCGAAGTGATTGATGGCGGCACCGACTGGCAGACCCACTGGAAGAACAAGCTCGCCGCGCT
>Ga0184634_10000526_pt1 | contig 9940 bp, 7 predicted proteins | sample PLM31_200_b1_FD_133016 | JGI IMG/M metagenome (GOLD analysis project Ga0184634, IMG submission 133016) | Groundwater sediment microbial communities from an aquifer in East River, Colorado, USA - PLM3-1_200_b1 | ecosystem: Environmental > Terrestrial > Soil > Riparian zone | place: USA: East... | reverse complement strand
GGCTCCGCGAGTGCGGCGCATGGCTGTGCGTATCTTATCGCCAGTCCACACGGTTCTCATGGAGCGCGATCGCCACGACGTGCACACAGCAACACTCCCGGGACTCCCACCCGGGAGCCGATATTGCTATGTCCTTGATGGCGAACGGGAGCGGCCTGATCCGGCGTCGCGCTTCCAGCCGGAGGGAGTTCACGGCCCGTCGGCAATCGTCGATCCTTGTAGTTTTCCTTGGACAGATCAACCCTGGACCGGGCTCCCACTGGTTGACTTGATCATCTACGAACTCCATGTGGGAACCTTTACCAGCGAGGGAACATTCACTGCCGTCATCCCCTATCTGGAATATCTCAGGGACGAAGTGGGTGTCACGGCGATCGAAGTGATGCCGGTCGCCGAGTTCCCCGGCAGGCGCAACTGGGGTTATGATGGCGTGCATCTCTACGCTCCCCATTCCGCATACGGTGGTCCTGAGGGCTTGAAGACCCTGGTGAATGCCTGTCATGAAAAGGGGTTGGCAGTCGTGCTGGACGTGGTCTACAACCATCTTGGCCCCGAAGGGAACTACCTGGCCGAATACGGTCCCTATTTCACTGATCGGTATGAAACGCCGTGGGGACAGGCGGTTAACTTCGACGGTGAAGACAGCCAGGAGGTGCGCCGGTATGTCGTTGACAACGCGCTGTACTGGATTACGGAGTATCACCTCGATGCGCTGCGACTGGATGCCATTCACGGCATTTTTGATGCGAGCCCGAAGCATATTCTGCAAGAGCTAGGTGAGGCAGTACATGCACAGGCAAGTGCCTTGGGTCGGAGGGTTCTGGTGATTGCCGAAAGCGATCTCAACGATACACAGGTCATCACCGATCTTGCTGCGGGCGGCTGGGGACTCGATGCTCAATGGAGTGATGATTTTCACCACTCGTTGCATACGTTGTTGACCGGAGAGCGAAGTGGGTATTACCAGGATTTTGGCCGACTGGCAGACCTGGGGACTGCTATTAAGGACGGTTTTGTCTATCAAGGGCAATACTCTCAATTTCGCCGGCGGCGGCACGGCACGCCCAGCCGCCACTTGCCAGGTAAGCGTTTTGTGGTGTGTAGTCAGAACCACGACCAGGTGGGCAACCGGGCGCACGGAGAGCGCCTCAGCACTCTCGCGCCATTCCCAGCCCTCAAGCTAGCGGCTGGTCTTGTTCTCTCTGCTCCGAACATTCCTCTACTGTTTATGGGCGAGGAGTACGGGGAGACTGCGCCATTTCTCTATTTTACCAGTCATACTGATCCTGCCCTGGCGCAAGCTGTACGCGAAGGGCGACGGCGGGAGTTTGCCCGCTTTGCCTGGGGAGGGGAAGTGCCCGATCCGCAGGAGCTGGAGACGTTTCAGCGGTCCGTGTTGCATCACCAAGCGCGAGCACAGGACTCCCACCGTGCGCTGTTGCGGTTCTACCATGAGATGCTTGCGCTACGGAAACAGTCGCCGACGCTGCGCAACTGCGGCAAAGACCACCTGGAGGTCATGGCGCCAGCCGAAGAGCCGGTCCTCATCCTCCATCGTTGGCGGCCACGGGAAGACAACCTCTTGCTGGTCGCGTCCTTTGCCGCCCGCGCAGTTGCCCTCATTCCCGTATTGCCTTCTGGTCGGTGGCAAAAAATCCTCGACGCCGCCGCCGCTCGTTTTGGTGGTACTGAAGAGGAATGCCTCCCATCGTTCCTGTCCTCGGCCGAGCCGTCGAGGCTCGAGTTCCCTCCGTTTGCGTTTGCGATCTACCACATCGATCGGGAGTTATCATGATGAGTGAAGAGAAAGCCCTGCGGAAGGAAAACCTTACCGGAACGACGGCGGTCACCACAGGCAGTGAGGGACAGACCCCGGAACCAGGCCCGCGGATTCCACTCGCCGCCTATCGGCTCCAGTTCAATCGCTCCTTCACGTTTACTGACGCCACCCGGCTTGTTCCATACCTGCATGATCTTGGAATTAGCGACTGTTACGCCTCCCCCTACTTCAAAGCGTGTCCGGGCAGTCCTCATGGCTACGATGTCATTGACCACAATGCGCTCAATCCCGAACTCGGCGACGAAGAAGACTACACCGTGTTCGCGGCGGCACTGCAGCAACACAGCATGGGGCAACTCCTTGACGTAGTTCCTAATCATATGGGCATCGCCAAAAGCAGTAACCCGTGGTGGATCGACGTGCTGGAGAATGGACCAAGTTCGCTGTACGCCTCCTGTTTCGATATTGACTGGAGGCCGGTGAAGGATGAACTGGCCAACAAAGTGCTCTTACCGATTCTCGGCGAGCAATATGGCCGGGTGCTGGAGAACCAGGAGTTAACACTGTGTTACGAAGACGGCGCTTTCTTCCTGCGTTACTTTGATCACCACTTACCGATCGCCCCGCGTCCGGTAGTGGCGATTTTGGCGCACCGCCTTGGCGATATCGAGCGCTTGCTCGGTCGGGAGCATTCGCATGTGCTCGAACTCCGCAGCATCATGACTGCGCTCACCCATCTGCCGCTGCGGACGGAGACCGACAGCGAGAAGGTCATTGAGCGCAGTCGCGAAAAAGAGATCATCAAAAAACGCCTGGCGGCGTTGACTGGGGCGAGCACCGAGGTCCGCGCGTTTATCGACGAGAATGTCTCCTTCTTCAACGGCGTCAAAGGTGAGCCGCGCACTTTCGATCCGCTAGACCGTTTACTTGACGACCAGGCGTACCGTTTGGCTTACTGGCGTGTGGCGGCTGAGGAGATCAATTATCGTCGCTTCTTCGACGTCAACGAGCTCGCGGCGATTCGTACCGAAGATCCCTTGGTGTTCGTTGCGACCCATCACCTGTTGCTGCGGCTTCTGGCGGAAAGGAAAATTACCGGGATGCGCATTGACCATGTGGATGGGCTCTATGACCCGGCTGGTTATCTGCGGCGGTTGCAGCATGCTGCCGGCCAAGCGATGCGCGGCGGGACAGTCCCAGCGCTGCCGCCGCTCTGGCAAACAAGCCCAGTCGCGCGACAACTGGGGGATGAGCCTGACACTGCCTCCTCCCCTCGTCCGTGTTTTCTCGTGGTCGAAAAAATTCTTGGCGAAGATGAACGGTTGCCTGAGCACTGGCCGGTTCAGGGCACCACGGGCTACGAGTTTCTGAACCTCCTGAATGGGATTTTTATCGATCAGGCCAATGAAACCCGTCTAACGAATATCTACAACCGCTTCACTCGCAACCGCATCAACTTTTCTGATCTCGTCTATGAGAGCAAGAACTTGATCATGCAGGTGGCTTTGTCGAGTGAACTCAACGTCCTTGCGCATCAACTTGATCGCCTGTCCGAGAAGAGCCGCCACTCGCGAGACTTTACGTTGAACAGCCTGACCCACGCGCTCCGTGAGATCATTGCTTGCTTTCCGGTCTATCGCACCTATATCGACGACACTGACGTAGCGGACCGGGATCGCGCCATTATCGAAACAGCTGTGGCGCGCGCACGGCGAAAGAATCCCGCCACCGATGTGTCGATTTTCCACTTCGTGCGTGACCTCCTCTTGCTAAGATTTTCCGACGTAGCCAACGAGGAAGACCGTCAAGCACAGCGCGTCTTTGTGATGAAATTGCAGCAGTATACTGGGCCAGTGATGGCCAAGGGCTTAGAAGACACGGCTTTCTACATCTACAACCGGCTCGTTTCCCTCAATGAAGTCGGAGGAGCGCCACAACGCTTCGGCGCGTCGCTCGTCACATTTCACCAACACAATCGCGAGCGCCTGGAGTACTATCCCTCGTCATTACTCACGACCACGACCCACGACACCAAGCGGAGCGAGGATGTCCGCGCCCGCATCAACGTCTTGTCCGAGATCCCCGAGGAGTGGCGCACGGCGCTCAATCGCTGGAGTAAGCTCAACCGCAAGAAGAAACCGCTGGTGGACGGCCACCCCGTGCCGGATCGGAACGAGGAATATCTCTTGTACCAGACATTGCTGGGCGCCTGGCCTTTTGCCCCGATGGCCGCGGAGGAGTATGCGGTGTTCAAGCAGCGGATCCAGGATTACATGCGTAAGGCGACAAAAGAAGCCAAAGTCCACACTAGTTGGATCAATCCTAATCAGGCGCATGATGACGCCCTGCAAGAGTTTGTCGCTGCCGTGCTCGACAGCTTTCTGTTTCTCGCCGAGTTTCAGGCGTTCCGCTCAAAGATTGCGCAGTACGGCATCTACAATTCTTTGTCCCAAACGCTCCTCAAACTCACCGTGCCTGGAGTGCCCGACATTTACCAAGGGAATGAGCTGTGGGATTTCAGCCTGGTTGATCCCGATAACCGACGGCCGGTCGATTATAATCGACGTCGTCAGTTGCTGAGCGCCCTGTTAGAACAAGTCCGCGCCGCCGACTATGACCTCATCGACCTCGCTCGTGACCTTCTCGCCTCACGAGAAGATGGGCGGATCAAGTTGTACATAACCCACCGCACCCTGCGCTATCGCCGAGAACATCCAGGACTCTTTCTCCATGGCGCGTATACGCCGCTCGACGCTAGTGGCGCGCGGCACCAGCACGTCTGTGCCTTCGCGCGACGCAATGAGCAGCACGAGATCATCGTGATGGTGCCCCGTTTCTTCTCACGCTTGATTCCTGATCCGCAGAAACTTCCTGTTGGCCCGCAGGTCTGGGCCGGCACCTTCCTCGCCGTGCCCACCACAGAGAGGAGGTGTCGTTATCGCAATGTGTTTACCGGTGAATCAATCAATACCACAAACAAGGAAGGGGGAACGAGGATCGCGTTGGAAGCAGTGTTTACGCATTTCCCCGTGGCGCTCTTGGTGCGCGAGAGCGGGAGGAATGATTGCTGGGTTTGAGAGGTTTGATGGTCCGGATGCTATTTGCAACGGCTTGAATATAGTCAAAAAGTTTCGTCCAGCCGATCTGTTCTTTTCCAAGGCTATTGTAGTTTCGATTATTATGATGACAGGTATAAATAGTTATAAAGTGTGAAAATCACAAACAGAGCATAGTCAAAGAGGAAGCTTCGCTTGGCTGATTCCGTACCGAAGTTTTTCCACAGAGACAAAGGACTGAAGCCATCATGCGCAGGCGAACACTGGTGACACGCGCTGGGTTACCACGACCCTCACAAGGAACACCGTTTTTAGCCGGCCCTACGTTCGCTGGCGCCTATCACGCCGCCGGGTCCCCGGCGAGTTCGGCTTTCACTTATGGGCGCTTTCATAACCCAACGTGGACGCTCTACGAACAGGCCCTCAGCGAACTCGAAGGCGGGCCAGTGGTGATTTTTGCTTCGGGGATGGCGGCGGCAGCGGCGATTTTTGGGGTTGTTCTGCGCCCGGGGGATGTCGTCGTGTTGCCCTCGGATAGTTACTACACCGTGCGTGTGCTTGCCAACGGCTATTTCACGCAGATGGGAGTGCGGGTGAGAACGGCTCCAACGGCGGGGAACGCTCAACGGCAGCATCTCGAAGGGGCAAAGCTCCTCTGGCTTGAGTCGCCCAGCAACCCTGGGCTTGATGTCTGTGATATCGCCGCATTAGTGACGGCCGCGCACGAAGCCGGGGCGCTGGTTGCCGTGGACAACACAACACCAACCATCCTGGGGCAGCAGCCGCTCGCCCTCGGAGCTGACTTCTCTGTCGCCTCTGATACTAAAGCGTTGACTGGCCACGCGGACCTCATTCTTGGACACGTCGCGGTACGTGAGCAAGAGTGGGCAGAGCAACTGCACACCTGGCGGACGCAAATGGGCGCCATTCCCGGCCCCACGGAAGTCTGGCTAGCGCATCGTTCACTTCTCACGCTGGACGTACGTCTCGAACGACAGTGCAAGAACGCTCTAGCGATTGCTCGTTTTCTGGCCGCGAGACCAGAGGTGGAAAGCGTACGCTATCCTGGACTGCCCGCTGATCCTGCGCACCTCATTGCCGCTCGTCAAATGCATTATTTCGGTCCGGTCGTCAGCTTCGTGCTCCCGGACCGGGCATCCGCGGAAAAATTTCTCGCCGCCTGTCAGCTTGTCTACGAGGCTACCAGTTTTGGCAGCGTGTACACCTCAGCGGAGCGGCGAGCCCGCTGGGGTGGTGACGCTATCCCCGCAGGATTCATCAGGTTGAGCGTTGGGTGCGAGGACGAGAGCGACCTTATCGCCGATCTCGCTCAAGCCCTGGATGCGATCGCCTCAAGTGTGAAGTGAGACAGACTCTTTTCCCAATATAGGGGTCGAAGGGCTGCATCCGGGCTACGTCGCTCTCTCCTCTCTTACGGTCTGAGCCACACAGGATTAGTACGGCAGGTTGTAGAGCCTGGCCGCATTTTCTCCCAGAATCTTGCGCTTGGCACCTTCAGAGAGATCGGTACGCTCGGTGATTTTAGCGACACAGTTTGTTTCGGCATCGAAATGTGGATAATCTGATGCCCAGATGATCCGCTCTTCGCCGACGAGCTGAGCCGCCATGCCCAGCGTCTTCTCATCCGGCTCAAAACAGATCCAGCACTGCCGCGTGAAGTACTCACTGGGTTTACGCTTGAGTTCCGGCACTAAAAACCCGAGCTGGTCGTAGTCCCGGTCCATCCGCTCCAGCCAATAGGTAATCCAGCCTCCACCAGCTTCCAAAAACACCGTCCTGAGTCGGGGAAACCGTTCCAGCACTCCCCCACAGATCATGGCTAGCGAGCCCAGCTGCTGCTCGATCGGATGGATGAGCAGATGAGCAAAGAAGAGATTATGAAACCGCTCTAGCCCCCCGGTCGGACGGTCTCCGACTGCGGCCTCGTGAAGCGCGACGGTAATCCCCAGGTCCTGTGCTTCTGCCCAAAACGGCGCAAAGACGGAGTCGTGCAAATTGGCGCCGGTGGCAGGGTGCGGGCTCGGACGGATCACCACTCCCTTCATGCCCAGTTCCGTTGCCACCCGTCGCATCTCACTGATGGCGGCGGTGAGGTCCTGCATCGGCAGGATCGCCATACCGTAGAGCCGCTCCGGGTATGGTTTACAGTAATCAGTCAACCAGTTGTTATAGGCCCGGCACAGCGCGGCGGCGAGTTTCGCATCAGTAGTGGTCGACGAGGTCGGGTACCAGAAGCCCGGGTAGAGCACCGCCACATCAATGCCCTCCTGATCCATATCTTTGATGCGCACATGGGGATCCCACCCGCCGGGGTGGGCATCCGCATAGGACCGCTGCCGCGCTTCCGGGTCCCAGAGATTCGCTGGCCGTAGAAACGCACCCAGACTGATCGGCGGGCGGTGCGCTAGGCTCATCAACTTGCCTTCAAAGGCAAACCGTTCATAGCCTTCCTCGTCTTTCACCACCCGCGGTGCCAGGTGACGGTATGGTTCTTCGACATATTCCAACAAGTGTAGCGGCTCAGTGACGTGACCATCCCCATCAATGACTTTGTAGGCAACCATAAGGTTTCCCTCCTTTCACTTTTTTACAGGCAGACGTGCACACGGCGCACGCTACCCCGATTGTGGCCCGATGTCATGTGGTTCGATTAAGATCCCCTTTTGCTATTCCCATAGGATACAATGTTCGTCCTTGTCAAGACGAAAATTCCACACGTTGCCTGTCCACGCCCCGCGTGCCTCAAGAGGAACTGTTGATTTCGGCCTGTCTTGGGAGTAAGTGGCTGCGTGAGGAGAAAAGGAGAGCGTTATGGCTGGACCATAGCCCTCCGCGTAATAGAGACAATATACCCATACCAGCTACCGGTAGCGAGCAACCCTGAGAAAATGGATGCACTGCTAAAGACAGTTCAAGTTTTGAGTGTCGTCGTGGGCGTCGTCGTTAGCGTTCTGAGCTTTAACGCCACGCGCGAAAAGGAGGCCGAGGCTAGAAGGGCAGAGGCAATGGGAAGAGAATCAGTCAGATCAGTTTCGGTCTCGCTACGAAAGCAGAAGTCCAATTGTTGACCTACCTCAGTTCTTTGCCTAAGCAATGAGCGTCCACCTGAAGAAGGGAGGGAGTCCCTATGTACCAGACGAACATGTATGAAGGCATGCTGGCGGAAACCGTCACCATGCATGGATTCAACGGGGACACGATCAACGCCTACTTTGCCCGGCCGCTGGGCGCTGGACCTTTCCCTGGCATGGTCCTGATCCACCACCTGCCCGGCTGGGATGAATGGTATCGGGAAGCTACACGGAAGTTCGCCCATCACGGCTACGCCACTATCAGTCCCAACCTGTACTCCCGCGAAGGCCACGGGACCCCTGAGGACGTAGCGGCCAAAGTCCGGGCCGCAGGCGGCGTCCCGGACGACCAGGCCGTGGGCGATGTCGAAGGGGGGATGCAGTACCTGCGCTCGTTGCCCTACAGCAATGGTAAGGTGGGCGTTTTTGGCACATGTTCCGGCGGACGTCAGACCGTCCTGGTGGCGTGTCGCGTGCAGGGCTTTGACGCGGCTGTGGACTGCTGGGGTGGGCGTGTCGTAATGACAAAGGAAGAGGTCACCCCTAAGCAACCCGTCGCCCCGATCGACTACACTAAAGATCTGTCCTGCCCACTGCTGGGCCTGTTTGGCGAGGAGGATCAGAGCCCCTCGCCGGCGCAGGTCGCTCGGCATGAGCAGGAACTCAAAAACCACGGCAAGACCTATGAGTTTCACATGTATCCCAACGCCGGCCACGGCTTCTTCTACTATGACCGGCCGGCTTATCGACAGGAGCAGGCAGTGGACGGCTGGAAGAAAGTCTTCGCCTTCCTCGAAAAATATCTCAGCACGCCCGCGAAGACAGCTTAGCCCATGGGGTGAGCACGGAAAGGAGCACGACGATGTGTACCATGATTGTCAACCAGGCGAATATTTGGGGCAAAGGCAAGGGAGCGAAGGGATGGTTCACGCTGCGCGAGGTCAACGTGTCCTATGACCACCCCTTCGATGCGCCACTGGAACATGCGCTGAACATCGACTTCGTGAACGCGGCGGAGGGACCAAGTGCACGAGTGGCGGTGGAACTCAGTGTGGAGTCGGCGCGACAACTGGTGCAGACAATCCTCGCAACGTTGGAACGTGCTGAGGCAGGTGGATACCTTGAGACAACGGAAAACACTGAGCCCCGTTGATGGGTGCTCTTGGAGGGGAATATGAAGACCTTGGAACAACAAGTCCAGGAACTCGCGGATCGGGAGGAGATCAAGGAACTCACCGCTCGCTATGCCCATGGTGTCGCTCGTGGCGAGGGCGCGGCGGTGGCGGAGTTGTTCACCGACGATGGCGTGTTCATCAATAGCTTCAACCCTGATACTCCCCCCACCGTCGTGCGTGGCCGCGAGGAGTTACATAAGTTTTACACTCGCATCAAGCGCAATACTGCCTTGCCCTGCATCCACAATCACATCATTACGATCGATGGAGACCAGGCAACCGAGACCTGTTCGCTGGAAGTCAGGATCACGCAGAACAATCGCAGCATGATCGGCTCAGCGTACTATGACGATCGTTTCCGACGTGAGAATGGGCGCTGGAAGTTCGTCGAGCGTCGCTGTACCTTCTTCCATTTCGTGCCGCTGCAGCAGGGCTGGGCAGAATCTCAGGCAGACAAGAGCAAGCAGTAACGACACCGATAGACGGCGGTAACGAGGAGAGAAGCCATGCCCCCACAAGTTCTCACTGACGGGTTGCAGTTCCCCGAAGGGCCGGTATGGGCTCTGAATGGGACGCTTTACGTGACTGAAATCGAAGGCGGTCGCATCACGGCGGTGGCGCCGGATGGGGCCAAGCGAATGTTCGCTGACACCGGCGGCGCACCGAACGGCGCGGCGCTCGGTGTGGACGGCTATCTCTACGTGACCAATAACGGGGGCAGGGGGCCAGGCTACATCCAGCGGATCGATGCGCAGGGCAAGGTGGAGAAGCTCTACGAGCAGTGCGAGGGGCAGCCCTTTCAAGGACCGAACGATCTGGTTATGGACACTCACGGCG
>Ga0184634_10000525_pt1 | contig 9949 bp, 7 predicted proteins | sample PLM31_200_b1_FD_133016 | JGI IMG/M metagenome (GOLD analysis project Ga0184634, IMG submission 133016) | Groundwater sediment microbial communities from an aquifer in East River, Colorado, USA - PLM3-1_200_b1 | ecosystem: Environmental > Terrestrial > Soil > Riparian zone | place: USA: East... | reverse complement strand
TCCAAGCCCTGCAAGGATCAGAAGGCCATCTCCCAGGTCGGCACGATCTCGGCCAATGCGGACGAGAGCATCGGCAAGACCATCGCGGACGCGATGGAGAAGGTCGGCAAGGAAGGCGTGATCACGGTGGAAGAGGGTCAGAGTCTCGAAAACGAGCTCGACTTGGTCGAGGGCATGCAGTTCGACCGCGGGTATCTCTCGCCGTATTTCATCAACAACCAGCAGAACCAGACCTCGGAGCTCGAGAACCCGTACATCCTGCTGTACGAGAAGAAGATCTCGAACATCCGCGAGATGCTGCCGTTGCTCGAAACCGTGGCCAAGTCCGGCCGTCCGCTGCTCGTGGTGTCGGAGGACGTCGAGGGCGAGGCGCTCGCGACGCTGGTCGTGAACACGATCCGCGGCATCATCAAGGTCGCGGCCGTCAAGGCCCCGGGCTTTGGCGATCGTCGCAAGGCCATGCTGCAGGACATCGCGATCCTGACCGGCGGCCAGGTGATCTCCGATGAGGTGGGTCTCTCGCTCGAAAAGGCTTCCCTCAATGATCTCGGCGAGGCGAAGAAGGTCGTCGTCGAGAAGGAGAACACTACGCTCATCGGCGGGGCCGGCAAGGGGACCGACATCAAGGCGCGCGTGGCGCAGATCCGTCAGCAGATCGAGGATGCGACCTCCGACTACGACAAGGAAAAGCTGCAGGAGCGCGTTGCCAAGCTCTCCGGGGGCGTGGCCGTGATCAAGGTCGGTGCCGCAACCGAGATCGAGATGAAGGAAAAGAAGGCCCGCGTGGAAGACGCACTGCACGCAACCCGTGCCGCCGTCGAAGAAGGCGTGGTGCCGGGCGGTGGTGTGGCGTTCCTCCGCGCTCAGAGAGCGGTGGAGAAGCTCGAAGGCGCGAATGCCGATCAGAATGTCGGCATCAAGATACTGTTGCGCGCCATGGAGGAACCCCTGCGTCAGATCGTCGACAATGCCGGCGAGGACGCCGCGGTCGTTCTCAACAAGGTCAAGGAAGGCAAGGGCAACTTTGGCTACAACGCTCAGACCGGCGAGTACGGCGACCTGATCGAGGCGGGCATCCTGGATCCCACCAAGGTCACGCGCTTGGCGCTGCAAAACGCAGCCTCAGTGGCGGGTCTCCTGCTCACTACCGAAGTCATGGTGGCCGAGGCTCCGAAGGAAGAAGAGCACTCCCACGGCGGCCCTCCGGGCGGCATGGGTGGAATGGACATGTAAGTCCAAGAGGAAGCCAGGCACCGGGCGAAGCGCCCGGAGCCTGGCACCCAAGACGACACGAAAGCCCCGCTCCGGCGGGGCTTTTTCTTTTAGGCTAGCGGGCAATGGCGATGCGCCCATTCCTCGTGCCACCCGACGATCTGCCGCAGGAGCTCCGTTCGACCGTCGAGCTCGCGCTCGGCGCGATTGCCGAAAACCCCGCCGCCCTCGTCGCGCTCGAACGTGCGCCGCAAACGGTCCGCGAATCGTTGCCACACGTACTCGCGTGCAGCGATTTCATCGCCGCCTCGTGCACCCGCAATGCGGATTTCCTGTCGTCATTGCTCGCGCACGATTCGCTGACGACGGTGCGACAACCCGGGGTGCTGACCGCGACTCTGCGTCAAGCGGGAACGGACTCGCTCGACGAATCTGGCGTGATGAAACTCCTGCGCGGAAACCGGCGGCGCGAATCCGTGCGAATCGCGTGGCGGGATCTCGCGGGGTGGTCGGGTGTCGAGGAATCATTGCGCGACCTGACCGAGATGGCCGAGTCGTCGATTGCGTTCGCGCAGGACTTCGCGTGGCAGACGCTCGTCGCGGGGCATGGCACTCCACGATCGACGGCCGGCACAATCCAGCCGCTCGTCGTGCTCGGCATGGGTAAGCTCGGTGGCGCTGAGCTCAATTTTTCCTCCGACATCGATCTGGTGCTGCTCTTTCCGGAGAGCGGTGAAACGGATGGCCGTCGTTCGATCAGCAACGACGAGTTCTTCACACGCCTGGCGCGGTTGCTGATCCGGCTGCTCGACGCGGTGACGCCCGATGGCTACGTGTTTCGCGTCGATCTGCGGCTGAGGCCATTCGGGGAGTCCGGGCCGCTGGTTGCGAGCTTTGCGTCGTTCGAGAACTACCTGCAACAGCACGGGCGCGACTGGGAACGCTACGCGTATGTAAAAGCCCGGGCCCTGACGTCGGCCGATCAGTACGAGATGCTCTATCGCGATGCCGTGCGACCATTCGTGTATCGGCGCTATCTCGATTTCGGCGTGTTTGAATCGCTGCGAGGGATGAAGGACCTGATCGCGCGCGAAGTCGCGCGCCGCGAGCTCGAGAACAACATCAAGCTGGGCCCCGGCGGTATCCGCGAGGTCGAGTTCATCGTGCAGGCTTTTCAGCTGTTGCGCGGCGGGAGTGACCAGCGACTGCAATCTCCTTCACTTCTGGGCGTACTGCCTCGGCTCGCCGGCCAGAAATTGCTGCCGACCCAAACCGTCGAGCAGCTCAAGTCCGCCTACCTGTATCTGCGTCGGCTCGAAAACCGAATGCAGATGTTTAACGACGAGCAGACGCACACGCTGCCGGACGACAGGGTGAACCAGGCACGCCTAGCGCTCGCCATGAACTCGCGCAACTGGGGCGAGCTCACGGCTGAACTCGATCGCCACCGCGAAATCGTCACGCGCCAGTTTCAGTCCATCATCTTTTCTCCCGCGACCGGCAAACCGGCGGCGGTCGTAGAACTGGATCTGGAGGCATTGAGGGACGGCGAGCAACTGCAAGCATCGTTGCAACAGGCAGTGACGTCTCTCGGGCTCGAACCCGCCGATGAGATCGCGCAGCTTCTGGTGCAATGGCGTTCGAGCAGCGCCGTATTGCGGCTGGACGACGTTGGACGGCGACGCTTGCAGACTCTGATGCCGCGAATTCTCACGGGATTGCGCGGCATGGCGGCGCCGGTGGTCTCATTGCGCCGGGTGTTGCGCCTGCTCGAGGCCGTCGGGACCCGCAGCACCTATTTCGCGCTCCTCAACGAGAATGCGACGGCGCTGTCGCGGCTGCTTTCCATCTGCGAGCGCAGCGAGTTTCTGACCACGCAGATCGCAGCATTCCCGCTGCTGCTGGACGAGCTCATCGACGAGAGGATTCTCGAGGAGCTCCCGACGCGCGAGCAGTTTGCGGAGGAACTGGCGGCGCGCCTGAGCCATGCGCCGGACGCCGACCCAGAGCGGCAGGTCGAGGCTCTGCGGCAGTTCCAGCGCGCGGCGACATTTCGTGTAGCACTCGCGGATCTCACCGGCCGCCTGACGGTGATGCGGGTGAGCGATCGGCTGACCGACATCGCGGAGCTCATCCTCGAGCAGGCGATGGCGCTGGCATGGGCGCAGATGACGCAGTTGCACGGCGCGCCCATGTGCGGCAGTGCCGGCGCCTTACAGCCTGCAGGCGTTGCGGCCGTGGGTTACGGCAAGCTCGGCGGGATCGAGCTTGGTTATGCCTCCGACCTCGACCTGGTATTCCTGCACGATTCTCAAGGCGACGTGCAACGCACTGATGGCGCCAGGCCACTCGACAATGGCTTGTTCTTTCTGCGACTCGGCCAGCGCATCGTGCACCTGTTGACGATGCATTCCGCCGCCGGTCGACTCTATGAAGTCGACATGCGCCTGCGCCCGAGCGGCAAGGGGGGGCTGATGGTGACGCAGATCGAGGCCTTCCACGCGTACCAGCGCGCCGAGGCCTGGACCTGGGAGCACCAGGCGCTGCTGCGTGCGCGAGCGGTTGCCGGAGAGCCGCGGATTCGGCGGCAGTTCGAAGCAGTCCGTGTCGATGTGCTGTGCCATCACGTGCGGCGCGACACCTTGCGCGATGAGGTGCGCCGGATGCGCGAGCGCATGCGCGCGGAATTGAGCAAGGCGCGGGAGGGGGAGTTCGACATCAAGCAGGACCCGGGCGGTCTCGCCGACATCGAGTTCCTGGCCCAGTACTGGGCGCTTAAATGGGCGGGCCAGTACCCGCCGCTCGTCATGTTCTCGGATACGATCCGCCAGCTCGAGTCGGTAGCCTCGGTCAATCTCGTGCCGCAGTCGACAGTGGACGTGCTGACGCACAATTACCGCGAGTATCGCAGCCTGATCCATCACCGCTCGCTCGAGAGCGAGACGGCGGTCGTCGCGAGCCAGGCCTTTTCGATCCAGCGCGAACAGGTGCTCGCCATCTGGGATGCCACGATGCCAGGGTCCTGAGCTGCCACGCATCGGCTATACTTCGCCGCCGACGCAAGCGCGGCGAGGACTTCCGACGTGCCCGCTGTCGAATCGACGCCGAAGACGCTGCTGCAACCCAATGCGCAGAATCGGTACCAGGTGACCCGCGAGGACCTGCCGCTCTCCTGCCCGATGCCACAGATGTACCTGTGGAACTCCCACCCGCGCGTCTATCTGCCGATCGAGCCCACCGGGTGGGCAAAGTGTCCGTACTGCGGGGCGGAATACACGCTGGAACGATGATCTCTACTTCCGATAGTCTGTATACGACTTTTCTTCGACGATCTTCGAGCCGAGCTTCTGGTTGATGCGCTTCTTGAGTGCCGCACGCTCGTCGTTGCTGAAGTACACCGCGCGTGCCAGCTCGATGAATCCTTTGTCGAAAGCCTGCCGCGCCTCTTTCTCGCGAATGTCGTCCTCGATGTCCCAGAGCTTCGCGTTCACGGCCTGCAACGCGCGCTCCTCGACGCTGATGTCGACTTCGGAATGCCCCGCCTCGCGCCATGTCTGCTCGAGCAGCGCCCGCTCATGGCGCACGTTGGCGAGTTTGGTCTGGTCCGTCATGCGCTCGGACTTGATACGCAGGATCGTGATCTTGTCGAGGAGTTCGCCGGGCGAGATGGGGACGAGGATGCTGGTCATGTTTGCCTCACGTATCTCACCTTGATCTTGCTGCGTTGTCTTAAGACCTGGTCGAGCTTGCGAATCACGTCGGGCGGCTGGATCAGGTCCATCACGCCTGGCTTTTCGATCTTGGTCGTCCAGGCGAGCTCATTTGCCGGCCGGCCGAGAAACTTCTGCGCCGCCTCGTCGTAGCGATTCACGCACCACGAACGGCTCAGGTACGGGCCGCTGCGTTCCGGGTTGGTCGCCGCATAGAGCCCGATCACGGGTGTCCCAGCCGCAGTGGCCATGTGAACGGGTCCCGAGTCCGGGCTCACGAGCACGTTGGCGCGTTCGAGCAGGGCGTGCATCTGCGGCAAGGTGTCGCTGCCGATGAGGTTGAGCAGCTGCGTCTTGGCTGACTTCTCGATCGCCTGGCCCATCGTGCGCTCCAGCGCACTCGGACCTCCGGTGAGTACGACGCGCGCGCCGTGCGCGCGCACCGCGTGATCCGCGACCTGGGCGTAAAACTCCGCCCGCCAGTTGCGACGCGGGTGGCTGGAACATGGGCTGATGACGACCGTAGGACGCCGATCGTTGACGATGTTGGCGGCATGCTCAAGCGCGTCCGGCGGGAGCGTGATGTCCCAGCGCAGCACCCGGTCGTGAATGCCAAGCGCTTCGGCAAACCCGAACAGGCTATCGAGCACGTGTTCGCGCTCGCGCGGCGCAATGCGATGGGTGGTGAACAGCCATTGCAGCTCACGAGCCCGTGCCCGGTCGAAGCCAAGCTTGACGCTCGTTGGAACATACGTGCTCAGGAGGCTGGCGCGGAGGGAGAGCTGCATGTCCAACAGCAGATCGAAACGCCGCTCCGCCATCAGCGCGCGAAAGCGGCGCAGGTCGCGCAAGCTGTGGCGCTTGTCGAAGGTGATAAACTCGATGTCGGGGACGAGCCCGAGCAGTTTGGCTTCAAGCTTGCCGATGATCCAGGTGAAGCGCGTCTGCGGCCACGCCTGCTGCAACGTGCGCACCACCGTCAATACATGGCATGTATCACCGATGGCCGAAAGCCTCAGGATGCATACCTCGCGCGGGATCTTGGAGAGAATCACTGGAGTCGAATGACCGCCGATGCCGCTTCGCCCGGTTCGCTCACAACTGCTGTGCGCCGCGCGCCGATGCAGGACGGCGCCATGCTATATGACGCCTCCCGGCTCAGCAACGCGGATCCGACGTTGTTCGACACCCACAACTGGATCGAGAAGGCCGGTGCCAGGCGAACTCCGGCGGGTCGCGGTGAAACGATCTTCATCGACCATGCCGGTTGTTCCTGGGTGCTGAGACACTATCGCCGCGGCGGTTTCATGGCACGGCTCACGGTTGATCGCTATCTGTGGACCGGTGAGGAACGGACGCGCTCGTTTCGCGAATGGCGACTGCTGCACGAACTGCATGCGGCCGCGCTGCCGGTTCCTGCACCAGTGGCCGCGCGCTACCGGCGTCATGGCCTGACCTACACCGCCGATCTGATCACCGAGCGAATCGCGGGCGCGCAGCCGTTGTCGGTGCTGCTCGGTGCGGGCGCTTTGCCGCCAGCGCTGTGGCACGCCATCGGCAGCTGCATCCGGCGATTCCACGACGCGGGCGTATGTCATGCGGATCTCAATGCGCACAACATCCTCATCGACGGCGCGCCGCGTGTCTTCCTCATCGACTTCGATCGCGGCACACGCCGCACCGCGGGCGCATGGCGCGCTTCGAATCTCGCGCGCCTCAAGCGTTCTCTCGAAAAGATAACGCGCGACGGGCCGGCAGGGCGCTTCTCGACTCCGGAGTGGACCGCAATCGAGCAGGCATACGACTCACGGTCGGCTTCACCCGCCAAAGTGACTCCATCGTGAGATTCCTCTATATCGCGCTGACCTATCTGCTGGTGCCGGTTGCGTTGGTCATGCTGCTGTGGCGTGGGCTGCGCGATCGCAGCTATTGGCACAACCTCGATGAACGCTTCGGATTCGGCCCGCGCGAGCTGCGAGCTAGCATCTGGGTGCACGCCGTGTCCATGGGCGAGGTGCAGGCTTCCGTCGCGCTGGTTCGCTCGCTGCGTGCCCGCTATGCGCAGCATCCGCTGGTGCTCACTACCGTCACGCCCACTGGAGCGCAACGCGCGCGGGCGCTGTTCGGCGACGACGTCCACGTTCGCTACATTCCGTTCGACCTGCCGGGCTGCGTGCGGCGATTCTTCGATCGCATTCAACCGCGGCTCGCCGTGATTCTCGAAACGGAACTGTGGCCCAACCTGTATCACGAATGCGGTTATCGCCGCGTGCCGCTGGTCCTGGCCAGTGCGCGTATTTCGCCGCGCTCGGTCAATCGGTACCGGCGCCTCGTGCGCTTGTTTCGTGAGACGTTGTCGCACGGGATCGTCATTGCAGCGCAAAGCATGACCGATGCGGAGCGCTTCAAGTCCATCGGCGCTAATCCTGAGCACACGCACGTCACCGGAAACATCAAGTTCGATTTCGAGCTGCCGCCGGGGCTGGAGGCGGACGGACGCCGTCTGCGCGAGCGTTATGCCGCCAGGCCGGTGTGGATTGCCGGCAGCACGCACGAACGCGAAGAAGAGATCGTGCTCGATGCGCATGTACGCGTGTGTAAGACCGTTCCCAACGCGCTCCTGGTACTCGTGCCACGTCATCACATTCGCTTCGAAGCGGTTGCGGCGCTCCTGCGCCGGCGCGGCATTGCGTTCGTTACGCGTAGCAGCGCGGCCACGGTGCGCGCGAATACCTCGGTGTTGCTGGTCGATTCCGTCGGACAGCTACTGACGTTCTATGCGGCAGCCGACGTGGCCTTTGTCGGTGGGAGCCTGGTACCCGTCGGGGGCCACAACCTGCTCGAGCCGGCCGCACTCAGCCTGCCGATCCTCACCGGGCCCCATAATTTCAACAGTGAAGGGAACGCGCGATTGTTCGTCGAAGTGGGGGCAGCCCGCATCGTCCGCGACGCCACGGATCTCGCGGAGCAGGTGACATTGCTGCTGAACGAACCCGCCGAACGCGAGCGCCGGGGGAGCGCGGGGCGACGCGCGCTCGATGAAAACCGCGGCGCGCTCCGGCGCCTTCTGGACCTGATCGAACCGCTGATCAGCGAGGCGCGGGTTTATGACTGAGGCGGTGCCGGCGCCGTGGGTTGCGTCGGTGTCGTCGCTGCAGCCGCCAGCCACTGATTGATGTCGGCCACGTCGTCGGGCTTGAGAATTCCCGCGGCAAGCTTGAGACGTACGGTGTTGATGAGATAGTCGTAACGGCTGCGTGCGTAGTTGGTCTCTGCTTCCGCCAGCCGCCGTCGTGCGTCGAGGACATCGACGGCCGTGCGCGTGCCCACTTCGTAGCCGGCTTCAGTCGCTTGCAGTGCGGTGCGACTCGATTCGAGCGCCTGCTTCAACGCCTGGACGCGCGAAAGCTCTGACAACACACCCAGGTACGCGTCGCGCGTCTCGCGCTCCGTCTCGCGCGCAGTGCGCTCAAGGCGCTCACGAGCGGCACGATGAAGGTACACGGCTTCGCGCACGTTCGACTGCACAAAGCCTCCGGTGTAGATCGGGAAATTGAGCTGCAGCGCGATCTGGTCGTCCGTGTTGTCGTTGTCGGCCGGTCCCTCGATGCCGTCATTGATCTGCGTGACATCCGCGTCGAAACCGGTGCGCGACAGCACGAGGTCGAGAGAGGGCAGGTGGCCCGAGCGCCGGATCGAGATCGTGTCGCGCGCGATGTCGGCGGCGAGGCGGCTTGCCGTCAGTGCCAGATTCTGCTCCATGGCCGTCTTGACCCATTCGTTTTCATCCTGCGGGTCCGGAGACTTGAGTGGCATCGACTCCGACAGCTTGGCGAGCGACTGGAACGGATCGCCGGTCAATTCGCGCAACAGCTCGTGCGACGTGGCCAGGTTGCGCTTCGACTGGATCAGGAGCGCAGTGGCATTGTCGTACGCGGCTTTAGCTTCCTGCACGTCGGTGATCGCGATCAAGCCCACTTCGAATCGCTTGTCTGCCTGCTCGAGCTGGCGGGCGATCGCATCGCGTGCGGTAGTGACGGATTGCAGCGTGTCTTCAGCCGCGAGCACATCGAAGTACCGCTGCGCGGCGCGGAGCATGAGGTCTTGTTGTGCGGCCGCGTAGTTCGCTTCGGCCTGAGCGACCTGCGAACTGGCCTGCTTCAGTGCCACCCACTGATCCCAGCGAAACACGGATTGGATGAGTTGTAGCTGGTACTGGGTGAAATCGGCGTCGGTTTCCTGGTTGGTGGTATTGATCTGTGTTGGCTGGTTGAGGATCTGGGTGAGAAAGGTCTGCGAGCCGTCGGACTCTTGCTGGCCGAGGGTGCCGCTGGCGCCAATCTGCGGGAGCAGGGCGCTCAGGGCCCGGGGCTTTGATTCGCGCGCCGCGAGGCGGATGGCCTCAGCCTCGCGGATGAGCGGGTCGTTCTGCGCGGCCCGCTGGTAAACCTGAAGTAAATCAGCGCCTTGCGTGATTTGTGCAGCCAGCAGGGCAGTCACCAAGCCAATCCAAACACGAGTGCGTCCGCTCATCGGATCCCCTTCACTACCCCGGTTTTTGGGGCGAGCTGGTGTTATACAAGACTATATCACCTCGCGACCACCGACAAGGCGCGTGGGACACCGCGAGGCTGGGTTGGTTCAGAACAGGAACCGCGGCGATTGCGGCGCATTCACCAGCGGTTCGAGCATCGTTTCGAACAGGCTCTCGCGCACCCACTGGTCGCGCGAGAGGCGACGGACCAAGAGCGCATCCATCACCGGCGCATCGCCGAGCACGACGAACAAGCGGCCGCCGACCTTGAGCGCACGCTGAAAACGCTCGTCGTACACCGGCATCGAGCCCGTGACCGCGATCGCGTCGTAGCGGTTTTCCTCGGCGATCGTCAGCGCATCGAGCGTTTCGACACCGACGCCGCTGATGCCCGACGCGCGCAGATTCTCGACCGCGTTCGCGCTCAGGTCCGGAAATATTTCAACACTGCGCACACGGCCGGCGAGTCGTGCCAGGCAGGCGGACAGGAATC
>Ga0184634_10000524_pt1 | contig 9953 bp, 7 predicted proteins | sample PLM31_200_b1_FD_133016 | JGI IMG/M metagenome (GOLD analysis project Ga0184634, IMG submission 133016) | Groundwater sediment microbial communities from an aquifer in East River, Colorado, USA - PLM3-1_200_b1 | ecosystem: Environmental > Terrestrial > Soil > Riparian zone | place: USA: East... | reverse complement strand
TTGGCACAATAGCCGTACTCCCTCTAGATATACCAAGCGTTGTCAAAGCCGCAGTATCTGCTCCTTATCGCTTTACGTGTAAAGGTCCAATTTTTTCATTTCGGAATGATAACTGAAACTGAGAATCGAGTTGATGGACCACTAATTGGTCCGCTTCTTTGGTCGACCGATCGATGTGTGCCAGTATTAGTGTTCCACCGTACTTGTGCAGCAAAACTATATTGGCATCTTTATTAGAAACGAAAAATGTTTCCTGTTTCTTTGCTACCCCCAATCCTGACATATAGGACATAGCGATTAGGACAAAAAACAACGCTGAGTTAATGAAAATACCAAAACCAACTACCTTTACTGTCTTATCAAGAACGGTGTCGTAGCTCAGATCTTGTTGATGATAATACAGAACTTTGTTGGCATAGCCTTTAATATCGGAACGCGGAAGAATGGGAAGCCCAAAATCAAACAAGATGGCAATGCCCCATATAATCCAAAAGAACGTTAGTTCGGGGATGCTAAAACCAGCGATTGCCATAAATAACACAGTCATTAAAACAAAAGATAGATGAATTCGTACTCGCGGCTTTACAGGCGCTGGTATCTTTTTCCAGAGCGAACTCCAAAATGGATTGATGAACGCTGCGAGGAGATAAAAAACGTAGATACTAGACAACACAGAGGCACATGCAATCAAGATTTGGGTTACGGTTATTTCTATAAAAAAGTAAGGTATGGCATAGTAATCGGCAAACCCGGCTTCGAATGCGAAAGCGACGCAATACGAAACTACTGTGAGTGCGGTAATCAACAAACCGTGAGGCAGAGCGGCTTTATTGTTTACATCATTTTGTGGATCCGCCACCTTGTTAACCATCGCTATTGATCCTCAGATTTTTAATCATTGTAGGATTGCTTAATCTGCCTGACAATGCGTTGAAGCTGTTAGGCGGCGCCTCACCTACGCTTCGGGGCAAGGCGGGCAACGCGATCGGGCACTGGCACGTATGCAACGGTTAGAGCACCGCTTGGACTGCACGGAATACCTGCCACGCCATCGAGGGCGGCGGCGCATTATTGCCGAGATCGAGCAGCAGGATGCGCGTTGGTTTGGCAGTATGCCCATGTCATTACTACGGCGTATAGGCATGGGTGACTAAACAATGAACAACGATAAAAACAAACGATTAAAAACCCTCTACATAGTGTTTCTGATAGTGCTTATACTGGTGGGCGTAACTTCTGTAGCAAACAGGATATCTAAGGCAAAGTACGAGGCGGCAATGTCGCAGCTTAATGAATTATTATCAGATCCCGACTCCTCTTCCGAGGAGGACCTACAAGAATCAAAGATTACTACCTAATAAATATAATTGAGCAACGCCTGACTTAGCTTCATGCATGTAACGTGGACGGTCAAGTATGAAGAACCGATCAGGCCTGTGCTTAATGGGCTTACGGGATCTTGGGTTCCTGGCCAAACTGCAGGCTCAATAGAATGGATAAAATATTATCCATGCTGACGGTAGTGCGTTTCTTGCCGAGGTCGACGTGATAGCGCGCTTTCTCAAAAAAAGTCCAAGAATGTGTAGAATAAAAACGGTTGCTAGCACAAATCCTCTGGTACCCTGAAAAATTTTCTTAAACTGGTGGTCACGCTATGGGAGACCCAGACTTCCACGCGGCGCGCTGCGGCCCGAATGCTACCTGCCCCCGCTGCACTCCATAGCGTCAATAATCCGAATACAACGATGGCGCCCTGTACGTACCTTCGTGCTATATCTGGGATCAGCGGGAAACTTGGTGGGAGCGTTGCATAAAACCCGAATGCGAACACTGCAGCGAGAACTAGGTAAACGCCGATTCCGATACAACGACCTATACTACCCGATATTTCCTCAATGCGTTCGATTTGGCGCCGTCGTTCCGCGGCTAGTCGGTCGCGCAACGACGCAGCCTCGCTTTCGGCAGTGGATCGTATTGCAGTTTCCTCGTGTAGCTTCTCCTCGATCTCTTTCCGCACGTTGGCGAGAGCAACTTCCAGGACTTGTGGCACGGTTCCTTCAGTGAATGCGTCAGGGCTTCCAAGCGTTGAATCAAGAAGAGCATTGCGAGCTACCGTCGAAAACCGCAATAGGTAGTAGTCATCATCCGTTAAACCGCCGTCGTGACGTAGGTGATCGATTTCACTTAGGTATTTTCTCCATAAATCGTTGCTCGGACGAAGTGCCGCATAACTATCAGCAATCAAGCGATGTTTGGAAAAATCGACCGCATACGTGGGATTCTTTACCCAGGCTAAGGTGGTTAGCGTGTGGTCATTAATGCAGAGTGGCACAGCTATCCGTTCGTATTCCTCTATGAAGAACTTAGCGCTAGCCCGTGCCAACGCGCTATTATTAGTGACAAATATATACCTGCAGTTCTCGATTTCATTTAATGTCTGGCCCTTTCTTAGGCGATGAATTGCGGTGAGGCAGTCCATATCGTGATGCTGTGCCTCTTGCCGCTGTCCTGGTAGCTCTTCACCGACAATCTGTGCAAGTTTGTTCTCATTCAAACCTAACTGGGTTGTATGTGGAGGGTGTGGCTTTACGTGTATATGCAGATGCCTTAAAGATCTTTCCAAATCGGCAATAATTAATTCAACGTCGCTTGCTCGCGCGCCAATGCTGAGTAGATGCTCGTAAACGAAAAAAAACCCCTGCCTATGTTGATGCCGAGGGTCCTTCAGCGCGAATTGTGCTGCGTCGAGGATACGCCTTACTTCCTCAATAGTAATATCAAAGCAAGCGAGGCTCACGTTCATCTCGTAGAGGAGCGTGAGCAGCTCAACACACGGCACCCTGGGCCCTTCGCCTTCCAACCCCAACGCACGTAATAAGATACGGGTATCTATGTAAACTTCTAGGTCCCTAAATTTTTGGTTTACCTTGGCGATATCCGGAAGAAACAGTGCTGTCGCGAGCATGTGCCCCTTGATCACTGTTTCCAGAAAACCAAAGCCTTCGGGATCGCTTGTATCCAAATGAACAGTGAAAGCGCTAACGAGGAATTCAGCATTGGGCAATTGGACTCTTGGCGGGGGTACGGGAGAACCAGCAACCGATGCCGCAAGAATGGGCACGGATGAACTCTGCAAGTGAGCAACAAGTGCATCCTGGGCCTGGTCCACCGACCATTCGATTTTGTGACGCTCCTTACAAAAGGTGACGAGCTTTTGGATTAGTGCGCGCTGCTGACGGGCAACGCGTTCGCGCTCGGCTCCAAAGTCCTGGGGAATCGCGTCCAAATTTCGAACGAAGACCCCCGATTCGCGGCGAACGTATCCCTCCCGTTGCGCTCGGCGTAGTAATGTATTTATGGCGCCTTGCGGGATAATGAGACCGAAGCTATTTTTAATAATATCTTGTAGATTCGCTACAGAAACATGATTCGTTGGACATCTCCGCAAGCCTTCTGCTACGAACGGTATGAAGTTCTGGACGTAGTCATGCCCGTGCTGATCCCAATTGACCTTTAGGATTGCGAGGCTGGTTAGGCTTTCCTCAAGCATGTCCCCTCGTTCGTGAAATCAAGCCAGTTAAGGCGGTCTACGTGCAATGCGCGGTGGAAGCGGGGTGGAAATAGCTTTCCATGCGAGTTCTTTGCTACCCAAAGCAAAGTAGCACAATCCGGTCGGGCGAGCAAAATCTCTCGATTCGGATTCATTAATCTTGGGAAGACCCTCCTCATGGAGTGTGGCGTTTGGACCTGTTTCGAGCGAGGCGGCCGAGGTTCCAAAATGGACCTTCAAGGGCGAGGACCTCGCCTAGGTAAGTTCAATAGTAGTTTCGGCCTTAAACTTGGACAATAAGGAGTTCCTATATCTTAAGCTCATGACTTCCAGCACCATGGCACTGGCTTGAAGCAAGAGAAATGGCTGCTCCCCGGGTTGAATCTCTAAGAAAAGCAGCACCGGCTCCGTTAGTCTCACCCTGAAATCTAACTGCTGAACTACTTTACGGTACCTATCTGCCAAGACCCCAAGTTTAGTGATCGCGTCTGATTCTTCGGCGAGGAGGGTTCTCACCGCCTCTATTGAAGGCAAAACATGTTCCTCGGGGCGTAAGCGCACATATCCGGGGTCTACTAGCTCTGCGATAAGGGTTCTTCGCGCCCGTTTCTCCATCCACGTCACGACTCGCCGCAGTTCCGCGGGGCACTGCAACCGTTCATCATCTCCTAATTGCATCACCTCATTGAGGACTATCGGGCTCTGATTTATTGGCGACATATGGCGTTAGATGGAGTAAATATTTAAATCATCCAATTGGTGATAAAAATGACTTTTCACAACGTTTTGTGAGGATAGGCGCTGTAATACACACCATTTTGTGTTGTAATTTCCTATTAAATTCGCTAAAATTGATATAAGGACTGATAGCATCTATTTTAGGGGAATTGTTTTGAATTCCATTTCATATGGCGATACTTGGAGTAAATTCTCAGTATAGCTAATTTCTTCTAGATTAAGACCACTTCTATCTGGTCGTATCTCATAATGCGTCACAGGGAGACGCCGTTGGCACAGTCAGCAGTTAGAAAAACGGACACTATCCGACTCGTACAGCGAACCGGGAAACGTCCACGCAAATCCTCATCAGGAAAAGCCATGATCCCAACGAAAGGGACGAGGGCAAACAGGATCAAGCCGGTCAACCGTTTAAATGACCTAAGCGCCAAAGAGTGGATTCCGGAGACCGTTTCCGTCTGGATTCAGCGCGGTTTGGGAAAGGGGCATGAACATGCGCAGATTGAAAGGCAGCACCCAGCTCCGTTCTCGTTCCAGGACATCGCGAAACAGAAGAAGGTTTCGCTTGCGTGGGTCATGCGCGACGCAGCCGAGCAATACATCGCCGATCAGTGGCCGCTGTTCGGCAAACGACAACAGGTATGAGCCGCATATGAGAACAACATGACATTCCGCTACATAGGGTCGAAAGCGCGACTCGTCGAAGAAATCAAGGCGCACATCGGATTGCACAACGCTGGGTTCTTTGTCGATGCATTTTGCGGAACAGGCGCGGTTGCTGAAGCGGCCGCAGAACTGGGTTGGCCAGTCCGCATAAATGACCATTTGGCTTCCGCCACAATCGCAACAGCAGCTCGCCTAGCGAGCGTCTCTGAGGCTCATTTTGGCACCCTTGGCGGTTATCAAGCCGCTGTGGCGGCATTGAACGCTGCACGGCCGATTCATGGTTTTATTTGGAAAGAATATAGCCCCGCGTCGAAAGCCAAAGTGGGGGTCGAGCGCAGGTATTTCACAGAGGTTAACGCATCGAAAATCGACGCAATGCGCACTCTGATTCGTGAGTGGAGCAGCGCGGGAATTATCGATGAGATCGAAGAACGCCTGTTGATCGCCGATCTGTTGAGCGCACTTAATCGTGTCGCAAATATCGCAGGCACCTTTGGTTGTTTTCTTTCCAAATGGACTCCGCAATCGGCTGAATCCATTGAAGTGCGTCCGAGGAAGTTGAAGACCAAGAAGGCAATCCTGGAAGTGAGCATCGGCGATGTATTCAACGTAAAGGTAGAGTCGGCCGATGTGGTTTATCTCGATCCGCCTTATACCAAGCGCCAATATGCCTCCTACTACCACATTCTGGAAACCGTGGTCCTCGGCGACACGCCCGTGGTCGAAGGCGTCTGCGGCCTGCGTCCCTGGAAGGATCGCGCTTCGGATTTTTGCTACAAGGCAAGAGCCCTCAATACATTGTCGAAGCTGATTGGGGGAATGCCTGCCGAAAGAATTCTTCTTTCATACAGTAGCGAAGGCCATGTGGGAATCAACGATTTGGAAATCGAATTGAAGAAAATCGGGCAAGCCCATAACAATCCGTTGAGCAATATCGGACGCTACCGGCCAAATCAGACGGCAAGTGATGCAGGTTCTAAGGTCAAGGAATACCTTATCGTCGTGCAGCGATACCTCGCGGAGACGATGGAAGAAGGGGCGCTCGCATGAGCGCACCGAGGCCTCTGGAAGTAGACCTGCTGGCGGAGGCCGAATCCATGCTATCCAAGTGCTGTGCCAGCTTCAAGCCTCAGCAATTCGAAGCGCGGCTTCAAATCCTGGAGGCGTGCGCATCTAGATTTGGCGGCTTCGATCTCCAAGAATTTCATAAGATTTTCGATGTTGGCCCGATCTGCGCGGCGTCGGACCTGATTGAGATGGCCGGGATCGTCTCTGCCGAAATTGAAAAGACGCCAATACTTCCACCGCTGGCGCTCAGCGCGCTCGCGCGCGAAACGCTTGTGGAAATGGACCGGAAAACGACTGGGGCATACCACACCGACTTTCGCCTCGCGCGCCGTCTGGCGCAGCTTGCGGCTCCGACGCTGACCCATCGCTCGAAGGTGATCGATCCGGCCTGCGGGGCTGGCATCCTGTTGGTCGCACTCACCCTCGAAGTGTGTGGCATGGACCGGCGCAAGATCGGAGAGTGGTTCGCCAAAGGCGTATGCGCCGCCGACCTCTCGGCCAACTCACTCAGGGGCGCGCTGCTGTCTCTTGCGTCCCTCACGGACGACACAGGGGCGCTTGCCAAGATGCGCGCCAGATGGATATGCGGCGACAGCCTGATGGCCGACAAGTCAACATGGGAGGCAATGGCGCCCGGCGGGTTCGACGCTGTCATCGGCAATCCCCCGTGGGAAAAGGTCAAGCTGACGCGCCACGATTTCCTGAAATCGTCCGGAGCCGAGCGTCATTACGGAGAAGCAACTCCGGACGTCGATGATGAGAGATTCCTGAAACAGAAAGCGAGCGTGACAAGCTACGCCAAGCGTTTACTCGCCCGGTATCCGGATCTCGGCTGCGGCGAGCCGGACCTATACATCGCATTCTCGGAGATGTTTTCGAACCTCTGCCGCTCTGGCGGAGTCGTGGCGGCTCTTGTGCCCGGCGGGCTGATCCGCTCCCAAGGCACTGAGGCTGTGAGGCGCAGACTGCTCGGCGCATCCGAGAGCGCATCGATATCGATCATCGAAAATCGCGCTCGCTTCTTCAGCATCGACACCAGGTTCAAATTCCTCGCCATTGCGCTCGTGAAGGCGAAGGGGGAGCATTCGAAGCGCCACCCCATCAAACTGCTGCATGAGAGCGGAACGGCCGATGGCCTGCGAGTTGTTGGATCAGCAACGATCGGGCGCGCGAGCCTAGCGTCGTCCCGGCAAGACCTGAGCATCCCAGAGGTCCGAAGCAGCGCCGAATGGAAGATTTTCCAAAAGGTGTCCGCAGCAGGCGTCAGTTGGAGCGATAAGCGATGGGGATGGGAGCCTCAGTTTTGCCGCGAGATCGATATGACTCGGGAGCGCAGTAAGTTTCTATACAGCCCTAAGCCGGGGACGCTACCGCTTGTCGAGGGGCGGATGGTTCAGCAGCACCGCTTCGGGGTCAAGGGCCATGTTTCCGGCAGTGGAAGAAAAGCGGTGTGGGACGCATTCCAAGTGGGGACGAGCCACATCGCGCCTCAGTTCTGGGTCAAGGCAAGCGACATTCCCGCCACGAGCAAACTGCGAGCCGTCAAACTGCGAGCCGGCTTTTGCGACATTGCTGGTCAAACAAACGAGCGCTCCCTAATGGCCGCACTTGTTCCGCCTGGCGTCGCGTGCGGGAACAAGGTCCCGACAATCCTGTTCAAGGATGACCCATCGGAGGAGCGGCTCTTGACATGGGTGGCGGTGGCGAACAGTATCCCCTTTGACTGGATGCTGCGACGCATCCTCACTACCACCGTTAACTATTTCCTTCTGGTGAGCCTGCCGATGCCCAAGCTCGCGAAAGGCGGGTTGCCTTGGCATCGGCTCGTGACGGCTGCGCGTGAATTGAGGAAGATCGATTCCGCAGGCGGTGGTCCTGACCCTTGCGCCCGGATGGCTCAGTTGAGGCCAGCGATCGACGCGGAAGTCGCAGTGGCCTATGGGCTGTCCATCGATGATCTTGTGCTCATGCTGGAAGATTTTCCGATTTTGGACCGCGGGCAACCGCCTTTGCCCGGAGAGACCCGATCGACCATCACCCGCGACACGTTGATGGCATGCGCAGCCAGGCGGATGAACGAATCGACAGAGCCTTGGAAAACCAGAGCAGCTAAAGCGCTGGCACTGGGGGCGCAGGCGTATATCCCCTCTGAAATTGCAGGGGCGAACGAAGAATTAGAAGAAGCCGATGAGAGGGCGTCCCATGGCCGCTAACCCTCCTTCCAATGCGACGCAAGTCGCGCGAATCCTCTACAAAGAGATTTTCGCAGGAGACCTTCGAAAGATCGAAGCGAAATCGAACGATAGCGATACCGGCGGCGGTGCTCGCGATTTTCGCTTTGGCTCATACAAGCAACTGACCAAAGTCATAAAGATAATGTTTCCGCAAGTGGTGCAAGAAATTCGGAAACGTGATGGTGTGTCAAAACAAATCGATGTCTACAAGGGACAGTTTCACTGGAAACAGAAAGGTGCCAACGTATCCAAGGACTCGTTTTTCGAACCTCCAACCGATGCAAGAGGGTCCGAGGGCAGGATTGCGCGAGTCCACGAATACCCATGCTTCGATGCGAAATTGATCCCGAAGGCCGGAGAAGGCAACAGGGTATTGCTAATGCTTATTCAGCGAAATGATGGATCAGTGTGGCCACATTTTGCAAGCGAATCATCTCTCCGGAGCAAGGGGATATGGGATACATCAGTGGCAAAGGCACTGATCGAATGCTTGGACGCCCAACGACCGGAGGGACGAGCAGTCATCGGATATCGGGATTTCACCACTGCCGAGAGTTACTGCAATGGCAAGTAATTTCTCCAACGAATGCATCGAAGCGCTGAAGCTGTTGTCCAGCTCTAGAAACGTTCTAGTTTCGGGCTCGCCGGGCACAGGCAAGTCGAGGTTGCTTGCCGAAGTGGCACTGGCGTTCTCACAGGGCCTGCCATCGTCGGCCGCCCAATCGACGCCGATACACGACCCCACTGCGTCAGTGCCGATTCCTCCTGCGGCGGCGCCCGTTGATCCTTTGTTGGCCAAGACGTTTCCGAGCGCATCTAAAACGAATCGCAAAGTCTTCAGGACAGTCTTCCACCAGAACTCGAAGAACCGCGATTTTGTGACGGGCATCACCCCGGCTGTCATCAAGAACCAAGGCGGTGCCGACTTCCGAATCGTGCAAGGCACACTCTATCGAGCCAGCGAGCATGCAAAGCTCCCCGATGGGGCAGCATTGTTGATCATCGATGAGATCAACCGAGGACCGGCAGTACAAGTGTTCGGGGGTGCGATCGTCGCCATCGAGTTCGACAAACGCCTAGCGCCGGATGGCAGTCGGCGCGCCGAGACGCAATGGTTTGAACTTATGAGCCCCACTGACGGAGAAATCATAGAGTACGCCCTGCCGCATGACCTCTATATTCTCGCCGCAATGAATCAGGCAGACGCCTCGGTCGAGCCATTGGATGTGGCCTTCTTACGCCGATGGGAACCCCTTCGGCTGGAGCCAAGCGCCACTGTGCTCCGAAATTACTACGGCACCACGGGCATGGCAGGCGCGCTGCCGGATCAGCCTGCGACTCCGAAAGACGTGTTCGAAGCATCGGCACGAGCATGGGAGGCGGTGAATCAGCAGATCAGCCTCGGACGCGGCGCGGAGTTCCAAATCGGCCATGGCGTGCTGATGGCTGTCGACGATCCCAAATCGATGGATATCGACCAGACTCGCGCGTTTGTTTGCATGGGCTGGGCGAAGGTGCGCGCGCATATCGAAGAGGTTTTCTTTGGTGACCTCCGAGGTGTCGCCGCAACCTTGAACGCGCTTGACGGCCCCATTTTCAACCCATTCAAGCTGGTGGAAACAACATTCGCCGATGACCTGCGCTTCAAACTAGAAGGCCCCACCACGCTGCGTCCTCCGATGATTTACGATGCCCTT
>Ga0184634_10000523_pt1 | contig 9957 bp, 11 predicted proteins | sample PLM31_200_b1_FD_133016 | JGI IMG/M metagenome (GOLD analysis project Ga0184634, IMG submission 133016) | Groundwater sediment microbial communities from an aquifer in East River, Colorado, USA - PLM3-1_200_b1 | ecosystem: Environmental > Terrestrial > Soil > Riparian zone | place: USA: East... | reverse complement strand
CAAGCTCAGCACGAACGGAAAATCTTCAACAATCTCAGTATTAAACCCGTTCGCCCTAAGCCTGTCGAAGGGCGAGAACGCATCTTTTCTCCACAAATCAACAAGGAGACCTATATGAATGAGCTGACTTCATTAGGACAGACGGTTGGGGCATTGCTCAAGGAACGCAAGCAGACTATTGCGGTGGCCGAATCGTCAGCGGGCGGACTGATTTCCGCAGCCTTACTTTCGGTTCCTGGGGCCTCAGCCTATTTTCTTGGAGGCGGAGTGATCTACACGCATGAAGCGCGGCGTGCCTTACTCTCTCTACCAGACGAGGCCCTCACTGGAATCCGCGCCAGTACAGAAGAATATGCCCTACGGTTAGCACGCGCTGTGCGGGAAAAACTGGGAACCACATGGGCACTCAGCGAAACCGGAGCAACCGGACCCACTGGGAATCGGTATGGCGATGCCGCAGGCCATGCCTGTATTGCAGTGGCTGGTCCGGTCGAGCAAACGCTCACGATCGAAACTCGACATGGCAACCGCGAAATGAATATGTGGAGCTTTACGCAGACGGCGTTGGCACTATTAGAAGAGTGCCTCAAGAAGAAAGGATAAGGAGGAGCAACACTGTGCGCAACCGATGGCTGTCGATACTGACTGTTCTCGCCTGGGGAGCTGTGTTGGCTCCCACCGTCGTGTGGTCGCAAATATCCTTTGGGGTTGGTGGCGACAATGTCGAAGCAGAATCTTCATTGATACCCTTCAAGATCATGCTCCGTGGAGCCATCAACGCACCCCCCAGAGACGATAGCTTAGGGTATTTACGGTTATCCATTGCCGCATATCACGCGACCTACGATTTCGACGTCACCACTGCCCAAGCTGTGGACGATGCGCGGATCACCGCCTGGGCAATCCTTCAGCAGTATAAGAATGGCAAAACCAATCTCATTCTGGATGGGCCGAAGGAACTCCTTTCCAAGATCGGCCAAGCTGAACCCCGGACTCCCTTGATGATCACCGGGTTTCTCCAACAACGCCGGAAAACCCTGCGGCTCACCAAAGTTGAGATCATCGGCATTGATGACGCCGCACCACAACAAGAGAAATAGCGCAACCGGATTGACTTGATTCCCCTCACCCTCCGGCATGAAGGCCAAATCAAAAGGCAAAAATCAAAAGGCAAAAATAGGAGGAAGTTGTAGGGGTGCGCTTTGCGCACCAACAAACTCCGAACTTTTCCGAACTCCGAACTCCGAACTTTCCCTAAACTCCGAACTCCGAACTTTTGTGGAACTCCGAACTTTTTCGGACGACATGCCGTTCGTGCTTCTTCCACACTGATATATTCTGCCATGAGTTTGCTCCTCTATTGCATGCCTTCCTGACTACTGCCCGGTGAATAGTGATAGAGCACAGTAATGATCCGTTCCTTGAAAAACCATTGCTCGGACTCTTTCACTAGCGTATCATCGTACCGTCCAGCAACGACGTGGACTTTCCCGTCACTATCCACTGAATCCGCGTCAAAGTACGTTGCTGTTGTTGCGGTGTCGCCATGAATAGTCACCAGTGGTTCATAAATTTTATGTCGCATGTGGCGAGAGTGCCCCGGGCGCTGCTGAAAAAAGCGTTCATACCAGGCTTGGATGGTCTCACGGCCGGTGTGTTGCTGCTCGCGCTCAAACGAGACAGAAAAGGTGGCCTCCCGGTGAAACAATGGGCCTAACTCCTGAAGTGCGCCACGATCAAGGGCGAAGCAGTAACGACTGAGCACTTGACGAACACCTTCCACACTTTCGCTGAACGCAGGGGTGCGCCGTATCCGCCCTGGTGAAGCCTGCCGCACTCGCTGAAGCGGTCTGACCGTTTTCTTCACTGGCTTTCCCGCTCTTCGACCTGCCTTTGCTTTTGGGTGTGATGTCGCCATTTTGAGAGGCTCCTTTGCTGTGCGCAGTTTCTGGCCCGTACTCACCAAGGCACGGCTGATTCTGCAACTTGTAGTGAGTCGTTGTCAAGCAGAATATCCTCGACGCAAGAAGAGCTGTGGTATGCGATATCCGACACAAACTGGACTCAGTGAGATTGTACGTTTGGCGTTCCCTATCATTGCCTCGATGGCCTCGGCGACAATCGCTAGTTTCGTCGATACCTGGATCGTGGCCCAGATCGGCACGACCGAGATAGCCGCGATCATGCCCGCCGGGGTGACGGCGTATACCCTGACGGCATTGCCTCTGGGCATTACACAGTGTGTGAGTACGTTTGCCGCGCAATCACTGGGTCGTGGAAACCCGGAAGAAGGAGCAGCCTATACATGGCAGGGCCTGTATTTGAGTGTCGTGGTGGGGATGGCATGCTTCCTCCTGTGGCCGGCCGCGCCCCTGTTTTTTGGCGCGTTTGGGCATGAACCAGAAGTGGTGGCACTTGAAGTGATGTATTTCCGTATCCGCTTGTGGGGCATTGGCCTTGGGGTCGCTATCGGTGCGTTGAATGGTTTCTTTTATGGCATTCACCGGCCCAACGTCCCTTTGGTAGCGATGATCGTCGATAACATTGCCAATGTGGTGCTCTGTTACATGCTGGTGTTGGGCGCATGGGGAGCACCGGCACTGGGTCTTGCTGGGGCAGCCGTCGCGTTTGTCGTCAGTTTTGTCGCGCAACTGGCAGTTCTCCTAGCGGCATTTCTCTCGACTGCATGTCACACGGAGTTTTCGACGCGCAAGGACTGGCAATTTTCCTGGTCGCGCTTGCAGCAACTCGTGCGTATTGGCTGGCCGCTCGGGGTCCAACAATTCCTTGATATTCTCAGTTGGGGGGTCTTAATCATCCTCATGGTTGGCCGCTTCGGGAAAGAACAGCTTGCCGCCAGTAACATCGCGATTCAGTATATGATGATTTCTTTTTTGCCAGGGATTGGCTTGGGACAGGCGCTGACCGCCTTGGTCGGGCGCTATATCGGCGAAGGGAACATCGAGACCGCCATCCAGCGCGTCTACGAAGGGCTGTGGTTGGCCATGCTGTACATGACGTTCATGGGACTCATTTATTTTCTGCTACCGGGACCTCTCATGGCGTTTTTCAATGCTGATCCTCGCGTTATTCAAGCGGGCAGCGCGATTCTCTTGTGTGCCGCGGTCTTCCAACTGTTCGATGCGATGAATGTGACCTTCGTCGGAGCCTTACGCGGAGCTGGTGACACGCACGGGATTGCGTGGATCACGATTGGCCTCTTGGTGATAGTCTTCGCGCCATTGAGCATTGGCACTGTGATGTTCACGGATCTGCAATCGGTCGGGCCCTGGTTAGCAGGCACGGCCAATACGATCCTTTTAGGATTATTACTGTGGTGGCGGTTTGCGCGAGGAAAGTGGCAAGAGATCAATATATTCGCAGGGGAAGAAGAGCGACAGAAAATCGGAGGGACGGTACACGAACCGGCCCTCCTCAAATCAGTGGAACCGTAGAGGTTACGCTGCCGCAGCTTGCTGGGGCGCGGCGATGCCCATGGAGGCGAGTTTGGAGATCGCCCGCTCGCTCAGCAGGCCGACACGCGTCATGTTGTTCCACAGTGAGGCATGGAAGTCTTTCTTAAAGAACTGCCGGAACATCATGTATTCATTTTTCCGCGCGACTTCGTGCCGCAGCTTCTTGATGTCCTCAATCTCAGCCTTGTTGAAACCGACGGCCTCGTAGGCTTCACGGGGGAACTGGCCGCCGAGCAGCCCGGCTGTCGCTTCACACGCAAAGTCTTCAACTGCGCGAACTTCCTGGGCCGAGAGTTCTTTGATTTGCCCCGGTAAGCTGAGCATCCCAAACCCCATGTGCCGCGCTTCGTCAGCCAAGATGCGCTTGCAGATTGAGCTGACCAACGGGTCCTGACTGTGTTGTTCAAGCATACGGAAGAGCGATACCGCGAGGGTCTCAGCCACCAGTTGGGTGCCCACGGTCTTAAAGTACCATTGTGGGATCGCCAGGAGCTGGTCGAACAGGTTACGCAAACCGGAAGTGAGGGGATAAGTGACGCCAACTTTGTCGAGCAAATAGCGAGTGAGCACTTCAGAATGGCGCGCTTCATCCACAACCTGCGTGGCCATAAAAAATTTGCCGTCGATATCCGGAACGACATTCACCAATTGGCTACAGATGAGCATGGCAAACTCTTCGCCGTACATGAGTTGGCTGATCCGCCACGCCGAGAAATGGCGATTCAATTCCGTTCGTTCGCGCGGGCTCATCTTCTCCCAGTATTTGGTGCCGTAGATGTCAATCAATCCATCAGGAAAGATGCCGCCATCAGGATTCACATCCTGAGCCCAATCGATGTCACTTGAGGCATTCCATTGATCGCGTTTCGCTTTTTCATAGAGCCCGTGCATATCTTGATCTTTGGGTTCGAGATTGTGTGCAAAAATAGCATCGACAGTAGCGCTCACCGTGTGTGTCTTGGGATGGATGTGAGACATAGAGGCTCCTTAAATGGTACTGTGGAGTTGCAATATTAAACAGTGAAGTTCACTCTACCCGGTTCGATTTTCTCTGTCAAGCGAGAATTTTTGCTGTCCGCCTTCTGTTTGTTGACCAGCAAAGGACAGACAGGCACGATGAGACAGAGGGAGGGATGTATGAAAAAAATAGCAGTCGCGTCGTTGCTGGCGGTTACGTTCGTGTCGGCCTGTAGCTCACCGGAAGAGCCGAAAGCGACCAGTGCCCCGTCGCCATCCCAGGCGTCTCCTTCGGTTGGGCGTCAATACGGGGAAACCTTGAAAGGCGGGATCGACAAGGCCAAAGACATTCAAGAAAAAATGGGCGACAGAATACAGCAGATGGATGAGACGGCGAAGCAAAATCAGCCGAGTCAGGATGAGTAAACGTGATCGCCGTATGAGGGCTAACAATGATCAAAATGAATGAGAATTATCTCAAACTACAGGCTTCTTATCTTTTTTCGGAGATTGCCAAGCGCGTGAATGCCTATGTCGCGCAAAATCCCGACAAGAAGATTATTCGGTTGGGCATCGGCGATGTAACTCGTGCGCTGCCGGCTGCCTGTACCGCCGCTTTTCATAAAGCCGTTGACGAAATGGCGCAGGACGCCACCTTTCGTGGCTATGGACCAGAGCAAGGCTATGAATTCTTACGCGAGCAAATTGCCCAGTTCGATTTTCGCGCGCGCGGAGCAGAAGTGAGTGCCGAGGAAATCTTTATTAGTGATGGAGCGAAATGCGATACTGGCAATTTCCAGGAACTCTTTGCGGCAGATACGCGCATTGCCGTGCCTGACCCGGTGTATCCCGTGTACGTCGATACCAATGTGATGGCTGGCCGCACGGGAGCCTGGAAAGATGGGCGCTATGAAGGTCTCGTGTATCTCGAATCCACTGAGGCGAACGATTACGTCCCTGCCCTGCCCAAGGAAAAAGTGGATGTCATCTATCTGTGCTTTCCCAACAATCCCACCGGACGCACAGTGACGAAAGCGCAACTCCGTCCGTGGATTGAGTACGCGCACGCGAACAAGGCACTGATCCTGTACGACGCTGCCTACGTCGCCTTTATGCGCGATGATTCCTTGCCGCAGAGTATCTATGAAATTGACGGAGCCCAGGACGTCGCCGTCGAGTTTCGCAGTTTCTCGAAAACCGCCGGATTCACGGGCACTCGCTGCGCGTACACGGTCATCCCCAAACGCTGCAAAGTCTATGATTCCCAAGGCAATCCGCAATCGTTGCATGCGCTCTGGGATCGCCGTCATTCGACCAAGTTCAATGGAGTCTCCTATCCTGTCCAACGTGCCGCCGAAGCTGTGTACTCGCCCGAAGGGCAGACACAAATTCGGGAATTAAGCGATTACTACCTCGTGAATGCGGCTCGTATTCGGGGAACGCTGGGCAAACTGGGCTTTCAGTGCGTCGGTGGCGACCATGCCCCGTATGTGTGGGTGAAGGCAGGCATGGATTCGTGGAAGTTTTTCGATCTTCTGCTGCAGAAGGCGCATGTCGTATGTACCCCAGGAGCAGGATTTGGCAAATGCGGCGAGGGCTACATCCGCTTCAGCTCCTTCAATAGCCACGAGAACGTAGAATTGGCACTCCACCGCGTAGCCGAAGCGTTACGCGATGTGTAAGAAGAGCATCCTCGCTCCCCCCACTATTCTGTCGGGACAGATGCGAACTGTCCCGACAACTCGAAAAATCCCCCTACAATTCGCACAAACAGTTGTAAAGAGTGCGCATTGCCTGTATAAATGGAACGTTCAGTGAGGTCCGGAGGGAGATGATTCACCGAGTCTATATTGGTCTTGGGTCAAACTTAGGAAATCGCCGCGCACACTATCAGAAAGCGCTGGAGTTGATCGCTGCGCTGCCGAAGACCCGGATTGTCAAACGCTCATCGCTGTATGAGAGTGAGCCCCACGGAGACGCGAAGAACTGGTACATCAACGGCGTCATCGAAATCGAAACCGAATTTCTTCCCGATAAGTTGCTCCAGCGCCTTCAGGCCATCGAGCAAGCAATGGGGCGTAAGAAAACTCCCCAAACCAAGAAGTGGGCGCCTCGCAAAATCGACCTGGATATCCTGTTGTTCGAGAATCAAACGCTTGACACGCGGACCCTCAAGATCCCCCACCCAGAACTCCACAATCGTCGCTTCGTCCTCATCCCGCTCTCTGAACTCGCCCCCCACGTGACGCACCCCCGTCTTGGCGTTACTATCGCCAAACTCGTGGCGCATCTGAAAGATGCCAAACGGGTCATGCTCTTGTCGCCTCATGCGGCATAGCCCGTAACCTACTACCCGCTCAGAGAAGACGAAGGGGAGGATGTATGAAAATCTTCATCGACACAGCCGAGATCAAAGAAATCGGTGAAGCCCACACCTGGGGCGTCGTTGATGGCGTGACGACCAACCCCTCGCTGGTCGCAAAGTCGGGACGGTCTCTCGAATCGGTGATCAAAGAGATTTGTTCGATTGTCGATGGCCCAATCAGCGCCGAAGTCGTCAGTGTCGACGCCCCCGGCATGATTGAAGAAGGGAAACGGCTGGCCGCTATTCATCCGAACGTCGTCGTCAAAGTGCCGATGATCCCAGAAGGGTTGAAAGCCACCAAAGCCCTCAGTAGTCAAGGAATCCCTGTTAATGTCACACTGATTTTTTCATCTGCTCAGGCATTACTCGCAGCCAAAGCCGGAGCAACGTTTGCCAGCCCGTTTGTTGGACGGCTCGATGACATTGCTGAGGACGGGATGGCGCTGATCGACTCCATCGTCCGTATCTACAAGAATTACACCTTTCCGACCCAGGTGCTCGTGGCCAGCGTGCGGCATCCGATCCATTTTGTGCGGGCCGCCGAACTTGGGGCGCATGTTGCCACCTGCCCGTTCAGTGTCATTCAACAACTGGTGAAGCATCCCCTGACTGATATTGGCCTTGAACGCTTTCTTGCGGATCACCACAAGGCGACCCAAAAATAACGTCCTCTGGCAGATGGTGTATGGCAGATGGCAGATGGCGCGCTCGTTGCACTCGCTCTATGGCGTATGGCAGAGAACTCTTACCATAGAGCGACCGAAGGGAGCGGGCCATACGCCATCTGCTATCCGTGACTGCCGCTGAACGCTGGGCTTGACGATGGCAAGAACAGGGGCCTAACATGACAGGATATATTCATGTGGTGTAGCCTTTTGCGGCAGCCGACTCCTCAAAGATCACACCACCAAGGAAATATCTGCTGATGTTCCAGCTTCCACCAGTGTATCTTGAGCGTCTTGTCGAAAGTTCCCTTGACATCGTTATCGCCGTCGACCGTGAGGGGAAGATCATCTTCTACAATGACGGCGCGTACAAAACCCTGGGCTATACCTCAACGGAGATTCGCGGCAAACACGTCACCACCGTATATCCCAGTCTTGCTGAAGCACGCCGAGTGATGGCCGCAATGCGGAGCGGTGAGCCTGGCGAGACGAGCCAAGTCAAAAATTTCGAGACGACCCTGTTGACCAAAACCGGAGAACAAATCCCGGCTGCTATTTCTGGATCAATTATTTACGACGAAGCAGGGAACAAGATCGGCTCCATTGGCTTTCTGAAAGACCTGCGCGAAATTCGTCGCCGCGACCAACTCGCCACGCTCGGCGAGCTCGCGGTTGGACTTGCGCACCGGATTAACAATCCGTTAGAGGTGATCTTTAATAACCTCGACCTGCTCGCCAAACATATCTCTCAGGTGTGCCCCGACGAAGAATACGTCATTGATGAAGAACGTCTTGAGTCGATTCAGCGTGAGTTGGGCAAAATCCGCTCCATTGTCAGCCGTATGGATGAAATGGCTCACGAAAGCCACTATGTCACGACGGAGTATCTCCGCGGCTCGCGCATGGCCGATCTCGGCCTGGAGGAAGTAGCTTCATCCCCTCTCCCCTCTGAGGTGCAACCCGCCGCACGCGCCTTGGCAGGATTAACGATTCTGGTGGTCGATGACGACTTGGGCGTGTGCTATTCCCTCCGCGATTTGCTGTTGGAAGAAGGCTGCGAAGTAGAGGTTGCCGCCAACGGGCTCGACGCCCTCAAGGTGCTGGCCCGTCGCTCAGTCGATCTCGTACTCAGCGATGTCGTGATGCCCGATCTTGACGGCTATGACCTCTATATGGAAGTGCGCGAACGCTATCGTCAGACTCCCGTCGTACTCATGACCGCCTATTTCTACGACAAAGACCACGTGATCAAGCGCAGCAAAGTGGAAGGGTTACAGGAAGTGATTTTCAAGAAACCCGTGGACCCTGCACGCTTGAAAAATATCATCCTCGAACGCTGCCGCCCGAACCTCGCGCCCCCTCCGCCCTCGCCCCTTCACACTCCATAGGAAAATCGCTCATGCTCTCTGGATACGCGACTCCCGCAGGGACAGACACCTATCGACAGCGGTTCGCCACGAGTGTCCATCCGTTGCATTTTCGTCTGTCTGCCGACCTGTGGCTCTCCTCGATTGGACTCGGCACCTATTTAGGCGACCCTACACTACAGACCGACGAACTCTATGATGCGGCTATCCGACGGGCATTGGTCTGCGGCTGCAACGTCCTGGATGCGGCCATCAATTATCGTCATCAGCGCAGCGAACGGGTAATTGGTCAGGTGCTCACTGCTCTCGTTCGGGAGAGAATCCTCCAACGAGAAGAAATTGTCGTTGCGACAAAAGGCGGCTATCTCGCGTTTGATGGTGACGTGCCGCCTGACCCACGTGCCTACGTGCAAGAGACATTTATCAAGACTGGCTTAGCCAGTGCAGATGACATTGTCGAATGGAATTGCATCGCGCCCCGCTACATTGACAACCAAGTCGATCGCAGCCTGCGCAATCTCAACCTGGACTGTATCGACGTGTACTACCTGCACAATCCTGAAGCCCAGTTACAGAAGTGTTCTCGGTCAGAATTCTCGCGGCGCATCGAAGCGGCCTTCACCGTGCTCGAAGAAAAGGTCGTCAGCGAAAAAATCCGCCGCTACGGAACGGCCACCTGGAATGGGTATCGTCAACAACCGACGGCACGCGATGTGTTGTTTCTCGTTGATTTGCTCGAGATCGCTGAGCGGGTCGGCGGCAAAGAGCATCACTTCAAGATAGTTCAGCTTCCGTATAACCTGGGAATGACCGAAGCACTGACACAGAAAAATCAAAGAGTCGGCAGTCAGACGATCAGTGTCCTCGAAGCCGCGCATGACTTTGGGATCACCGTCATGGCCAGTGCGTCTATATTACAAGGACGACTGGCGCACTCTCTTCCAACCACCGTAAGTGAAGCGCTCAGCGGGCTACAGTCCGATGCCCAACGTGCGCTCCAGTTCACTCGTTCGACACCTGGGATCACCACCGCGCTGTTCGGCATGAAATCCGTGGCCCACGTTGAGCATAATCTGGCGTTGGCCAAACTCCCGCCCGCTTCGCTGGAACAGTTCCAAAAACTCTTT
>Ga0184634_10000521_pt1 | contig 9974 bp, 7 predicted proteins | sample PLM31_200_b1_FD_133016 | JGI IMG/M metagenome (GOLD analysis project Ga0184634, IMG submission 133016) | Groundwater sediment microbial communities from an aquifer in East River, Colorado, USA - PLM3-1_200_b1 | ecosystem: Environmental > Terrestrial > Soil > Riparian zone | place: USA: East... | reverse complement strand
TTGACAACGAGTATATATACGAAGTATCAATGAATATTCGTACGATGTCTGAAATGAGTGGTGCTAAAGCACTAATGTATTCCCTGGAAAAAGAAGGTGTTGACATAGTTTTTGGACTTCCAGGGGGGGCAAATCTCCCAATTTACGATGCACTCGTTGACGCTCAGTTTAGGCACGTTTTGGTAAGACATGAACAATCTGCTGCTCATATGGCTGATGGTTATGCCAGAATAAAGAGGAAGGCCGGCGTCTGTTTAGCGACGTCGGGACCAGGTGCAACAAACTTGATTACAGGAATAGCTACTGCCTATGCAGATTCTTCACCGCTAATTGCAATAACTGGACAAGTACCTTTGAACATGATTGGAAAAGATGCCTTTCAGGAAACTGATATTATTGGTGTTGCTAATCCATGCACAAAATATGCCTTTCAACCCAGATTTGCAACTGAGATTCCAGAGGCTGTAAAAAAATCGTTCTATATTGCAGAAAGTGGTAGACCTGGACCAGTTCTAATTGATATCCCAAAAGATGTGCAACAGGTCGTTACTGAAATACAATTTCCAGATCTCATAAAAGTGAGGGGATACAAGCCTACAGTTGATCCGGATTTGTCTAATGTTGGAAAGGCCGTTGAACTATTAGTCTCCTCGCAACGCCCCATTATTATGGCAGGTGGCGGAGTTATTTTGTCAGGCGCTTTCTCCGAACTTCAGGCAGTAGCTGAACTAATTATGGCCCCAGTTGTTACTACATTTAAGGGCAAAGGAGCATTTCCTGAAAACCATCCGCTAGCCATGGGCCCTATAGGGATGCATGGCCATGCCGAAGCAAATCGAATTATACTTGAAGCAGACTGTATACTTGCAGTAGGGGCAAGATTCTCAGATCGTTCCGTTGGAAGGTTTGATGAATTTGGTAAAGGTATGAATATCATACATCTTGATATAGATCCAGCTGAAATTGGTAAAAACAAGTCAGTAGATATTGCTATTGTTGGTGATGTAAAATCAGCACTCAGAACTATGGTTAAGATGTTATCAAAGGTAGTTACCAAGAAGAGTAGTGATAATCCCTGGCTTAAGAGGAGAAAAGAGCTCATCGAATATTTTTCACAAAATATTAAAGATTATCCTAGAGAATTGACTGCCAGAAAAGCACTGAAAAAATTGAGAGAATTGTTGCCTGCAGAGTCTATAGTAACAACAGAAGTGGGTCAGTGCCAAATGTGGACGTCGCTTCATTTTGATGTTATCTCGCCTGGTACCTTTTTTAGCTCCACTGGATTGGGAACAATGGGATTTGGGTTTCCAGCATCTATTGGAGCAAAGGCTGCTAGACCAGATGTACACGTTGTAGATATTGCAGGTGATGGATCATTTAACATGACAGAAAATTCATTAGCAGTTTCTGTATTAGAAAATCTACCGGTCATAGTATTTTTGTTGAATAATGATATGTTAGGAATGGTTGCTCAATGGCAAAGAACTTTTTATGACAAGAGATACATGGGTGTTCATCAAAAAAGTTGTCCTGATTATGTCAAAATTGCAGAGGCATATGGAGCAAATGGATTGAAAGCTCAATCAATGGGCGAGTTAGATAAAGCAATTAAAAGCGCACTCAGAACTGACGTTGCAACGGTGATTGACATAACAATCGACCCTGAAGAGGATGTATATCCATTTGTTGCTCCTGGTACTGGGCTCAAAGATATGATAACAGGTGCATGATACATGAGCTCAGAAGAGTACAGGAATAAAACGCTGTATATCATTTCGTCTCTGGTTGAAAATAAACCAGGAGTGCTATTTCGTATCACCAATCTCTTTCGTGCAAGAAACTTCAATATTGAAAGTATAACAGTAGGGATTACCGAAAAACCCGATCTGTCCAGAATGACAATTACAACAAGGACAGACGAACCTATTCTTGATCAACTAGTGAAACAGTTGAGAAAACTTATTGACATTGTGGAGGTAGAGGTTCTAGACGTAAACAATACTGTTTATAGAGAGTTAGCCCTGATAAAGATAAGAGCGAAAGATTTTACGAATAGAAATGAAATTATAAATTTTGCAAATGTCTTTAGAGCAAATATCTTGGACATTGGGAAGGAATCTGTAACGGTAGAAGTTATTGGAACACCCGATAAAATAGATGCATTTAAGAATCTAATCATACAATATGATATCGTTGAGATGGCACGGACCGGTGTTTCCGCACTTCAGCGAGGAGAATAATGTATGGAATCTGAAAAAGTAAGGATATTTGATACAACATTGAGAGATGGTGAGCAGACCCCAGGCGTTTCTATTACTCCGGACCAAAAATTGAATATTGCAAATAAACTATCTGAATTGGGAGTTGACACAATCGAAGCTGGATTTCCAGTAGTATCTGAGGGTGAAAAGGAAGGAATAAAGAAAATTGTAAAACAGAAATTAGAGACAGAAGTTTGTGCGTTGGCAAGAACTGTTCAATCAGACATCGATTCCGCAATAGACTGCGGCGTCAGTTATGTTCATACCTTTATTGCCACATCGGATATCCATATGCAATATAAATTAAAAATGTCACGGCAACAGGTCCTAGAAAAAGCACTATGGGCAGTCGAATACGCAAAGACTCATGGATTAAAAGTAGAGTTTTCTGCAGAAGATGCTACAAGATCTGATAGGAAATTTCTCATTGATGTCTTTAAGGCAGTCACTGAAGCGGGTGCAGATAGAATAGATATTCCAGACACCGTTGGATACTCAACTCCAGAATATATTACATCACTAGTTCAGGAAATAAGATCAAAGATGGATACTCCAATTAGTGTTCATTGTCATAATGATTTTGGTCTTGCAGTTGGAAACTCTCTTGCTGCAATTAACGCAGGAGCATCTTGTGCACATGTTACCATTAACGGACTAGGTGAAAGGGCAGGAAATGCTTCTCTGGAAGAATTCGTTATGGCTTTGCAGTGTCTTTATTCTAAAAAACACAATATTAAAGTAAACTTGCTATATGAAATTTCAAAATTCGTTTCAAATGCAATGGGTGTTATAGTTCAACCAAATAAGGCAATAATCGGAGAGAATGCCTTTGGTCATGAATCAGGCATTCATACACATGGCATCATAAATAATCCCCTAACCTATGAACCAATAAGTCCTGAGTTAGTTGGTAGAAAAAGATGGCTTCAAGCAGGCAAACATGCAGGAGCTCATGGAATTCGTGCAATCTTGAGTGATTTTGGAATTGAACCTACCGAAGAACAATTACATAAAATTATTGAAAAGCAAAAAGACGTAGCAGACACAGGTAGATCTATTACTACTTCACAACTTTTGTCAATTGCAGGAGAAGTAATGGGCAGCACTAAATTTGAGGAGAAATTCAAGCTTTATGATTTTCATATTGTTACTGGGATGAACATCATTCCCACGGCAGTAATAAGACTGAATACACATGGAAAGGACTTGGTGGCATCAGAAACTGGGGTTGGTCCCGTAGATGCAGTTCTTAAAGCGATACAAAAAATTGCGGTAGATATGGCAAATATTCGCATAAGAGAATATCGTCTTGAGTCTATCACAGGAGGATCAGATGCACTGGCCGAAGTTGCTATAAAGGTTGAAGATGTGGGTGGTAACGTTGTTTCTTCGAGAAAATCAGGCGAAGATGTGGTTGTGGCATCAGTAGAAGCAATGATAGATGCAATAAATAAAGTAATGTTAAGAAAGGTACTGTATTCAAAAAATTAAAATCTATTTAGTTTAGGTCATATGTATTGACAAGATATTGCATTTCGTTAGTTAATGGCGACGGAATTGGTCCAGAACTTGCCAATTCCGGACAGATACTACTTGAGAAGATTGGTGACTATTCTGGGATAAAGTTTGATATAGTTAATGTAGAAGCGGGAGACAATGCTTTGATAAAGTACAACAAGGCTCTCCCGGATTTTTCATTTGATAGCATAAAAAAATCAGACGCTTGTCTCAAGGCACCTGTAGGAGAACATGCAGCAGACGTAATTCTTGTCCTAAGACGGTATTTCGATCTTTATGCTAACATCAGACCGGCAAAATCATATCCAAATGTAAAGTCGCTAAATCCATCTGTCGATCTAGTAATTGTCAGAGAAAATACTGAGGATGTTTATTTGGGATGGGAGTTTTCTATAGGAGATGATGCCGTGATAGGTTTAAGATTAACAACCGCAGAAGCGTCAAGAAAAATCGCAGAATACGCTTTTGAAGAAGCGTTAAGGAGAGATGCTAAAAAAAGTGTTGTTTGTGTTCACAAGTCAAATGTTATGAGAGTTGGAGATGCGATGTTCTCTAAAATTAGTAAGGATATTGCAGAAAAATATCCTAACGTCGAGTTTAGTGAATCATATGTCGACGCATGCGCGATGAATTTGATTAGAAATCCTGAAAAATTTGACGTGATCTTGACTACAAACTTGTTTGGAGATATTCTGTCAGATGAGGCTGCACAAGTTGTTGGTGGTCTGGGATTGGCCCCTGCAGGAAATATTGGGAAAAAATTTGCTATATTTGAACCTGTTCACGGTGCTGCGTTTGATATAGCAAATAAGAATATTGCAAATCCGTCATCTATGTTCTTATCTGTAAAAATGATGTTCGGGTGGCTGGCCAGCAAAAACAAGAATAGTGAGGGACGTAGTCTTATTGAATTAGGAAAAAAAATAGAAAAGACATTGATAAGTCTACTTGAAGAGAACATAAAAACAATAGATATTGGTGGCAACATGCATACTGACGAATTTACAAAAATATTTGTAACCAAACTAATTTCGTAATTTTCATAATATTGCCATTGTAATCTGCAATCGGTATTATTGATTCCCATAATTAGATTATTTGTATTGTAATTAAACCTAAAATAAGGTTATATATTTGCTATTCATTACGAATCATATTCCGTTCCCCTTCCATCCAGCTAGAATTTGCTACTCTTCATTCTCAGGTGGAGTTTGACAGAATTCTGTCAAAACACCATTCATTGATTTTGGATGGATAAAAGTTATTTTCCTTCCATAAGAACCAGTTCTAATGCTTCCTATCATCCTAGTCCCATTGGCAATTGCTCTTTCAACATCATTATCAATGTTATCTGCACTAATCGCTATATGGTGAATTCCTTCTCCACGATCTGTCAAGAATTTTTTTATTGGACTGTCGTCTGCAGTAGGTTCCATTAATTCTATTCTCGTATCCTCTAATCTCAAAATGGCAACTTTGACCCTTTCTGTAGGAACTTCTTCAATGTCAATTTTGTCAATTTTCAGAATCTTTTCATAGTTCTTTAATGCTTCGCTAACATTATTCACGGCTATGGCTACATGGTCAACTCTCATATCATATCACCCTCAAAATGAGAATTTTGGTTCATATCTGCCAAAAATATCAACAAAAACATCGCTTATTTCTCCTAATGTAACATGGGCCTTTACAGCAGAAATAATATGAGGCATCAGATTTTCGTCATGCTTTTCAGCAAATCTTCGTAATTTGCTTAATTCAGAACTTACTTTAGTTTGATCTCTGTTTTTCTTGAATTCTTTTAATTTTTTGACTTGACGTATCTCTATTTCAGGATCTATAGTATTCAATTTTGGTTCGACATCATTTTGATCTTGAAATTTGTTTACACCTACAATTATGCGATCATTATTGTCTATTTCTTTTTTTAATTGGTAAGCATTACGTCTTATTTCCTCCTGAAAGAAACCTTTTTCTATTGCTTCTAGAGATCCACCAATCTTTTCTATTTTCTTGAGATATTTTTCAACTCCTTGTTCTATCTCAGTTGTCAGATATTCAAGATAATGCGATCCTGAGAGAGGATCGACAGTCTTTGTTACTCCTGTTTCATTAGCAATAATCTGCTGAGTTCTTAATGCGACCTTAACCGATTCTTCAGTTGGAAGAGCCAATGCCTCGTCTCTAGAATTTGTGTGTAATGATTGACATCCACCCAATACGGCTGACAAAGCTTCAAGTGTCACCCTCACTATGTTGTTATCCACTTGCTGTGCCGTCAAGGACTCACCGCTAGTCTGAACATGAAAACGCAAGTGAGTTGATTTATCACTCTTGGCACCAAATCTTTCTTTCATTATTTTTGCATAAATACGGCGCGCTGCTCTAAATTTGGCTACCTCTTCGAAGAATTCCATAGTACAGCAGAAAAAGAACGATAAACGCGGAGCAAATTCATCAACTTTTAATCCTCTTGATACACACGTATTGACATATTCTATTGCATTGGCGAATGTAAAAGCCAATTCTTGGATAGCATTTGAACCTGCTTCACGCATATGATAACCCGAGATACTTATTGGGTACCACTGTGGCACATGCTTTGAACAATACTGAATCATGTCACCGATTATTCTCATTGACTCCCTTGGAGGATAAATGTAGGTATTACGTGCAATATACTCCTTTAAGATATCATTTTGGGTAGTACCTCTCAAGCTGTTAGATGAGACTCCCTGAGACTCTGCAATTGCGATATAAAGAGCCAAAAGAGTTGAGGCGGTTGAATTTATTGTCATCGAAGTACTAACCTTTTCTAGAGGAATATTTTGAAAACAAGTCATCATGTTATCTATGGAGCTGATTGCAACTCCAGTTCTTCCGACTTCACCCTGTGAATATGGATTGTCCGAGTCTCTTCCAGTTTGAGTTGGTAGGTCAAAAGCTAGAGAAAGTCCTGTCTGTCCGTGCTCTAACAAGAATCTAAATCTCTTGTTAGTTTCTTCCGCACTTCCAAATCCGCTGTACTGTCGCATAGTCCAAAGTCTTTCTCGGTACATGTTGGGATAAAGTCCCCTTGTATACGGAAATCTACCTGCTTCCTCCTCATCATGCTTGATTTTCACAAGATCCTTTAAAGAGAAAATTCTTTTTACAGGAATTCCTGAATCAGTTTTGATTTTTTTTATCTCCTGTTTTGCCATTCTTCAATCTCCTATACAATAATCTTATTAGCAAAATTTAAAGCTGCGTTGTAGGGTTCTACTTCCTTTTTTAGTATTTTGATTACAAGTTTCTTGTACTCTTGACTATTCATTATCTTTTCAATAGATTTTTCTTTAATTACGTTTAAAATCATATCTTTCAATTCATTCTCTAGTATCAATTTTTCTCTTGCCTCATATTTCTCATCATCTAATAATTTGACGAGCGATTTTGTCAATTCGTTTATTCCTTTTTTCAACTTTGCTGAACATTTAAACACCAATTTTTTATTATTACCAACCAGGTCGAAAATAATATTGTATAATATTGTGGCTCCTTCCAAATCTGACTTATTTACCACATAGACATCTCCTATTTCTGTTAGTCCTGCTTTTATTGCCTGTATACTGTCACCGGTTTGAGGATTGAAGATAACTACTGTAATGTTCACAGCCTTTGAGATTTCAATCTCTAGTTGACCTGCGCCTACACTCTCTACTAATATCAGATTATATCCGGCTGCGTCCAATATTCTCACCACATTTCTAAGTGATCTTGTAATGCCTCCTTCAGCACCCCTTGAGGCCATACTCCTTACATAAATTTCGTCGCTAATTGTCATCATTCGTACCCTATCTCCGAGCAGGGCGCCACCAGTTATTGGACTTGATGGATCTACTGCTATAACTGCTACTTTGTATCCAAGAGAGTGAAACTCTGCGGCCAGTCTTCCTATTAGGGTACTTTTACCAGAGCCCGCTGATCCAGTAAAGCCTATAGTTTTGGCGTTCCTTGTTTTCTTAAAAATGTCATGAATTATTTTTACCGAATCCGGTTCGTTATTATCGACTATAGAGATTGCCCTCGAAATTGATCTTTTGTCTCCTTTTAGAATTCCAGCTACTAGCTCCGACACGAATGATTTAGCTGCAAAGTTAAGTATTAAAAGTTACTTGTATGTGCGCAGTTACTACTATTATAAGATGAAATTGACAAAAAATTTTAAACCTCCTCCACTATAATTTTTAAGGTATATGTCTACATCTAGACATGGCAGAAAAAGACCGATAAGGGTTCTTGTGTCTAAGCTAGGGCTGGACGGTCATGATCGAGGAGCATTAGTAATATGCAGGGCACTTAGAGATTCTGGAATGGAGGTAATATATTCTGGACTATTCTGTACTCCTGAACAGGTTTCAAAGATTGCTATCGATGAAGATGTTGATGTTGTTGCAATGAGTTTGTTGAATGGTGCTCACTTAACATTATTTCCTAGAGTCGCAAATCTCTTACAGGAACGCGGTGTTGATGACATACTTTTGATCGGTGGAGGAGTCATACCGGGTAAGGATAAAAAGATACTCGAAGAAAAAGGAGTAAAAGGTAATTTTGGACCAGGAACACCACTCAACATAATTATTGAATTCATCCACAATAATTTAAAAAAATAACATAAATTGTAACAAATTTTATATCTTAGTCTCTTATTGGGAACGCACAGTAGGTGCTTAAACTGAAATCAACATACCGATCAGAACTCGCATTAACGTTTTACCATTTAAATGAACTATAAAAACTAAATTTGCTTTCTTGTATTCAATATCACAAGGTTAATATGAATTTGATTTGACGTGTTATTTATATTTAAGAGTTTATGGCAAAATGAATTAGGTATGCCTTATTGCTGCAACAACCATTAATACAACCCAGATAACTAAGACAATTATTCCAACAATGATTAGAATGTTGCCAATAGTTCCGGCCGGATATGGAATAGGAGCATATAGTAAGACCGCTCCTATTACTATGAGAACAATCGCTAAAATTAGTAAGTTCTGATGGGATATTGAGGTCATATACTAGAATATTAAGCAACAAAATTTATAACCATACTATTCTTTATGGATATCTTTAAAATGCAAATCTAGATCGTCTTGTGTAGGGTATAACAAGCCGCATTCTTTGCATTTGAAATTTTTTGTCACAGAATATTAAATGCAACATAGGACATATAGGTTACACTTGTTATAAGTTTGATTCTGGCCTTTAAAATTTGATCTATTTTGGCGGCTATGATAATTGAAAATATTCCAATCAAGATAATATAAACAGTAGGTATTAGATTTCTGCATAATTTAATTGATAAAAATTATCAGGAAATGATTGGAAATAACTGAGAGTGCGAGAGAAATGTTCTCAAATTAGAAACACTCGCATACTGATAGTAAATATTTCATAGACATTGAACCAATGTTTTCTGAATAAACATTGATGTTAATTTATAAGAAAAGTAGAAAACTAGCAAAAAATATGGCTATCTCAGGTTAACATTGATTCTATTTTCAGGATCCATTTTAGGATATTGGTACTTTGATTTTGTCACATATCAAACTTGGCAAGAAAATATAAGCATACCTTCAAAAATTGGTAGTTTGAAATACTCCAAGTTATGTGGCAAGTTGGTGGACTGACCTATCTTTGGTATGTAGGGAGTCCGGAATCAAAGGAAGAGGAAGCGAGGAATATCGAATTAATGCAGTGGATATCTCGGCAATAATGGAGGAGAAATATGTGTAAAAATCGCTCTTGAGAACGTGATGAAGATTTAAATCTAAATTGGTATAGAGTAAATTTCAACTTATAAAATGACTCTTATTGGGGACGCTTATCGATGGCTTTACAGCAAATTCATTTCACGCCCTACAAATTTTAGTTGGGTGATAAACAATCAGCTTGCAGGAAGTGGATTGCCTCTAACTTTCGATCAATTTATGTGGCTAGTAAATCACGGAATTGGCACAATCGTAACAGTCCGTGAACTCCCATTACCTTTGGAGTGGTTATCAGTTGACGATAATAAGCATTCACATTCTAGAGGTGAAACGACTAAGAAACTTAATTACTTGCATTTAAGAGTTGAAGACTATCATTCTCCTTCTATCGAAGAGATGGAGTCAACCGTAAAATTTATCGAAAATGAAATTGAAG
>Ga0184634_10000518_pt1 | contig 10014 bp, 5 predicted proteins | sample PLM31_200_b1_FD_133016 | JGI IMG/M metagenome (GOLD analysis project Ga0184634, IMG submission 133016) | Groundwater sediment microbial communities from an aquifer in East River, Colorado, USA - PLM3-1_200_b1 | ecosystem: Environmental > Terrestrial > Soil > Riparian zone | place: USA: East... | reverse complement strand
GGCGCACGCGCACTTCCTCGCCCAGATGCGGAGACCCTTCTTCGTCGCCCTCAACGGCGTCGGTCTGCTTTTCATCCTCTTCCATACCATTACGTGGTTCAACCTCACGCCCAAGGCGATGGTTGTGCGCTTGGGGGGGAAGCGGGTGCCCGATTGGACCATCGCCGGCCTGCATTACGTCGCCTGGGTGCTCCTCTCCATGGCCGTGGCCGTCGTCTTGCTGCGAGGATAAGAGATGCGACCCATCACACCGTTTCTGTGGACCGTGTTTGGGGCAGGGGGGATGATCGCAGCGCTCCTCTTCCCCGTCCATCTCGTGTTGAGCGGGTTGGCCTTTCCGTTGGGGGCGCTCGAAGCCCCCAGCTACGATGTCCTGTACGCCCTGGTGCGGCATCCCGTCGCGCGGCTGTATCTCTTGGTCGTCATTACCCTTCCGCTGTTCCACTGGGCCCATCGGTTCCGCTATACGCTCTACGATGTCCTGCAGTTGAAACACCTCTACCGCCTCATCGCGGTGCTGTGCTACAGTGCCGCCCTTCTCGGAAGCGCCGTAGCGGCCTACACGGTGTGGCGTATTCCCTAGTGCCGTTCCAACGCTTCTCACCTGGGACAGAGGTGTCCGATACTAAGGCTGGGCTTGCCGGCTTCCTTGGCCCGCCCCATGGCTGGAACGGGCGTTGTCCCTGTTCAATGCTCCGCTACCTCAATGGGCATTGACGAGGTATAATAATATATGCAGTGCGTAATGGCAGGGGAGGACGGGTGATGAATTACCGGGACGAATTTGGCGCCAAGCGTACCCTCGAGGGCATGGGTGGCACCCTCTCTTACTTTGATATCAACGCCCTCGAGAAGCGGGGGATTGCCCGCGTCTCAACGCTCCCCTTCTCGATCAAGGTCATGCTGGAGAGCATCCTGCGCAACGTGGACGGCTACCAGGTGCTGCCCGGGGACGTGGAAGCCCTCGCCCGTTGGCAGCCGGAGCCGGGGGAGACCAACGTGCCCCTGAAGCTCGCCCGCGTGGTCCTCCAGGACTTTACCGGCGTGCCGGGAGTGGTGGATCTGGCGGCCATGCGGAGCGCCATGGCCCGCCTGGGGGCCGACCCCGGGAGGATCAACCCTCTGGTCCCCGCGGATCTGGTGATCGACCACTCGGTGCAGGTGGACTTCTTCGGGACCATCGACGCCTTCCGCGCCAATGTGGAGAAGGAGTACGAGCGCAACCGCGAGCGGTACGGCCTCCTCAAGTGGGCGCAGAGGTCGCTCGCCAACTTCCGGGTGGTGCCGCCCGGGGCCGGGATCGTCCACCAGGTGAACCTCGAGTACCTGAGCAAAGTGGTCCTGACCGAACTTCGCGACGGGGAGGAGTACGCCCTTCCGGACACGTTAGTGGGGACCGACTCCCACACCACCATGATCAACGGCCTGGGGGTGTTGGGGTGGGGTGTCGGCGGCATCGAGGCCGAGGCGGTGATGCTCGGCCAGCCGTACTATATGCTGGCCCCCCAGGTGGTGGGGTTCAAGCTCACAGGGGAGCTGCCCGAGGGGGCGACCGCTACCGACCTGGTCCTCACGATCACCCAGCGGCTCCGTCAGTACGGGGTGGTCGACAAATTCGTCGAGTTCTACGGGCCGGGGCTGGACAAGCTCTCGGTCGCAGACCGGGCCACCATCGGCAACATGTCCCCCGAGTACGGAGCCACGATAGGCTTCTTCCCGGTGGATGAGGAGACCCTGACGTACCTTCGCCTGACGGGTCGGGACCCGGCGCTGGTCGACCTCGTAGAGCGATACACCAAGGCGGTGGGCCTCTTCCGCACGGCAAAGACGCCGGAGCCGCTGTTCTCTGCGACCCTGGAGCTCGACATGTCCACCGTAGAGCCCAGTCTGGCGGGGCCGAAGCGCCCCCAGGACCGCGTGCCCCTCGGAGAGGTGAAGCAGAGCTTCCTCATGCACCGCACCAGGCCGCTCAAGGAGAGAGGCTTCGGGCTCAAGGAGGAGGAATTGGAGGCAAAGGTGACCGTGCGGCGCAACGGCGAGGAGTTCACGTTGGCCCACGGTTCGGTGGTCATTGCAGCCATCACCTCGTGCACCAACACCTCCAATCCGTCCGTGATGCTGGGAGCCGGGCTTGTGGCCAAGAAGGCTCTGGAGGCGGGTCTCGGCGCTGCACCGTGGGTTAAGACCTCGCTGGCCCCGGGCTCCAAGGTGGTGACCGATTATCTGCAAGCCGCCGGGCTGATGCCGTACCTGGAGCGTCTCCGCTTCCATCTCGTGGGCTACGGCTGTACGACCTGCATCGGGAACTCGGGTCCGCTGCCAGAGGATGTCGCCAAGGCCGTCGATCAGGCCAACCTGGTGGGGGTAGCCGTCCTCTCCGGGAATCGGAACTTCGAGGGACGCATCCACCCGCAGGTGAAGGCCAACTACCTGGCCTCCCCTATGCTCGTGGTGGCCTACGCCATCGCCGGGCGGATCAACATTGATTTCACCACCGAGCCCCTGGGAACCAGCCGTGAGGGCAGGCCCGTCTTCCTCAGGGACATATGGCCTACCGGGGAAGAGGTCCGGCAGGCCATCCGAAGGACGCTGGACCCCAGAATGTTCAGGGAGGAGTACGCCACGGTCTTTCAGGGGGACGAGCACTGGAGGGCTCTGCCCGCCTCTGAGAGCGAGCTGTACACGTGGGACCCCGACTCGACCTACATCCAGGAACCCCCCTTCTTCCAGGACCTGTCGCTCGAGCCCCCGCCCGTTCGAGACATCCGCGGGGCGCGGGTGCTGGCGGTCGCGGGCGACTCTGTGACCACCGACCACATCTCACCTGCCGGCTCGTTCTCGGCCAACAGCCCTGCGGGTCAGTACCTCATCGGCAAGGGTGTCTCCCCCAAGGACTTCAATTCGTACGGGTCCCGCCGCGGCAACCACGAGGTGATGATTCGGGGCAGCTTCGCCAACATCCGCTTCAAGAACCTCCTGCTCGATGGGGTAGAGGGATGGGTCACCCTGAAGTTCCCCGAAGGGAAACAGATGAGCATCTTTGACGCGGCCATCCAGTACAAAGCGGAAGGCACCCCCCTGATCATCCTGGCTGGCAAGGAGTACGGCTCGGGCTCGAGCCGCGACTGGGCTGCGAAAGGGCCCTACCTCCTCGGCGTCAAGGCGGTCATCGCCGAGTCCTTTGAGCGGATCCACCGATCCAACCTGGTGGGGATGGGTGTGCTGCCCCTGCAGTTCAAGCCGCAGGAGACCCACCAGGCCCTCCAAACTCTGATGGAGGAGGGTGGATTGGCAGCACCCGATCCACAATTCAAGCCGGAGGAGAGCGTCCAGGCGCTCGGCCTCACCGGGCGAGAGGTGTACGACATCCTGGGCCTCGAGGAGGGCCTTCAGCCGGGGAAGAGGCTCACCGTGGTGGCCCGGCGGGAGGACGGGGGTGAGTGCCGCTTCACGGCTATTGCACGGGTGGACACACCCGTCGAGGTGGACTACTACAAAAATGGCGGCATTCTCCAGACAGTCCTCCGCCGCCTCGTGAAGGCGCCCAGGGATGGTGAGGCGGGCAGTCCAGCACGGTGATGGAGAAGCCACATCATGTCGTCATCATCGGCGGCGGCTTTGGGGGGCTGTATGCGGCGCAATCGCTGAAACGGGCGCCGGTGCAGGTAACACTCCTCGACCGCCGCAACTTCCACCTCTTTCAGCCACTTCTGTATCAGGTCGCGACCGGACAGCTTTCGCCTGCCAACATCGCCGCACCCCTGAGGGCCATTCTCAAGCGCCAGGAAAACATCAGAGTGCTTTTGGCCGAGGCGATCGACATCGATGTCAAGAACCGCCGGGTGGTGTTGAGCGATGGCGAGGTGAGCTACGATACCCTGATCGTCGCCGCCGGCGTGCGGCATCACTACTTCGGTCGCGACGAATGGGAGAAACTGGCGCCCGGCCTGAAAACGATCGAAGACGCGACAGAGATGCGGCGGCGGGTCTTGCTGGCATTTGAGGCCGCTGAGCGTGAGGATGATCCTGAAAAACTCCGGGGCTGGTTAACGTTTGTCATCGTCGGCGGGGGTCCCACCGGGGTTGAGCTGGCCGGTGCGGTGGGAGAGATCGCCAGACACACACTCACGCGCGACTTCCGGGCCATCAATCCGGCTGACGCGCGGATTGTGCTGGTGGAGGGGTTGGACCGGGTGTTGCCCCCGTATCCCCCGACCCTCTCGGCCAGGGCTGAAGCGGCGCTCAACCGGTTGGGCGTGACCGTTCGGACCGGGGCGATGGTGACCGACATTGAAGCGGATGCCGTGACCATCCGGTGTGGTGAGCAGCGTGAGCGGATCCCCACCCGAACGGTCCTGTGGGCGGCCGGCGTTCAGGCGTCTGAACTCGGTCGGGTCCTGGCGGCTGCGACAGGCGTACCCCTGGACCGCGCTGGCCGCGTCGTGGTGGAGCCCGATCTGAGTGCCACCGGAAATCCGGAGATCTTTGTGATCGGCGACCTGGCCCATTTCAGCCATCAGGCCGGTACGCCGCTCCCTGGCGTGGCGCCGGTGGCTATGCAGCAGGGCCGGTACGTGGCCACCCTGACCATGCGCAGGCTTCGGGGGGAAACCATGCCCCCGTTCCGCTACAGGGATTACGGCAGCATGGCCACGATTGGGAGGGCCGAGGCGGTGGCCGACCTGGGCTGGGTTCGCTTCTCCGGCTTTCTTGCCTGGCTGGCCTGGCTGTTCATTCACTTGATCCACCTCGTGCAGTTCCAGAACCGGCTGCTCGTGCTCATCCAGTGGGCGTGGAACTATGTCACCTGGAACCGCTATGCCCGACTCATCACGGGGAAGAACCCGTTGCCATTGCTGCGCTGAGAAGCCTGGGGAAGGGTGGTGAGGGCTATCAACATGTGGCAGGATTTTCACGGTCCCAATGCCGGTTACGTGTTGGAGCTTTATGACCGCTATCGCCAGGATCCTAATTCCGTCGATGCCGCCACCAGGGCCTATTTTGCCCGGTGGACGCCACCGGTGGACGGCGCGCCGCCTGGGCCGACCATCGCCACCGAAAAGATCGTTGGCGTCGTGGAGCTCGCGCACTCGATTCGTGCGTTTGGACATCTGGCGGCGCGGCTCGATCCCTTGGGCAGCCCACCGCGCGGCGACCCGGCGCTCGAGCTCTCCACGCATGGCTTGACCGAAGAGGATCTGCGCCAAATGCCGGCGAGTCTCATCCGCGGCCCAGTGGCCGAAGGGGCCAAGAACGCCCTTGAAGCGATACAGGCCTTGCGCGCGATCTACTCATCGACGATCGGTTACGGTCTCGATCACATTCACATCCCCGAGGAGCGACATTGGCTACGCCGTGCGGCTGAGTCGGGCCGTTTCCGCCCTCCTCAGGATCCCATTGATCCCACCGGGTTGTTGGAGCGGCTCACCCGGGTGGAAGTCTTTGAGCGTTTCCTACACCGCATGTTCCCCGGCAAGACCCGCTTTTCCATCGAAGGCCTGGACACGATCGTCCCGATCCTGGATGAGGTGATCGGCGAGGCGGCTGAGGCCGGTATCTACAACATCTTGCTCGGCATGGCCCACCGGGGTCGTCTCAATGTGTTTGCCCACATCCTGAACAAGCCCTACGCCCAGATCCTCGCCGAATTCAGGGATCCGGTGCGCGGGCGCAGCGTCGCCATGCTGGGGAGTCTCGGCTGGGCCGGCGATGTCAAATATCACGCGGGCGCACGCCGGCTGCTCTCCGGCGGTAAGCCGATTGACGTGGTCGTCACGTTAGCCCCGAATCCGAGCCATGTGGAGGCCGTGAACCCGGTGGTTCAGGGCATGGCCCGGGCAGCCGGCACCCGAGTGGACCAGCCGGGCCCGCCCCTGTTTGATCCGACCGTGACCCTGCCGATACTGATCCACGGCGACGCCGCCTTCCCCGGTCAAGGCGTCGTGGCAGAAACACTCAACTACTCTCGTTTGCCGGGTTTCCGCTCCGGAGGAACGATTCACATCATTGCGAACAACCAGTTGGGGTTTACCACGCCGCCCCTGCAAGCGTACGGGACTCTCTACGCCAGCGACTTGGCGAAGGGCTTCGAAATCCCCATCGTCCACATCAACGCCGACGATCCTGAGGCGTGCATTGAGGCCGCCCGGCTCGCCTTTGCCTATCGCGCCGAGTTCCACAAGGATTTCCTCATCGACCTGATCGGGTATCGGCGTCATGGGCATAATGAAGGTGATGAGCCCGACTTCACGCAGCCTCTCATGTACGCGAAGATCAGAAATCACCCCACGGTGCGAGAACGGTGGGCAAAGATCCTGCTAGAGCGCGGTCTCGTCGAGAAGGATCGGCCCGACGCGCTGGTGCAGAAGACCATGCAAGAACTCCAAGGCGTGCTGGAGTCGCTCCGTCCCGAAGATCTGGTTGAACCCCTGGTGATGCCACCACCCCCCGGCGCGGCCCGGCGGGTCAAGACCGCCGTGCCAGCCCGGCGGCTGCGGGAACTGAACGAGGCCCTGCTGCGGGTGCCCGATGGATTTGCACTCCATCCCAAGCTCGAGCGCGCCATGCAGCGACGACGCAAGGCCCTGGATGATCTCGACACGCCGACCATCGACTGGGCTTTGGCCGAGGCGTTGGCCTTCGCGACGATCTTGGAAGACGACGTTTCCATCCGCCTGACCGGCCAGGATGTCGAGCGAGGCACCTTCAGCCAGCGTCATGCCGTCTTTCACGACGTGAAGACGGGGAGGACCTTCATCCCCTTGCAAGCGCTGCCGCGGGCGAAAGCCGCGTTCGAGGTCCGCAACAGCCCGCTCTCGGAGAACGCCGCCCTTGGATTTGAATACGGCTACAACGTGCAGCAGCCAGGGCGACTGCTGCTCTGGGAAGCCCAATATGGCGATTTCACCAATGGGGCTCAAGTGGTGGTGGATGAGTTCATCTTTTCAGCGCGGGCTAAGTGGGGGCAAACGCCTTCGCTGGTGCTGTTGCTCCCCCACGGCTCTGAGGGCCAGGGGCCGGATCATTCCAGCGGCCGACTGGAGCGATTCCTGAATTTGGCGGCGGAGACCAATATGCGTATCGCCAACTGCACGACCGCGGCCCAATACTTTCATCTGTTGCGTCGGCAGGCCGCCCTCCTGCAAACCGACCCGCTGCCACTGGTGGTGATGAGTCCGAAGAGCCTGTTGCGCCATCCCTATGTCGCTTCGTCCGTGAGGGATCTGGCCGAGGGTGTCTGGCGGCCGGTCATTGACGACGCACACGCCCGGCCGCAGCCCGCGCAGGTGCGCCGGCTGATCCTATGCAGCGGGAAGGTCTATGTCGATCTGGTGACCAGTGAGCACCGGGAGAAGAATCCGGCCATCGCCATTGCTCGGATAGAGCAGCTGTACCTCTTCCCGACCGATGGGGTCAAATCGGTCTTGGATGGGTACCCCAATCTGCAAGAGGTCATCTGGCTGCAAGAGGAGCCGGAAAACATGGGCGCATGGGAGTTTCTGCGGCCGCATCTGGCTGAACTGACCAGCAGGCGTTGGCCCCTCCGGTACATCGGCCGCCCCCGGAACTCCAGCCCTGCGGAGGGCTCGTCGGCTTGGCATGCGCTCCACCAAAAGGCGCTCATCGAGCAGGCCTACGATCTGAAATCTGGCGCCGTTGTCGAAGGAGTGACGGTGGAGAGGGAATAGGGCATGGCGATGAAGATCATCGTGCCGGAATTGGGCGAATCGATCATTGAGGCCACCGTGGGTCGCTGGCTGAAGCGAGAAGGGGATCGCGTGGCCGTGGGCGAGGCAATGGTGGAACTCGAGACCGAGAAGGTGAACTTGGAAGTGGGGGCCGAGCGGGCCGGGGTGTTGGCGCGCATCGAGCGTAAAGAGGGCGAAAATGTGAAGATCGGCGATGTCTTGGGCGTGATCGAGGAGGTTGCAGGGGGGGTCGAGGCGGTTCCGGCGGCACCCCAGGCTCCGGCGATGGCCAGGGAGGCCCCCGCTGCGATCGAGGAACCCGCGGGGGTCGCTGTCGAAGAGAGAGGCAAGGCGACTCCCGTGGCCACACATCTGGCCTCCAAGCATGGTGTTGATCTGGCAGAGGTGCCCGGGAGTGGCCCCGGCGGCCGGGTGACCAAAGAGGATGTGCAGAGCTATCTGGAAAGCCAGAAGGTCGAACGGGAACTCAGCGCAGCGCCGCCAGCGGAGCGAAAAGCCGCCCCAGCTCCGCTCGTCGAACGAGAAGCTGCTCCCGCACCGCTCGCGCCCCCTGTCGACCGGTTACGGCGCGAAGAGCGGGTGCGCATGTCCCGCCGCAGGCAGACCATCGCCCGCCGTCTGGTAGAGGCGCAGCAGACCGCGGCGATGCTGACCACCTTCAACGAGATTGATATGAGTACGGTGATGGACATGCGCAATCGCCGCAGGGATTCCTTCAAGGAGCGACACGACATCGGTCTGGGCATCATGTCTTTCTTCGTGAAGGCCACCATTGGCGCGCTGAAGGCCTTTCCCCGGCTCAACGCCGAAATCCAGGGCGATGAGATGGTCCTCAAGTACTATTATGATATCGGCATCGCCATCGGCGCGTCGGAAGGGCTGGTGGTGCCAGTGCTGCGGAATGCCGATCGGATGTCCTTTGCCGATATCGAGAAGGCGATCAAGGAATATGTGCAGAAGGCGGACGACGGCACACTCTCCTCGGAAGACCTGCGCGGCGGCACCTTCACCATCACCAACGGCGGTGTCTATGGCTCACTGCTCAGCACGCCGATCCTCAACCCGCCTCAGGTCGGCATCCTGGGCATGCACAAGATCGAAGAGCGCCCCACCGTGCTCAACGGGACAGTGGTCGTCCGCCCCATGATGTACGTGGCCCTCACCTACGATCACCGGATCGTGGACGGCCGGGAAGCGGTGCAGTTCCTGGTCAAGGTGAAGGAGCTTATCGAGGACCCGGCGGCTCTGCTGTTGGAGGCCTGAACGGCATTCGACGCAGGACCGCGACGTCTCACCCGCCCCTTGGTTACTGACAAAACAGCCTCCCCCAATGATCGTGACGGCAGAAGGGCAAGTCACAAAGGCGCTTCTCTTCCCGAAAACTCCAGACTTGTGATGTTCTCCGGTTTTGGGATAGGATCAACCGCCAATCCTCGATCCGAATCATGGACCCCGGGAGGTGGCGGTGAAGATTCACGAGTATCAGGCCAAGGCGATTCTGAGGGACGGCGGCGTGCCGGTGCCGGCGGGCGAGGTGGCCGACACGCCGGCTGCCGCGAGGGCCATTGCGGAGCGCCTCGGCGGCCGCGTGGTGGTCAAGGCCCAGGTCCACGCGGGGGGTCGGGGGAAGGCCGGGGGGATCAAGATTGCCGATGATCCTGGCGGGGCGGAGGCTGCCGCCCGGGCCATTCTGGGCATGAGGCTCAAGACCCCGCAGACCCCGCCCGAGGGGATCGAGGTCCGGAAGGTTCTCGTCGAGGAGGCCTCGAGCGTCGCCCGGGAGCTCTACCTCTCGGTGACTCTCGATCGGGCCCGCGCCAGCCATGTGGTCATGGCGTCGGAGGCAGGTGGCATGGAGATTGAGGAGGTCGCCGCCCGACATCCCGAGAAAATCATTCGCGAGTGGGCGCACGCGGCGCTTGGTCTCCAGGACTTTCAGGCGCGCCGCGTGGCGCTCGGCATCGGGCTCGGCGGCGAGCAGTTCAAGCAGGGGGTCGGGCTGATCCGCAATCTCTTCCGGCTGTATCTCGTCAAGGATTGCTCACTGGTAGAGATCAACCCGCTCGTGGTGACGAAGGATGGGCGGGTCCTCGCCCTGGACGCAAAGCTGAACTTTGACGACAACGCGTTGTACCGCCACCCGGAGGTCACGGCGCTGCGGGACACTCACGAGGAGGACCCCCTCGACGTCGAGGCCTCGAAGTTTAACCTGAACTACATCAGGCTCACCGGCAACGTGGGGTGCATGGTGAACGGCGCGGGGCTCGCCATGGCCACCATGGACATCATCAAGCTGGCCGGTGGG
>Ga0184634_10000517_pt1 | contig 10014 bp, 7 predicted proteins | sample PLM31_200_b1_FD_133016 | JGI IMG/M metagenome (GOLD analysis project Ga0184634, IMG submission 133016) | Groundwater sediment microbial communities from an aquifer in East River, Colorado, USA - PLM3-1_200_b1 | ecosystem: Environmental > Terrestrial > Soil > Riparian zone | place: USA: East... | reverse complement strand
TCCTCCATCTCGATCTTCTATCCTCGATTAGTTGAGTTCCAATCCGACAACCTTCGCCGGATCTTCGTGCACACCATGTAAAGCTCGTCCTGATTCAAGCCGAACGCTTCCATGTAGCCGCGCACCAGGCGCATCGCTTCGACAGAGTCGGGGAAGAGCGGCTCGCCGGCGTCGCTGGAGAGGGTGAAATGCTCGGGGCCGACTTCGCGGATCGTGTTGTACATGATCTGCGGATCGACGCCGAGGAGAGGCGACAATTCGTCCCATGTGAAGTTGAACAAAATTCCCCGTCCGCGAAGCTCTTTCATCATGTCCGGCGAGACATTCAGAAACGGACTGTACGGGTGATCGATCACCGCGCGCTTTAGGCCGACTTTGTCGACTTCTTCGGCGAGCTTGTAAATTTCCGGGTGCGTCGCATGGCCGAAGAAAAGCGCGACGTTTCTGTCCGCGCAAATGCGCACGATCTCTTTGACCTCGGATTTCAGCTCGCCATTTTCAGCCAAGTTGTAATGACCGAGCTCGACTGCTTTGTCCCAAGGCAGTGGTCCGTGCCAGCCGTTGGCATTGCCCCCTTCGATGGTACGGCGATAGGTTCCGACGGTGCTGAGAGTGATCGCGTGATTAAACACCGGCAGCCAAATCGCCCTGACGCCGCGGTCGATCATCTCGCGCACGGTTTTCGCCGATACCGGCGCCGTTTGCCTGCCGCAGACGTAGCCGGCCCAACACTGGATCGGCTGAACGCCTTCATTCTCGGCCCAACGATTGACGTCGTCCTGGACGTCGCGCACGGCCTTTGCCGGATCTTCGCCGGGGATGCTCTTGAACAAGATGCCTTTCATCTCCGCGAGTGAAGCGCGGCGCGCGAGGTCGTATGGATTTTGTTGTCCCTCGTGCGCGTGGCAGTGAATGTCGATGGCGTCTTTGACTTTGATATGCGGCGGATGGACTTCGCCGGGCTTGTACTGCGTGCGCGCGGCATAGGAAGTCACGCACCGTTCATGGGTGGGCGTGGAAACGATATTGGTGCTCATCGACCAATCCTCCTTTTACAGGGCCAATTGGGTGGAGCAAAGCTGTTATCTGCAATTTATCAGTGAAGCGACAATTTTGAAAGTGAATTATTCGACCGCGCGCTTTAGACGACAGGATTAGGCGCGTCGGCGCGGCGGTTGCAAGATTCTCTTGGTTTTTCACTTGGAGTTGTTGTAAGAACGGTTCGGGTTGACTGGGGCGCTGCGGCAACCTTATCGTCGGCAGGGAGGACCCATCATGAGGATATTCGGCGTGAATTTACGGTTGTGGAAAACTCGTCTATTGCTTGTTTTGCTCCTTTTCTTACCGAGCGCAAGACTTTTCGCGGCGGATAGACTCAACTTCATCTACACGGCGCGGGTGATGTCGCAGTCCTATCCGTTCATCGCTCAGGAAGCCGGGCTCTTCAAAAAATACGATTTGGACGTTCCGGTGGTTTTCGTCACTCCGGGCGCGCCGGCGGTGGCGGCGATGCTTTCCGGGGACAGCGAAGTCGCTCAAATCGGCGCGGCGGGCATCACGCGGCCGTTCGTGCAGGGGAACAAGGACCCGGTCTTCATCGCCGGCATCAAGAGCATGTTGACGCACAGTATCATCGCCAAGCCGGACATAAAGCGGCCGGAACAATTAAAAGGCAAACGCATCGGCGTATCGCGCATCGGCAGCAACCCGCATTATTTCGCGGTGCAGGCGCTGCGTCACTTCGGCATCGACTCGCGCGAAGTCAGCTACATACAAGTGGGTGGCGCGCCGGAAACCTTGGCCGCGCTGGTTGCCCAGGGCATCGACGCGGCCGTTCTTACCGTGCCGACGGACGCTCAGGCGCTGAAGCTCGGCTACCATTACGTGATCTATGGACCCGACCTGCGCATCGCCTACGCGGCTACCGGCTTGAACACGCGCCGCTCGATTATCGCCAAACGCGGGCCGGTGATCGGTCGCTTCGTGCGCGCCATGGCCGAAGCCGCCAAGATCATGCACACGGACAAAGAATTTACGTTCAAAGTTTTGGAAAAGTACCTGCGCGTGGATGACCGCAAGCTTCTCGAGGCGAGCTACAACGTTGAGATCAAAGCGCTCGAACCGCGTCTCGCGATCAAACTTGAAGGCATTCAATCGACCCTCGACGAGATCGCCCCGACCGAGCCGCGCGCCAAGACGGTCAAGCCGCAGGAAATGGTCGACACGCGTTATCTGGACGAGATGGAGAAGAGTGGGTTTTTCGAGCAGTTGTGGGGAGGAAAGAAATAGCGATTGACCACAAATGGCACAAGGTTCTTAGCGCGGCGAGAGCCGCAATCTAAGGAAAGAAGAGATTTAGCCGCAAAGGCTTGTCCTGAGCGAATGCGAAGGAACTTGTATCGCGCAAAGGGCGCAAAGTAGGGGCGGACCTGAGTGTCCGCCCGAATCGGATAGGACATTAGCCCTAGTACGGCAAAGCCACAACCGAATCAGAGAAGAGAAGAGAAGAGAAGAACAGATTTCACCGCAAAGAACGCAAAGGGCGCAAAGTTAATAATTAAGACAGGGGATTTACTCGCACAAAGGCCTGTCCTGAGCACAGCCGAAGGAGCGCAAAGGACGACAAGAACAAGCTTGAAGCACGAAATCCGAAATCCGAAAATCGAAACAAATTCAAACGATGAAAATGTACAAAATTCTAAACGAGGTTCTTTCGGATTTCGCGATTGGTAATTTGGTTTTGAGTCTTCCGTTTTGTTTCGGATTTCGATATTCGGATTTCGAGTTTTACTCAAGGATTGCTTGGCGTTCCTTCGACGGAGTTTATCCTGAGCGTAGCCGAAGGGCTCAGGACATGCTTGGCGCGAGAAAAAGTATAAATGCCGGCAGCCCAAAATATACCAGCGGCCAGATAAGCTGAACGATTCGACGGAAAGTCCAAGGAGATACGAGTTATGATTCGCAATGCTGTTAGTTTCGTGGGGATTTTGTTTTTATCGCTGAGCCTCGTCGATAATTCTCTGGCGCAGAGCCAAAGCAAGATCACCATCGGCGTGGCCGCGGTAAGCCCGAGAACGATTCCTCTCGCCGTCGCACAAGAGCAAGGACTATTCTCTAAACATGGAATCGAGGCGCGTGTCGTTCTCATCAAGGGCGCACCCATTCTAGTGGCAAGTCTCCTCTCCGGCGATATCGAAGTCGGCTACACCGGCGGCACCGCGGTGTTGGGCGCGGCAGCGCAAGGTGCGAATCTACTTATTCTGGCGTCCATTTCGAGCACACTGACCCACATCGTCATTTCGAATCCGGCTCTGAAAACGGCGGAGCAGTTGCGCGGCAAACGCTTCGGTATCCAGAGCATGGGCGGCAGCACCTGGATGCACACGATACTCGGTCTCGAACATATCGGTCTCGACGTCAAACGGGACAATATCAGTCTGTTGATCATCGGCGACTCGGTGCTGATCGGTCAGTCGCTGGAGTCCGGCAGGCTCGACGCGGCGGTGCTCGACGGCGCGCTCGCTCGCCGGCTCATCAGCAAAGGATTTTACGCCGTGGCGGATTTGGCGCCGGCGAATATTCCCATGCTCAATCAAGCCGTCGTGGTGACGCCGGATTTTGTGAAGAAGCGCGGCGAGCTTGCCGAAAGGATTGTGATGGCGCTCGTGGATAGCCTCGCTTTCACGATGTCGCCACAAAACAAGAGCATCATTGTCAAGACCATGATGCGGCGCTTTCAAATCAGCGATCCAAAAGTTGCCGAGGATGGCTATCAGGATCTTCTCAGCAGCATCGAGCGCAAGCCTTTTCCGTCGCTCGACGGTCTGCGCAATATTCGCCGGCTGATGACCGTGCAAAACCCAAAAGCCGCGAATGTCAAAGTCGAGGAGCTGATCGATGCGCGGTTAATCCGCAAGCTCGACGACAACGGTTACATGGACAAAGTAGCGGCGGTGTACGGCTTGAAATAGCGGGTCTTGTGTCGGCTCATGGAATATTGAGCAGGTGATGATTCTTTCCGGCATTCGTTATTTCGCAGCAATCACCAAAGAGATAGTTTTCGGAGTGCGATAAGAGCTTAGAAATGGCGAAAGCCTATCGTTACATTTCCGCCGATTCTCACTTCGAGTCGCCGCCCGAGCACTGGACGCATCGGGTGGCGAAAAAGTATCGCGACCGCGCGCCGCGGCGAATCAAACTTGCCAACGGGCGAGACGCTCTAGTGCTCGAAGGTAAGCCGTTGATTTACGGCGGCACGAGTCTTTACGGCGGGCGGGCACCGGCGGACTTCGATCCGACGATTCTCGATTATGACAACACACCCGGCTGCGGTTCGCCGGAGCAGCGGCTGCGCGAGCAAGATCAAGACGGTATCGACGCGGAAGTGTTGTTTGCCCTGGACGTGCGAAACTCGGCGATTCAGGATAAAGCGGCTTTGATCGCGGTAGTTCAAGGTTTCAACGATTATTTTGCCGAGGAATACTGCGCGGTCGATCGTGAGCGGCTGATCGGTATGGCCGTGCTGCCGAACGTCGGCGTCGATCATGACATTGCGGAGATGGAGCGCGGCAAGCGCGCGGGCTTGAAAGGGGCGTGGCTCAGCACGTTTCCCAGCGGCAATTCATATCCGACGAAGGAAGATGATCGCTTTTGGGCCGCCGCTTTGGATCTGGAGATGCCGATTGTCATCCACACGTCGTTTCCAACGAAAGTCGGCACGCGCGAGACGCCGCTGTTCAAGTATCCGCAAGAACCGCAAGGCGAGAAGCGGCCGCCGACCGATTTCGTGCAGCGGTTGGCGCGCCAGGGTCCGCATCATTCCGGGTCCGTCGAGGCGAGTCAGTTGATCGTTGCCGGCGTCTTCGACCGTTTCCCCAAACTGCGAATCTACTGGGCGGAAAACAATATAGGTTGGCTGCCTTATTACTACGAGCAGATCGACCACGAATATACGGTCAATCGCCATTGGGCGGAACGCTATCTTGGCTTACCGCCGCTAAAAAAACTGCCTGGCGAATATCTGAAGGAGAACGCCTATTGGGGATTCTTCGAAGATCGCATCGGTTTGAAGCTTCGCCATGAGATCGGCGTCGATCGAATCATGTGGTCGACCGATTTCCCGCACATCGTGACCCGCTGGCCCAGCTCGCTAAAATATTTGGAATCGCAAATGACCGGAGTGCCGCCAAACGAGAAACGAATGATGGTGGCGGATAACGCGATCCGTTTCTTCCATCTGGACCCTAGCGAGCCGAGCGCTTGAGGTACTCAGCTGATTGGGGCGGAACGTGGATCTGCGACCGGCGGATACATTTCATGTTAAGCCCGCCTCTTGAGGCGGGAACATTATTATGGGGTTTCCAAAGGGGGCGAGCATCCCCTTTGGTCAAGGGCGGGGTTAAAACCCCGCCCGCGAAGTGGCTTCGTTTATTGATCGTCGATCGATTCGAGTCGGCGAAGCAAAATGGGTGAATTCTCGTGGAGCGGAAACATTTCGCGGCGCCCCGGCCATTGATTGTCCGGCGCGCCGCGATGAAGGAAACAATTTGTTAGGCTTGTTGTACCGCGGTTAGCTTCCAGGCATTCGGACCTACCGGCCGAGCGAAGGTCCAGTACTCTTCGAACTCGATCTGATCGGTGTTGCTGCCGGTGACGACCGCGCCGCTCTTGGCGTCGACGGTGTAGTCCAGCAAATTGGCGCACAGCCTCGTGGTAATGTAATCTTCACCGTTTTCAGTCCAAACCTCGGTAATTTCACTCTCGCGCAAGGCGATGTTTTCCATCCTATTTTGCTGTCCGCGGGCGCGCAGTGATGTCAATTCCTCTTCCCACGTTTTCATGAGCTCACTGCCGCACAATGCGCTGAGCGCCTTGGTGTCTTGTTTGTTCCACGCACCTTGAACTTTGAAGAAGCTATCTTGAGCGGTCTTGAGGAATTGGTCCGGATTGAAGCTTCGGTCCATCAGCGTCAGAGAGCGGTAGTCAATCTCGTTGGACGAGGGTGTTTCTTGTGCCGGCGGATTGATCGAATTGTACTGCGTGTAAGGCTGGCTGTTTTGGTATTGCATCGAGCCGTTACCGGTCGCAAGCGCCGGTCTACGGAATTTGCGATAGATGAAATAGGCCAAGCCGCCGAACAACAGGATCTCCATCATACCGATGCCGCTGCCACCCAAGCCGCCGCCAAGGCCACCAAAACCGTGAGCTAACCCAGAGAAAAGCATCGAGCCCAGAAATCCACCTAGGACGGCGGTCCCCAGACCACGCATGAACCCGCCGGTTTGCGGCGCCATGGGACTAGCCTGTTGCGACGGCGTGGTCTCTCGGCGGGCCGGATTACTAGGCTGTGTCGGCCGAGCCGGCGACGAGTAGCTTCTCGACCCACGGAAACCGCCGGACCGACCTCCGCCGGCGCGGGCGTCAGCGTAATTTTCCAGCACGATCTGTGAGACACCGACGAGAGCAATAACGCTTAATGTGGCAAGCAGAGTTTTCGCCTTTGAAAATCGCATGGCCGTGATTCCTCCTCAATACGTTAGAAACCGACATACGCAGTCTAATGGAAACCAGCGACGCATTCAATCTCAATGCGACTTGAGTCTTAGTCGCCGATTTTTAAAATTGGAATTCGTCGCCCACAATTCACGGTGCTGCCTAAGGTGGTCAATACCCTCCCATTTCATCTCCCAGCAATTGTGAGCGGTCAGCTTCCGCGCGGCGCTGCATCCTTAATGTCTGAGTCGAGAACTGCATTAGCAAGTCAGCAACGTCGCCTGTGTCTGTGATGAATCGTTCACGACCCAGTTGTGTTGGCGTGGGTAAGTGGAAGGTTGCGTTCCGAGCGGCGCGTCCATTCCCACGCGATGATAGCTGCGCCGAGTGCGAAGCCGGCGGCGTCAGCGATCAGCCATGTTCCATGCCACGTGGGTAGGAGGAGGAGCAGGGAGGCGATCCAGAGTGTTCCGCGCTTGGCCCAACTCAACGGGCGGAACAGATATCCCGCGCAGCCAATGCCGAGAAAGATCACGCCGACCGAAGCCGTAACGACAGCCACGATGATTTCCTCAGCCGTGCCCTTGAGAATCAAGGCCGGATGGAGGGCGAAGACGAAGGGGACGACATAAGCCGCGATCCCTAATCTCATACCGGTCCAGCCGGTTTTCCAGAAATCCGAGTGCGCGATGGCAGCCGCCGTGTAAGTGGCGAGACAGTCAGGCGGTGTGATCAGGGAAAGCATGCCGAAGTAAAAGAGAAACAGGTGAGCCGCGAGGGGCACGATGCCAAGCTGAGTGAGGGCAGGCCCGACCAGCACAGCTAGAGTAATGTACACCACCGTGGTGGGTAGCGACATGCCGAGTAGGATGCAGACCACCGCGGTGAGGGCCAAGAGCAACAAAACATTCCCGCCGGTGGCTGTGACGAGGAGGAGTGAGAGCTTGAAAGTGAGCCCTGAAAGTTGCAGCGAGCCGATCACGAGGCCAGCCAAAGCCGTAACAACAACGATATCGAGAAGCGTCTGCCCGGTTTCCTCGATGCTCGTCAGTATCGCGCGAAAGGTCGGACGCGTCTCTTTCTGGAGCGCACCGACAAGAAAGGTGGCAATGACCGCCACCATCCCGGCTTTACCCGGCTCCCAGTTGGCGATCATTAGAGTGTAGATCAGGAGAGAAAGCGGAATCACAAAGACCCAACCGCGTCGCATCATCGCGCGAAATTTCGGGATCTGGTCTGTGGGCAGCCCGACGAGGCCATGCTTGGCTGCCTCCAGGTCTACCTGCGTGAAGAGGGCCAGGTAATAGAGGCACGCAGGAACCGCCGCGGCCAGCGCCACTTCGCCGTAGGAGATATTGAGAAATTCGGCGATGAGAAACGCAGCCGCGCCCATTACCGGCGGCATGATCTGCCCGCCGTTTGACGCCACCGCCTCGATGGCCGCCGCTACATGCGCCGGGTAGCCTGTGCGTTTCATCATCGGGATAGTGATGGCGCCGTCAACGGCCACGTTGGCGACCGCGCTTCCTGAGACGGTGCCGAAGAGGGAGGAGGAAACTACGGCGACTTTGGCGGCGCCGCCGCGATAGCGCCCCATAACCTTCAGCGCCACATCGGTCAGAAACTTGTCTCCTCCCACGGCATAAAGGGCCCGGCCAAAGAAGATGAACGCAACGATCACGCTCGCGGCGACGTTCAAGGGAAGACCGAGGATGCCGCTGGCGTCGAGATAAAGGTAGGTGGCGATGCGCTCCCAAGAGGAGCCTTTGGCATAAAGCAGCCCGGGAAATAGATAAGCGAATTTAGCGTAAAGAATGCATGGCAGGGCGCACCATACCAGACCCCATCCGGCGATGCGGCGCGTGGCTTCGAGGATCAAGAAGACAGCCAGTCCGCCTAAGATCCAGCGGTCCGGGGTTAAGACTCCGAGCCGATAAGCGATGGTGGGATACAAGATGGTGACATAAAGGCCGATGAGGAAACCGCCCGCCGCAAGCAGCCAGTCATACCAAGGGACGCCATCGCCGGGCTCTTTTTGTTGCGCTTTAACTCCGAGGAAGATGCTCCCAAGCCCGAGGGCCAAGAAGAGACCGAGATACTGTTCTTTGAAGAAAGCTAACGGAAGGCTGTGATGGATCTCCAAGGCCCAGACGGCGCCAACCAGCGTGAGGGTGTAGAGAAGTCCCCTAAGGAGCACACCGGATGGGCCGCTGAGCGTCCTGAACTTGGACGTAGTGATATAGTCGTCACTCACGCTTTCTCCTCAGCGCTTTCCCGGTCTCCAGTTGAGAGTTTCGAAGTTGAACGCGACCCGAAACTTCGAAACTATTTATTGTTACGGGTTCAGCGCAAGCAGCTTCTGCTGCGCCTGATCCATCTCTTTTTTCCAAACTCCCTTCTCCTGATAAAATTTGATCGCCGCCGGATGATACGGAATTGTAACGTCGGCGGACGCCGCGCGATCGCGCGTCCATTCCTTGAACCCCGGGTGCATCGGCGGGAGCTTCTCCGCGTTATCCCAGATCGGCTTCAAAATGGCATTCACCAACTGGTCCGAAGCCGCTTTATGAGTAGCAAAGTGAATGTCGTAAGCAACCATACAGGTGTCCTCGACCACGGCGGCGCCGCCTCCCGCCTTGACGATCCTCGTGTAGTAGCCCGGAACTGCTTGGCGAATACGCTTATCAGCCTCCGGCGAGCAGTCGATCGTGAGGTGGCGCACCCCAACGGACGCATCGGCCTCTCTGATCTTCGCCATGTTCAGGGCGCCCGTGGTAACGTCAGCGCGCCCCTGAACCAGCGCGTCGATGCCGTCGTTGACTGCGGGCACGGGAACAACCTTGACGTCCTTCCAGGTAAGTCCCCCGTTCACCAACTGCCCGAACATGTTAAACCAGACCGCCTGATGAGCGGGATATTCCCCGGTCACCCGCTTGCCCTTGACGTCGTAGACAGTTTTCAATGGCGAATCCTTCTTGACGAGCAAGCCGATAAGCAACGGAGCTCCGCGCATCACAAGCCGGATATCAGGAGAGTGTGGAAAATCGTTCTTCCCGCCGACCTTTAGCTTCTGCGGCCCTTGGTATGCCATACCCATGTCCACTCCGTTCACGATCCCGAAGTCCAGCTCGCCATTGTTAAGCAGCGGGAGAAAGGTGCTGGTTCCCGTGTACGGCTGGACCGACATCTGAACCGGCCCCGCTTCGCTGGCGACCTTGGCTAGCCCTCCCGCCAGCGCATAGAAGACTGTCCCTGGCGTGTTTGTCCCGATGACAGCCGACTTGGGCGTCTGGGCCCATGTCGTTTGTGACAGGAGAATCGCCAGCGAAAAAAATATTCTTGCAATGGTTTTTGGCACCGTTAATTCCTCCTTGATTTGATACTAAGGGTTCAAAGCAAGCAACTTTTTCTGCGCTTCATCCGTCTTGGCAGACCAGAGCTTTTGCTCCTTGTAAAATTGCACTGCCGCTGGGTGATAGGGCATGGTCACATCCGGGGCGACCGCTCGGTCCCGGGTCCACT
>Ga0184634_10000512_pt1 | contig 10045 bp, 10 predicted proteins | sample PLM31_200_b1_FD_133016 | JGI IMG/M metagenome (GOLD analysis project Ga0184634, IMG submission 133016) | Groundwater sediment microbial communities from an aquifer in East River, Colorado, USA - PLM3-1_200_b1 | ecosystem: Environmental > Terrestrial > Soil > Riparian zone | place: USA: East... | reverse complement strand
TGCTTCGCAAGACTGGCGGTCAACATGTCGGAGAGAACGCCGGACATGATTGCGGGGCGAAGGATATCATCAAGACGCTGCAAGCCCTTGCCGGTGAGATGCGAATTGACATCGAAGAAAAAATCATACACGTCCTGCATCGCCATTTGAAAATCTTCTAGCCGCAGTTCATAAGACAAAGCTGCCTTAGGATTGAATCTGTCAATTTTTACGCTGTTGCGGATGATAGGCATGAGAACCGGACGAAATACCAATTGTCAATTCGAAGATACGAGAAAACTAGCGTTACGCCTGCTTCGTCGTAAAGATTATCGACCATCGTCGGCAACGATCCTTGTCTGCAGAGGCTCGATCGCTTCGCGCGCGAGAATTTCTATCTGTTCCCGCCAGCCTTCAAACGGCCCGCAGGGACGCATAACGAACTTGGTCGCGCCAGCGGCGACGTAGGCTTGAACTTTCGCGCGCACTTGGTCGCGATTGCCGAATGCAGTGAACTCATTGGACGGCAAATCAACCCGCGGGCGAATCGAACGCCCGGCAATCTCCCAAGCTTTGTCGCCGCTCGCCGCAAAGTAAAAAGGAATAAGCACGCCATAGTGATCTTCCGGCACTTGCCGTCCGGCTTCGGTCGCGTAGACACGAATCGATTTGATTCCCGACTCAACTTCTGCCGGCGATACGGAAGAAACCAACCATCCGTCGCCCAATCGGCCGGTGCGGCGCAACGCCGCTTCGCTCCTGCCGCCGATCCAGATCGGCGGACCCGCTTTTTGCCACGGACGCGGCATGATCGTCGCGTCTTCGACACTGAAGAATTTGCCGGCAAACGTGACGTTATCTTCGGTCCACAGCCGGCGCATGAGCGTAATCATTTCGTCCGTGCGTCCGGCCCGCTCTTTTTTGCTAACGCCCACTGCTTGCAAATCTTTCGATTCGTCTCCGCCCAGGCCGATTGCCGGAAACAGCCGGCCGCGCGACAAGAAATCCAGCGTGGCTAACTCCTTGGCGAGCACTACAGGATTCCTGGTCGGCAGCACCAGCGTGCTGGTGCCGAGCTTCATGTTCTGGAGCCGGCCGGCGATGTAGGACAGAAAAGTGATTGGCTCTAAAGTCAGTGCCGACGAAACGATCCGGTCACTCACCCAGAGAGAATCGATGTCGAGCGCTTCGAAGCGGTCGATCAAATCTAGAATCGCGTCGGGTTGAATTTCTTTACTTGGCCATTGTCCGAGCGCTATCCCGATGCGCACTTTCATAGGACAGGATTATTTTTCGTAGAGCTTTTTGATGAAGCCACTCTTGTCGAGCTCTTCGACGAAGCTCGAGTCGACGAACTCTTCCGGTTTGTGCTTGTAAACATCCGGCCGGGTCGCCGACACGTATTCATAGCTCGTCTTCATCCCTTTGATGTTAGGGTACGGTGCCGCCAGACGATGCTTCGCGAACAGTTCCCATGATTCATGCACTAACGTATCGTCGTCGAGGCGGAGCATTTTCTTGATCACTTTCTTGGCGAGGTCCGGTTCTAGTTTGAATCGAGCGATGCCTTCTATATGCGCGCGCATATAACGCATGACCAGATCGCGGTCTTGCTTGATCAGTGTGCGGGTCGTGGCGATTTCGCTCCATGGATATTCGACGTCTCTGAAGAAATCCCACAGCGCATGAAACCCGGCGCGCTGCGCCAGGATGAACGACGGATGAGACAATGTCGCGGCTTGAACACTTCCCTGGCGCAGAGAAATCAGCCGCTCTGGGTCGGCGCCGATTTGACGCAGCGCGAAATCCTTGTCGGGATTCAAGCCTTTCTGTTTCGCCATGTAGCGCACCAGAAAATCACCCAGCGAACCGAAGGTCGTCACGCCGATCGTTTTTCCCTTGAGATCTTCAGCTCGTTTTATGTCCGAGCGAACCATCAACGATTGAATCACTCCCGGCATCGTGTGAGCCAAAATCACCATGTCGGAACCCGCCAGCACGGCGCTCATCACCGCCGGCGTGGTGATCGGCGAAATAATCACGCTGCCGGCGATCAGAGCCCTGGACGCGATACCGGACCCTGACATCACGACGGCTTCGGCGTCCAGGCCGTGCTTTTCATAGATCTTGGTTTCTTTCGAGAAGAAAATAATGATGTTGCCCATGCTGACGGCGGGAACGCCGACGTGGATCTTCTTGAGCGATCTGCTCTGCGCCGGCAACGATTGCGGCAGCGCCACAAGATTTACCATCAGCAAAATCGCTAGAATTAATCGTCGATGGAACATCGTCTGAACCTCCGTCCAAACAATCATCTTATTTCGCATTTAGTCCCTCGCTCGGCGCCTTGTCAATCCGGCTTCGAACATTGACAAGCGCCCGGCTTTTGCAATAAGTCACGTTCATATGTTGCCCAAATTACCACGCGAACCATTGTTGGACCTGTGCCGGCGGATGTTCATCATCCGTCACTTCGAAGAGAACCTGGTGGCGCTGCATGACAAGGGTGTGTTCGGCGGGCACTACCACCTTTACGTCGGGCAAGAGGGAACCGGCGTGCCGGCCGTTGCCTGCTTTCGCGCCGACGACTATCTCTTCACTACGCACAGAAACCATGGCCATCTGCTCGCCCGCGGTGTCGAACCGAAACGTCTCTACGCGGAAATTTTGGGACGCGCCGACGGCTTGAACAAAGGCAAGGGCGGTTCTTTTCACTCCGTCGCGCCATCGTTAGGTTTTCTGCACAGCTCGGGCGTCGTCGCCGGCATCATTCCGCTTTCGACGGGCACGGCCTATGCGGCGAAAGCGCAAAAAAACGGGCGAATCACGGTGTGCCTGTTCGGCGACGGTTCGTTGGAAGAAGGCGCAGCGCCCGAAGCGCTAAATCTGGCGTCGCTTTATAAGTTGCCGGTGCTCTTTCTCTGCGAGAACAACGGCAAGTACGGCGCCGGCCGGGCCGCGGCGGCCGCGCAATCTAGCTCTATGGCGGCATACCCGCTGACGGATTTGCCTAAAGCATACAAAGTCCCCGCGCAGCAAATCGATGGCATCGATGCCGGCTTGGTTCACTCAACCATTTCGGAAGCGGTGGAAAAAATTCGCCGCGGCGAAGGGCCGCAATTCATCGAAGCGCAAACCGTCCGCTATCCCGGCAGCGAGACCAACTGGCCCACGGTCCCCCGACCGACGGATACTTCGCTCGCATGGGACGTGAGCAGCGTGCCGGAGAAAGCGCGTGAATGGTATCGCAGCGCTGACCCATTGTTGGTTTTCATTCGCGAGGTGGTCGAAGCCAATCAAGCAAGCAAAGATGAAATCGCCGCGCTCGAGCGCCAGGTTAAGTCCGAAATCGCCGCCGCGGTGGAGTTCGCAGTGAAAAGTCCTTACCCGAAACTGGAAGAAGCCGAGAGAGGCTTTTTTGCTTAAGAGTCAATTATGAGAGAACTAGCCTATTACGAAGCGAAATTCGAAGCGCTGGAAGAAATCATGGCCGCCGATCAGAGGGTGCACCTGATCAATGGGACGTTTTTGAGCTTGAGTCCGCATCGTCATGTCTTTCAAAACCTGCGCGATAAATATAGCGATCGCATGATCTCGCCGCCGATCTCCGAGCTCGGCTTCTGCGGTCTTGCCACCGGCGCGGCGATGGCTGGACTGCGGCCCGTCGTCGATTTGAGCACCGGCAGTTTTATCTACGAAGCCTGGCCGCAAGTCGCCAATGAAGCCGCCAACGCTTTTTCCATGTCCGGCGGTCAAACCAAAGTGCCGGTGGTTTTTCATCTCTTTCACGGCTTACGCGGCGGCGGCGCGGCGCAGCATTCGGGCAGCCCGCAGGCCATGCTGTGGAATTGTCCAGGGCTGGAAATCGTCATTCCGTCCTCGCCGCGCGATGTGAAGGGTCTGCTCAAAACTGCCGTCGCCAGCGATAACCCGACGATCTTCGTCGATCATACCCGGCTGTTGAACATTCGCGGCGAGGTGCCGGAAAACGACAAACCGATTCCGTTCGGCGTCGCCGACGTAAAACGCCAGGGCAGGGACGTGACTTTGATTGCGACATCGTACACCGTTCAAGTTGCGCTCCAGGCGGCGGCAAAACTTGCCAAAGACGGCATCGAACTTGAAGTCATCGACCCGCGGACGCTGGTGCCGTTCGATCTGGCGACAATTCTTACGTCAGTCGAAAAAACTCATCGCGTCGTCATCGCCGATGAAACGCACCAGAGCTGCGGTGTCGCCGCCGAGATCGCCGCGCGCATCGCCGAGTCCGGCTTTGATAAGCTCAAAACAGGCATCCGCCGCGTCTCGACGCTCGACGTGCCGGTACCTTACAGCCCGCCGCTGGAAGCGCATATCGGCCCATCAGAGTCGCGCATCATGGAAGCGGTGCGGAGCGCGGTCGCATAATAACCGTTTCGAGTCTCGCGTTTCGAGTTTCGGGTACGTAATCAAGTCGCCTTGACGCATTTAAAACTCACATGTCATTTCGCGCAAAGCGAGAAATCGTTTTTTTGTTTGTACAACACCGGCATTGAAATTTTGCTCATTGTTCCACGCCGATCGCCATCCTCATCATTTTCTGATTCCGCGCCATGGCTAAGAAAAATTCACTAGACCTCACCGACCTTCTGCGCCGCATGTGGCTCATCCGCGCCTTTGAGGAAAAAGTCTCCGCGCTTTACGCCGAACGTCAGATCGTCGGCTTGTTGCATCTGGGCATCGGCCAAGAAGCCGTCGCCGTGGGCTGCTGCAGCTTGCTGCGCAATGACGATTACGTCTTCGGTGGTCACCGCTCCCACGGCCACGCCATTGCCAAGGGCGCCGACATCAATCGGCTCATGGCGGAAATCGCCGGACGTGCCTCCGGCTACTGCGGCGGGAAAGGCGGCTCCATGCACATCGTCGCCAAAGACGCCGGCTTTATTACCGCTACGGGCGTTGTCGGCGGAACAATTCCGCTTGCGTTGGGCGCAGCGTTTGCGGCGAAGCAAAGAAAGGAAGGCCAAGTCGCGGTGGTCTTCTTCGGCGACGGCGCCGGCCAAGCCGGACCATTTCACGAGTCGCTTAACATTGCCAGTCTCTGGCAACTGCCGGTAATTTTCGTCTGCGAGAATAACGGCTATGCCGAATTTACGCCGCTATCGGCGCACACGAACATCGAACGGCTGGCGCAACACGCAAAAACCTACGGCATCCCGGCAAGCACCGTCGACGGCAACGATCTTTTCGCCGTGCGCGAAGCGATGGCGAAAGCCGTCGAAAAGTGCCGCGGCGGCAAGGGGCCGGTATTTGTCGAATGTCTCACCCATCGCCTGCGCGGTCACTACGAAGGCGATCCGGGCAAGTATCGAGAGCTGTCCCAGCTCGCCGAGTGGAAAAAGAAAGATCCGATCGCCCGCGTCGCGCGCTTGCTGAAAAGCAAGAAAGCAATCACCGACAAACAACTTGATTCGATCGAGAGCGAAGCGCGAGAACGAGTGGAGAAAGCGGCGGAATTTTCTTTGTCGTCGCCGTGGCCCGCGCCGAGCGACGTTGACGACCAGGTTTACGCAACAACATAGCTTGTGAGGGCACGGCATGCCGTGCGCCCACCGAAATTTTCAATAGACATGCCCGAACAAACCTACCTTGAAGCCATCCGCGCAGGTCTTTCTGAGGAAATGCGCCGCGACTCATCGATCTACGTCTTCGGCGAAGACGTCGCCCTCGGCGGCCCCTTCGGGGTCACCAAAGGACTGGTGGAAGAATTCGGCGTGAATCGAATGGTCAACACCCCGATAAGTGAAGGCACCGTGATGGGTCTTGCCATCGGCGCGGCGACGGCCGGGCTTAGACCGGTGATCGAGATCATGTTCATAGATTTCATCACGCTCGCGATGGATCAGCTCGTCAACCACGCAGCGAAGCTGCACTACATGTCCGGCGGGCAGTTGCGAATCCCGCTCACGGTCCGCGTGCAATGCGGCATCAGCGGCGCCATGGGCGCGCATCATTCACAAAGCCTCGAAGCCTGGCTCGCGCACGTGCCTGGGCTGAAAGTCGTCATGCCATCCAATCCCGCCGACGCCAAAGGTCTGCTCAAATCAGCGATTCGCGACGATAACCCCGTCGTCTTCATCGAGCACCGCGGGCTCTACTGGACAAAAGCAGAAGTTCCCGTTGGGGAACATGTCGTTCCCATCGGCGAGGCGAACATCTTACGGCAAGGCGAGCAATTAACCCTCGTCGCTCTTTCGAATATGGTCGCTGCCGCCCTCGCCGCGGCGGATGAATTGGCAACCGAAGGCATCTCCGTCGAAGTGATCGACCCGCGCAGCATCTCTCCTCTCGATCTTGCGACGGTTGTGAATTCGGTCAAGAAAACCAGCCGCCTGATCGTCGTTCACGAAGCGGTCGAGCAAGGCGGCATCGGCGCCGAAATTGTCGCCAAGGTCCAGCAGGAAGCTTTTTACTATCTCAATAGTCCGATCATACGGCTTGCCGCGCCTTTCGCGCCCGTGCCCGCAAGCCCGCGCCTCGAAGAGAAATTCGTCCCCGCCAAGGCGGAAATCATCGCCGCGGTTCGGCGCGCAGCGCTTTACCCGTGAATCGATGACGATATCGGGAATTGGTTGGCGATTTAGAAACGAAACCTAGAGTCGCAGCGCGTCTAGTTCATTTCACGTTGAAGTCGACAAGCGTCGATGTGGTGGTCGGCGCGTCGCCTTCTCCTGTGAAAGAAACGATCGCCTTGCCTGCTGGAGCATAATAGTAGGTGCTGGTTCGAACGGCCGTGCCTTTGCTCTTCGGACCGGTTGGCGCAGTCATTTGCATTCCGATCTTAAACGCATCGAACTCACCCCGTGGAGTGTTAATCTTTTCCCAACCTTGAACTTCGTAACGACCTTCCTCCCAGCGCGCTTGCGCGCCGCGCGGTTGAAATTGAAAGCGATCAGTCCAGGCGAGCCCGACACGCAGCGGAAACCGCAAAAGCTCACCGCGCCATCCGCTTTTGCCCAATACCAGTGCCACGATGGCCGGTGCATCGATCTCTTTGCTTTCCGCGCCGCGAATTCCCAAAACTGTGGCTTTTCCGGAATTGATCTGAACCCGGTACTCGGGAAAGCCGCCCAACTGCGGACCGGCAACCGAGACTCCGGTTGGCCGAGCAACGTCAACCCGTACCCGCCACCAGTCACCGTCTTTGTAAATCGGCGCGTCGCCTTGCTGCGCACGAGAAACGACCGGCACAAACATGACCGTGAAGAGTACCACCGAAGCAAGCATTGTCCTGGACATAAAGCGACCCTCCTAGACCCATTGGTAGATATGACCCGGACGATTTAGGGCTGCCCTTTATCACCGCGCTCGGCGATAAGTCAACCTTTCAGCGACCGTCGACTGACATCAAGAGGTTCAAAATCCGTCGCGCAATTCATTGACAGCGGATTCGGGTGTGAAATAGATTGCCTACCTGAACTTGCACTCAGAGTGTGTGAAAAAATCGTTCATGGTTCGACGCGCTCACCACGAACGGGATGCCTTAGATGGATGTTTGAGTACTCAGCCGCTCGTCCTGAGCTCGTCGAAGGGCGATCAGCTATTTTTTCACAAACTCTCAGTCATGTGTAATCGGGCGAACAGACTTCGCCAAACAATGGAGGAATGGAAATGATTCGCATCGATTCCGATACCCACTTCACGCCCCTCGATGCTTTTGCCGATTTGGACCCGAAGTACGCCGAGCAAGGGCCATGCGTCGTGGCGCTGCCGACCGGACGCTACCGGATCGATTATCCGGCGCGCGCGCCGTTCGTGCCGGCGCATATCAAACCGCTGCGAGTCAACGGCAGGCCAAAATCCGATTTCGAAATTGAGCCGCGACTCAAGGCGATGGCGCAAGACGGTTTTGACATGCAGGTCTTGATACCGAATAACTCGCCCTTCTACTACGACGTCGACGCCGCGATGGGCGCCGACGTGAGCCGTTCGTTCAATAAAGCGATCTCGCGAATCTTGAAACGCTATCCGAACAAATTCATCGGCATCGCCGCCGCGCCGCTGCAAAACGTCGATCTCGCGATCGCCGAAGCCGAGTACGCGATCAAAGAGCTCGGCCTTCACTCCGTGATTATCTATCAGAACATCAATGGCAAGGACTTGGATAGCGATTTTCTCTGGCCGTTCTACGACGCGGTGGAAAAGCTGGGCGTCCCGCTTTCCGTCCACGGCGTCGATAGCGGACCGTTGATCGGTGTCGAGCGCTTCGCTCGTTTCAATCTGGACGTTTGCTTGGGCTTCCCTTTTGAGGTCTTCACGGCGATCGCCGCGCTGATTTTTAGCGGCGTACTCGATCGCTTTCCGACCCTCAAGTTTGGCTTTTTCGAAGTCGGCATCGGTTTTATTCCTTGGCTGCTCGACCGGCTGGAGATGGCGTACGATGCTCGCCCGGCGGCGCGTGAACGAGCCAAGCGCCGCCCCAAAGACTGCTTCAGTAACTTTTACTTCTCGTTAGGCTCGGAGGACTCGACCTTGCCGGATGTCGTCAAACGGATCGGCAGCTCGCGTCTGATGATCGGCAGTGATTACCCGCATCCGGACGGGACCTCGCCCAATACGGTTTCGATGCTGCAGGCACGGGAAGGGCTGACCGATCAGGACATTGATAATCTACTAGGCGGCACTGCTGCCGGATTTTTCGGCTTGAAGCAATATCTGTAAACGATCTTTACGCTCAAGCCTTTAGAGCCGAAAGTGAATCTCCAGCCGCCGGCGAACTTAAACCTATGGCCATTGGCATGAACCGATCCTGCGGTCGGGGCGCATTTCGGCCGTCCCAATGCCGTAGAATGTTAATATGACCGCGCCAATGTCACCAGTGGCATGCCGTTGACATCTCGTGTCTGACAAAGACCGCTAGGGCACACAGCTTTCACCCAATAAATTTCGCTAAATTCCATTCAAAGCTTTTCGCGGCCTGCTGGCATGAGCATTGCTCTAAACGTTGTCCAACGAGCCGAGGAGGAAGGACATGCAACCAGCAGTGCAAAACGAATCAAACGTCATCTCAATAGATAAACGACACCTGCGAGCGGTCAAATGCCAGAAGTGCGGCGCCAAGATGTTTCCCGTATCGTTGCTAAAGCCGCACCTAAGCCGCCACCGCCGCCGTCAGCGCTGGTTCAACACGGAGCTGAGAAAGCTTCAATATACCTTCTCGCACATGCGCGACATCGCCTAAGCGTCTCCCGAACTTCCCCATTAGGGGAAGCTCTCCCCGACAAGCCCGCGTGCGGCCCCACGCGCGCGGGCTTGTCCCCTCCCAAAAAATTTTCGACTTTGCTGCTAATTATTATTCGAAAAAGGCCCCTTCGATCAGCACGGGTTTGGCCGCGCCCTGCTCATGAGTTCTGCCTGGAATCGCCGAGCCGTCCGGATTGAGCCTCTGGTCCGCCTTGTCCGACCCCGCGCCGATGCGCGCCATGACGAGCGGCGCCGTACCGGAATTACAGAACTGATAGTAACAACCCGCCGGTAAAACGATCGCGTGATTCTTACTCGCGGTGACGACAGTTTTGCCGTCTCTGCCGGTGGTGAACTGCGCGGTGCCATCGAGCACCACGAATACATGATCCTCTTTGGTATGCGCATGGAGCGCGTTTTCACCGATACCCGGCGCGTAGCAGTGAATCCGCAGCGTCATCAGATCGGTTTCCGCGAGCATGTAGCGCGTGTGGCCTTCTTTAACGAGTTGGGTCTTAAGCTGAACGATCTTTGCTTGTTTTTCCATGTAGCCTCCCTTGAATCGGCAATTTAGATAACGGCCGATCTTAGGACGGCCACCGACCGAACTGCAAGCGCGGGCAATTTTTTTTCCGATTGAAGTTTTCCACTATCTCTGCTTTCCGGTTGCAAAGGTCTCTCCTCTCGGCTTATGTGAAATTTCCAACGAAATAATAGAAAGCACGACACCCTTGTTCGCTGAAATCGTCGCCATGGGTTCCGCCATGGGCTGGGCGGCAGATTCGGTTTTGGTCCGTTTCGGATTGCGCCGGTCCAATATCTTCGCCGCGATGTTCGTAAGCTA
>Ga0184634_10000510_pt1 | contig 10070 bp, 7 predicted proteins | sample PLM31_200_b1_FD_133016 | JGI IMG/M metagenome (GOLD analysis project Ga0184634, IMG submission 133016) | Groundwater sediment microbial communities from an aquifer in East River, Colorado, USA - PLM3-1_200_b1 | ecosystem: Environmental > Terrestrial > Soil > Riparian zone | place: USA: East... | reverse complement strand
TGTCCAGGATCAGCTGAGCCACCCCGAGCAATTCCTCGACAAGGTGCGCGAGCTGTACGCCAACCCCGGCGCCGAAAGCTTCGACATCCTGACGTTCAAGGACGGCCGCATCTTCGAGCGCTATTCCATTCCGCAGCGCCTGGATAGCAAGGCGGTGGGGCGCGTGTGGAGTTTCCGTGACGTGACGGCCCGGCGCCGGGCCGAGTGCGTGCAGGAGGCGGTCTATCGGATCTCGCACACCGCTCATACGGCCGAGAATCTGCAGGAGCTGCTGCGCGCGGTGCACGAGATCGTGGGCGAGCTGATGCCGGCGAAAAACTTCTACGTCTCCCTGTACGATCCGGAGACCGACCGGCTGCAGTTTCCGTATTTCGTGGACGAATATGACACCGACCGCGACGTCCCCCCCCGCAAGCTGCGCAAGGGGCTCACTGAGTACGTGCTGCGCACGGGGAAGCCCCTGCTCGCGACTCCCGAGGTGCACGAGGCGCTCATGGCGGCCGGCGAAGCGGAGCTCATCGGCGCGCCGTCGATCGATTGGCTGGGAGTGCCGCTCACCGTCAAGGACCGGACGATCGGCGTGGTGGTGACCCAGACGTACTCCGAAGGCGTCCGCTACGGTCAGAGCGAGCTCGACATCCTCACGTTCGTGTCGTCGCAAATGGCGATGGCCATCGAGCGCAAGCGGGCCGACGACGCGCTCCGCGAGCAGAGCACATTACTGCAGCGGGCGCTCGAGAACATGCGCCGCGGCGAGGAGCGCTACCGCGCGTTCATCGCGCAGAGCTCCGAGGGCGTGTCCCGCCTGGAGATCGACCCGCCCGTGCCCATCACCCTCCCCGAAGAGGAGCAGGTGGACCGGCTGTATGCCGGCGCCCGCATCGCCGAATGCAACGACGCGATGGCGCGCATGTACGGGTATCCCGAGGCCCGGGAGCTCGTCGGCACTCGACTCGCCGATCTGCACGACGCCGCCGACCCCGGCAACCGGGAGCAGGTCGGGACCTTCATCCGGTCCGGCTATCGCTTGTCCGACTCGGAGACCCGGGAGCGGACCCGCGACGGCCGGCCGCGGGTCTTCCTCAATAATGTCGTCGGGTTTGTGGAGGACGGGCACCTCGTGCGCGTGTGGGGGACCCAACGGGACGTCAGTGACCAGCGCCATCTCGAGGAGCAGTTCCGCCAGTCGCAGAAAATGGAGGCCGTGGGCCAGTTGGCGGGAGGCATCGCCCACGACTTCAATAATCTGCTTACGGCGATCCTGGGAAATTCCCAGCTCTTGCTGCGCGACCTGCCGCCCGGGGACGCCAAGCGCGGTGACGTGGAAGAGATTCGCAAGGCGTCCGAGCGGGCCGCGTCCCTCACGCGCCAGTTGCTCGCCTACAGCCGCCGCCAGATGCTGCAACCGGAAGTGCTCGACCTCAATGTGGTCGTCGCGGACATGGACCGCATGTTGCGACGCCTGATCGGCGAGCACATCGCGCTCGTGGCGGTACTGGCGCCGGATCTGGGCCGCGTGCGGGCCGACCCCAATCAGATCGAGCAGGTCATCGTGAACCTGGCGGTGAACGCGCGCGACGCAATGCCCAACGGGGGCAACCTCACTGTTGAAACCGCCAACGTGGACCTGGACGAAACCTTCACGCAAGCGCACCTCGGCGCCGTCGCGGGTCCCTACGCCATGTTCGCCGTGACGGACACGGGGGCGGGTATGGATGCCACCGTCCGCGCCCATTTGTTCGAGCCGTTCTTCACTACCAAGGAGGTCGGCAAGGGCACCGGGTTGGGGCTCGCCACGGTCTACGGCATCGTCAAGCAGAGCGACGGGTACATCTCCGTCTATTCGGAGCCGGGGCGGGGCTCGAGCTTCAAGGTGTATCTGCCGCGCATCGAGGCGCCCGCAGCCGCCGCCGCCGCGGCGCCCAAAACCGGCGCCGCGCGGGGCTCGGAGACCATCCTCGTCGTCGAAGACGAGCCCGCGGTCCTCACGCTCAGTCGCCGCGCGCTCGAAGCCCAGGGTTACGTCGTGCTCGCCGCCGCCGACGGGACCGATGCACTCCGCGTCGTGGAACGGCATGGCGGCACCATCCACCTGCTCCTCACCGACGTCGTGATGCCCGGGTTCTCGGGGCGCGAGCTGGCCGACCAGCTGGTGGCGCGGCGGCCCGGGGTCCGCGTCCTGTACATGTCGGGGTACCCGGGAGATGGGGTCGTCCAGCACGGCACGCTGCCCCCGGGGAGCGCGTTCCTGCAGAAGCCCTTCTCTCCCGACGGGCTGGCGCGCAAGGTGCGCGATGTTCTGGACGCGTGAGCGAGGCGGCGCTACCGTAACAGGATGACGCACGTCACCGTGGGGATCGGCGCGGAGCACTTCACCCGCCTCGTGAACCAGCTTCCGGTCGTCGTGTGGTCCACCGATACCGACTTGCGGCTCACGTCGCGGTACGGGGGGGTGTTGGCGGCCTTCGGTCATGCGGCGGGGATCGCCGACGGCACCCCCATCACTGCATTTGTCGATCCTGCCGATACCGAGGCCGTCCTGGCCGGGCATCGCGCCGCCTTGCGGGGCGAGTCCGCATCCTACGAGACGCGCTTTCGCGGACGGTCCTTCAGCGCTCGCGTGGAACCGCTCACCGATGCGAGCGGTGAAGTCGTCGGCGTCGTCGGATTCGCCTTCGACGTCACGGATTGGCGGCGGGCGGAACTGGCGCTGCGCGAGTCCGAGGAGCGGTTCGCAAAGGCGTTCCGCGCCAACGCGCTGCCGCTCGTGATCACGAGACTCGAAGACGGCCGGGTGCTCGATGCCAACGAAGCGTTTCTCCGTCTCTTGGACCGGTCCCGCGAAGAGGTCATCAGCCAGACGACGGTCGCCCTGGGTGTCATCGACGCACCGCGTCGCGCCGCGCTCTTGAAGCTTTTCGCAGAGACCGGCATTGTCGGAGACATCGAGCTCGAGATCCGGCGGTGCCACGGCCAGACCCGCACGGTCGTGCTCTCCCTGGCACAGATCGAGCTGGGCGGCCAGGCCTGTACGCTGGGGACCTACCGCGACGTGACCGACGCAAAGCGGGCGGAGGAGCAAGTGCGCGCATCGCGCACGGCGCTCCGCAGCCTCGCGACCCGGCAGCAGGATGTGCGCGAGGGTGAGCGTACCCGGATCGCCAGGGAAATCCACGATTCCCTGGGCCAGGCGCTGACGGCACTCAAGCTCCAGCTCGCCGCGGCCCAGGAGATGGCCGCAACGGACGCGCCGGCGTTGGCGGATCGCCTTCTGGAAACGGCCCTCATGGTGGACGACCTGGTGAAAGGCGTGCGCCGCATCGCGACGGAGCTCCGCCCACCGATCCTCGACGAGCTCGGCCTGGCCGCGGCCGTGGAATGGCTGGCACTCGACTTCCGCCGGCGGACCGGCGTCGCCTGCCAGGCCACGGTGCTTCCCACCGGTGGCGCGATCGCCGACGACGTCGCCACCGCCCTGTTCCGCATCCTCCAAGAGGCGCTCACGAACGTGTCGCGCCACGCCGGCGCCACGCGGGTGGACATCGAGCTGGGCATGAAGAGCGACTGCGTGACGATAGAGATCAATGACGACGGTCGCGGCATCACCGAGGCCGGGGCGACGGGGCCGGCGTCGCTGGGAATCCTGGGCATGCGCGAGCGGGCAGCGGCGCTCGGAGGGGTGCTCGAAGTGGTGCCTCGCGTGAGCGGCGGCACGCGCGTAGCTGCATGGTTTCCACCCCCCGGCCGACGGGCGCGGCCCCGGGATCCACGGCGCGCGTCGTGATTCGCATCCTCGTCGTTGACGACCATGCGCTGGTCCGGCGCGGCTTGATAGAGATCCTCCAGGGCCTGCCGGACGGCGCGCAGTTCGGCGAAGCGGGCACCGCCGCCGATGCGCTGGCGCTTGCGTTCGGCGAACGCTGGGACGTCGTGCTCCTCGACCTCGGCTTGCCCGACCGCCACGGCCTCGACGTCTTGCGTGAGCTGCAGGCCGCACGGCCGCAATTACCGGTGTTGATCCTTACGATGTTCCCCGAGGATCAGCTGGCGCTGCGCGTCCTCGAGATCGGCGCTGCAGGATATCTCACCAAGGAATCCGCTCCCGAGGAGCTGCTCCGCGCCCTGGAGCGCGTCATGGCCCGCCACAAGTACTTGAGTCCGGCGATGGCGCAGGCGGTCGCGGACGGGTTCGGGGGACCGCCGCCCCCGCCACACGAACAGCTTTCCGACCGCGAGCTCGAGGTGCTGCGCCTGCTGGCCGCCGGCCGCCCGATCACCGCCATCAGCCGCCAGCTCGGGCTCTCGCCGAAAACGATCACCACCTACCGATCCCGCCTGCTGCACAAGCTCCGCATGAAATCGAATGCCGAGCTGACGTTTTACGCGACGCAGCACGGGCTCGTCAGTCCCGCGGCGTTGCGCGCAGCGCCCGCTCAGTAGGCGAAACCCTACACAGCCAGGTTCCAACCGCCGACAGACACATCTTCCCGTAACACCAAGACTGGAGCGAATGACGTCCGCTCCTAACGCACCCGTGCGCGTCCTGATGCTCGAGGACGACGAGCACGATGCCACACTGATTCGGCGCGAGCTCGGGCGGCTCACGCCCCCCCCCGACATTCGTCACGTCGCAACGGAGGCCGCCTTCGTCACGGCGCTCGGCGAGTTCGCTCCCCACGTCATTTTGTCCGATCACAACATCCCGGGCTTCGGCGGCGGAGCCGCGCTCGAACTCGCGCGCAAAGCACTCCCCGACACGCCGGTCATTCTCGTCACCGGCTCGCTCGATGAAGAAACAGCCGTGGCGTACCTGAAGGCGGGAGCGACCGATTACATCCTCAAGGACCGGATCGTGCGCCTCGGACCGGCGGTGCTCGAAGCGCTCCAGCGCGCACGCCAGCGCCAGGCGCTGCGCCGCCACGAGCGGCTGCTGCGGCAGATCATCGATGCCAATCCGAGCCTCATTTTTGTGAAGGATTGGGATGGCCGCTTCGTGCTCGTCAATCAGGCCGTCGCCGAGATCTACGGGACCACGGTGGAGGCGCTCGTCGGGAAGACGGACGCCGATTTCAATCCCGACAAGGAAGAAGTCGCGCACTTTCTCCGCAACGACCGCGAGGTCATGTCCTCCGGGCGCCCCAAGCTCATCGCCGAGGAGCCGGTCACCAATCCCGCCGCGCGCCAGACCCGCTGGTTCCAAACCATCAAGGTCCCGTTGCGACTGCCCGATGACGATTTCCCCAAACTGCTGGGCGTGGCGACCGAGATCACGGAGCGCAAACGCCTCGAGGAGCAGCTGCTCCAATCCCAGAAGATGGAGGCGGTGGGGCAGCTCGCGGGCGGGGTTGCGCATGACTTCAACAACATTCTCACGGCGATCGTGGGGTACACCGATCTGCTCGCGGAGGACCTGTCCGCGAACACCCGCCATCGGGAGGACCTGGAGGAGATCCGCAAGGCGGCGCGGCGCGCGGCGGCTCTGACCCGGCAGCTGCTCGCGTTTTCGCGCAAGCAAGTGCTCGAGCCCCGCGTCGTCGACCTGAACGCGATCGTCCAGAACATGGACAAGATGCTGCGCTCGCTCATCTCCGAAAACATCGAGCTCAAGGCGCAGTTCGCGCCCAACCTCGCCGCGGCCCGCGCTGATCCCAATCAGCTCGAGCAAGTGATCATGAACCTGGCGATCAACGCGCGCGACGCGATGCCCGATGGGGGAACGCTCACGATCGAAACGGGAAACGCGAAGCTCGACGAGGACTATGCGGCCAAGCACATATCGGTGGTGCCGGGCGAGTACGTGATGCTGGCGGTGAGCGATACCGGCTGCGGCATGGACCAGGACACCCAGGCGCGGATCTTTGAGCCGTTCTTCACGACGAAACCTGCGGGCCGCGGCACGGGGCTCGGGCTCTCGACCGTGTACGGCATCGTGAAGCAGAGCGGCGGCAACATCTGGCTCTACAGCGAACCCGGCAAAGGCACGACGTTCAAGGTATACCTCCCGGCCGTAGACGCTGCGGTCGAGGAGCCTGGCAAGCCGCTGGCGCCGGCGGCACGCAAGAGCGCCGGCGAAACGATCCTCGTCGTGGAGGACGACGACCAGCTGCGCCGCCTGACGCACCGGGCGCTCGCCGGCCAGGGGTACACGGTCCTGGAAGCGGACCGCGGCACGACCGCTATGGATATCGCCCGCCGCCACAAGGGGCGGATCGACCTGCTGCTGACCGACGTCGTGATGCCCGACACCAACGGCCGGAAACTGGCGGATGCGCTGCGCACCGACCGGCCCGGACTGCGGGTGCTGTTCATGTCCGGGTATCCCGACGGGGCCATCGTGCACCACGGCATTCTGGATCACGGCGTCGCGTATCTCGCCAAGCCGTTCACGACCGAGGCCGTGACGCGCAAAGTCCGGGAGGTGCTCGATACACCCTAGCTTGCCGGCCCGCCACTCCAAATCATGCGGGCCATGAACTGGTCCATCGAGCACAAGCTGCCGCTGTTCGTCAGCGCCCTGCTCCTCGCCGTGGTGCTGGGGCTCGCGACACGCTGACGCGTCGCGCTAGCTCCCAAACAATCACCGAAAAGATCGATGATTTCGGCACTATCTAGCGAGTGTGCGCTCACTTCACGCCGTATAGCGCTGTAGCAATTGTAGTTAGGTGTGCGCAAGGCCAGGTTTAAAAGTGTACAAGCTTATAATTCAACGCGTTACGGTCGATGGTGGCGCCACGCACCGACCTCCCCGCTAGATTGCGCCATGCCTTTACCCCCCCTCGTCGGGCATGAAGGGGTCAAAAACAGGCTCGCCGCCGCCGTCGCGGCAGGCCGGTTGCCGCAAGCACTCCTGCTCGCGGGGCCTCGTGGCGTCGGCAAACAGCGTCTGGCGCTGTGGCTGGCGCAGCTCATCCAGTGCGAAGCGCCGACGGCGAGCGGCCGGGAGCCCTGCGGGGCGTGCCGCTCCTGCCGCCTCGTGCAGTCGTTGCAGCACCCCGACGTGCATTGGTTCGTGCCCATCGAGCTGAGCAAGAAGGGGGCGGACGCCGACAAGCAGGTGGATCTCGTGGCTGAAGCGCTCGCCGAGGAAATGGCGGCGCGGCGCGAGCAGCCGTTGTACGCGCCGCCCGGCGGCCTGGCGAGTCATCCGATTGCCGCTGTCCGGCTGTTGTTGCGGCGACTCGTGCTCACGCCGGCGCTGGGCAAACGCAAGGTCTTCATTGTGGGCGACGCGGAGCGCCTCATCCCGCAGCGCGGCAGTGAGGATGCAGCCAACGCGCTGCTCAAGGCGCTCGAGGAGCCGCCCGCGGACTCGGTGATCATCGTCACTGCCGCGGAGGCCAATGCCCTGCTCCCGACGATTCTTTCACGTGTTGTGCTCGTTCGTGTGGCACGAATCGCCGACAGTGCCGTGACAGCTTTCGCGCAGCAAGCGCTGCAAATTGCTGATAAAGATCAACTGGCGCAACGAGTTACGGTCGCGGAAGGATGCATTGGCAAGCTCTTTGCACTAGATGCTCCGCGAGCCGGAACCCCGGACCAGGCAGCGCGGTTCTTGGAGGCCGTACAGAAGGGGCCCGCGACGCGTCAAGCGTTCGCACTCGCGCAGACGCCCTTTCAGGCTCGAGGCGGCTTTACCGAAATGCTGGATGCGCTGGCCGGGCGCTTGCGGGCCGAGGCCAAACGCGGTGGCGACACCGAGAAGCTCGTCGAGGCGATCGCCTTGGTGATGGATGCCCGCGAGCTGGCGCAGGGCAACGTGAACCCTCAGCTCCTCGCGGCCGTATTGGCCGAGGACCTGAGCGGGATGGGGGGGGGGGCCCGGCAGTCGTGAAGCTGTCGCATGTGGACGAGGCGGGGCGGGCCCGCATGGTGGACGTCGGCGATAAGCCGCTCATGGACCGCACGGCGGTCGCGGCCGGCGCGATTCGGATGACGCGGGAGGCGTTCCAGCAGGTCGCTGATCAGGCCGTCGCGAAGGGCGACGTGCTGGCGGTGAGCGAGGTGGCCGGAACGCTGGCGGCGAAACGGACGGCGGAGCTGATCCCGCTCTGCCATCCCCTCGGGCTCGATCACGTCGCGGTGGACGCGAGCCTGGACGAAACGCTGCCGGGAGTGCGGGTTCGGGCGACGGTACGGACGGTGGGCCGCACCGGCGTCGAGATGGAAGCACTCACAGCCGTCTCGGTCGCGCTGCTCACCGTGTACGACATGGTGAAAGCCGCGGACCCCGCGATGGTGATCGTGGACGTACAGCTGGTCGAGAAGAAAAAGGTGCCGGTGGACGCTTGAGTGATGCTTGATAGCCGCGCCCCAGGTTTCTGCAGGCGCACAACAGGAGAAAGAGGTATGCATACGACTACTCAGCGTTTGATCCTACGAGGCGGGATAATCGTGCTCGCCGCCCTGCTCGTGAGCACCGTGGGCGGCTGGGCCGGCGGCACCACGGGAGGGGCCGACGCTGACCGCGCGCCGGCTTCCGGCGCCGAGCTGCTGGGCGAGTTGCGCTCGCTCCGCCAACAGCTCGATGCCAAGCAGGGCGAGCTGGAGGTCGCCCGGCTGCAGCTCGACCGCGTCGACGCGATCATGCAGTACTCCACGCATTACCGACTGCCCGCCGACATGGCGATCGCGGTGTACGACGTCGCGTTGAGCGAAGGCATCGACCCCGGCCTGGCCTTCCGGCTGGTCAAGGTCGAATCGGGATTCAATCCACGCGCCACGAGTCACGTCGGCGCCGTGGGCCTCACGCAGGTGCTCCCCAGCACCGCGCGGCTGTACGAGCCGGGGCTGACGACCCAGCAGCTCTATAATCGTGATACGAACCTGCGGATCGGCTTCCGGTACCTGCGGGACCTGCTCGACCGCTACCCGACCAACATGCAGCTGGCGCTACTCGCCTACAATCGTGGCCCGGCCAAGGTGGAGCAGCTGCTGGGCGCCGGGCGCGATCCCGCGAACGGCTACGAAACGGAAGTCATGAAGGGATTCCGGCACCACTAACCCCGGGTGCCGGTGATTTACCGGCTCGGGATGCGCAGTACGTCCCCGGGCCGGATGATGCTCCCCATCGTCAGATCATTCGCCTCGAGCAGCGCCGCCAGCCCGATGCCATGCCGCCGGGCGATCGCGCTCGCCGTTTCTCCCGCCGCGACGCGGTGCCGGGTGCGGCCGCTGCCGCCCATGGCGGACCGACTCGAGGCCCGGCGCACGCGCGGCTCCGGCGGCGAGCTCCACGCGGCGCGGGGAACCACGCGGCCACTCATCGGCACGATGACGCGCTGGCCGATGCGCAGCGCCTTGGCGCGCAGGTGGGGATTGGCCCCCTGCAACATCGTCACGGTCACCTTGTAGCGCTGCGCGATGCCGGAAAGCGTCTGGCCGGCCGTCACATAGTGATCAACGAACGTGACGCGCTCGTTGATCGGCAGCTCGGCGTAGCGCTCGGCGACGCGATTGCCCGCGCCCCGCGGCACCCGGACCACGACCTCCCGGCCCGGCGGTGTGATGCCGCGAACGAAATGGGGGTTGAGCTCGAGGAGCGAGACGACCGATGTGTCGGCCAGCCGCGCCAGCACGTCGAGCCCGGTCGCGTCAGGCACGGTGACTTCGTCGAACACGAGGGGAGGCAGCCGCCGCACCTCGGTGAAGCCGTAGCGGGCAGGCTGCTTGGCGATGAGCGCCGCGGCGATGAGCTTCGGCACGTAATCGCGCGTTTCCCGCCGCAGGTTGCGGCGGTCGGCGATCTGGAAGAAGGTGTGATCGCCCACGGTGTCGGGCTCGCCGGGCAGTCGCCGGATCTCCCGCTCGATCCGCCCCGCGCCGGCGTTGTAGGCGGCCGCCGCGAGGTAGACGCTGCCCAGACGCTGGACCAGGTCTTCCAGGTGATTCACCGCGGCGTCAGTCGCCTTGAAGGGGTCGCGGCGCTCGTCCACCCACGGGTCGATCTGCAGGCCGTACATGCGGCCGGTGCCGGCGATGAACTGCCACATCCCCACCGCGCGAGCGCGGCTCACCGCCGTGTTGGAGAGGCCGCTCTCGATCAGCGTGAGGTAGACCAGGTCTTCGGGCAG
>Ga0184634_10000509_pt1 | contig 10073 bp, 8 predicted proteins | sample PLM31_200_b1_FD_133016 | JGI IMG/M metagenome (GOLD analysis project Ga0184634, IMG submission 133016) | Groundwater sediment microbial communities from an aquifer in East River, Colorado, USA - PLM3-1_200_b1 | ecosystem: Environmental > Terrestrial > Soil > Riparian zone | place: USA: East... | reverse complement strand
GTGCCCTGGGGTTCGGGCACGTACTTCACCAGGACGACGACGTTCACCGCAATCCGATCCTCGGGTCGGGGCCAGGGGGGAGGATAGCGGGCGAAGGGAGGACGCGTCGGTAGACTCGGGGATCGCCATGGGTTCGAGGGGTTCCGTGCTGGTCGCGATGTCGGGCGGGGTGGACTCGTCCGTCGCCGCGTGCCTGCTTGCCGAGCAGGGCTACGAGGTGCTCGGCTCGCACATGAGGCTTGTGCACCTGGCCGATGGGGTGGATCACGGCTGCTGCGGCCCCCGGGCCCGGACCGATGCCGGGGCCGTGGCCCGGATCGCCGGGTTCGCCTTCGAGGTCGTCGACATGTCCCGGCCGTTCGAGGAGACGGTCCTGGCCGACTTCTTCGCCGAGCACGACGCGGGCCGCACGCCGAATCCGTGCGTGCGGTGCAACGAGCACATCAAGTTCGGGGCGTTCCTGGAGCGGGCGAACCGGCTCGGCATCGACTTCGTGGCCACCGGACACTACGTCCGGACCGCGCGGGACGAGGCCGGAGGGTGGCGCCTGCTGCGGGGGGCCGACCGGGGCAAGGACCAGTCGTACATGCTGCACACCCTGGGGCAGCGCGAGCTGGCCAGGGTGCTGTTCCCGGTGGGCGGGATGGCGAAGTCCGAGACCCGCGCCGTCGCCCATCGCCTCGGCCTGCCGGTGGCGGCGAAGCCCGACTCGCAGGAGGTGTGCTTCGTCCCCGGCGCCGACCACGCCGCGTTCGTCGAGGAGCACGCGCCGCGGATGGTGCGCGAGGGCGACATCGTCGACGCCGAGGGCAACGTGATCGGTCGTCACCGGGGCTCGTTCCGGTTCACCGTGGGGCAGCGGCGAGGCCTCGGCGTGTCGACCGGCGAGCGGACCTACGTCGTGGACGTTGACGCGAACTCCAACCGGGTCGTGGTGGGGCCGGGGGAGCTGCTGGCTCGGCGGGGGCTGGTGGCGGACCGCGCCTCGTGGGTCGCGGGGGCTCCACCGGGCGGTGGCCCGTTCGAGGCCGAGGTTAGGCTCCGGTACCGGGGCGAGGACGTCCCCGCCGTGGTCGAGCCGGACGGCGAGCGGCTGCGGGTGGAGTTCCGAACCCCGCAGCGGGGCGTCGCCCCCGGCCAGAGCGTCGTCGTGTACTCGGGCGACGAGCTCCTGGGGGGCGGCCGGATCACGGTCGCCCTTCGATAACCGTTACGACCAGAACTCGTCGCTCGCGTGCTGATCGCCCGGGGTGATCCAGGACTCCGTGATCCTCCCGCCTTCGATGTGCACCACGTGGGTGTACACGTCCTCGTATCGCCGCCCGTCCGGCCGCTCGGCCCGGTCCCTGCCGAGCACCACCGCGTGCTCGTCGTTGGCCAGGCAGTCGTGGATCTCGACCTGCAAGGTCCCGCCGGAGAGCTCGAAGGACTTCACGAAGGTCGCGAGGACCTCGTCCGTGCCCTTGAACGTGCCGGAGATCGGGCTGCGGCCCGAAGCGTGCCAGACGATGTCTGGCGCGAAGTACTCCTTCCGCAGGGCCTCCATGTCGCCCCGCTGGAAGGCGGCGTACCCCTCCCGGAGACGCTGCTCGTTCGGGTGTGCCATCCCCCTCCCCTTCCTGCGGGCACGCGTTCCTCGGACGGGACCAGCCTACGCTTCGCTCCGCACGCCTCGCAAGCCGGCGGGTCGGCGGGCTCCGATATCATCGGACTCCCGAGCGAGCCAGGGAGACGGCGTGCGGCTGTTCAAGCGGAAGCCCCTCACCTTCGATATCCAGGTCCAGGACGTGGTGCTGCACATCACCGCCCGGACCGACCTCGACGAGGAATCCCGGGCGGCGGCCCTGTCGTTCTGGGAGCAGCTCGAGGCCTACGCCCTTCGCAACCCCACCATCCGAACCAGCAAGCGGCCCATCCGGGTCCCGGCCGACGCGCCGGACATCGTCCGCGAGATCGTGCAGGCGGCACGGACGGCCGGGGTGGGGCCGATGTACTCGTTCCAGGGGGCGCTGGCCGACCACGTGGGCCGGTTCCTGGCCCGTTCGGCATCGGAGCTCACGGTGGCGTGCGGCGGCGACTACTTCATCGTGGCCAGGAAGCGGCAGAAGCTCACCATCCTTCGGAAGCCGGACGGGCCGATCTCGGTGGTGGTGCAGCCTCGGCGCGAGGGCATCGGGGTCTCGACGAACCTCGGACGGGGACGGGCCCACGTGGACGGGCTCGCCGTGCTGGCCTCCTCGTGCATGCTGGCCGACGCGGCCGCCGCCGGCGTACAGGCCCTCTTGTCGAAGCGGGACGGGCTCCACCTCGCCCTCGAGTACCTGAAGAAGGTCCCCGGGGTCTCCGGCGGCGTCGTGATCCTCGGCGAGCACATCGGGATGACCGGCGGCGTGGAGATCGCCGCGTAGCGCGAAGCGAAGCGCAGAGCGGCTGACATGGCGAACGCGGATCGCGACCGGGCGGCGGCCAAGCTCCGGGTGGAGGAGCTCCGGGAGCAGATCAACTACCACAACTACCGCTACTACGTGCTCGACGAGCCGGAGGTGTCCGACGCCGAGTTCGACGAGCTGATGGGGGCGCTCCATGAGCTGGAGGAGCGATATCCGGAGTTCGTGACCCCCGACAGCCCAACCCAGCGGGTGGGGGTGACGCCGGCCGAGCTGTTCACTCCGGTCGAGCACCGGGCCGTGATGCTCTCGCTCGACAACGCCTTCTCCGAGGGAGAGCTGAAGGCGTGGGCCACCCGGGTGGAGCGCGGCGTGGGCACCGGGGCCCGCTACTCGTGCGAGCTGAAGATCGACGGCGTCGCCGTGGCGTTCACGTACGAGAACGGCGTGCTGGTGAAGGGTGCGACGCGGGGCGATGGAAGGGTCGGTGAGGACATCACGTCGAACGTGCGCACCGTCCGCTCCGTGCCGCAGCGACTGCTGGTGAAGGAGCCACCCACCGCCCTCGAGGTCCGGGGCGAGGTCTACCTCCCGGTGAAGGCGTTCGAGAAGCTGAACGAGGAGCTCACGGCGGGCGGACAGCGTCCCTTCGCCAACCCCCGCAACTCCGCCGCCGGCAGCCTCCGCCAGAAGGATCCGAAGATCAGCGCGAGCCGGCCGCTGTCGCTGTGGGTCCACAGCTTCGGTTACGCGGAGGGCATCCGGTTCGACTCGCACTCCGGGTTCCTCGCATGGTGCCGCGACGCGGGGCTGCCGGTGGCGCCGACCGGCGAGGTGCACGACGACTTGGACGGCGTGATCGCCTACGTCCACGAGTGGGAGGAGCACCGGCACAGCGTCGACTGGGAGATCGACGGCGTGGTGGTGAAGGTGGACCAGATCCACCACCAGGAAGAGCTCGGCGCGACCAGCCACGCGCCCCGGTGGGCCGTGGCGTACAAGTTCCCGCCCGAAGAGCGGACCACGCTCCTGCTCGAGATCGCCGTCAACACGGGGCGAACCGGCATCGTGACGCCGTTCGCCATCCTCGAGCCGGTCTCGGTGGGCGGGGTCACCATCTCGAGGGCGACGCTGCACAACGAGGACGAGGTTCGGCGCAAGGACGTCCGGGAGAAGGACACGGTGATCGTGCGCCGGGCGGGCGACGTCATCCCGGAGGTGGTGGCCCCGGTCCTGCCGAAGCGGCCCAAGAGCTCGAGGCGGTGGAGGTTCCCCAAGGCGTGCCCTTCCTGCGGCACGGCGCTCGTGCGCAAGGAGGGCGAGGCGTACTGGCGTTGTCCGAACAAGCGGGGCTGCCCCTCGCAGAACGTGGAGTGGCTGTTCGCATTCGCATCGCGCGGGGCCATGGACATCGAGGGCCTGGGCTACAAGACGGGGATCCTCCTGATCGAGATGGGCTGGGTGAGGGACCCAAGCGACGTCTACGCGATCACCGAGGAGAAGCTCGTCCAGCTCCCGGGGTTCAAGGACAAGAAGATCCGCAACCTGCTCTCCGCCATCGAGGGATCCAGGGACCGGCCGCTGTGGCGGCTGCTGGTCGCCCTGAACATCCCGCACGTCGGGTCGCACGTGTCGCAGGTCCTGGCTCGGGCGTTCGGCTCGATCGACGCGCTCGCGGATGCCGGCGTCGACGAGATCGACGATGTCGAGGAGATCGGCCCGGAGATCGCGCGGAGCGTCTACGAGTGGTTCCACGACCGCCGGAACCGCAAGCTGCTCGAGAAGCTCCGGAAGGCCGGCGTGCGGATGGCCGACGAGAAGGTGAAGGGGGTGGGGAAGGGACCGCTCGCCGGGAAGACCATCGTGCTGACCGGCGGACTGTCGGCGATGTCCCGGGACGAGGCCACGCTGGCGGCGCTCGCGGCCGGCGCGCGGGTGGCGTCCGGCGTGTCGAAGAAGACCGACTTCGTGGTGGCGGGGGAGAACCCCGGCTCGAAGGCGGCGAAGGCCGAGCAGCTCGGCGTCGAGATCGTCGACGAGGACGGGTTCTTGAAGCGGCTGGGGCGGGTATGAGGCCGCCGGCGGCAGGGGGAGGGTGGACGTGGCCCACGTGATCGACGGGAACGCGATCGCGGGGCACCTCCGCCGGAGCATCGAGGAGGAGCTGAAGGTCCTTCGGATGTCGGAGGTGAAGCCCGGACTCGCGACGGTGCTGGTGGGGGAGGACTACGCGGCGCAGGCGTACGAGCGCCACGTGCGCCGCCTGTCCGAGGCGCTGGAGTACCGGTACGAGAGCCAGCCCCTGCCGGCCGACGTCGAGCTGGCCGAGGTCACCGCGACGATCGGCAAGCTGAACGCCGATCCCCGGATCACCGGGATCCTCGTCCTTCATCCGCTGCCAGCCCACATCCCGGAAGCCGTGGTGAACAGCGCGATCGACCCTTCGAAGGACATCGAGGCCGTGCACCCGCACAACACGGGATTGCTCGCGCAGGGCCGGCCCCGGTTCCTCCCGTCCACGCCGGCCTCCGTCTACTACCTGCTCGACTCCTACGTCCGGGAGTCGGGCCATGACCCGGCGACGTACTACTCGGGGAAGACGATCGTGGTCGTGGGCCGGTCGAACAGCGTGGGCAAGCCGGCTCAGTGGCTCGGGCTCCAGCGCGACGCGACGGTCATCGCGTGCCACAGCCGAACGCACGCGGCGGGCCGGCTCGCCGAGTTCACCCGCCTGGCCGACATCCTGATCGTCGCCGCCGGGGTTCGGGCGCTCGTGACGGGAGACATGGTGAGCGAAGGCGTGGTGGCCGTCGACGTCGGCATCCACGCGGTCAGGGACGAGGCGACCGGCAAGACCAGGATGACCGGCGACCTCGACTTCGACAGCGTTGCGGCGAAGGCCGAGGCGATCACGCCGGTCCCGGGCGGCGTCGGGCCCATCACGGACGTCTGGCTGGTGGGCAACGCGCTGATGGCCGCGGCGATCGCGCAGCGCGTCGAGCCGCGGTTCGGCGGGTTCCGTTGATCCCGAGGACCGCCCTGCCGTCCCCCGGTCGGGGGTAGGCGCTCCGGCCGCCCCTCGAGGACCCCTCGGCTTAGGCCGGGCGAACCGCCGGTCGATAACGCCGAAGGAGGGGCAGGTCGTCCCATCGAGGTGGTCGTGTCCGGGGATGAAGAGCGGGCCCGGGGCGTCGCGGGGCTGCTGAGGCAGCTCTGGTTGGGGCTGTCCGCGTACCGGTTGTTCCCCGGGAGTCAGGACCGGCCGGGCTTCGTGGCGGCGACTGAACGCATCTCGGACGCAGCCCAAGCCGCCCTGGCCCAGGGAGCGGTCGACGTCGAGGTCCGAAGCGAGGGCTTCGCCCTCGATGGGGAGCTGTTGCCCGGCGATGGGTCGATGGAGCGCCTGGCCCGGGCATGCTTCGAGCGGGGCGTCGAGCGGCTCGTGTTGGTGGCTGTGCCGGACGGGCGGGACCTGGACCGGACGTACGCGGTACTGTCGATGCCCCAGGAGGATCTGCGAGAAGCGGGAGGGGCCGAAGAGGCGCTCAGCGGGGCGGGGGTGACGTCGATCGTCCTGTCACCGATCGGGCCTGCGGCGGTGGAGGGCGCGGACCACGTCCCGGAGGAGATGGGCGGCATGCGCGCCACGCGCATCCCCGACGCCGAGACCATCACGTCTCAGCTCATGAAGGGTGATCTCTCGGGAACCCCGAGCGATCAGGCCGAGGTGCTCCTTGACCGGATCCGGGTGCTCGTCTCCGAGCTGTCGGTCGAGGCCGGGCGGGAGATCGATCTGCACTCGACGGTGCACGACGTGGTGGCCGAGCTCCCGGCCGAGCTGCGGCGATCGCTCGTGGAGATCCTGGTGGACCGGGTCCGCGAAGACCCGCTCGCCGAGCGGCTGATCGGCGCGATGAGCAACGCCGAGCTGACCAGGGCGCTGGTGGACCTGGGACGTGACGGCCGGCGGGATCCGGTGGAGCTCGCCCGGCAGCTTGCCGAAGCCGGGGTCCGTCACGTCGACATCGTCGACCTGACGTCCGCGCTGGAGGCGGGGCGCGAGGAGGCCGGCACGATCCTGGCCGGGCTGGAGCAGCTCGGGATGGACCTTTCCGAAGGCGGGCCGGAGACCGCCTCCGGATCCGTGACCGATGCGATCGGGGCGTACCTCGCCGCCACGGAGCGCGACGACGTGCGGGCGGTTCAGGCCACCCTCCCCCGGACCGACGAGCAGCGAAGGGGGACGGCGCTCCTTTCCCTCCGCGACTACCTGGCCCTCGAGGAGGACGCGGAGCGGCTGGGTGAGGTCTTGCATCTGTGGGCCGGGGAGCTGGGCGAGGCGCTTCGAAGCCGGGACCCCAGGCGCGTGAGTGAGCTGCTCGATGCCGTCCACGAGGCGCTCGGCGGTCCGAAAGAGCGGGAGCGGGAGTACCTGTTCGACGCATACGTCCGGGAGGCTCTCCAGCCGGATCTGCTGATGGAGCTGGTCATGGCGGCCCAGTCAGGCGACGCGTTCCCGCTGCCGGAGCTGCTCGCCCCACTGGGGGACCGGGCCGTCGAGGTCCTGCTGGACCTCCTCGCGGCGGAGCCGGACCGCCACCGGCGGGCCGTGCTCCTGGCGGCCCTGCGCCCGGTCGCCCGGGGCCACGTTGGGCCGGTTGCGGCCCGGCTCCGGGACCCTCGGTGGTACGTGGTGCGAAACGCCGCGCTCCTGCTCGGAAGCGCGGGCGGGACCGAAGTGCTGCACCTGCTGGAGCCGGCGGCCCGGCACGAGACGCCCCAGGTGCGAAGGGAAGCCGTGCAGGCCCTGGTGGCGGCGGGGAGCGTCCAGGCCGTCCCGCACCTCCGTGAGCTGGCCGAGGGCGGGCCCGAGGACGTTCGTTCCATGGCCGTGAGCGCCCTGGGGACGATCCGCGGGCCTGAGTCGGCCGCCGCGCTCGCCGCGGTCGCCGCGGGGTCGGACAGCCGCAGCATTCGGAACCTGGCCTTCGAGCGGCTAGCGCAGGGCCCCGATGGCCTCGAGGTCCTTCGACGCCTCACCTCGAGGGACGTCCGCCCCAGGCCGCCGTGGTCGGTCCGGCGCCGGGCGCGCAAGCTGGTACGAGGAGCCCGGGGGTCGGCGCCGTGAGCGAGCGACAACCGGCGAGCGGGGAGATCGGCACGGCCGGAGAGCTGCTCCGCTCGCTCTCGTCCGCCCGCCAGGTCTACGCCCTGTATCCCACCCAGCATCCGAAGCGAACCGAGGCGGCCCGGGACATCGCGGAGCTGGTCCGAAAGCTCGGTGAGGTCCGGGGCAGGGCTCCGGCCCTGTTCGTGTCCGGCGGCAACTTCTACGTGGGACCGACCTTGCTGGCGTGGGAGTCGCTCACGCTGAACCGCCTGGCCCGGTCGCTGGCCGACGCGGGCGTGCAATCTCTCGAGTTCGAGGTCCACGTCTCCGAGCTCGACATCGATGCGCTTGTTCGGCTGGTGGTCGGCGAGCCCGCCGCGCTGGACGAGATGACGGCGGTGAAGGTGAACCGGGCCACGCCGATCCTCCCGACGGCCGACCTCACCGGCATGGCGGAGCTCCTCCAGAGCTACGCGGCCGGCCTCGAGCTCCTCCGGCAGACGGCCGCCCGGCTGCTCGCCGGGCGTCCGGCGGATCTCCACGCGACCGTCCGTCTCACCGAGCACCTCGCCGACCTCATCTCGACCGACCCGGCGCAAGCGCTCCTGCTCACCACGGTCAAGTCCTACGACGAGTACACCTACCACCACATGGTCAACGTGTGCATCCTGTCGCTTGCCCTGGCCCGCGCCATCGGACTGTCCCGCGAGCAGTCCCTGGTGCTGGGGATCGGGGGCCTCCTGCACGACGTGGGCAAGGTGAAGGTCCCCCAGGAGATCCTTCGAAAGGACGGGGCCCTCGACGCAGAGCAATGGCGGCTGATCCAGCGCCACCCGGTGGACGGCGCCGGGCTGGTGGCGGTGACCACGCGCGACCCGCTCCACCCCGCTGTTGGGATCGTGCTGGAGCATCACGCCGCGTACGACGGCTCGGGGTACCCGTCGCTCACGGGTGGGCGCCCGGCATCGCTCGCGGCGAGGATCGTGGCGGTGGCCGACAGCTTCGACGCGATGACCAGCAAGCGCTCGTACCGGAAGCCCGAGGAGCGCCGGCAGGCCCTCGCCATCCTCCAGGCCGGCGCGGGCCGCTCGCACGACCCCCGGGTGGTGCGAACCTTCGTCCGGCTGATGGGGCTGTTCCCGGTGGGGTCGCTGGTGCAGCTGTCCACGGGCGACGTGGCGGTCGTGGTCCGAAACCACGAGCACCTTCTGGCGCGGCCCGTCGTCCGCCTGGTGCTCGATCCGCGGGGCGGGGCCGCGGAGCCGGTGGAGATGGACCTGGCCGAGGCGAACCGGGGCGGCGAGTACCGGTGGTCGGTGGTGCGGACCATCGATCCCGTGGAGGTCGGGATCGACATGCTCTCGTTGCTCGCGTCGGGGCGGCTGGACGTGCCTCCTCCCCCCGAGGTGGGTCCCGGCCTGGTCCACGAGCCGGCGCCCGGAGAGACGCCGCCGCCGGGGTACGTGGACACCCACGTGGCCCCGGGCGACGGAGCGCCGGCCCACCGGCCCGGGTAACCGCGGGGCCGGGGCGCGAGGGGGACCACTAGACTGGCGGGATGCCGGTCGACATCGACATCGAGCACGTCGCGCGCCTGGCCCGGCTGGAGCTCACGTCGCAGGAGAAGGAGCGGCTCAAGGAGCAGCTCGGGTTGATCCTGGACCATGCGGCGAAGGTCGGCGAGGTGGCGACGGCCGACGTCTCGCCCACCGCGTACGCCATCCCCAGGTCGAACGTCTTCCGTCCCGACGAGCCCCGCGAGTCTCTTCCCAGGGAGGAAGCGCTGGCGGGCGCGCCGGAGCGGGAGCACGACCGGTTCAAGGTCCCGCGGATCGTGGAGGTCGGATAGCCGTGCCCGACCTCTGCGACCTCTCCGCCACCGAGCTCGCCGGGAAGCTCCGGGCCGGCGAGGTCTCGAGCGCGGAGATCACCGAGTCCTGCCTGGCTCGCATGGAAGCCGTCGAGGACCGGGTGATGGCCTTCCTCACGCGCACGCCCGGCGTCGCACGGGAGCGGGCGGCCGAGGCCGACGAGCGCGTCCGCGGGGGCGACGCGCCCGCCGTGGCCGGGATCCCCATCGCCGTGAAGGACGTCCTGGCCACGAAGGGGATCACCACGACCTGCGGGTCGAAGATCCTCGGACGCTACGTGCCTCCCTACGACTGCACGCCATGGGCCCGGCTGTCCGCGGCCGGCTCCGTGCTCCTCGGCAAGACGAACTGCGACGAGTTCGCCATGGGGTCGTCGAACGAGAACTCCGCGTTCGGGCCGGTGCACAACCCGTGGGACCTGGACGCGGTACCGGGCGGCTCGTCGGGCGGCTCGGCGGCCGCGGTCGCTGCGGGCGAGGCCGTGTGGGCCATGGGGACCGACACGGGCGGTTCGGTGCGCCAGCCCGCGGCCCTGTGCGGCGTGGTCGGGATCAAGCCCACCTACGGGAGGGTCTCGCGCTCCGGGCTCGTGGCCTTCGCGTCGTCCCTCGATCAGATCGGCGTCCTCGCCCGCTCGGCCGCCGACGCCGCGCTGGTCCTCGAGGCGATCTCGGGCCACGACCCGCGCGACTCGACCTCGATCCC
>Ga0184634_10000508_pt1 | contig 10079 bp, 9 predicted proteins | sample PLM31_200_b1_FD_133016 | JGI IMG/M metagenome (GOLD analysis project Ga0184634, IMG submission 133016) | Groundwater sediment microbial communities from an aquifer in East River, Colorado, USA - PLM3-1_200_b1 | ecosystem: Environmental > Terrestrial > Soil > Riparian zone | place: USA: East... | reverse complement strand
GCCTTCCCAGGGAATGCCGTAGCCGCGGTCGAGCTCGAGAATCCACTGGGCCGCGTTGTCGAGGAAGTAGCGGTCGTGCGTCACCGCGACCACGGTGCCGTGAAATCTTCGCAGAAATTGCTCGAGCCACTCGACGCTCTCGGCGTCGAGGTGATTGGTGGGCTCGTCGAGCAGTAGGACGTCGGGCTTGGAGAGCAGCAGCCGGCACAGCGCCACGCGCCTCTTCTCGCCGCCGGAGAGCGGGCCGATTCTGGCGTCCCAAGGCGGCAGGCGCAGCGCGTCGGCCGCAACGTCCATCTGCAGATCGGCGCTGTCGGCGTGCGCGGCGTTGACGATCGCCTCGAGCTTCGCCTGCTCGGCGGCGAGCTTGTCGAAGTCCGCATCGGGCTCGGCGTAGGCCGAGTAGACCTCCTCCAGACGCGTCTTCGCCCCGAGCATCTCGCCCAGGCCCTCTTCCACCGCTTCGCGCACGGTCTTTTCCGCATCGAGCTGCGGCTCCTGCGGCAGGAAGCCGATCTTCATGTTCGGCATGGGGATCACTTCGCCCTCGAAATTCGTCTCCACCCCGGCCATGATCTTCAGAAGCGTGGATTTCCCCGAGCCGTTCAGGCCGAGCACGCCGATCTTCGCGCCGGGAAAGAAATTGAGCGAGATGTTCTTGAGGATCTGGCGCTTGGGCGGGACAGTCTTGCCGACCCGGCGCAGGGTGTAGACGTATTGAGCCATGGGGGTTTCGCGGAAAGGGCGAACTTTACCGCGCCGGCGCAGCCGCCGCCAGCAACCCCGGTGTTACCCATGTCCCTGGACTAAGATGTAACCCCTACACCGTTTCGCTAGACTTACCGCATGAGCAAGCGAAGGGCACCTCAAAAACGCGGACGGGCCCCCGGCAGGACTAGCGTCCGCCTCGCCCGGCCGAGGCGCAGCCGGGTACGCGACGTGGTGAAGCTTTCGCCGGCGTGGGTTCGAGAGATCAATCGTCGCGTGCGCGACTCGGAGAATCCCGTGCGCTATATGCTTGCATCCGAGTTCAGCCGCAGGTTCATCCTCTATTACGACGTTTCACGCGACGTCTTCGCCATGAACGATCCGAGCGAGGGCACTCTCTTCAAGCGTCGAAAAGCCGCCGAAAATGTGGGAAAACTCCTTGGCCGCCGCATAGTCATCGTCAAATTCACTACCCAAGGTGGCAAACTCAAGCGATTGTCTCCATACCGTGGATTCCGTCTGCGAGGCCAAAAGCGATCTGGCCGGCCCGCGCGCGCCGGCAAATTGTCTTGACACCACGCACAATGCTAGGCATTCGAGCAGGGACTCTGCACTATTGAGCTGTTTGCGGTCGGCTGCAGCGCTTGTTGGGCCATTGAATTTATTTCTGACCAAAGACGCTTACCGTGGCGTAATAGATAGCCCGTGAGCTCTTGCTCCGCGCGAACCTGCCGTAATTCTCGATGTCCTCGGCGGTCGCCTCACCCGTGGCCATGTATTTGTCCTTCAGTTGGGAAGCAGACATCCTCATCATTTCGGCGATTCCCGATCCACCTTGAGAGATCGGGGAATCATTTTCGATCCGGAGGTTTTTCAGGCCCAGTTCTTGAAAAAGAGAAGGGAGCTTTCCTCCGATGGCGTGGTCCATGCCTTTGGACGAATACATGTGAATGATGGCTCGATGAACTTTTCCGAAGGACTGGGCCTCCGACTCCTCCCCAACGAGGGCCCGCGAAACAGAGAAGTCCGGCTCCTCAAGGACCAAGACGCCGCCGGGCCTGAGCGCGCCCCGAAGTTTCTCCAAAACCGACCGGAACTCCGGAATATGAACAAGGACGTACCGGGCATGCGCAAGATCGAAAGATTCCGGCTCTAACGCTACGGCGCGGATGTCGCCGTTCAAGACGCGAACATTGGACGGCGGATTATTGAGGAAACGCGCATTGAGGTCGACCGCCGTTACGCCGCCGGATGGGCCCACTTTTTCACTCATCCAAGCCATGATGGAACCGGCCCCGGGACCGACCTCCAGACATCGCCAGCCCTCCCTCAAGCCGGCGGACAGAAGACGCTTGCGTGTGGCCGGATCAAAAATCGCCTCAATAGACCTGAGGCGGTCGAACTCCCGCCGGTCTTCAGTGTTTTGAAAAACGTATTCCGTTTGAGTCATTCTTCCGCGCGTATATGAACCTCCTGGAGCTTCCGGTCCTCTTCCATGTCGTGTGCCTGCTCATGCTGACGACAGGCAGATCCGACTCCGTCCAGGTTCCATTGGCGTGGGTTTTCGACGTCGCCGACGCCGTACTTTACCTGGCCAATGCGACATGGGTGACTGGCGTGATCCTGCCGGTCGACGGCGGTGTCGATGCCGGCGGCGACGGTTCGTACCACGGACCGAAGGAGCGGCTCGCAGGCGGTACGGCATGAAAGTTGACGGCTCAGCAAAGAATAATATCCGCTTGGCACTACCATCGGAGGGCAGGTCAGGCCACCTTTCTTAGTTCCTCGGCAAACAAGTTTTTCATTGCCTCCAAAGTGACCGAATGGTGTTCGCGACGCCACACCAGCTGCGTCCGCGTCTTTGCAATGTTGGCTGGAAGGGCGGTCATCGCTACGTTTCGGTCCGCGCGCGCCAGTTCGAGGACGGCGCGCGGCACGACCGCGATGCCGGATCCTGCGGCCACGCACGCAATGATCGCGTGATAGGACTGAAATTCCATGACGCGGTCCGGCAGGACCTTGCTTGCACCGAGCCAGGCTTCGAGCCGTTGCCGATACGAGCAGCCGGCAGAAAATGCGATAACGGTTCGATTTCCGATGTCCTTCGCAGAACGAACCGGGCCGAAGCTCTTCGGCGTGATGAGAACGAGCTCTTCCACGAACACCGTTTGGGTTTCGAGATCTTCGGCGTTGAACGGTTCCGCGACGAAAGCGGCTTCAACGTCCTGTTTGTGCACTCGCGAAACCAGGGCGCCCGAAGTGCCAGTGACCAACTCGATCTGGACGTCCGGATAGAGCTCGTGGTAGCGGGACAGCACGGGTGGCAGCCGGCTTGCCGCAGTACTTTCCAGCGCCCCGATTCGCAGCGTTCCTCGCGGTTTTCCATTGCGTAGCGCGGCTTCGGCCTCCGAGGAAAGCCGCAGTAACTGATCGGCGTAGGTGAGCAGGAGCTTGCCCTCGGCGGACAGGGCGAGCCGGCGGCCGACCCGCAAGAAGAGCTTGGCCCCGAGTTGCTCTTCGAGCTGCTTGATCCGGGTCGTCACGTTCGACGGCACGCGGTGCAGCTTTGCCGCCGCCTTGTTGACGCCACCTTGTTCGACCACCGATTTGAAGATCTTCAGTGCGGTGAGATCCATATTCTCAATAAGTGAATAGAGTGTTCATAATTATTCACTTTAATCTGGAACGCAGTCAACCTAGACTGCTGCGATGCCGTATGCGAAACACGATACCGAACGCGATCCCGCTTCCGTCTCAGCTTGGGTCAGCGCCCTGGTAGGCTTGGCCGAGCTCGCCGTTGCCATGGGAATCGGGCGCTTCGCGTTCACTCCGATTCTGCCGATGATGCAAGAGGATTTCGGCTTGTCCGTCTCCGAAGGGGGTTGGCTCGCCACGGCGAACTACATGGGTTACCTCGTCGGTGGCCTTTCAGCGATCGGTATGCGAATCCGGCCCACCGCCGCCATTCGAGCGGGGCTTCTCGCAATCGGCCTCTCGACGCTTGCCATGGGCCTGAAACACCCGTTCATGCTTTGGGTCGTCCTTCGGGCTATAGCGGGGTTTGCGAGCGCCTGGGTGTTGGTATTCGTTTCCGCCTGGGCCCTCGAGCGCTTGGCGCTTCTTGGGCGCTCCAATCTGAGCGGCACCGTCTACGCGGGTGTCGGCACGGGGATTCTGGTCGCAGGCGGTGCTTGCCTCGTGGTCATGAGCCTGCATGCCCGTTCTGTCGACGCGTGGCTTTCTTTAGGGGTTATATCAATCGCCGTCACGGCCGCGATCTGGCCATTCGTAAAGGCAAACCCATCATCCAACCCGGCTCCGGCGCCGCCGACTGCGCCATCGGACCTCTGGAGCGCAACATTTTGGCGTCTCGTGCTGTGCTACGGCGCTTTTGGCTTCGGCTACATCATTCCTGCCACGTTCCTTCCCGTTATGGCGAAGAAGATCATCCCGGATCCTCAACTTTTCGGGTGGGGCTGGCCTGTGTTCGGCGCAGCGGCCGTGATTTCGACAATCTTTGCGGCGCAGCTGAAGCAGTTCCTGTCTCACCGGGCCGTCTGGATTGGAGGCCATCTCGTCATGGCACTCGGTGTCGTGATTCCGCTCATCGTGCCGGGACTCCCGGGAATCATGATGGCGGCACTCCTCGTGGGCGGCACGTTCATGGTGATCACCATGGCGGGCATGCAGGAGGCGCGAAGGGTGGCGGGGCCTCATGCGCGTGCTCTCATGGCGGCCATGACTTCGGCGTTTGCGCTCGGCCAAATTCTGGGCCCGGTGATCGTAAGTTTTCTGGTTCAGTCAATAGGTAGTTTTGCCCCGGCATTGATCCTTGCCGCCGCAATGCTCGCCGTGAGCGCCGTTGCACTGACGCGCGGGGCTTCCGATCCATCATTAGCGGATCGGGTTCCCCGATGACTATCGTTACAGCGAAAGGAGACAGAACGTGAGTGAATCGAAATGGGTTGCAGGACAGCTCGCTTTCCAAAACCGGATGCCGCCGCTGCCTGCCGACAAAATGACCGATGCGCAGCGCAAGGCCGCCGAAGAGATGATCGCCGGCCCGCGTAAGGGCGTGAAGGGTCCCTTTGTGCCCCTTCTGCGCAGTCCGGAGCTTATGGACCGGCTGCAGAAAGTGGGGGAGTACCTGCGCTTTCAGAGCTCTCTTGAGCAACGGATCAGCGAGTTCATCATGCTCGTCGTCTCAAGGGAATGGACCCAGCATTTTGAATGGTTTGTCCACGTTCCCCTCGGCCGCAAGGCGGGCATCTCCGAGGACACGATTGCCGCGCTTGCCGAAGGACGACGGCCTTCCGACATGCGCGAAGACGAAGAGCTTGCCTACGATTTCTGCGAAGAGTTGCTTCGCACCAAGGGCGTCTCCGAAACCACCTATCGCCGAGCCGTGATGAAGTTCGGCGAAAACGGCGTGATCGACATGATCGGCGTTGCGGGCTACTTCACGACAGTATCGATGGTAATGAACGTCGCCCATTCGCCGCCACCGGAAGACAAAACTGTCAGCCCACTCTCTCCTTATCCATTCTGAGGTCGGTGCCCAAATGCGTTACTAACCGACAGGAAAAGCGATACCTTGTCCATTATGGTCTGGGTAAGTTCGGAAAAGCCCCAGTGTAATTGCCCAACGCCCTATTAGAGCGCAAACCGAACGGTAAGATAGACATTGTCGTTATCTTGCATCGATCCTAAGGCCCCATTGCGGTTGCCTCCGAAGACGTTAGCCCCTATTTCGACCCAGAGATCGTCGCTGAACGCGTAGCGCAGAGACGGAATAATGTAGCGATCCCTTTCGCTCAGACCGAAAAAGGCGAAGACGTTGAAGGTGAGCGTTTGATGGGCGAAGAGCTGAGTGAAGCGGAGCGTTGCGACTTTGCGCACGCGGTCCTTGGCGGGAAAGCCGGCGGGCAGGGTTTCGCGGTAAGCATCGTGCTGACGCATCCATTCGCCGTAGAGCTGCAGGCCGAGGGTGGCGTCCTCCCACGGTTGCCGCGTATAGCCCACGAGGCCGCGGAGCTGACTGTTTTCGATCGAGGGTTCGCGGCCATCGCGGTCCTGAGACGAGTCGTAGTAGCCCGCCTCCAGGCTGAGCACCCCCTTGTTCACGGGGCCCGTGACGCTGGCGCCCACCGTATTGAGGCGCGGGTAAGTACCGACGATTTCGGCGCCCGTCGCGCGGAAGGCCGGGCTATGGAAGTGAGTGCGCGACGCGAAGCCGGCCAGCTCCCAGTTGTCGAGATAGCCGGAGACCCGGCCTGAGATTTCCAGCTCCGCGGGACCGTTGCCGGGCTCCACCGTGCGGCGCGGCAGCCCGGGAGGCAAGGGATCGGCGAGAATGAAGCGGCGGCTGGTCGGGATGTTGTCCGGGCGGAAGCCCGCGATCACCAGTTCCCCATTGGCCGAACCGGGATAGGCGTTCAGCTTGAGCGCGTCGCTGCCGAGCTTGAAGTATTGCTGGGGCTGGCCGGTGAACAGCGCCACCCGGTCTCTCGGGAACGTGTCGTTGATGAACAGGAGATCCCCCACGCCCCAGGTGATCACCTGCCGTCCCAATCGCGCGGCCAGTTTCTCCGAACTCATATCGCCGTAGAGTTCCCGCGTCACGAGGCGCGTGTCGTCGAGCGCGGCGTCGCGCAGCAGGTCGAAGCGGCCGAGAAAACCGGCGCTCCCTGCGGCGTTCCTGCCCTCGGCCTCCAGCTGGCCCCGCAACCCTGCCGACGGGAAATCGCATTCGGTTTCGGCCGGACACTGAACGCCCCGCGTGCGTGCGGCGACATGAGACTGGATAAAGCCGTTCCAGGAGAACCCTTCCGCACTTGCAGCGATCGGCATCAACTCAAGCAGCGTGACGAGGATCGCGGCGAGGAAGCGTGGTGCCGAGTTTCCGCCGTTCACATCTTCCGCTTCTTGCTCAGCGCACCCATTGAGCGGGAGCGTCTCGCAGATAGCGCTCGGTGAAAATATCCTGCTTCAGTCCAACCCCGTATCCGGTCTCCAGGTAGACGACATCGGTACGGTGACCGCTCTGCAGGTTTTTCATGCTGCGTGCCGTGACGGTCCACAATGCGCCGATCAGTTCCACTTTGTCGGCGGTGAAGGTGCGCAGCAACTCGTTGCGCGCGTCGAAGTATTCCTCCTTGAGAGGCAGCCAACGCTGCTGATCGATCCAGGACAGGCGCCGCGAGTAGTCCGACGGCGCCTTGGGCTTGCTCTCGACCACGTAGGCCGGTCGCCCGACCAGGTCCTCCTTGCGCACGAACATGTGGGTCTCGTCCTCCAGGTCGCGGCCCGAAACGTCCTCGTAAGTGAAGTCCGAACCGACGAAGGAGGAGCGCTTGTCGTCGGCGGCGATGCGCTTCACCAGCTTCAGCGCGGGGATGTAGATCCAGCGGTCGTCCTCCCTGGCCGGGTATTTCCAGACGAGGAAGGACGTTGCCTTCACGTCGGCCGGCGCGTGGAAGTAGATGTAGTAACGCTGGTCGCCGGACTTGCCGAGATTGAGGCGCAGCACGGTCATTTCCCGCTCGCGCACTTTCCCCTGGGCGTTGATGAGCTTCATGCTTACCCTGGCCCGCATGTCGTTGCCGGCGTAATAGAAGTTCTCGAGGGAGCGCTTCACAATTTCGTCAGCGGAGGGATCGGCGGCGCGCGCCGGCGCCGCGCACGCGGCTGCCGCGAGGAGGGAAAAGACGATTCGCCGGAACGATTTCATTTCGGTTCTCCTGTCTTGAACAGCCATTGCCTCATCAGCACGATCAGGGCCGGCAGGTAAAGAAGGGTAAGCAGCGCCGAGAGCAGCATCATGCTGATGATCGAGGCGCCCACGGTGATGTAAGGGGTGAGCGGCGAGAACAGCATCACCGAGAAAGCCACGGCGAACAGCACCGCGTTGCGCATGATGCCTTTGCCGGGACGGGCCGCCGTCCATAGCAGCGCCGCCTTGAGCGCGGCGGGATCGCGGGCGGAGTCAGCGCCGACCTCCGCAAGCCGCTGCCTGAGCCGGCTGATGAAGTGGATCGAAAAATCCACCGCCATGCCGAGGGACAGGCAGGAGAGCACCGACATCGGCAGATCGAAATCCTTGCCGGCGAATCCCACGACCCCATAGATGAGCAGGATGGTGAAAAGGAGGGGCACATAGCCGATGAGCGCCCACCTGACCGAGCGGAAGTTGAAGGCGAGGATGAGGAAGACCGCGGCGAGGGCCAAGAGGAAGCCCTTCACCATGTCCCACACGACCTCGTGGTTCCACACCAGATTGAAATAGGCGATGCCCGCGGGTTTCAGCTCCAGCGTCGTGGGATTCGCGCGCTGATACTCCTCGGTAGCGCGGATCACGCTCGCCATCGCCGCGCTGTCCCAGGTCTTGAGCTGCACCCAGATGTTGGCGCGCTGGAAGGGATAGTCCACCACGTTGTCCAGGTTCGAAGGCTTGGCCGACGTGCTGAAAAGGAATAGATACTGGGCGATCGTGTCCGCAGCGTCGGGCACCGCGTCGAACTTGGGATCGTCGTCGTGCAGCACCCGGTTGATGCGCTTGACATAGTCCGCCACCGACACCGTCTTGCCGACTGCCGGCAGCGTCTCCAAGTGCCGCTGCAGCCCTTCGATGTAGCGCAGGGTTTCCGGCCGCTTGATCGCTTCGGGCCGGTCGGCGGCGACAACGACGTAGCCGAGCGAGGTGCCGCCCATTGCCCGGTTGATCGCGGCGTCGGCAATCCGGATTTCGCTGCCCGGCTTGAACCAGGCCACCATGTTGTTGTTCACGACGATACGGCTCACGCCGAGAGCGGCAAGCGCGATCAACGCGAGCCCGAGTGCGGCGGTCAGCTTCGGCCTGTTTGCTCCCCACGCTGCAAGTGCCCCGAGCACTTTCGCCGAGCGGCTCGTGGCGCTGTCTTCCCGTGCGGCGGCGCGGTCTAACTTCTCCTCCCGGGCCAGGGTCAAGATCGCCGGGATGACGCTGAAGCTGAAGAGCCGCAGGGCGAGGGTGCCGAAGACGACCATGACGCCGAACACCTTGACCGGAACGACGTGCATGAAGATCAGCACGGCGAAGCCGGCGGCGGTGGCGAGCGCGGTATAGCGCACAGGACGTCCCACCGCCTCCATCGTTTCGATGATGGCCGCGCGCTTGTCCTTGGTCTCGCGAAAGCGGAAGTGGAACTCGTTGAAGATGTGGATGCTGTCGGTGGCAATGGCCATCAGGAACACCGGTGTCATCGAGTTCATGATATGGATCGGGAAACCCAGGGCGATGCCGAAGCCCATGGTCCAGATGATGGCCACGATCGCGACTCCCAACATCGAAGCCGCCAGCACGAGGTTGCGGAACATCGCGTAGATCGCAAGGAACATGATGAGCCCGGCGACGGGCGAGAAAACGCGCATCAGCTTGAACATCTGCGCCCCGAAGGTGTCGCGCGCAACCGGGTCGCCGGCGACGTGGTACTGCTCCTCACCCGGGTGCTTGGCGAGGATCTCGCGGATGCGGTCGGCGACCTCACTGCCGTTGGCGCCCTTCTCCAACGGCACATGGATGACGGTGGTTTTCTCGTCGCGGGAGATGATGCGGTCGACGAAGAGCGGATTCTCGAACAACGTCTTGCGCAACGCTTGAAGCTCCGCGTCGTTCCGAGGAATCTTTGTTACAAGGGGGGCCACTCTGAGACCGCCGGCCTCGGCGGTCACGTTGTCGATGGTGGTGAAGCTCACGACGTCCCGCCCGGCCACTCCCTTGACTTTAAGGACCTCGGCGGTGATGTCGCGCACCTTCTCCAAGGTCCCTGTGTTCAGCACGCTCCGGGGATGGACGATGCCGACGACAATGGTGTCTTCATAGAGCCCGAAAGTCTGGTCTACGCTGTCGTTCCACACCCGAACCTCGGAGGTGGGCGGCAGCATGTTCTTGGGATTGGTGTCGAGTTGGATTTTCGGCAGTTGCGCAAGGAAAAGCGGTGTGACCAGCAGCACGGCCGCAAGCACCAGTTTCGGGTGGGCGATGGAGAATTCGACTAGGGCGTTCTTGTTCATGACGAGCCGTTCAGCGGATCGCGTTTCACGACCACTTTCGTCGTGCGTTCGAGAAACGCCCGCGGGGCATCGTCCCAGCTCGCCACCAGCGTCGTGACTTTCTCCGGTTTGAACTTTCCGGTTTGGAGGAACGCGAGCAGCCGCGGCAGATCGGCGCGTGGATGCGCGACGCCGATATGCAGCGTCGAGCTGTTCGTAAACATCTGCATCAGCGGCAGCGCGGCCTTGCGCATGAAATAGAAACCGACACTGGTGCAGATACCGCCCGGCGCGAGAGACCTCAGGGCATAGTTGAGCCCGGCGATATTCGCGCTGGCGTC
>Ga0184634_10000506_pt1 | contig 10100 bp, 9 predicted proteins | sample PLM31_200_b1_FD_133016 | JGI IMG/M metagenome (GOLD analysis project Ga0184634, IMG submission 133016) | Groundwater sediment microbial communities from an aquifer in East River, Colorado, USA - PLM3-1_200_b1 | ecosystem: Environmental > Terrestrial > Soil > Riparian zone | place: USA: East... | reverse complement strand
AGACTAGCAATTAACGCAGCCCCAACTCCTTCTGTACTTCCCGGAGAATGCTGAAATCGGCGATCTCGCTTAGTGGAATCTCTCGGGTAATCTTCACATCTTTCTTCGCCTGGTCGATTAGTAAATTCAGGCCGTCGGAAGGGATGCCGCCGTCGTTGCTGATCACTTTTACTGTGGCGTCGTATGATGCGTACGCGTGCTCGGGTTTGGACTTTGCCCACGTCGTCAAGATTTTCACGGCTTCTTCTCTATTTTCCCGGATGAAGCGGCTCGCTTTGATCACTGCTCTGATCATTCTTTTTACTTGATCGCGGTTTTGTTCGATGGACTTGATATTCACGCCGACGCCGGAGAGCGGGTAGTTTACGTACTCGTAGGCGCGGGCGAGGATGTTGTATCCTAACTTTTTGCCTTCGAAGTCCAACGGTGGGGAAGTCACGACTGCGTCGGCGAGTTTTTGTTGAAGTGCCGCAAAGCGGGCGGAGTCGGTTCCCAAAGGCACGAATTGGACTTCCTTTTCTGGATCGATGCCGTTGCGCGCGAGAATTATTCTCGCCAGCACATGGGTCGCGTCGCCGAAGCCGGCGAGGCCGACCTTTTTTCCGCTGAGTTCCTTGATTGTTTTGATTTCCGGTCGCGCCAGTAATACGTGCGGCGAGCTCGTCATCAGGCCGGCGACCAGCCGCACCGGCAGGCCGCGAATGGCGGCTCTAATGACCGTGCCTGTGAGCATGGTGCCGTCGATATCGCCATTTGACAGCGCCGCGATGGAAGGCGCCGCGCCCATGACGACAATATCCGCGTTGAGGCCTTCGTCTTTGAAGAAGCCTTTGTGCAGGGCGACTCCTGAGGAAAGAAAGATCATGTTGTAGCCGCCGGAGACGGAGATGCGGATTTTTTCCGCAGCGTGACCAGCGGATGGGATTACCAAGAAACATATAAGAATGGCGGCGAGGCGCTTCGCAGATTTTAGCATAGTGAATTTCCTATTAGCTGTCTCGGCGTCCGAGTGTCAACAGCCGGGAGCGAGTCTCTAACGACCACGTACACGAAACACGATCACGTTTCCGTGGTCTTGACCCATTGCGTGCGACCGGTGTAGTTGTGGCAAAACGAAGACGGGCGTATGCCATACGCCCCTACCGAAGACTTGATTGGTTAATTGCTGACGTCTGAAACTTTGCGTACTTTGCGGTGAAATCATTCTTTTCACAGGGAGGTTTGTCATGCGTGTACTAAAAATAAATGATCTACCGGAAAATCCCATGGACACTGCCACGCCGATCGCCGGCTGGACCGGCGGGCCGGTGAGCCGGACGCGGCAGGCGATCATCGGCGACGGACAGTCGGATAACTTTCGTTGCAACGTGGTCAATTTTCGCGCCGGCGCGACGACGGGTTGGCATGTGCACGACTGCGATCAGATTCTCGTCGTCACGGCGGGCAAAGGCATCGCAGCGACCGAACAGGAAGAGCGAGAGATCGCCGTTGGCGATGTCGTTCACATCAAAGCCGGCGAACGCCACTGGCATGGGGCGAAGGCCGATTCGCCCATGTCGCACATCACTGTGACGACAGTGGGCAGTACTTCGAAACACTGAAACCATTCTTAATTGAAAGTAAGGTCGTGGTGAACGCATCCCCCGTGTTGGGAGCAAAAATTCTTGCGAAAAAGCCGCCGAGCCGCGGCAGAGAAAATGATCGAGCTCTATCACAACGACATGTCGGTTTGCGCTCAGAAAGTGCGCTTCGCGCTCGCTGAGAAAAGGCTTTCGTGGGAGGGACATCATTTAAATCTTCGCGCCGGCGATCAGCAGAAGCCGGAATATTTGAAGCTTAATCCAAACGCTGTCGTGCCGACGCTGGTGGACAACGGAACGGTGATCATCGAGTCCACGGTGATCTGCGAATATCTCGATGACGCCTACCCGGAGCCGCGGCTGCGGCCGGCGGATGCCGTGGGACGCGCGCGCATGCGCCTTTGGACGAAGCAGCTCGATGAAGGCGTGCACGCGGCGACCAGCGTCGTCAGCTCGGCCATCGCCTTTCGTTATCAAAAGCTCGCGGCTGGGATGGACGCGCTCGAAGAGTTTCACAAAAAGATGCCGGATCCGGTGAAGCGAGAAAAAAGCTGGGAGAACATCACCAAAGGGGTCGAGTCGCGTTTCTTCGCCGAGGCGGTTCATCGCTTCGACAAGCTTCTCGGCGATATGGAATCTTCATTGGCGGATTCGACCTGGCTCGCCGGCGATGAGTTTTCACTGGCGGATATCGGTTACGCGCCTTACATCACCCGGCTCGATCATCTGCAGATGCAGTTTCTCTGGGACAAGCGACCGCATATTCCCGAGTGGTACGACCGCTTGCGCGAGCGCCGGGGCTATACGGAAGCGCTGGAAAAGTGGTTCAACGCCGATTATCTGCCGCTGATGAAAGAGAAAGGCGCCGAAGCTCAATCCAAAGTGAAAGCGACCGTCGGCGCGTCGTGATCCGGTAAAATTCCGGATTCGTTCTCACGCCCATTCAACAATTCGGATATCATTCTCGCCATTCCCTATCGGATGGTTGCCTGTCGCCTCGTTATTGTCGTAGAGATAGTGGCGAACGGACGAGGTATCGATGCTCCCCAGCAGGTTTCTATCTTTGCTTCCAATAATGATCATCATCTTGACGTTTTATCTCGCAGCGCTGCCGGCCGAATGCCAGGAGTCTCGTGCCATCGTGAAACTCAGTATTCCAGGCACCGACACTGTCTATTCGACGCCTTACCGTATCGCGCAGGAGCGCGGCTTCTACGCCGACGAAAAGATCGATTTCCAGATTCTCGGCGGCGTGAGAACCGGGCCGAGCGTCCAGATGTTGGTGGCCGGCACCGTCGATGCGACTCAGACGGTTGGTCCTACCACTCTGGCGGCGATTCTCCAGGGCGCGCCGCTAAAGATCGTCATGGTTTTCAACGACAAGCCTTCCTATTGGCTCTACGCGAAGAAAGGCGTCCGGAGCTTTTCGGATTTGAAGGCCGCAAAGATCGCCAGCTCGACTCCCGGTAGCACCAACGATCGGCTGCTCAAGATCGTTCTCGAAAAAAATGGTATCAACTGGCGCAAAGACGTATCGATTATCTATATCGGCACCGCGGACGTGAGAATAAGAGCGCTGTTGGCGGGCTCCGTCGATGGTGCGGTTCTCACGCTTCCCGGCAACCTTGTCGCCAAAGATTCCGGTTTCGTCGAACTTGCTTCCTTTGAGAGCGAAATCGGCGCGCTCACCGGCGGCGTGGCCACGAGCGAGCCTTTTCTCATCAACAAGCGCGACATCGCGCAGCGATTCCTGCGCGCCACTTTAAAGGGACTGAAGCTTTTCAGCAGCGACCGCGAAGGCGCGGCGCGAGTGATGGCCAAGTATATGAGCATCTCTCAAGAGGCGGCTTTGCGGACTTACGATGCGAGCATCCACGTCTTCGTTGCCGACGGCATGCTTTCCGAAGACTTCCAGCAGAAGGTGCTGGATTTTGAGTTAAAGGCGATGGCATCGGACAAGAAACTCGCGCGGGACAAAGTATTTGACTTCTCGATCATTAAATCGCTGGCGGTAAAGTAAGTGGTGCGGTCAAAAATTGTGGGGACGACTTCCCCTGGTCGGCGGTTCGTTACAGGGCACGCAAGCGGGCCTGCGCCCAGATCGGGGCCTTAATGAATAACTCCGCAGCAAGCTGCGGAGTATCAGAACTCGGCGATGAGATTTGTCTTTAAAGCGTCACCCCCGAATGTTTTTATCGGGGGTCCAGTTCAAAACCCGCCTGGATTCCCGCTTAAAGCATGCGGGAATGACGGACTTTGGATAGGCAATTGACTTATTGCAGTAAGCTGCAGGGAATCGATCCACAGAGATTGAAATTAAGTTGGACCACAACGGTTTTGTGACCGAAGTAATCGAGCGTGTCTAATTACCTTATGGAGGACCGATCGTGAAATTCTCAATTTTCATGATGCCGCTGCATCATCCGACGGAAAATCCGGCGTTGGCCTTCGACCGTGACATCGGCTTGATCCGTTACGCCGATGAGCTCGACTTCGACGAATTTTTCATCGGCGAGCATCATTCCGGCGGCTGGGAGACCATGCCCGCGCCCGAGATGGTTCTCGCCAAGGCTTCGGCGCACGCGCAGCGGATTCGCCTCGGAACCTCGGTGCTCAGTTTGCCGTTTCATCACCCCTTTCACGTCGCCGAGCGCATGGCTTTTCTCGATCATCTTACCCGCGGCCGCGTGACTCTCGGCGTCGGCCCGTGCAACCTGATCACGGACAAAAAGCTTTTCAACCTCGCCGATGACAAGCTCCACCCAATGATGGCGGAGGCGGTGGACATTATCGTTCGTCTCCTCGAATCGCCGGACCCCATCGACTACGACGGTCGCTTTTGGCAGTTGAAAAAAATGCGCCTCCAACTGCGCTCCTATCAGCAGCCGCGCATGCCGTTGGCGATCGCGTCGTCGGGTAATTCGATCAGTCTGGAGCTCGCCGGCAAGTACGGCATGTTGTTCTTGTCTCCAGCCGGGAAAAACAAAAGAAACAACCAATCGAAGGCCGATCAGTGGAATACCGTGGCGGCGATCGCCGCTAAACACGGGGTGGCGACTTCGCGGGACAATTGGCGACTGGCGACTTGTATATACCTTGCCGACAGCCGTGAAGAGGCCTGGCGCGATGTTGAGGAAAGCATTCGCCGCGACATGGAATACTTTTTTGCTATCGGTCTGAAAGCCCCTTATGAATCCTATCCCGGGCAGCCGGCACATGAGATCACGCCACGCTCAGGCGCCGACCGGCGCGATTGGATTATCGGCACGCCGGACGACGCGATTACGCAAATCGAGCGCATGCAGGCGGAAACCGGCGGCTTCGGCGGGCTATTGTTGACGACGCACGAATGGACCGCAACGGAGAAGCTGCGCCGATCCTACGAGCTGTTCGCGCGCTACGTCATGCCGCACTTTCGCGGTCATACTCAGGGCTATCGCGACGAGTGGCGGCGCATTCAAGACGGCGCGCGTGACGGCAGCATCAAGGTCGACGGCGCCGTCGGGGCGAGTAATCTATCACTCAAGGATGAGTCACGATCATGAAAAACGATCATGCTGCTGTAAGTACGACCCGGGAGTGGGAGGACGCGATCGCGACGAGAGTCCGTGCCGCTATGTCGTCGGCGGAGTTGAATCGCTATTTCAACGTGAAGATGACCAAGTCGCGGGCGCGCATCGCGCTGTTACAACTCAGTCTCTTCGTCAGCTGCCGGCGCGACTGCTGGGCGAATCTGATCGCCAATTGCGATGCTCCGGAGATCCGGCGCCGCTTGATGGAGCACGAGTACGACGAGCTCGTCGAAGATGAATACAGCGCCAAAGGTCACTATGATCTGCTGGTTCGACAAGGCGATTTGATCGGTCTGAGCGCCGCCGACTTCGCCACGGCCCAACCGCTGCGCACGAGCATGGCGACATTCTACGGGTGGAAATGGCTCGCCAGGGAAGGCGCTTGGCAAGATGGGCTCATCGCGATGATGGCGACCGAATGGGTGAACGACGATCGCCGGTTGATGGATCAGGGCGGCGGGCTGTCGCGCCGCGACGGTCTGAGATGGATTCGCGACTTCGGCTACAAATGGGAAGAGATGCCCAACTTCGCAACCCACGCCGTGGCCGACGAAAAGCACGGCGATCTTTTCTTGCCGTTGTTGTCGAAACACATCGCCAATCCTCCGGGCGCGCTCAAGGCGGCCGATGATGCGTTGGAGCTTTTCAAGCTCTATCACCTGGGTGTGGCGGAAGAGATGGAGAGATTGAACTAAAAAGATTGACCACAAAGGGCCTAGCGCGGCAGAGCCGCAACCAAAAAGGAGAGAAGAAAAAACATTTAACCGCAAAGAACGCAAAGGGCGCAAAAAAATTCACGGTCTGAGAGGCGGAAGGATGAGAGATGAAGTAATCGTAAGGCACGCTGATTCTGAGTCTTCGATTCTTTCATCCTTTCGCCTTCCGTCTTCATATTTTCCGATTGTTCCTCTTGCCGCACCATATTGGAACGGCGAGACTTATCGAAGTATCCTGCGCTGCTTAATTTCCGGCCATATCATCGACGGACCTGAACTCACCGAGCTCCGTTCGCAAATCATCGCGACTCTCGGCGTCGATGACGCTTTGCTCTGCGGCTCCGGCAGTCTGGCTCTCGAGATCGCCTTGCGCGCGTGTGAAGTAAAGCATGGCGACGAAGTGGTGATCCCGACGTTTTGCTGTGCGGCGATCGTCTCGCCGATTCTAGCCGTCGGCGCGGTGCCCGTGCTCGCCGACGCAGGCGAAGAGCTCAATCTCGCCGTCGAAACGGTCGAGCCGCTGCTGACACGAAAAACCAAGGCGATTGTTGTGCCGCATCTTTTCGGTAACCCCGCCGAGATCGGCGCGATCGTTGAGCTCGCTCATAAGAGAAACATTTGCGTCATCGACGATGCGGCCCAGGCTCTGGGGGCGACGATCGACGGACAAGCGGTGGGCAGCTTCGGCGACGCCGGTATTTTAAGTTTCGGCAAGGAAAAGATTTGCTTCGGTCTCGGCGGCGGCGCGGTTGTGTTTCGGCGGAAGGATTTACTCGGTAATTTTTTTGACGTCGATTTAACCAGGACGGAACTTCGATCGACTTTAGGAAAACTCTCTTCGACATTAGTCTGGAATCACTGGCGTCGCTGGACTCTTCCGCTCCAAAGCTCTTTAGTCCGGCGAGATTCTCATGGCCCCGAGGCTCCGCTTACGCCGTATCGAAATGAAAACATGGCCAATCTCAACGCCGCGGTCGCATGTAGTTTGATGCAATCCCTGGCGGAAAATCTTTCGGCGCGTCGCGCTCGGGCGCGCGCCTACCGAGATTTGCTTCAAGGCGTGGAGGGATTACAACTGATTTGGCACCGTGCCGGCTCGGCGTGCTTGACGCAGGTTGTGCGGATTTTGCCCACCGGTCGCGGTCGCGACCTGGCGGCGGAAATCATTGCGGTTCTCGGTGGCGCCGGTTACGAGATTCAGGGGAGCTATGTGCCGATTCATCTGCTCGGCGATTACCGCCAATTCGTCTGGGATTATTTACCGAACGCCGAACGTATCTGGGCCGATCTCATCGAGCTCCCTTGCGAGCCGAGCGTGGGCCTCGACGACGTCGAACGCGTTGCGGCTATCGTAAAGCGCACCATCAATTCTTAGCCCCCGCAGGAGCTCAACACGTTCGCCAAAGACCGCTGGCCTGAATGCCGGACAAAGCTGAGCAAAAAATCTCGCATTTTCGGCCAGAATCTTGCCGCAAGTACTAGCGAGAGCAATAGACTTCCTTCGATGTTTACCGGCCGCCGGGTATGCTTTTTGCGATAATTTGGGCTCATGAGCGCGCCAAAAAAATCGATGAAAATGCACCCGCAGACAACTTCCTTCGGAGAAGCGCTTCGCGCGGTTGGCCAGGGCCTGCAGTCTCTCGCCGTCGAGAATTTCGAGCTACAGGTGGAAGGCGACGGCTATTTAGCTGTCGGTACGCCGCGAGCGCCATCACCGGGAGCGGTTGCGAACCGGTCGACGCAATCCGGTATGAAAGTTACGTTTCAAAACGCGTGGCATATCATTACCGAAAGTATCTCCCACTACAACGCCGCCGACTCTAAGTCGAATTTCCTAAGAGTGTTGTTTACCCTTGAAGGTATCCATCGCTTACAATGCGAAGGAGAATCAAAACGGAGTGAAGATTCGGGGGGCGTTCCCAATCTAAATCAGGTGTCGCAAATTCTCCGCATGGTGGGCGAGTACATCGATGCGAAATCGGGCCGCTTTGTAAGCGCGTGCAAACAGCAAGATTCGATTTCGTTCGATTACGAAACCGCCGCTCATATCCGAATCGCGAAAACTTGGAGACTCGCGGAGCTCCATGAATACTGGTTGCAGCTGTACAACCAGAGGCAAGAGCGACAGGACATCGTTGAGCGCCAGCTAGGCGGCGACAGTGGCAAATCGGCAACCGCGCAGCATCACTGATTTCTCGTCACTAATTCTTTCTATCCTTACTCTGTCGACTCGAATCGGCCCTTTTTCGTCTGCGAGGATCACAACGTCGTTCGGCATCGCGGCGGAGCGGCGACGATCTTCTCTGGTGCTCGACGGCGAGAGCAAAATTATGATAACGCTCGACCAAGATGACCGCCGATTGGAGAACCGGCTTATTTCCCGCCTTCGTGCCCCTGATACTGCTCCTGCTTTCGGCGTGCACTTTCAATTCAACCGACAGCGGAGTTCCGCCGGCGCCAGTGGTTTCCATTCGCTCCGACGGATTTACCAACTTTGAAACCGAGCCGGTGCGCCCGCTGGCACTGTCGGCGGATGGCCGTTACTTGTATGCCCTCAGCACCGCCGACGATCGTTTAGAAATATTCGACGCGCAAGGGGAAATCTTGCGCCCGCCAGTGTAGGATCGTGACGCAAAGGCACGGTCGCAACGGCATGCCGCCTTCGGGCCCAACGACGGGTTATCGTTGTTGTCCGATCTGATCGTTCCCGGCGGCGTGACGCTTGCCGAACTTGGCCGCGACCATTTCCTGCTCGACGACCGAGTCGACGTTACGACGGTTGCACTGGCGCTCGCCGTCATACAAACGCTGGAAGAGCGCCACGGTAAGTGAGGACCTTGTCATGAGATCGAGTTGGCATTGATGTCGAGCCAAAACGAAATTCACATCGTCGATACCACGCTGCGCGACGGTCAATTGAGTCTCTGGGCACTGGGCATGAAAACCGGGGCGATGCTCGCCGTCGCCGAGCAGATGGATCGGTGCGGCTTTGAGTCCATGGAGTTCTTTGGCTTCGCCGGCTTTATCAAGTACGTGCGCGAGCACAAGGAAAACCCGTTCGATTGGATGCGCCTGGGCGCGAAAAAATTTCGCCACACCCGGCTGCGCTATCATGGCGGGCTGGCTTCCGGATTTGAAAAAGTGCCGCGCTCGGTGCGCAGTCTGATGATCGAGCGCGTGGTCGCTCACGGCATCACGCTCACACGCTCGTCCGATCCGTGGAACGATTACGAAGCGGCAGCAATCGAGAACGAAGAGTTGCGCAGGCTCGGCATGGACGTGGTTATAAACATCATTTATTCGGTCTCGCCGCGCCACACCGACGATTACTATGCGCAAAAGGCGCGCCAAGCCGCGGCAATCAAGCCCTATCGCATCTGTTTCAAAGACGTCGGTGGCCTGCTTACTCCCGAGCGCACCCGCGCGCTGATTCCTCTGATCAAGAAAAATATCGGCGAGGTGCCGCTGGAGTTTCACGCCCACTGCAACAATGGCCTGGCGCCGTTCAACTATCTCGAAGCGATCAAGCTCGGCGTCGATATTCTGCACACGGCGATTCCGCCGCTCGCCAACGGCTCCTCCCAGCCGTCGATTTTCAATATCGCTGCCAATGCCCAAGCGCTCGGCTACAAGACCGTGGTTGATCTAGCGGCGATCAAGCCAGTGGAAAAACATTTCACTTTTATCGCCAAGCGAGAGGGCCATCCGATGGGCGAGCCGCGAGAATACGATCATTCGCAATATCTCCATCAAGTTCCCGGCGGGATGATCTCCAACCTGCGCCATCAGCTGTGCGCGATGGGCATGGCAAATAAATTACAGGAGACCTTAGAGGAATGCGGCCGAGTGCGCGCCGAGTTCGGCTATCCGATCATGGTCACGCCGCTGGCGCAATTTGTCGGCAGCCAGGCGGCGATCAACGTCATTACCGGCGAGCGCTACAAGGAAGTGACGGATCAATCCATCCAATACGCCCTGGGCCGTTGGGGCAAAGAAGCTCCGCGAGTGATGGATGCCAACATCAAGAACAAAATTCTCTGCCGCCCGCGGGCGAAGGATTGGGCGAAGTGGTCGCCGCGGGATCCGTCGCTGCAAGAACTCCGCAAGAAATTCGCCGCGGGAGTATCGGACGAAGAGCTGGTGCTGCGCGTCATCGCCGGCGATCCCGCCGTCGACGCGATGCTCGCCGCCGGCGCGCCTAAGGAATATCTAAGCGTGACTCAGCCGCTGGT
>Ga0184634_10000505_pt1 | contig 10122 bp, 9 predicted proteins | sample PLM31_200_b1_FD_133016 | JGI IMG/M metagenome (GOLD analysis project Ga0184634, IMG submission 133016) | Groundwater sediment microbial communities from an aquifer in East River, Colorado, USA - PLM3-1_200_b1 | ecosystem: Environmental > Terrestrial > Soil > Riparian zone | place: USA: East... | reverse complement strand
CCGTATAGTCGAGTTGGAACGGGTGGCATCAAGTAAGAAAATCTCTCTCAGAAGGAAAGGGATTGGTTTGGAGGCATCTCGACCTGGAACGCTATGAGAGAGATAGCAAAGTTATAGGTTATATAAGGCGACCTAAGATGTCACTGGTCATCATACAGGAGATACGCTCGCTACGGCACCGTCCCCATAGATGTTGATCATGCGTCAGAATGGGTATGCGTTCCTCGCCGACTTCCCGGGCACAGCGAATAAGAGCAGCATCGGTCGGACCAAGCTCCTCTATCAATTTTCTGTCCAGCAGCAGGAACTTTATCCACCTCTCATCGACACCCATACGCTCTAGCTCTCTGATCGCAACTCGCCAGAATGGCGCTAAGGAGATCCTGTTCGGTTTTCCTCCCGAATGCCCGATTTCGTCTCGCGCGAGTCGTCCCATTTCGACAATCACGCCGGGGACAAAGATGATGCTCCGGCAGGTGCCCAAAAACCGAGCTAACTGCGTGGGGCTGACATTGAATTGCTTACGACACACCAAGCGGCTCTCATCAATGGGGTGACCATGCTCACCCCAGAAGCGGTGCAAAAGAAGGTCCAACAGAGGTCCGGTGTCAAGAATCACCCGCATCATCCCGATGGGTTCCTGGCTCTGGTTTAGATGGGAGCGGCGGGAATGTCATACTGGTCACAGAGGTTAGATCTTTCCTTATCCAGTATTTTGGCTAGTATCTCGTTCGATTTCCATAACTCGGAAATCGTTTTTTCTAATTGCGAGAAAGGAAGACCAACACGTAAGACAAGAAGATTTTGCCGAAAACGGAACCAAAAATCCCTGCTTGAGTAGTGATAAGGCAGATCCTCAATGTTGTTTATCACATATTCGGTAATCAGAAGCCAAAAGTCTTCTTCTGGCACAGCCCCACCGGGGTATGGATTGCTCTCCTCCTTCCATTGTTTCCGCTGTCCCTCGACGATCTGCCGAAGTATGCCGTATTCAGTAAGGTGCTTCCAACACTCAGAAGCGGCTCGGGCCAGTGCCTCTACCTTCTGATCTCTTTCCTCCATTGATGGTCTCAACTTTGGATAGCCTCGCAGTAGATCATCATAGTTTGGCCGCGCCAATGGTGGGACAAGGTCTCGTGTCGGCAGGACGAATTCCATCTCGCGGGTATTATACCGCCAGCTAATGTTTTTCTTTGCAAGAAGCGTGTTTTCTGCCCGAAGTGCTTCTGTAAGCGGGTTTAGAACGGAATAGACCCATGCCTTCACTCGTTCTGAGCCTCTTCTCCTATTACTCGCCGAATTGTCTCTTATCGCCATGGAGCCTCTACAAAACCGATCTTTACCAGTTACCGACCTATCCTATTTTGCTGCATAATGACACCCAACGATACCGAGTAGCGTCTCACCTCAGCCTTACTCTCTCTCCCACTCGTAGGCACGGCCCATGCCGCCATATTGGGTGCCATCATAGACCTTTTTGTTCAAGGGATGCAACCGCCCCCTTGCTTGATTTGGCAGAGGAAAACAAGCAGAATTCAAATGGCGGTCAACATGGATCTAGCGGCAAAAGTCAGAGAGACCATCCAAAAATACTGCCTGGTCTCCTACGATGACAGGCTCTTGGTGGCGGTCTCCGGGGGGCCGGATTCCGTTGCCCTGCTCCACCTCTTGGTCGATTTGAGAGAAGAACTGCGCCTGCATCTGGCTGTGGCTCATCTCCAGCATGGCATCCGCGGAGAGGAGGCCCGGCAGGATGCCCTGTTTGTGGCCGGGATGGCGCAAGGGTTAGCCCTCCCGTTCTATCTCGGGGAGGTGGAGCTCCTGCGCCTGCGGTCGGAAAGGGGCAAGGGCAATCTCGAGGCGATGGCCCGGGAGGAGAGATACCGCTTTCTCGGCGCTATCGCCGAGGAGAATGGGATCGCGAAAGTTGCCACGGCGCATACCAGGGACGATCAGGTGGAGACCCTCCTCATGCGGCTCCTGCGCGGGAGCGGCAGGCGCGGGCTGAGCGGGATGCCGGCGCTGCGCCAGCTTCGTCCTGATGGGAGAGGATCACTCCTGATCCGCCCGTTGATCGAGGTCTCGAGAGAGGAGGTTCTCGACTATCTCAAGGAGCGCGGCCTTGAATACCGAGTGGATCGGACGAATCTTGATCCCGGCCCTCTGCGCAACTGGATTCGTCTCCGCCTGCTGCCCCAACTCAAGGAGAGGATCGATCTCCACTTGGACGAGCGGCTGGCCCATCTGGCTCAGCTCTTACGAGAGGAGGAGGAGACTCTCCAGCGCCTGGCTCAGGCGCGTCTCCGGCGGGTCATCAGCGCCGGGAGTCTCAGGGGCGCGTCCCTTCTCGAGGAGGACAAGGCGCTGCAGCGGCGGATCATCCGCCTCTGGCTGGAAGCCACCTTGGGGGACTTGAAGGGCATCGCTTTTGATCATGTGGAGGAGGTGTTGCGCTTCATCACCCACGGCCCGCCTCAGGGCACTCTCTCGCTCCCCGGGGGATGGGATCTGGTGAAGCAATACGACGCCTTCGCTCTCGCGAGAAGAGAGCGAAGGCGAGCGCCAATCGCCTACTCTTATACCCTGCCGCTTGGAGGGGAGCTGATCGTCCCCGAGGCCGGAGTCAGAATCCGCAGCACGCGCGCCACCGTCTCTGCCCCTCCGCGACTTCCGAACGATCTGGAGGCGATCTTCGACCTGGCCTCGCTCCCAGATAGGCTCACGGTGCGCAACTTCCGCGCCGGGGATAGATTTCAGCCTTTAGGAATGCAGGGGCATAAAAAGGTCAAAGACCTCTTCATCGAGAAGAGGATTCCTTTGAAGATCCGCGCCACCCTTCCACTGCTTCTGGCCGGAGGAGAGATCCTCTGGATTCCACGCTGTGGTCGGAGCGCGGTCGCCAAGGTCGGGCCGCAAAGCAGGGAACTTCTTGAGATCAAGCTGGAGCTCCTGAGCGGCGGTGATCCCGAGGGTATATTGAACTGAGTTTTTGCCTGTGTTAGAGTTTTTGTCTCTGTGTCGAGAGGGGGTTTAGTTGAATCAGGGATCTAAAAATATAGCCTTATTGCTGGTTTTAGGGCTGGTCTTTATCTTGCTCTTTACCGTTTTCAACAAGCACGGAAGGGAGCCGGAGATCATCTTCAGCGACTTTTTGGCCGCGGTGGAGAGGGGAGAGGTCCAAGAGGTCGTGATCCAGGGCCATAGCATCCAGGGAAAATATCAAAACGGAGAGCCCTTTAGGACCTTTGCCCCGGATGACCCGGAACTGGTCAAGACCCTGAGGGAGACGAAGGTAAAGATCAAGGCAAGGCCCGAGGATGAGACTCCGTGGTATATGGTGGTCCTGGTCAATGGGTTTCCCTTCCTTCTCCTCATCGGCGCGTGGATCTTCATCATGCGCCAGATGCAAATAGGAGGCGGCAAGGCCATGTCTTTCGGCAAAAGCCGCGCCAAGCTTCTGACGGAGAACCAGCACCGGATGACCTTTAGCGATGTCGCTGGCGTGGATGAGGCCAAGGAGGAGTTGCAGGAGATCATAGCCTTTCTCAAGGATCCAAAGAAGTTTACCAAACTGGGTGGCAGGATCCCCAAGGGCTGTATTCTCGTCGGGCCTCCGGGCACGGGCAAGACGCTTCTGGCTCGGGCCATCGCCGGAGAGGCAGGGGTGCCGTTCTTCAGCATCAGCGGGTCCGACTTCGTTGAGATGTTCGTCGGTGTGGGGGCCTCCCGAGTTCGAGACCTCTTTGTGCAGGGGAAAAAGCATGCCCCCTGCATTATATTCATCGATGAGATCGATGCCGTGGGGCGCCACCGGGGCGCGGGCCTCGGAGGGGGGCATGACGAGCGGGAGCAGACCCTCAATCAGCTCCTGGTGGAGATGGATGGTTTTGAGACCAACGAAGGGGTGATCCTGATCGCCGCGACCAACCGCCCCGATATCTTAGATCCGGCGCTGCTCCGTCCCGGCCGGTTCGACCGCAGGGTGGTGGTCCCCCGGCCTGATATCAAAGGGAGGGAGGGGATTTTAGCGGTGCATATCCGCAAGGTTCCTCTGGCGCCGGACGTCGATATCAGCATCCTTGCCCGGGGGACTCCGGGCTTCTCCGGGGCGGACCTGGAAAACCTGGTCAACGAGGCGGCGCTTCTGGCCGCCCGGAACGATAAGGATAAAGTCGATATGCGCGACTTCGAGCTGGCCAAAGACAAGGTCATGATGGGCTCCGAGCGCAAGAGCATGATCATCAGCGAAGAGGAAAAGCGCAACACTGCTTACCACGAAGCCGGGCATACCCTGGTGGCCAAGCTCCTCCCGGGGACGGACCCGGTCTATAAGGTCACGATCATCCCGCGCGGGATGGCGCTCGGACTGACGCAGCAACTCCCCATAGATGAGAAGCACACCTATCCCAGGGAGTATCTGCTCAGCAACATCACCATCCTCTTCGGCGGGCGCGCGGCTGAGGAGCTGGTCCTCAACCATATGACCACCGGGGCCGGCAATGACATCGAGCGCGCTACCGAGCTGGCCCACCGGATGGTGTGCGAGTGGGGGATGAGTGAAAAGTTGGGGCCTATGACCTTTGGCAAGAAAGAGGAACAGATCTTTTTAGGAAGGGATTTCACCCAGCAGCAGGATTACTCCGAGGGCACGGCCATTGAGATCGATGCCGAGGTCAGGCGGATCATTCTAGAGTGCTATCAGAAAGCCAAAGATATCCTGAAGAGCAATCTCAACCTCCTTCATAAGATGGCCCAGAAGCTGCTGGAGAAGGAGGTCCTTGATGGGCCTGAGATCGACGCCTTGGTGCGGGAGTTTGGTGCGGATAGCGGGCAGCCCCTATCCCTTAACCGTGCCGCTGCCAATGCCTAGTTTGACCCCCCGAAGGATTCGTTAGCCCTCCGCCATTTCCCTCAACTCAAGTAGGAGCGGTTCAGTCGTGGGGGCGCGGTCCTCACGCTGAGTCGAGCTGTTTGCTCTCTTCAGTGAAAAGTGCAAGGTGAAACTTTTTACTATTGGCTTGAGTAATCACAATGGATGATCTAGAGGCTTCTTTTCCTCTGCCGGGCCGGCTCCTCTCGACGCGTCATGGGGAGATCGATATGCGTCAGCAGACTGCCCTCATGGGGATACTCAATGTCACTCCGGATTCCTTCTCGGATGGAGGAAGGTATCTGGATCCCCAAGAGGCGATCGCGCGCGGCCTCGAACTGGTCCTGGAAGGGGCTGACATCATCGACATTGGGGGAGAGTCTACCCGGCCTGGCGCTCGCCCCCTCACTGTGGCAGAAGAGATGGAGCGGGTGATGCCGGTGATCCGAGGGCTTAGGCGGGAGATATCGGTCCCGCTCTCGATCGATACTTGCAAGGCTGAGGTCGCCCGGCGGGCCCTGGACGAGGGTGTGGATGTGATCAACGATATCAGTGCGCTCAGGTTTGACACGGCCATGGTCTCTTTAGTAGCACGGGAGAGTGTCCCGGTGGTGCTCATGCACATGCAGGGCACACCCCAGACGATGCAGCAGGACCCTTCTTATCAGGACGTCGTGGGAGAGGTGAAGGATTTCCTGGGCCGTCGCATAGGGTTCGCCCTGGAGGCGGGCGTGGGGCCGGAGCAGATCGTCATCGATCCTGGGATCGGTTTTGGCAAGAGCCTGGAGCACAACCTCCTCCTGCTGCGCGCTCTTCCCTCCCTGGCCTCTCTGGGACGGCCGGTGCTGGTAGGGGCCTCGCGCAAGACCTTTATCGGTAAGATCCTCAATGTGGATCCCGCTGAGAGGCTGGAGGGAAGCCTGGCGGCGGCAGTGGCAGCGGTGTTGGGTGGGGCGAACATGATCCGCGTCCACGATGTGAAAGAGAGCCGCCGGGCTGTCCGGGTTGCCGATGCGCTCCGTTTCCGGGGCATAGAGTCCAGGGGAGGCAGAGGTGTTTGAGGTCTTGACCTACCTGCGCTGGCAGGATGCCCTGGATATCGGCATCATAGCCTTTGTGACCTACCGGCTGATCCACATGATCAAGGGGACCCGCGCCATGCAGGTGGTCATCGGATTAGTGGTGGTCCTGCTGGCCTATATCCTGTCACAGATGCTGGGTCTCTTTGCCCTCAACTGGCTCCTGGATAACTTTTTGAGCTCTATTATCCTGGTGATCATCGTGATCTTTCAAAGCGACATCCGCCGCGCCCTGATGCAGGTGGGGACTGCGCCTCTCTTCAGCGGGGCCGATCGGTTGGAGCGCCGGGAGATGTTCGAGGAGATCACCGCGGCGGCGGTCTACCTGGCGCAAAAGAAAGTGGGTTGCCTGATCGTCCTGGAGCGCGAGGTGGGATTGAACGAGTACATAGAGGTAGGGACGCGCCTGGACGCGCGCGTGGGTCGAGAGCTCCTGGAGAGCGTCTTTCTGCCCAACTCTCCGATCCACGATGGCGCCCTGGTGATCCAGAAAGGACGGGTCACTGCCGTCCGCTGCCTTCTGCCCTTGAGCGTGGATGCCAACCTGAGTACCCACCTGGGGACGCGCCATCGGGCGGCCATCGGCATCACGGAAGAGACCGATGCCGTGGCGATCGTGGTCTCGGAAGAGACCGGAAAGATCTCTCTGGTGGTCAACAGAAAGGTGGCCGGAGATCTGGACAGTCCGGGGCTGCAGAGATCCCTGGAGAGGCTTTTCGGTTTATGAAGCGCTCGTGGGACAGATTCGTAGCTTTTATGAGCAGCGATTCCGGCCTCCAGCTCTTCTCTGTAGCCTTCGCCCTGGGGCTATGGCTTTTTGTCAATGCCGGGCAGAAGGCGGTGGAGCGAACTGTCCGGGTGCCTTTGGAGTTTCGCAATGTGGCTGCGGACGTGATGGTGACCAGCCCGAGTCAGCGCCAGGTTGAAGTCCAGGTGGTGGGTCCCCCGACCCTGCTCTCCACCATGGATCCGGATCATCTCAAGGTCGTTCTCGATCTCGACGGGGCGCGCCCAGGGACCTCGGCCTTTCGTCTGAGTCCGGATCTCATCGATCCGCCGCGCGGGGTGCGGATCACGCGCATCCGACCCTCGTTGATGACGCTCAAGTTGGAGACCGTCGCCGAGAGCTCTCTCCCGGTCGAGGTTCGCCTCGGAGGCAAGGTGCCTTTTGGCTATAGAGTTAAGCGCGTAGAGGTCAAGCCAGAGACCGTCAAGGTTCGCGGGCCGGCCCAGGAGCTCAAGCGCATGGTCTCTGCGGAGACTCTACCGTTCGAGCTCGAGGCGAGCCGGGGACAGATCGCGCGCGAGGTGCGCCTCACCACAGCCGGGAAGCCCCTCTCCTTTTCTCCCGACCGGGTGAGGGTCACGGTGACATTGGAAGAGGAGTTGATGACCAGGGGGTTTCGTCGTGAAGTGCGGGCCAAGAATTTTTCTGGCGCCTACAGCGTCAGCCCAAACCAGGTCTACCTGCGCCTGTCCGGTCCGAAGCGCATCCTGGAGCCATTCCAACTGGAGGAGGCGCAGGCCTACCTGGATCTGGCAGGGCTGGGACCCGGGAGCTACACGCTCCCGTTGAGCCTCAGGCTTCCCCCGGAGGTCAAGGTGGTGGAGCAAACTCCGGTCCGCTTTCAGGTAAAGATCGCGCGCCCGAAGAGGAGCAAAAGATGAGCCCTTCCACGCCAGTAAAGAAGAATAATAGGAGGAGGCGCCTCTTTGGAACCGATGGGGTCCGGGGGGTGGCCAATCGGGAGCCCATTACCTCGGACACCGCGTTGAAGTTGGGCCGGGCAGTGGCCGGCATCTTGCGCCAGCCCCGGCCTGCAGGCCGGGGCGCTTTCAAGGCCAGGGCGCACCGTTCGACGGTGAGCTCACGGTCGCACCGTCATAAGGTCCTCATCGGCAAAGACACGCGGCTGTCCGGCTATATGCTCGAGACCGCTCTGGCCTCAGGGATCTGCTCTATGGGCGTGGACGTGCTCCTCGTCGGTCCCCTGCCGACGCCCGGGGTCGCCTTTCTCACCCGCAGCATGCGGGCCGATGCCGGGGTCGTGATCTCCGCTTCGCACAATCCCTTTCAGGATAACGGGATCAAGTTCTTCTCCGGCGACGGTTTCAAGCTCCCGGATGCGATCGAGGCGCGCATGGAGGAGATGATCTTCAAGGGAGAGACCGACCTTCGGCTGAGCTCAGGTCGAAGCCTCCATCGACCTACGGCCTCTGAGATCGGCAAGGCCTTCCGCATCTCGGATGCTGTGGGCAGGTACATCGTCTTTCTCAAGAATAGCTTTCCGCGCCGCCTTACCCTGGACGGGTTGAAGATCGTGGTGGATTGCGCCCACGGGGCCGCCTATCGCGTCGCCCCGGAGGTCCTGAGCGAGCTGGGCGCGGAGGTCATCCCCATCGGAGTTCAACCGGATGGCGAGAACATCAATCGGGACTGTGGCTCCCTGTACCCGGAGGAGGCGCGCCGCGCGCTTCTGGAAGAGAAGGCGGATCTGGCCGTGGTCCTGGATGGAGACGGGGATCGAGCCATTTTTGTCGATGAGCGGGGCGAGGTGGTCGATGGCGATCACATCCTGGCCATCTGCGCCAAGGAGATGCGGCAGAACGGGACCCTGAAATCCCAGACTGTGGTCACGACAGTCATGAGCAACCTGGGTCTGGATATGGCCCTGGAGGGACTGGGGATCCGGGTCATCCGCACCTCTGTGGGGGACCGGTACGTGGTCGAGGAGATGCTCCGCGGTGGGTACAATCTGGGTGGCGAGCAGTCCGGCCATATGGTCTTTCTCGATCACAACACCACGGGCGATGGCTGCCTCACCTTTTTGCAGCTGCTGGCGATCATGGTCGAAAAGGGCAAGCGGCTGGGAGAACTAAAGCAGGTCGTGACCAAGCTGCCCCAGGTCCTGCTGAACGTGGATGTCAAGGAGAAGAAGGATTTCTCGCAGATGCCGCGGGTGAAGAAGAGGATCGCCCAAGTCGAGAGAGAGCTGGGACAGCACGGGAGGATTTTGGTCCGCTACTCTGGCACGGAGCCGCTGGCCCGGATCATGCTGGAGGGGGAGGATGAGGACAGGATACGAAAGATGGCGCACGAGATAGCGGAGGAGATCCGTCTCGAGTTGGGATAGCACGTTACTCGTGCTCGCGGGTCATGAGCATGGATTTTTGTACGATTAACGAGCACGAGCACGAACACGAATCACGATGATACGGTTAGGGGTCAATGTGGACCATGTGGCCACGGTGCGCCAGGCGCGGAGGATCGACATCCCCGACCCGGTAGAGGCCGCGCTTCTGGCAGAGCGGGGCGGGGCGGACGGGATCACGGTCCATCTCAGAGAGGACCGGCGCCACATCCAGGAGCGGGATGTGAAACTTTTACGCGAGAAAGTTAAGACCAAGCTCAATCTGGAAATGGCCGTGACCCAGGAGATGGTGCGCCAGGCTCGAGCCCTTCGTCCTGATGACGCCTGTTTTGTTCCCGAGCGCCGTGAGGAGCTGACGACCGAAGGCGGCCTGGATGTCGTCGCTCATAAGTCCAGGATCCGCGAGGCGGCAGGACGACTTCAGAGAGAGGGAATCCGGGTCAGCCTCTTCGTGGATCCGCAGGAGAGACAGATCGAGGCCAGCCGGGAAGTCGGCGCCCACGGCGTCGAGATCCACACCGGCCGCTACTGCAACGCCTCCGGGGATAGAGACAAGGAGATCGAGGAGATCGCCGCTGCTGTCTCTCTGGCACATCGTCTAGGACTAGAGGTGCATGGAGGCCATGGGCTCAATTACGACAATGTGCTTCCTGTCGCCCGCCTCCCTGAGATCGTCGAGCTCAACATCGGCCACAGCATCATCGCTCGGGCCGTCATGGTCGGTATGGAGCAGGCGGTGCGGGAGATGAAGGAACTGCTCAATCGTGCTCGTAGCTCGTGTTCGTGACGAGCACGAATAGCGAACACGAATCACGAAACGATATGATCGTTGTCACCGGGCAAGAGATGCGTGAGCTGGATCGCCTGACCATCGAGAAGTACGGGGTTCCCAGTCTGAGATTGATGGAAAGTGCCGGCGTCGGGGTCACCCGGGCCTTGTTGGCGCGCTTCGGTCGGGTAGCGAACAGGGGGGTTTTGGTGGTGGCCGGAAAGGGCAACAACGGAGGGGATGGGCTGGTGG
>Ga0184634_10000503_pt1 | contig 10129 bp, 10 predicted proteins | sample PLM31_200_b1_FD_133016 | JGI IMG/M metagenome (GOLD analysis project Ga0184634, IMG submission 133016) | Groundwater sediment microbial communities from an aquifer in East River, Colorado, USA - PLM3-1_200_b1 | ecosystem: Environmental > Terrestrial > Soil > Riparian zone | place: USA: East... | reverse complement strand
TCGACAAAAGTCTTCGCCGTGGTCAGATCGTACGAATAGAGCTGTCGCGCCATCGTCACGGCGCCGATCATGTCGCCCGTTTCGGCTAACTCTAAAAGGCGTGATTCCTGTTGTTCGCGAGTCAAGCCGTCGAGATTGACTAAGTCTCTCGTAATTTCTTCTCCGCGTTGCACGAGCGTATGGCGAGTGAGAGCGTCTAATATCGTTTTAAGGCTCGGCACGACACCCCATTCGATGGTCAACAGATTTGGCGGCGCGAGGCGGACAGGAAGGTGATGGTAGCGGGATTTAGCCCCGCCGCCCTGGTTCGTCTTGCTGAACACGCGCCTGCGTTCGTTATCTAAAGCTTCGGCGACCTTGGTCGAGTCGCCGGCCAATTCCAATACCAGTAAACGCCGCGTTTTAGTCATTGTCGAGTTTGTTTGGTCGTCTCGATCGAGGACTTCCTGGCGCTCCGTTACCGATCTTGCGGAGCGAATCTCGGAGTGAGGCAAAAATAACACCGTCGGGTCTTGATCGGGAAAGTGATGATTCAGATAGGAACGAAATTTGATGTACAGCCCGTGATCCGTCATCTGCACGAGCCAGTTGGTTGAGCGAAAGCGGGCGGTCACGAGTCTTTGAAAGATCAGTAAGCAGATGGCGACAACGGCCGCCACGTAGTATGCCAGCCAGACATTTTTCCGCCAACCGAACCCAAGCGCCCCGAGCGCGACAGCGATGAGAATCGTTGTGCCAAGTACGGCGCGAAACCTGGAGTAATAAAACTTTCGGTCGCGTTTATCCAAAGGCACGTCGGCAAAACGCATCAGCTGCATTGTCGGAAAACGCTGTCTATGCAACTTTCGATCGAGTGACTCCGCAACCCATCGGTCGTGGGATCAACTGTCGGCGAGTAGCGAATTAAGGCTTCGAAAAAACTCTCCGATAGCTCCATTATGAACAAAGGCCGCGAAGTCATCCAGGGGAGTCGGATCTCGATTGACGATCGCGAGTAACGCGCCGCTGCGCTTGGTGATGACGGGAAAGGAAGCCGCGGGTTGGACCTGCAGGGAGGAGCCGACGACGATGAAAACTTCGGCTTGCTCGCTCCATGCCTGGGCGCGATGCATGGCTTCGCCGGGCATGGATTGTCCGAAGGAGACGTTGGCGGATTTCAGAAACCCGCCGCAGGCGTCACAGGTCGGTGCGGTGAATTCTTCGCCCAGGTTTTCATAAACGTCAAAGGGGTCGTAACGCTTGGCGCATTTTAGACAAGTTACGAGTCGGTCGGTGCCGTGAAGCTCGACCAATTTCTCCTCCGAAGTTCCCGCGATCTTATGCAAACCGTCGATGTTTTGCGTGATCAGGCCGAGCAGCTGTTCGCGCTGCTCGAACTCGCAAATCGCGTAATGCGCGAGATTCGGCTTAACCGTCTTAAAAAGCTCGTAGGTCGCCTTCTTCAGCTGCCAGTGTTGGATGCGCGCGGATTCACTGGTGAGAAAGTCTTGGAACAGCACAGGTTGATACTTGGTCCAGACGCCGCCGGGGCTGCGAAAGTCGGGCACGCCGGATTCCGTGCTTATACCGGCGCCGGTGAAGAAGACGACCGCGGTGGAGTTCTTGATCTTCGCTGCGAATTCTTCCAGGTTCATCGATTCGCCAAGCTATCCGCAAGATTATTTTTTCTGCCCCGGCTCCGCCGGCTTGGCCGGCTGCGCGGGCACGGCGGGTTTATCCGGTGCGGCGGGCTTGGCAGGCTGAGACGATGGCGGGAGAGGAGCTGGTTGTATATCAACCACCTTTACGTCGAACACCAAAGTTTTTCCCGCCATGGGGTGATTCATGTCCAGGACAACGGTTTTTTCTTTGATCTGGTGGACGCGCATTGGAACCAGCACGCCGTCGGGACTTCTCGTTGCCAACATGGCGCCGACCTTGAGTCCATTCGTCGGGAGCGATTCTTTGGGCACTTCCTTAAACGCCTTTGGGTTCATCTTGCCATACGCGTCTTCCGGCTTGATCGTCACATGTTTTTGGCCGCCGACTTTCATGCCGTTGAGCTCTCTTTCCAGTCCGGGGATCATCATTTTCTGTCCGTGGATGTACTTGAGCGGCTCGCGTCCCTTGCTCGTTTCCATCACTTTTCCGTCTGTTCCTTTAAGCGTGTATTCCAAGCTCACCATCATGCCGTCCTGAACGACTCGTTCATTTTTGGTTTTTTCCGCCGCGGCGAGACGCGCCGGCGAGCAGAACATGAAGGCGGATAATAAGGCGACAAATGATAAGACATTAGCGCGCAATTGGCACTCCTTCGGAAAAATTTAGCAAGCTGATTTAATCTCTGTGGGTCGATTCCCCGCAGCTTGCTGCGTTAAGTAAATTGCCTATCCGAAGTTCGTCATTCCCGCATGCTTTAAGCGGGAATCCAGGCGAGTCCGGAGCTGGACCCCCGATAAAAACATTCGGGGGTGACGCCTTTAGGACAAATCGCATCACCGAGTTCTGATACCCCGCAGCTTGCTGCGGGGTTAGTCAGCTACTGAGTTTATACGGAGGTACGGCGGAAAACAATAAATGAGAAGAGCTGCGATCCGACGGAAGCCGGGAGTATTGGAGTATTGGGTGAATGCAAAGACGTCACTTGGCAACGCGCTGATCAGTATCAACAGTGAGAATCGAGGATGGAGTATTGAGGATAGCTCGGTCATTTGCTTGACCCCTCTCAATTAATATTTTTCGATTACTCGCCTGCCCCAAGCGTCCATTACTTGATCGTAAATCGCATTGGGCGGCGTGAGCAGAATGCGCTTGATGCCGTCGGCTTCGAGCCGCTTCACTTTGGCGATGCATTCCTCGGGAGTGCCGGCGATCGTGAAGCGTTCGAGCAAATAATCGGTGACGAAATCCGGATCGACGCGCTGTTCGATAGGTTTCGAGATATCGAAGTTGTCCATGAACCGTTTTACGCCCGCCGCTTCGCCCTCCGGAACGGTTTCCATCGTGAAGCGAAAATTGTGATGGGCGCGGTTGGCCATGCGTGAGCGCACGCGCTTGCGCGCGAGATGGCCATCGTCGTCGACGACGATCATGCCGGCGGGCATGACGTCGATTTCCGCCAGGCTGCGTCCCTCTTCGGTGGCGCCTTCATTTATGCGCTGACGCGCCCAGTCGGTGACTGTCTTATCGAATCCGGTGCCGAGAATGACGCCGTCGCAGATGCGGCCGGCGACGCGCAATGTCTTCGGCCCCTCGGCGGAAATGTAAATCGGCACCGGACGCTTGCCGACTTTGAGTTGAACGTTACCACCGGCGCGCTCTTTGCTCTTGGGCACATTGACGCCGCGATCGTGCAACAGGTCGCGAATCGTACGCAGGCCTTTCTCGAAGTCTACGAGCTTGGTGGCGGTTCTCCCCAGGCTATAAACCGGCCCATCGCCGGTGCCCATGCCGATGATCGCGCGTCCCTCGGAGATTTCATTGAGCGTCGCAAACGAATTCGCCGTGATCGTCGGATCGCGATAAACCATGTTTGTCACGGCGGTGCCGAAGCGAATTTTCTTCGTCTGCACCGCGCACATGGCCATTACCTGATAAGGATCGACGTTTCCCATCTGGCTATCGGCGAAAAAGATCGCTTCGAAGCCGAGATCTTCGGCGCGTACGGCGCGCTTCACGGCTTCATCAACCGTGCGCGCGGAACCATGCAAGCAGAAGTTCATGCTCATCATTTATCTCCCAACAAGCGGGGAAATCCGCTGAAGCTTATTAGCAATTTCGCAAGGGTGTCAACCGGCGCGTCCCATTTCGCGCGTGTGCCAGCGCACGCACGTGTGAATCGCCAGACCTGAGATTATGAAACAGAGTAGGCAGACGGCGAAGGACCAGGCGTAAGAACCGGTCACATCGAAGAGGTAACCGCCGATCCACGAACCGAAGGCGCTGCCCAGTCCGAAACTAATTTCCAGAAAACCGAAGATAAGACCGATCTTGCGGCCGGAGAAAATATCGCCGATCACCGCGCCGTAAGTCGGATTGCCGGCGCTGTGGCCGATGCCGTAGAGCGCAATGGTGAGATAGACAAGCCAGATCGGGGCGCCGGCGGTCATGGCGATCATAGAGCCGACGCCGAGCGCGGTGACGAAGGTGGCGACACCGTACGTTTCGCTTCGACCCAGACGGTCCGAGACGGAACCCCAAAGTATCGTCGCGCCGATGCGAATGAAGCCCATGAGTCCGAAGTAGAAGGAGGCAGCCAGCTTTTCGTAGCCGACGGCAACGAAATGCGCGATGGCATGTGTATTGATCATGAACAAAGCGGTTCCGAGGGCGAGATGGCCGATGGTGATACACCAAAAGGGAAAAGAGCGCACAGCTTCTCCGAGCGTCCAATCGCGCTGGCCAGCGCGCTTTTCCGAATGTCGGCCCGGACTCGACTCAGTCGGCGCGTCGTCGCCATCGGGAAATTGTCCCACGTCCTGTGGAGCGCGCCGCTGAAACAGCCCGTTCGCCGGAACTAGGATGAACAGCAACAAACTTCCGGTGACGATAAACGTCCAGCGCCAGCCCATTCGATCGATGAGCAGCTGAGTCATAGGCACCATCACCAACGCGCCCACGCCCTGTCCCATGGACGCGATGCCGATCGCAGTGGCGCGCCGGCGCACGAACCAGAATGAAATAAGCGCGTTGTGGCCGACGAAACTGAGCGCTCCCTGACCGAGCGCAGTGATAATGCCGTAAGAAAAATACAGGCCCCAGAGAGACGTGGCGAAGGATGACAGCACCAACCCGCCGCCGACCAACAGCGCGCCAAGGGGCATCAAGAGCCGCGGTCCGAATCGGTCGAAGGCTAAGCCGACCAGCGGCGACGCGACTGCGTAGACGAAAAAGTTGGCCGATGCCACGGTGGCGCCGTCACTGCGCGACCAAGAAAACTCCTCCAACAGCGCAAGATAATAAACTCCGAAAGCGCCGTTGACGCCGCGCATGACGACCATGTTGGCGAAACAAAGGGCGAGGATAACGTAGCCGTAGAAAAACTTGGGGCGCATGAGAGGGAAATGGAGTGTTGGAGTGATGGAGTGCTGGGTTCTAATCCAATGAACTACCCCGCAGCAAGCTGCGAGGTGTCAGAAGAACGCGATGAGAATTATCCCAAAGGCGTCACCCCGAATGTTTTTATCGGGGGTCCAGTTCCAAACCCGCCTTATATTAGGTGAGCCCAGTCGAACCACCGCTTAAAGCATGCGGGAATGACGGTCGTCGGAAAGGAAGTTAGTTTATCGCAGCAAGCTGCGGGGAATTAGACCCGCAGAGATTTAATTAAACCATTGCTCCATCACTCCACTACTCCAATGATCTGTTCGGCGTTTACTTCGCTTGCGCGGATTGAATGTTTTTGATCTTTACGTCGAAGTTCAGAGTCTTGCCGGCCAGCGGATGATTGAAGTCGACGACGATGGTTTTTTCTTTCACCTGATGGACGCGCACGGGCATCACTCTGCCGTCCGGACTCTTGGACATCAACATCGTGCCGACTTTTTGCGCTTCGGCGGGAAGCTCTTCTTTGGGCAGTTCACGAAATGCCTTTTCATCAGGCATGCCGTAACCTTCTTCCGGTTTCACTTGCACTTTTTTTTGCCCGCCGACTTTCAATCCGGTCAATTCCCGTTCCAAACCCATGACGATCTGTCCCGCGCCTTGCATATAAGAGAGAGGTTCTTTGCCGACGTTGCTGTCGATGACTTTGCCGGCATCATCCGTCAGCGTGTACTCGATCGAAACGATCGATCCTTCTTGAATCGCGCTGCCCGGCTTGAGGGTGATTGCCTGAGTCGTCGGTCTTGCGCCGACGCCAACCAGACCGGTGAGGAAGTACAACGAGCCCAGCACCGCGCCGCTCATGACTAAAAGGCCTAAAAGTTTTTTCACGGAGTCCTCGCGAATGAAAAAAGGGTTTCGCGAGAAGATATAATGCGGTGGAAACGATTACAACGGTTTTGCACCGTTGCGACCGGCGTCGTGTCGCGAGTTGCGGCTATTGCAGTAATTCACAGGCCGTAAATCCACGGGACTATGCCGTCGCACGTTGAGCCGCGTCTGCGAGTCGTCTTTTCGCCAAGAGTTTCAAACATAGGGATCGAATCATTTCCAGTTCGTGGTTGAATTCTCGCTGCGCTTCTTCGGCAGGCAAACTCTCAAACAGATCGGGTAGCTGCACTCCATGACTCATGATTGCATTCGCTTCTTTATTCCGGAGATGTTTTTGAACATAGAGGCAATTATCGGCGTGGTAGAATCGTTGAATCGCATCCGTTGGGCTTAAGATCCCGCTGGCTAAAGATTGCACCAGGCCCAAATTCACAAGGGCAAAAAGTTCTAATTGTTGAATTAGACTTCCGCTTGTGTCCGAAAGGGCAATTCGAAGAGATTGCTGTTGTCTCATTGGATTACGAGCTTGGGAAAAAACTTTACTCCGGCGACTCGACCGGATTGGTGTTCGAAGTAGTGAACGTCCCCGATATTTCCACATTTGATAACCTTTTGCCACCGACCGGAACGCAGCCGCCGCAACTCTCGAAGCACGGCACGATTGCGGACTGGATATTTAACCGCGCCACCGCGGAGTGGCGTCCAACCCTCTGGCACCGAGCCGGACGCATAAATATCCGGGTAAACGTTGAGCGGCATTGGAGTCCTTTAACATGCTGGCTCTAACCATCGGATGACGTACCAACCGAAAACGAAGCGAATCACCGCCCAAATAAAACTTGACCGATTAGCACGGCTTAAACTTCGGTAGCGTGACGCCGTCACCCGTATCTTCGAAGACGACTTCCACCGGCATGTCTATATGGACCTGCTCGATCGGGCAGCCGATGACGTTGCTGCAGAAGCGCGGGCCGTCGTCCAAGTCGACCCAGGCTGTGACATAGGGGATGTCAGGCGCGAAACCGCGCAGCGCTTGGCCGACGACTTCGCGAACGACCGTGAAGCAAAAGATTTTGCCTTTGCCGCTTACCTGCACCCATTCGAGCCTATCGCTGGCGCAATCTCCGCAAACCGGCCGCGGGCAGAACACCCAGGTGCCGCATTGTTGGCATTTCTGCATCATGAGCTTGCCGGCTTTGGCGCCGTCCCAGAACGGCTTATTGACCGGAGTGATTTCGGGGAGCGGTTTTTTGATTACTTTGTTTTCATCTGCCATTTTTAACTTTCACCTTTCAAGTGTTAACCAAACAATCACTAACAAAATTCGAAATCCGAAGCTCGAAAGAAGCCCCGCGGACCGAAACAAACCTGAGGATCAAAGTTCCAAATCCAAAATCCGAAACGAGCTTGTTTGGAACATTGTCTTTTTTGATCATTCGAAATTGTTTCGAATTTCGGAATTCGAATTTCGAGCTTGGGCTTTGCTTTACGCTTCGCTTCCTAGAATCGCCGCCGCGGTGCAGCCGAAGTTCTTGCCGTAGTTGACTGCGCCAACGCCCGTAGAAATTCCGAATTTAATATTCGGCACCTGGCGCTCGCCGCCTTCGCCGCGAATTTGCCGCACGGTCTCGAGGACGTGCAACATGCCGCCCGTCGTCGACGGCTGGCCGCAGTTGATCATGCCGCCGCTGGTCTGAATCGGCAGATCGCCTTTAAAAGTGAAATCGGTCTTCTCGAAAAATGCTTTGTCGTTGCGTCCGCAGAAGCCAAGATCTTCGATCTGAATCATGACGATGGGAATGTAATCGTCGTAGAGATTCAAACAGCGAATATCTTTGTGCGCGACGCCGGATATATCGAAGGCGCGTTTGCCGGCTTGCGTGATGCCGGTTATTAACGGATTCGCCCGGTAGCGCGGCCCGTAACTCGCGTTATTACACTCGCCCCATCCGAGTAAATAGACCGGCTTCTTGCGCATGTCCTTGGCGCGCTCCGCCGAGGTCAGGATGTAGGCTTTGCCGCCGTTGGCCGGCAATACGCAGTCCAATAATCGGATCGGATCGGAGATCAGCCGCGATTTTTTGTAGTCTTCGATGGTGATCGGTTTTCTAAGATAAGCGTTGGGATTTAACGACGCGTGATAACGCCCGGTAACCGCGATCTTGCCGAAATGTTCTTCGGTCATGCCCGACTCGTGCATGTAGCGGCTCATGACGAAAGAAATTTTGCAGTTCGGTCCCATGACGCCGAAGGGCATTTCGTAATCGCGTGTGTCGGCGTGGGCGCCGCGGTGGCCGCCGCGCTCGCCGAATGGCGAGGCTGCCGCGATGACAAGGACAAGATCACAGAGGCCGGCCGTGATCGCCGCCGCCGCGTGTCCGAGAAGCGACACGGAGCTGGCGCCGCCGTTGCCGCCGGCTAGCGAAACCGCAGGTGTGACGCCGAGAATCGCCGCTACTTCCTCCGGCCAAAACGGCTGCGAGTGATTGGTCGTATAGATGGCCGCGAGCCCCTGGCCGTCGAAATCTTTTTTTGTCAGTCCTGCGTCTTCCATCGCCAGGCGCGCGGCCCAGGCGAGATACTCCGCGGTTGATTTGCGCGGCTCATCGGGTTTGCTGCCGAGCCGATCGGTTGGCGTCTCACCGATGCCGACCACTGCAGTTTTTCCTCGTATGCTCATAGGCTTCTCCATGTACTAATTAGTTCACAAGTAAAACCCCGGCGCCCATACCACGATCGACATGCCCGTGCAGGGGGGCGCATCCAGGAATCGGGGCGGAAACCGTCTGGATTCCCGCCCTTCGACTACGCGCAGGACATGCTTTTGCGGGAATGACGCCATCAAAATAAACCCACAGGTGATGAGGCCTTCGTGGCGGTCGTGTTAGTAACTTAAATGAGAGGACGTTGCTCTTACGCCGGTCAGGTTTGCGTAGCAGGACCGAGCCCCTCGATAACGACTTGCCGAAGAGTTTCCTTTCCGCCCAAGCGCTTAACAGCGTCTAGAATCTCAATGCCCGCCAACTTTCCTTCAGCATCGTAATCTGCGGCTATGCCCTCGCCCATATGCTTCGTAGTGACCGTGGTCTCCCGAAAAGTAATGCTTAGCGCGTCTACCTCAGCGTCATAGCTTATTCTCATGGCGACAACTCCTTTCCAGAGTAGTAAGTATAAACCGTGACAACGACGATTTCATTCGCCTCTTCGACAAAGATGGGCCGAACCTGTTTCGTCGCATACGCCTTTCCGTTCCACTCCCGGTTGAAAGGAAAGCTCTTTGTGCACTCCAACCGCCCCAACTCTGCCGGCTGCCATGGACAACTCTGTATGGCTTCTTCCACCTCAGCCACCGTGAATCCGCGCTTTGCGGTATAACTCAGCGCATGAGCTGAAAGTCTTACCGGCTTCATTTGGCTTTTCACGAATATTGCACCGGCAACTGGCTGTCAAGCAATTCAGCAGCAAATGGTGAGGGGTAGAAGGTTAGGGGGTAAGGGGACCAACCGCTAACGCTCAAACGCGAACACGCAGAGCGATTCGGTTGCGATTGACAGTGGTTTCACGACCGTGGGATAAGGTGGGTACACCGCGACCGGCTGACGCTGCTTAGGCTGGCAACATAGATCGATAATCCTAAATCCGGCAGTTGAGAGCACCAGTTTTTTAACCGGTGATATATTCTAACTACTTGTAGTGTAAATCATTTCCACCAATTTGGTTAACTGCGGAGCAGTTGAAATTCGTAGGAATCCAGTAGGTTGCAGCGAGCGACCAGAAGCATCTCCCGGATTTAGGATAATCCAAAGGCCCGAACGGTTTCATACCGCTCGGGCTTTTTTATTTGCTCACGTCGCGCAGTTCAACTTCGATCCCGCTCGATCTTTAACCATATGCGCATCGCACCGAACATAGATGATGAATCAAATTTGCTGCACCCCGTATCAAATCTGCTACACGTTAACTTGCTTCGGCGCGCCAGCCGCGGTTTTTCCGTCGGGAATTCCTCTGCGAATTCAACGCGCTTGTCTGAGCGAACGGTGACTCGGACATGGCACTGTTCGTGCTCATAGGATTTACGAGTTTTAGCGCCTGGAGAAAACATGAATAAACCGTTCGCTGCTCTTGTAGTCGCCGCGGCAATTCTGTCTGCCGTGAATCTGGCCGAAGCCCAACAAACCGAAAAGATTCCCCGGATCGGCTTTCTCGCTGGCGGCGG
>Ga0184634_10000502_pt1 | contig 10133 bp, 9 predicted proteins | sample PLM31_200_b1_FD_133016 | JGI IMG/M metagenome (GOLD analysis project Ga0184634, IMG submission 133016) | Groundwater sediment microbial communities from an aquifer in East River, Colorado, USA - PLM3-1_200_b1 | ecosystem: Environmental > Terrestrial > Soil > Riparian zone | place: USA: East... | reverse complement strand
GCGGTCACGCCATGGGTCACCCCCCGCGCGTCAATCGATACGGTGAAGGCCGTCCCAAGTGGTGCCGTATTTTTCGCCACCATCATCGGCAAACCGAGCGCATCAATCTGCTCCTCGGCCATCGGCAAGCATATCAACCCCCGTCCATACGCAGCCATGAAATTAATGGCCTCTGGGGTCACTTTCTCGGCGGCCATGCACAGGTCGCCTTCATTTTCGCGGTCTTCATCATCCATCAAGATAATCATGCGACCCGCGCGGATCTCTTCAATGGCCTCTTCGGCAGAAACGACGTAGGGACTCTTATGTACTGGCGTTGGGGGAGGTGTTGAAAACATCGGCGCCCCTCTTTGGCTCTGTTCCTGAAACTGCTTCGCTTATAGCCCGCTGCCTAGCCGTCTGTAAAGTAGAGGGCGAGTCGCTGCTTGACCATCTGCCACAGGACAGGTATTGATGCACCTGCGTGCTCCCTGAAAAGGGACAGGAAGCATGCCCCGCAGAGGAGGGACCCTCTCCGGGGAAAGTCGTGAGCAGGAACGAAGGGGAAAGAAATCTTCACACCCTGCTGTTTGTAAGGAGAGAGGGAATGCCAAACGTTACCATTGAGGGCCCGATTGATTTACGGCAGATTGTCATCCGTCGTCCAGAGATGTTCCGTCGGGATCCCGACGGCATCAAGCGCGTCAGCGAGTATTACATCAATACGGATTGCAGTAAGCTGCTCCTCGAAGCTCTGGTGATCGAACCAGGCAAGAAGCAACAGTTTTTCTTTCAAGTCTGTAAGAAGGCGGACGGGGCAATTATTCGGCTCGAACCGATCTGCGAAACAGAAAAGACCCCAGGAGTGAAACGTTTAATGGGTCAGGTCGCATTTGCTATCCGCTCGCTTTTCCCCGGGTCCCGCTACGGTAAGACGAACATCGCAGACTTCCTCCCGGACAATGCCGGCGTGGCGAACTGCTCCCGCGGCGGGAGCAAGAAATTACGCGCGGTTGCGTAATTTTCGCTACCTCTGGTCTTCCAACAACACGCTGGCTTAGCAAATCACACGGTGCTTTTGCCCACCTGGATAGCCCTCCAGGTGGGTAGTCTTCTTTCTCACCTTCCACGCGAAGTTGCACCCGTCGGTTTCCAGTTCAAAAGAGAGAATAGTCTCCCTTTCCTCAAATAGGGAAATCAACGCGTTCTACCTACGCCAGCCAGTATCGACTTTCGGCGGGGGATTCTCAATTTGGTAGCGCTCGGATTCCGTCTGAAGCCAACTCAGGACAAAATCAACGGTTTCCTGGCCATAGAACGCGTGCCAATATATGATGCCAGCGCCGAGAAAGACTCCCCAGAGAAAATTACGCCGCTTCTTGTCTTTCATGATACCTACAATATCGGCACCATCAGAAAAAGTTTAACCCCTGCTAAAAAATCCGAACTGCCCCCGTACCCATGCCGTCAAGGCCAAACGGGCTTTCGCGGTTGGCGCAAGGGTGACGCGGGTGCCAAAAACGTGGAAGTGCCGCTCAGTCAGGGCATCAAGAAGACGGACGTAGATCAGATGCATCGCTTCAGCCGCCACTAAAGAGCGCTGATCTTCAGGGGCAAGGTGCTGCGCCGCTGCATGATAGTATTGCCTGGCCCTCTCCCCTTCAAAGGTCATGAGCTGAACAAAAGCGTCAGAGTACACACCGGCAAGCAATTCCTCTTCAGCATAGCCAAAGCGGGCTAAATCTTCCGCGGGAAGATAGATGCGCCCACGTTGTCCATCTTCTCCGACGTCCCGCAAAATATTGGTCAATTGGAAGGCGATTCCCAAATTGACAGCGTATTCACGCGCACTGGAATTACGGTAGCCAAAGATTTCGATACAGGCGAGCCCGACCAACGAGGCCACCCGGTAACAATACGCGTACAGGTCATCAAAGGTCGCATAGCGTGTTCGACTCAGGTCCATTTCGACCCCGTCGATGATCCCAGCAAGATATTCTTGCTGGATGGGAAACCGTTGCACGGCATCCGCCAGCGCTTGTGAGATAGGGTGGCGCGGAGTTCCGGCATAACACTGCCGGAGTTCTTCTCGCCAGGAGCCGAGTAAGGCGGCAAGTTTCTCTTTACGACTCCCACCAGAAAACGGGAAAGCAGCCCCATCCTGCTGGTCGGCAATATCATCCATGAACCGACAGAAGGCGTAGAGCGCGCAGAGCGCATTATGACGGTCGGACGGAAGCAAGCGAAACGCGTAGTAGAAATTTGATGAGCTTTTCCGTGTCACTTGGCGGCAGTACGCGTAGGCCTGGGTCAGAGAAGGGAGGGTCGATTGCAGAGCGGGAGGTGACAATACTGCATTCTCTTGCATACGCTCCCCGTTCCCCCACCTTTTTTTGTTGCTGTTGTTCCTCAGGCCGATGCCGCAACTCGTGCGGGAACGTGTGCGAGTGCAGCACGCGCGTACGCCCGTGCCCAACGATCCGCCTCGAGTAACTCCTCCAAGTCTTTCACCGGATGTGGGGTATGAGCATCCAACACTTTACGATTCAGCGCGGCAATATCGGTGAAGCGAATCTCTTCCGCGAGAAAACTCTCAACCGTCACTTCATTGGCAGCATTGAGCACGGCAGGACAGGTCCCCCCACGAGCCAGCGCGTCATACGCGAGCTGGAGACAAGGGAATTTGTCAAAATCAGGCTGCGCAAAGGTTAATTGCTGGGCGGCAGCCAAATCGAGCGAGGGCAAATGGGTCAACGGTAATCGTTCCGGATATGCCAAAATATAGGAAATAGGAATCGTCATGTCGGGAATGCCAAGCTGCGCCAATACTGACCCGTCAATATACTCCACCATTGAGTGCACGATACTCTGGGGATGAATAATGACCGCCACTTGTTCCGGTAGGAGGTTGAACAGCCAGCGCGCTTCAATGACTTCAAGCCCTTTGTTCATCAGAGTGGCAGAGTCAATCGTGATCTTACTGCCCATCTTCCACGTAGGGTGCTTGAGGGCTTCTGCCACGGTCACTCTGGACAGTTCCTCGGCTGGGCGACGAAGAAACGGTCCACCGGAGGCGGTTAAGATAATACGCTTGACCTGTTCACGCTGGTGCCCATGCAGCGCTTGGAAAATCGCGTTGTGTTCACTGTCAACTGGTAAAATCTGTACTCCGTATTTCCGAGCTTCGCGTGTCATCAGTTCGCCGGAGATGACTAACGCTTCCTTATTCGCCAAGGCGATGGTTTTTCCGGCACGAATCGCGGCCAGCGTCGGCGCCAGTCCAACGGCACCAACGAGTGCAGACATCACCATCTCCGCCTCTGGATGAGCCGCAACCGCCAGGAGCCCATCACTGCCCCAGACAATTTCACCGCGAAAGTCTCCAACTTGAGACCGCAGGTCCCGTGCATCAGCTTCGTTGGTGAGAGACACTAACTCAGGCTTGAACAGGCGGATTTGTTCTTTGAGTTTGGTAAGATTTTTCCCCGCAGCCAACGCCACCACCCGGAAGCGGTCAGGAAACTGCTCGGCAATCGTCAGGGTAGAAACACCTATTGAGCCCGTCGAGCCGAGTACCGACAGTTTTTTCATCCCAATCCCCCGTTCTGCGGAAGCTCTAGAATCGGCGCATGTTCCCAGCCTCGGATTCCATGCGCCAGCAGTTCCGCCCCTTCGCCCATGAGCTGCATACGTAGCGAACGAAGGCGGGGGCCGTCAAGCTCAGCGCAAATAATTCTGAGGACGAGCGCCATTCTCATCCTCTCCCATTCCGTGCTGCCATGCGTGCACGGGAACGAAACTGCCCGAGGGCCATCAGCGGAAAATAGTTGCAATAGCCGTAGTAGCGTAAGTAAAAATGTTGCGGAAATCCGGTGCCCGTAAACAAATCTTCCGACCATGATCCCACCGATTCCTGGTGGGTCAGGAGATATCCAATACCACGGAGGACTTCAGCGCTGACCTCTTCTTCCGCGGCCAAGAGCCCCAGGACTGCCCACGCCGTTTGTGAGGGAGTGCTGTCACCCTTCCCGGCTCGCTCCGGTTCCCAATACGAGAGGCAATCTTCTCCCCATCCGCCATCGACATTGTGACGTTCCTTGAGCCACGCGACTGCACGCCGCACGTACGGAAGATTCATGTCTTCACCGATGGCTCGCAGTCCAACTAACACCGACCAGGTGCCATAAATGTAATTGACACCCCAGCGTCCCCACCATGAACCATCCTGCTCTTGGACCTTGCGCAGAAAGGTTAACGCCCGTTGCGCACGACCAAATTCCTTGTCGTACCCAAACGTTCCCATCATCTCTAACAGCCGACCTGCGAGGTCTGCGGTCGGCGGATCAATCATTGCCTTCATGTCCCCAAACGGCATCTGATTCCAGAGTTCAAGCGTATTGTCCGTATCAAACGCGCCCCAGCCTCCGTTGCGACTCTGCATCCCCAGGGTCCAGTGCACTCCGCGTGCAAGCGCATGATCTTTCTTCCGCTCGTCGAGCCCGGTCACGCGCTTGAGGGTAAAGAGAATGACGGCAGTGTCATCGACATCAGGGTACCAATCGTTAGCAAACTCAAATGCCCACCCTCCAGGCTCCAATTCAGGATTCTTCACTTGCCAGTCGCCAGGCTTGAATATCTGTTGGTCGATAATCCAGTTGGCAGCCTTGGTCACCACCGGATGGTCGGTGGGCAAGCCAGAATCAATCAAGGCCTTGATCGCCCAGGCGGTATCCCATACCGGCGACACACATGGTTGAAAGAGAAGATGCCCGCCAGTTTCCATAAGAAAGTCTTCAATCGCCTGAATCCCTTTAGCCACAGCAGGATGGTCATCTCGATAGCCAAGGCTGTGGAGGGCCATCACCGAGTTTAGCATGGCCGGTTGGATCCCTCCCCATCCACCATTGACATCCTGATGATCCAACACCCAGCGTTCCGCTTTCTTGAGCGCACGTGGGCGTAAGAGCTTAATCGGACTCTTCCCAAGAAATTTGAGAACTTTATCAGCCGCGATGAAGAAGTTTTCCCACGACAATCCTTGAGACGAGCGTGGAAAACTTAGATCAGCTTGTTCCGGGGAGTCTTTCCACAGCTCAGAGACTCCGCGCTCTGGCGCAATCGGAATGGAGGGCTGGTGCGCGAGAATAATGCTCAACGGCACCACGGTGCCACGTGCCCAACTCGACATCTCGTAAATGTTGACCGGAAACCACGGTGGCAGCAAGTTTACTTCAACCGGCACGGCGGGAACGCCGCGCCACGGGAACTGACCAAAGTAGGCAAGAAAAGTCCGCGTAAATACTTGCGCTTGCGCAAGTCCCCCTTTCGCGAGAATGAAGGAGCGGGCTTTGACGAGCGCGGGGAGATCTGCCGAGTAGCCGGTGAGTTTCAGCGCAAAATACGCTTCAATCGTATTTCCTAAGTGTCCAGGCCCTTTGTAAAACAACGGCCAGGCCCCATCATCTCCTTGGACCGCCAACAAATGCTCGCAGATACGGCGGTGCTTCTGCTCATCCACTCGCCCCATAAAATGGTTGAAGAAGATGTACTCGGCATCCATCGTGGCATTGGCTTCGAGTGGGTAATACCAATAGCCATCGGAGTGCTGCTCGCGCTGGAAGTACTGCTGAGCGCGGGCAATCGCACTCTCAACACCCTGGAGAAATTCCCTATCGGTTGATGGGAACCAGGAGGGAGACGGCACGTTCTCTTCCACTACCACAACTTCCCTGCCTTGCAGCCCTTGACCTTACTCGATCGGTCAGACGAGAGGCAACCCGGAGAGAAACTCTTCTCTCCGGTTTTTACAGTGGAAATTTTATAAAGCTTCACTCTGCCGGTGTCAACGTGCTGGCGCTCTGTCGCTTCCCCCAGCATAGGTTTCGTTGCTCCAGAAACTCTGTTATCGTCGCCCGTGTTTGCTGTCGGAGGCATAAGACATGGCTCAGCGTATTTCTCACTGTTGGTTTTTTCTTCTCGCGTCATTCGTCTTCGCCCTTCCCGTGTGTGCCGAGACCAATCGCATTGCCTACGTCGACCCGACAGGAGACATCTATACCATCCAACCAGATGGCACCGGACGGCGCAAACTCGCCTCTGGTGAGATGCTCCAAACCATCGCCTTTACCCCACGGCATATTCAGGACGAGAAAGGCTTCTACAGTTGGCCCGTGTGGTCGCCAGACGGGTCGCGTATTGCGTGTTTTCGCCTGGTAGCAGGGGAAAACTCGCAGGTTGACGGCCTGTACATGTTTGACGTTGCCAGTTCACAGGTACTGCATTCCTATAAAGCGCCAGGGCTGCAACCAATCTACGCGTATTGGGCACCAAACAGCCAACACCTGGCTATTCTGCTGGGAGGGACGAGCCCCTTATCTCTCGGACTGTGGCCGCCACCAGAAGGCCAACACCCCAAAACCCTCGCTCAGGGCGTTCCCTTCTATTTCGATTGGCGAGCCGATGCGCAAGCCTTACTGGTCCATACCGGTGGAGAACAAAATACCAAGGACGGACACTCCGTGAGTATGCTTGAGGTCGGCAGTGGAAAGCGCACGGTCGTTTCCCGTTCACCCGCTGTCTTTGGCCCTCCCTCTTGGTCCCAGGATGGGAAGTGGCTTGCTTATGGAGACCAGGCCAAGGAGAAAGACAAGACCGCATTGATGATTGCGGCAGCGGACGGCAGTGCCGCAAAATCGGTTGGCACCTTCCCAGAGAAGATCACTATGGAATGGTCCCCCACACAACCGCACCTTGCGGTCGCAACCAGCTCGTTTGCCGACAATCCAATGGTTGAGAACCTCCAATTGATCGATGTCCCCTCAGGCGAGGTCCGCACGCTCGTCAAAGAGCCCCTCGCCGCCTATTTCTGGTCACCAGACGGCACCCGCATTCTCTATGCCCGGCGCAAACTCGAGAGTTTTTTGTGGACCTGGGGCATCGTTGAGGTTGCCGACGGCAAAATTTCCGAGGTCGTCGATTTTCTCCCTGCTCGCCCCATGCTGATTGTGTTTCAGTATTTCGACCAGTACGCGCTTTCGCATCGCTTGTGGTCACCTGATGGCAAACACTTTGTGTTCACTGGGAGTGCTGGCCCCGATGCCCATCCGGCGACAGCCATCCGCAGCCCCTCGGTCTATGTCACCGAGGCGACTGCTCACGCCACCCCAAAGTCGGTCGCAGACGGCCATATCGCGTTCTGGTCTCCACGCTGATTTTTTTACGCCGAGCGATTTGCTGGTGAAAAAATCGGCAATGCCCATCTTCTAGGCACTGCCAACTCATGCCCACGTTCCCTTCTCCTCAATTTCTGTTGACAATTTAGGGAGTTGCCAATGGCACCCTCCTTGCTCTCCCTCAAACCAGCAGAACTGCCACAGCATCTATATTTTTTTGAGGGAGGAGCAATGAAACATCAACATCGTCTACAGACTGGGGTTCTCAGCCTTGCCAGCGCTGCCTTGCTTTGGGCACAGCCTGTGTTTGCGCAGGAGACGGCATCAATCGATACAGGAGATACCGCCTGGGTACTCACGGCATCGGCACTCGTGCTCATGATGACACTGCCAGGGCTGGCCCTGTTCTACGGCGGGCTCGTGCGGGCCAAAAATGTCCTCAATGTACTCATGCAGTGTTTTCTGTCCGCGGGCATCGTTGGCGTGTTGTGGATTCTGGTTGGGTATAGCCTGGCGTTTGGCACGGGCGGAGCTTTTATTGGTGACCTTTCCAAAGCTGGGCTCGCAGGAGTCACTCTAGAGTCAGTCTCTGCGAACTTCGCGACCCCACCACGGAACATTCCTGAATATGTATTTATTATGTTCCAGGCGATGTTTGCCATTATTACACCGGCCTTGATCCTTGGTGCGGTTGCCGAGCGTATGAAGTTTTCCGCCTGGGTCGCTTTCATCACACTCTGGTTGCTGGTGGTGTACTGTCCGATTGCACACATGGTCTGGGCAAGTGAAGGCTGGATCTTTAAGGCCAGTGCCATTGATTTCGCTGGGGGAATGGTCGTCCACATGTCGAGTGGTTTCTCGGCGATTGTTGCAGCCCTCTTCCTGGGGAAGCGCCAAGGATTCGGCAAAGATCCCATGCCTCCTCACAATCTGCCACTCTGTCTCGTTGGCGCAGGTCTGCTCTGGGCTGGGTGGTTTGGCTTCAATGCCGGGAGTGCCTTGAGTGCCAGCCCCCTCGCCGCACTGGCGTTCCTTAACACGGGAACAGCAACTTCAACCGCCGTGGTTGTCTGGGCGTTAATCGAATGGGTGCATCGCGGCAAACCGACCGCGCTCGGTGGTGCCACGGCTGCCGTTGCTGGCCTGGTCGCTATTACTCCCGCGTGTGGCAATGTGGGTCCCCTGGGTGCCATCGCTGTTGGGACCGGCGTGTCCATCATCTCCTACGCTGCCTGTACCTTCCTCAAGCCAGCTTTGGGGTATGATGACTCGCTCGATGTGTTTGGGGTGCACGGACTCGGTGGGATGTGGGGTGCCCTCGCGTCAGGCCTCTTTGCTGTAACTTTGGGTTCCGGAGTAGAAAGCAACGCCCAGCAGTTCATGATCCAACTCAAGGGTGTTGTTTTCGTCGCCGTGTTTGCTTCTCTTGCAACGCTGATTCTGCTCGTAGCGCTCAAGGTCGTCTTTGGCTCACTCCGGGTATCGGAAGAGGAAGAGTACGACGGGCTTGATATCTCGCAACATAGCGAAAACGCCTACTCTCTAGGGAGTGGGGGCTCAATTGCCTCTGAGCCCATGCGGGCCAGCATCGCAGACTCCGCATCCCTTCTCCTCGCAAAACCGGGGCATACCGCATAAGCCTTCAGCTTCCTCCCCACCGGGAGACGGCTCCCACCCCATGCTTTCTCCTCGCCATCCTGTCCCCAGCGGATGCGCGAGGAGAATGTCCACAACCCCACTCCCCTCCTCCGGTTCTCAATCGAACCACAAGAATTAGCGCTTTCCGAGAACTCCTGAGTTTTCCAGACGGTGCATCTCTTCTCGACTCACTCCGAGTTTCTCTAGCACCTCTTCGGTATGCTGTCCAAGCATCGGCGGCGGGCTCTGAATCTGCGCCGGTGTGTCGGAGAAACGCCATACTGGACCGATGGTTTTGAACTTCCCAGCCGTCGGATGGTCAATCTCTTGCACGACATTCAGGGCCTGTACCTGCGGGTGGGCAAAGAGTTGAGGGTAATCCATGAATGGCACGGCGTCCCCATTGAATTCATGAATCCGTTGGACCACTTCTTCGTTCGTCATCTCCTTGAAGCCTTGCTCCCACAGCGGTTTGACTTCGGCAGCGTGGCGACCAATGCTCGTCGCATCGCGGCCAAAGCCAGCGAAACGGGGGTCACTGAGGCTCTCAACCATGCCAAGGGAGATCAGCAGCCGGTCCCAGTCTTCACTATTGCCACGCCGGAGACCGAAATACACATGGCCATCCTTCGTTTTGTAGCCATGATCGGGTGGCTTAGTATAATGGTCAAGATGAAAACCGTACCAATCGTCAGGATCAGTCATCGCCGTCCACATGATACCGCGCATGTGGAGTAACGTTCCCAGCATACTGACGGATACGCGCTGCCCCTCTCCCTTGCGAACCCGATGAAAGAGCCCGGCAGTGATTGCTTGTGACGCAAAGATTCCCGTATTGATACTGGCGACATCTGTTCCCGTACGCACTGGGGCTTCGCCGATTCTTCCTAGTGAGTTGGTGTAGTCCGCCATCGCTTGAATCACCAGTTCAGCGCCAGGCAAGTTCTGGAGCGGACCTTCTTCACCAAACGCGCTAATAGCGCAGTAGACGAGCTTAGGGTTCAGGGTTCGTAGAGTGTCGTAGCCAAGACCAAGTTTCTCCGCTTCGCCTGGACCCAGGTCTTCGAGTAGGACATCGGCCTTAGTCACTAACTGGCGCACGATGTCCTGTCCCTCAGGTTTGTGAAGATCGAGCGCCACACTTTTTTTGTTGCGATTAAGACTCAGGAAAACCGCACTTTCCTCGCCAATAAACGGCGGTCCCATGGCGCGGGAAAAGTCGCCAGCCAATGGTTCGATCTTAATGACCTCCGCCCCTGCGTCGCCAAGACGCATCGAGCCAAATGGACCGCAAAGCCCTTGCGTGAGATCAATGATGGTAAATCCAGATAATGCACCGCTCAT
>Ga0184634_10000501_pt1 | contig 10157 bp, 11 predicted proteins | sample PLM31_200_b1_FD_133016 | JGI IMG/M metagenome (GOLD analysis project Ga0184634, IMG submission 133016) | Groundwater sediment microbial communities from an aquifer in East River, Colorado, USA - PLM3-1_200_b1 | ecosystem: Environmental > Terrestrial > Soil > Riparian zone | place: USA: East... | reverse complement strand
TGAAGAATTTACAAAAGAAATTGCAAATTCAGTATGGCATATCGCTCCTGTTCCTCCAGGACATATCGAACATCCGTGTCCATTCCCAGAAGAAATTCCATATCGTCTCATGAAGCTCTATTCGTACGAAGGTGATATTATTCTTGATCCTTTTAATGGTAGCGGACAAACTACAAAGGTAGCTCATAATTTTGCTAGAAAGTATGTAGGAATAGATTTGATGAATGAATATGTTTCATTGGCTAAGTTGCGAATTATTATAGAATCTATACATATTAGACCTGATGCATTGATTGCAAAGTGGCAAAAAATTCGATCACACTATATTCCAAATTAACAAATTCGGAAACTGTATATGGTAATCGAAGGTATGTTGATATCTTAACAATAGTGCATTGAATCACCATTTAGAAAAATCTTTCTTGGCTATAAAAAATTGTTAAATTAAGGAGCATATACTAAAAATACAGATTCACAAATATTAGGTATGTAAGATCCCGAATAATTGTAGTTGTACGGATAACCTAATAGAATTCATCATTCAGTTTAAGATGAAATCGACTTGTGAGAGAGGGGAATTTTTCCATTTGCTGGATTTTTTCTATTTAAACAATTCTTGTCTACTGTTTTTTAATCAATACTTAACTTGAATTAAAGCCGGACTTTTTATAGATTTTTCTAGAAAAGGTTGTTGAGAAATTGTTTCATCTAGATTATCATAAACTTGTTCCATTAGGCCTATTGCCGATATTATTACTCATCGTCATAGGACATACTCATGCAGAATTAGAAAAAAATGATATTAGAATTATCTATCCCTCAAGTAATAGTCAGGTACAAGTCGGCAATTTGACTATTAAGGGAACCACATCTTATGATTCTAGTAAACAATGTGCAGTATATGCAAGGTGGAATGATACTGAATCGTTTGCACGTGCGATAGCTGCAGGAAATGGTGGAAAAAATTATTCAAGGTGGAATTTCAATTACGATTCTGCTTATCATGAAATAGTTGAAGGTACTAATAATCTAACGGCTCAGCTTTCTTGTCTAAATTTACCTTATGATAATATCAAAGAATATTATTCATTAATTATTTATGGCGTTAGAGAAAAAAACAACAATTCTAATTTATCTGATAGTGAATCCGAATTATCATATCCACAACCAAACATAAAATTAAGTCAACCATCAGACAATAATGATGTTTTCTCAGGCGATAATTTTGAATTCGTTATTCCAACAATTAAGGTAAACAATTCGGACACAGAGATATCAAATACTGATGAATTCAACATAATAGATAGAGCTGGTAACAAAAGCACTTTACAAAATAATAATACTCAAATAAGTACAACATCGCCTTCAATCCTTGAAATAGGATCAAATCAAAGTTTTAATAATTTTAGCTCAAATCTTAAAAAAACTCAGTTATTTGCTGACGCAGGAAAAGATCAAACAATATATGAAGGAACAACAGTGACACTCAATGGTAGTAACAGTATGAGTAACAATAGTGTAATACTATCTTATGCTTGGCAACAAATTCCAAACCCCAATATTACAATTGGGAGTGCGAACACAATGATATGGTCATTTATTGCACCAAATGTTTCTACCGATACTACATTGACATTTAAACTTGCTGTAACTGATAATAAAGGAATAACTTCAACAGATAACGTAAATGTTATTGTTAGAGATAGAAATAGTTTACCCAATGATGCAAACACGAGCAATCAACTTATTGCAGATGCGGGACAAGATCAAATTGTTGAAGAAGGATCAATAATTACCTTGGAAGGTAAATCCACCAGTGCAAACCCTGATGATGATGTATCATTTCAGTGGATCCAGATCGGAAATTCAACCAATAACATCAACGCACCTATATGGTCATTCAGAGCTCCGTTTGTTGAAACAGATACCATAATACCTTTTCAATTCGTTGTTACTAATGGTGAGGAAAATAAAGCTACGGATATAGTCGATGTTACTGTGAAAAATAGTAATAACAGCCTTGAGTCTGAACCAAGAAAACTTGTAATTCAAACTTTATTGGATAAGAATCCCATTTCCAAAGGCGAAAAACAAATCATAAAGATAGATCTGTTTGATGACAGCTCTGATGATAAGATAAACGACGCGAAAGTAACTGGAAATATCATAGACGCCTCTAAAAAAATCATAAAGAAATTCTCAATTAATGATTCTAGTGGTGAGATAACATTAAATATAGAAAAAAATGCAAAAATAGGAAATTATATCGTAAGTGTTAATGCTAGCGCTGCAGAGTTTATCTCTGCAAATATGGACACAACCTTCAAAGTTCAAAAATAATAATTTTCATAGTTTCAAAAATATGTAAACAATGTCTCTACAGGAAATTAAGTTCTATTAAAACTACGGATTTTATTTATTACTTCTCCACTTAACTTCAAAGTATAGGCAGAGGAATCCGCATCAGAATAATGAGATAATTCCTCCAGAAATTTTGCCTTATCCTTTCCCCTCTCATAGAGACCTCCAGACTCTTTAACACATAGAGGAAATTTTTGCATTTTCAATCCCTTAGAGTGCAAATAATTAATGAAATTGCGATATCCTTCAATATTATACCAATCAATTCCTCTTTCTTCACAAAAGGCTATCCAGATATCAATCGTATTTTGAAAAAAAGCCTTATCTCTCAACTTTTCAAGCATCATTGCTATAATACTTTTTTAAGGTAATATAAAAAATGTGTTAATAGAATCTTCATGCAATTTCAATTTCCATTTTGTTCCCGTTGCGGTCAAACGCCCCTATGTCTTCGGTATCGTATGGATAACAAATTATTAATGAAACTAAACCAAAAAAATGGTTTAAATCTTCTAAAGATGGCTTATTAGAACCACTGGGATGTGAATGAATTGTTCCAATATATGATAAATCAAACGGGAGTTCATATACAGGAAAACCTGAATAATAAGGACCATGTGTTGAAAAGGGTGGAATAATTAAGCCTGTTACTTTGATCAAATTCTTCTCTTTTTTGCCTTGCAATATCAATATTCCTTCATTGGGATGCCATGATTTTGCATAAGTTATGACACTATCTGTAATCTGTTTTGTCAAAATTATTCTTCTTTTACCTTCATTTGTTTCCTTTTTCTTTCTAAAAAACACGATACTTATCTCTAAATTCTTGGTATTAAAATTAACTATTAGTTATTTAAGATTTACATAACAGTATTCATAGTCATTTCTATTGAACAGTTTAAAAATAAAAAAGATCTTTCAATAAAGAACACAGACATGATATTTTGACGGCACAATATAAACATACAGATCATCAAATACCTGAACGAGGTTATTGTAAGTGCAAAATAGTATCTATAATTGAGATATTAATCAACTTTTACTACAACCTACAGATAAAGTGGTTATCAATATAGTAACATTAGCTACTTTGTAATGGGAATGACTGAAATTGAACTCACAATCATTCCATGCCAATTCAAATGGATGTAAACATAAATGATTTACCAATTGCATTCTACACGAAAATATTGGGATTCAAATAGTGGAATATCGGACCAGCACAAAACTACTTCATATCGATAGAGTTAGCAATGTATAATAAATAATGAGAACGAATAAGATTAAATGATCTACATAGTCAGTCATTATCTTCGGCAACACTTATGCTTTAAAACAGATCCCGAGTTGAAAAAGATGATGATCATAATTGGTCTCACTTTATTGATTTCAATTATTATGATTTCAAATAATAATTTGGTTTTTTCACAGTCACCTGCAAAACGACCAACTGTCCACGGAGTGAGGATTCAAACTCCAAATCCGGGTGAAAAAAAATCAATTGGAATTGATAATTTGAGCATTATTGGAAGATCTGTAGATAATGAATCTTCAGATTGTCAGGTTTCAGTCATTGTAAATGATATAAAGCCATATCAAAAAGCTTCAGCACTTGGATTAAATGGAGCCGATGATTATTCAAGATGGAAATATACACTTTCTCCTGACTACACCGAACTCAAAAATGGAACAAATAAGATAACTGCCAAACTTGAGTGCAAAGATGATCTGGATGTGTTGATGTATAATACCATAAAAATTGATGGGATTCCCGTTTATGGTTCAGAACAGGATAAATTATCTACCAAAACGATAGAGCATATTTCAGGTCTTGTAAATAATGAGTCTGTTGAAGAACAGAACATCGAAGAGAATGAATTTAATGAAACACAACAGTTTGTAAATCATACAATATCCTTTGACAAAAATTCGGCGCTACCACAACCTAACCTGACAACCTCAATAGCAGACTCGACACTAAATGCACAGAATACTTACACCGATAAAAAGATGGTACTTGCACCAAGCATAAAATATCTTGTAATATTAATTCCGAACGAGGGACATGAATCTTCCAATCAACCCAAGCAACAGTTGCCCCTAATCAATCAACCATATGTGCCTCAAAATGTTATAATAGACAAGAGTACCAGTATAATGTGGTTAAACGCAGACGTAGGACATCAACACAAAATTAGTCTCAATGATAGTAATTCAGAAAAGATATTTGAAAGTGGAATTTTTAGGTTTAATGCAATATCAAAGCCACTTAGATTAAATGAAACGGGCACTTACCAATATTGGGAATCTAACGTAAGCAAAGAGGTGCCAGATTTTGTTATGAGCGGAGCTATAACAGTAGCTTCGCAAGATAAGGGCGATGCAACCACTGCATCTCAAAATAACGAAGACATAATAGGAGCCTATATGGTCCCTGCAAAGCTTTTAGATAAATATCGTTCTGAATTTGAGGACAAGGGCTTTACTATTGACAGTTTCTTTACTTATAAGGATCTACGAGGTGGACAGAAAGGTACAGGTCCAGAACAAACACTGATAGTATGGAAGACCCATAATATTCCAGTGAAAAAAGTAATTGGCGATCTTGAACAGTTAACATCTACGCTCCCATATAACTAGGATAACATGATATTTTAATGGGTTATCAAACAATTTAAATTTAGATCACTTGATAATCATAAAAAATCTTGTCAAGAAATATGGAAATTTCTATGCATTGCAAGGATTGAGTTTTGAAGTTAAGGAAAATGAAATATTTGGACTTTTAGGTCCCAATGGTGCAGGGAAGACCACACTCATCCATATCCTAGCCACACTGCTAAAGCCGACAGAAGGTGGAGCTATTGTAAATGGTTTTGATGTTTTACACGATGCCACTAAGGTAAGGGAAAGTATAGGTGTCGTTTTTCAAGCACCAAGTAGCGATGATATGCTTACAGGATATGAAAATCTTAAGGTTCATGCGTTACTATATGGGATACCTCGTAGAATAAGAGAAAAAAGAATTTCAGAAGTATTAAAATTGGTAGGATTGTATGAAAGAAAAAACGATCAGGTAAAAAAATATTCTGGTGGAATGAGGAGGAGACTTGAAATAGCAAGAGGACTTTTACATCATCCGAAGGTTTTTTTCTTAGACGAACCGACACTGGGTTTAGATCCGCAGAGTAGAGATATTATGTGGAGATACATCAAAAAAATAGTGAAAGAGGAAAAAGTAACTATAATATTAACTACCCATTATATGGAGGAGGCCGATATGTTATGTGACAGGATTGCTTTTATCAGCAATGGAAAAATAATTGCATTAGATTCACCGTCAAAATTAAAACAGGAAATCGGAGGCGACATTGTAAAAATAAACTTCATAGATAAAATTCCTTCAACTATAGATTTTAATTATTTTGATTTTGTGCATAGAGTCGAGCAAAATGAAAAGTCAGTAATTATTTACATGGATGAGGTAAATTCGAATTTGCATAGACTAATAAAAGATTTAGATGGCGTTCAATCAATAGAATACAAGAAACCTACCTTAAATGATGTATTCTTGAAATTTTCAGGGGATTCTTTATCCGGCGATAGTCCCGAAGGGGGATTTATGCAAAGATATGCTCAGTACAAAAAATCATAAATTAAATATAATATTGGGACAACTTTATGCATTATGGCTTAGAGAATTTAAGGTCTTTCTACGTGAGAGGAGTAGACTAATTGCTTCCACTTTTACTCCATTGCTATGGTTATTTGTCATAGGTTCTGGTCTAGGATCAACTAATCTGCAAATAGGAACAGATTATCAAAAGTTTATTTTTCCAGGGATTGTTTGTATGTCGGTTATTTTCACTTCTGTTTTTTTTGGCTCATATATAATTTGGGATAGAAAATTTGATTTTCTTAAAAGCGTAATGGTTGCACCGTTAAGTAGAACAACAGTTTTTGTTGGTAAAACTCTCGGCGGTATGACAACTTCGCTATTTCAGGTAGCTATCATTCTAGTAATTGGTATGGTTTTAGGAATCAACTATGATGTATTATCATTACTTCAAATAATATCAATTGTATTGATACTTTCATTTGGTATGACTTCACTGGGTCTAACATTTGGAAGCTATATTGAAAGTTTGGAAGGATTTCAATTAATCGTTAGTTTTGTTGTTTTTCCATTATTTTTCCTAAGCGGCGCACTATTCCCAATAGATAATTTGCCACCATGGCTAAAGTTCATTACTCTTGTAGATCCAGCTACGTATTCAGTAGACGCATTGAGAAATAGTATCCTACATTTGGGAACGTATTCTTTTGAACTAGATCTTGAAATTTTGTTATTGTTTACTTTATTTTTGACTCTAATTGGAATCTTTTCTTTTAAGAGAATGAAGGGAGTTTAGTGTGAATTTTTTAGTGTGAATTTATTACAATCTATCATTTGGTTTCTATGATGATATTATTTCAGGTAATAAATAATATGTTGGATTTGGAAACTATACAGAAATTAAGATGAATTAATGATAATATAATATCTTCATTTTAGAAAGAGGCTAAAAAAAATAACATTAAATCTCTTCATCGAGATTCTCAAATGCCCTTGCTTTCGAAATCTCATGCAATCTCATAGTTAATATTCTTTCAAATTCCTTCTTATTAATAATCCCTTTATTGTCTAACAACTCAATTAAGGTAACTAGTTTGATATTAAATTCGTCTAGAGATGATAATTCTTTTCCCGTAATTTTTCTCTTAGCTGATTCATTCTTTTTCATAGTTTTCATTATTTTACTAAATTGATATTGGTCTAATTTGATTCAATATTGTTTCCTTTGCTATCGAACTAGATTGAATTCTAACGTGATCAGCACCTATGCAAATGGTCCATAAAAGCGGTTTGCGATTTAGTTCCAACATGTTTATCCATAGTCTACATAGTACTTGTATCTTTTTTCTACTTCTTTGTTGTTGCCTGATAAGACTGTTGTGGTCTGATCCTTAACTCCTTTTTTCATGGAATCTAAAAGTTCTTTTGAATTTTGAATGTCCTGATACCCTGAAGACAGCGAGGCTTCAAACAAATTCATAAACTCGACTACTTTTTTCCTGTAATCATCACGTGTTGGTTTTTTATTACTTGCCACTTTAAACCATGTTGTGGCACTTGGTGCTGCAAATGAACGTGCCAATTCATCCAGTACACTTTCCATCTCAAAAAAATCCAATACAATTCCACTCTTTATTTTAATAAGGCGAGATGGGTGTATAAGATTATGGTAGTTTGAACGTAAAAGATACTGAATTTTTCGATTCTGATAAGAATAAATTTGCCCAGAGTAACAATAAGTTATATTTTGAGCTTGATGCATGAAAAATTAACATCCGCTTTACTATGGATTTATCTCCTGGTTTCAATAGGAGTAGCAATGCAGGTAGGGGCTGCTAACTGGGATATAATATGGCATGGTGTAGTTAATGTTGAATCATTCTTTACTCCTCCACATTTAGTACTGTATTCTGGAGTGGGCCTAACTTTGATTGCTACCATAACAGGGATTGTAATTTCAATAAAACATAATGGTGTGTTAAAGAAGCAATTTTCCCTGTTCCATAAAATTCCAAATCCATTAAAACTAATTGCCTTAGGATGTATCATAGAGGTTCTTTCTGGTCAATTTGATAACTGGTGGCACACTAATTTTGGATTTGACGGACTCTTGAGTCCTCCGCATCTGATGTTAATAAGCGGTATGCTATTGTCAATAGTTGGTGCATTAATTGGAGCCCATTTGTCTGATACCCAAAAAAAATTCAAGTTAATATCTCAAATGATCTCTTATGGAATTCTTTGGATGATCTTGATTAACTTTGTTTTTATGTTTACGCTTCCATTTTCGGAAGGTCAATACTTTGACTTTAATCCTTCTCCAACAGTCGCTCTGATATTGGGATCAATCCTCCCTCCTGCATTTACTGCCATAATTTTTTATTCTGTACAAAGCCTACCTTTCGCATTTCGGATGACATTTGTAGCAGCAACTCTAATGACGTTACAATCCTTGGCCACAATTATTTCTAATAGTTATTTTGTAGGTTTATTTCCTCTTTATCTTCTAAATTTGCTGGTACCTGTATCTTTAGATATCATTTCTATTTACACCAGGAATAATAAATCATTTGATACTTTATCAAATAAGGACTACAAACGCATTATTTTTTCAATCACTATCGCATTCTTTTTTATTACAATCTATTTCCCCTGGTCAGTGAACATGTTCAAAGTTTATTTTGGAATAGAGCGGATTACATTCGAAAGCGTCATCATATTTGAACAACTTTTGTGGAAATTTATTCTACCAGTTTTAATGCCAGTATCATTTATTTCATCTTTTCTGGGAATATATATCTGGAAAAAATTCTATGGACATCAGAAGTTGATTAATATGTTTAAAGTTGTTGTTAGATAATAGTTATCGAGATCAATAGTTTTTAGTTAGTAAAGATGATTGACAAAAGTCGTGTTTAGATTATTTAACGATAATAATTTTGTTAACCTTCGAAAAAATAGATGTCCACATAGGATTAAAACCTGTATTATTAGTAAAATGATATCAGAGATCAGCAGCAATAAAGACGCAAGAATGGTTCTAACTATAAATAGCCATAAATCAAGTACATTTGGATATCTGAAAATTCAATATAACAAAATACTGTGAAAAATATTTGGTACATAGATTTCAAAATAGTTAACCTTAATAATCTTGTTTAATCAATTAATATATTGAACTATGGAAAATAAAGAATTCCTTACTCAACAGCTAATGTGGATCGTGATATCAATTGGTATTAGCATAACAATATCATGGTTTGTTCCGTTTCCTCTATCTTGGGTCGTTATTATAGGGGTATTCCTTGTGTTAAGTTTCTATATGCGTTATAGAATGATGAAGAAAATGGGTTCCGGAGGGGGAATGTTTGGTTCTCTTTCATCTCCTTTCTCGGGAAATTCAGTTAATTATTATTGTATGAGTTGTGGAACAAAGCATAGAGAAGCCTCTTGTCCACGATGTGGCTCAAAGATGAAAAGAGTCGGATAAGGGTAACTTTTTTATCAGAAATTATAGCACCATCAAATTAAGTAAATCGAAACTCAATGCATAGCTAATTAATTCCATTGAGTTTAGCTGGATTTGAAATTGTTTATATCTCCTAGAGTAAATTTCCTAAAATAGAAAATAATACAGTAAAATAATGAATTATAGATATTTGAAAAAGTTAGAAGAGAAAATATGACACTAAACAAATTCACTTAACTTGCGTTGTTTTAAAGAAATTGCATAACTCTGTCTCGATTTAGTGATTTGTTGTAATAATTCGTCGAAACCAAATGCAATGTTCTTTTTTGAAATCACAGCTTTGAGATTGTTCATTACATTATCAGTGTATGTTGTATTTGCACTCAAATTGTCTCCATGCAAAAAAGGTTCTTGAAAACCATATATTCTCTCATATTCCTTAGTTGCCCAGGAAATTCCAAATAACTGAAGAATCTCTACTATCCTAATCCAAATATCATGTCTTAGTCGCAGGATTGATCCACATATACGTTTTAAACCTAATTGATGGCACCTATCCACAATCGATTCTATATGTTCCTCATAATCAGTAATAAAAGGGATAATGGGATCTATGTTAACGCAACATTTTATCCCACAATCCACAAATTTCTTTATGGTGTCAAAAATTCTTGTGGTTGGTGGCGTTCCTGGTTCTAATATACGTCTTAT
>Ga0184634_10000498_pt1 | contig 10174 bp, 7 predicted proteins | sample PLM31_200_b1_FD_133016 | JGI IMG/M metagenome (GOLD analysis project Ga0184634, IMG submission 133016) | Groundwater sediment microbial communities from an aquifer in East River, Colorado, USA - PLM3-1_200_b1 | ecosystem: Environmental > Terrestrial > Soil > Riparian zone | place: USA: East... | reverse complement strand
GTTTGATGAGGGGGGGACAGGACTTCTATCTATGGACAATCCTAAACGGGCACGAAGCTGGAAACGGCGGATACAGCCAAGGGTTAACCTAAGGATCGTTGAGCCTGTCCTCTGCTCTACCCGGAACTGGGAACTGCCCGGAACTGGGCGATCAACGTCAGAGGATCTTCTGCGATGATGAGGGCCGAGACAAGTACCTGAGCTTGCTTGGAGGGTTGAAGGGGACCTATGGCTTTCGCCTTCACTACCGTGGCCGCGGGAGAGGAGATCCGCCTGGAACTCCCGGCCCACCGCTGCCGCGCGCTAAGGTCTTCCTCCCCTCAGCGGTAGGGTCCTAACACCCGCAGGGCAGACTGCAAGAATCTCAGATCCACGATCTCCACCGCCGCCTTGGCCTTGATGAGGCCCATCTGAAAGTACCACTCCTGATCCTCGCGGATCATATCGAGCTTGACCTCTCCGTTGGGATCGAGCTCGGTGAAGCTCAGGGCCCGCTCCAGAGACCTGCGATCGCTCACGCGCGTGTACTTGGCCACCGCGGCGAGAACCCGATCCATGGGCCCTTTCCTCTTGACCGCGGCGTCGTAAAAAGCGCGCTGGCCCTTGAGAAAGGCGATGAGAAACCTCTCCGCCGCCCCAGGACGGCTGCGCATGAAGGCCTCGGAGAAAAAGAGGCTATTGGTCACATGCCCGGGATAGAGCTGTGCCAGATCGGCGAGCGGTACGCCGATCTTTTTCTCTTCGATAACCGACAGAAAGGGCTGGATCATAAAGGCGACATCCACGCTGCCCTGACTAAAGGCGCCGACCATATCCTTGAAGGCCATGACCCGGATGGTCACATCGCCCTCGCTCAAGCCGCCCTGGCGCAGGAACCGGTTGAGATAGAGGCGCGAGGTGCCGGTCATCGTGTTGATGGCGACCACCTTGCCTTTGATAGCACGAATGGAAAGCTGCTCGCCGGGATCGACCAGGGCGCTTCGCAGGAGATATTTGCCGGCGCCGTTCGGCCCGATCACCGACTTGGTCGCCACCACCTTCAAGCCGACGCCTCCCGAAGCCGCGTTGAAAACTGCCGGGCTGATGCTCCCGCTGCCGGCCTCGAGCTCACCCGTGGTGAGGGCGAACATCTGCGGCCCGCTCGAAGACTGAAAATAGACCAGCTCCGCGGCAATACCCTGCTCCTGGAAGAAGCCCAGCTCCTGGGCGAGAAAGACGCCGGCGTCGGCATTGATCATCAACAGGCCGACTTTGACTTTCTCTTCCTGCGCGCCGGCGGGCGCGCACAGGGCCAGGACAAGCGCCGCCACCCAGCCCTGCCATAGCTCTCTCCGCCTCATCTCTCTCTTACCTCCGGCCTTTCTTCAGGCAACGGAGATCATCCCGTGCGCGCGCTCGAAGAGGGGTCGGCCACCCTCATCCCCGACCTCCACAGCCCCGCCCCAGACAAATTGCATCCGCCCATCGGCGCTGGCCGCCAAAGGCCTCCAGACAAAGACGTTGCCCTTGTCGATGGTGAGAGAGCGCGCCGCCCCAGCCTCAGATCCCGGGGTGAGAATGGGGCCGTCATCGCCATAGCCGCAACCCTTGAGAGAAATGGCGGTCCGCATCCCGCGCTTCGCCCCAAAGCCGTTGACCCGGTCGATCAGCGCGCCCAAGGTAGTCCCGGGCCTCATCCACCGCAACCCCTCCTCAAACACCTCCCGCTGCAGCTCGATTACCGGCCGCCATTCCTCGGGGACGCGGCCGAGCAAGATTGGCTGAACCGCCTCAACCAGCTCTGCCCCCCAGATGGCGCCTACCTCGCTCTGGATCAGGCTATCCCGGCCCAGTCGCCGACCGATGGGAGGATGCGCATAGCGCATGGGTCGCTGGGCAGCAATAGAGTCGCAGGTGATGGCCAGAGGATAGTACTCACTGCCCAACACGATCAGTCGCTCTATGACCCGGGCATAGAGCAGCGCCGCATCCAGCCCGGGCCGGGCAAGCTGGGCCAGGGTCTCGATCGCGGCCTCGGCCATCGAAGCGCCACGCCTCAGACACTCACTCTCCTCTCGGCTCTTGACATGGCGCACGAAGCCCACGATGTCCGTGGCGTCCTCGAAGGTTGCGTTGGGCAGTCTGCGCCTGACCTCAGAAAAGGCCGTGTGGTTCACCGCACCATCCAGAGCGCTCACGTGCGTCACCTGGCCGCGTTTGAGGCCCGCAACCCCGATCCGCGCCCTTTCCATTCCCGCCTCCATGAGCGCCTGGGCCATAGGCTCCGTCCACTCCCGGCTCGTCTGCCACGGTTCCGTCACCCATTCATTGCGCGAGCCTCGATCAGCGATGACAATCGGCGGCCGGCCATCGGTGGGCAGTACAACAGAAGAGCAGCGGAGCTGGGTCAGGTATCGCGCATCCGTCCCGTCTCCCAGGGGCACGAAGACGCAGTCAAGGCCAGCCTTGGCCGCCCTCTCTCGCACCGCCTGCCAGCGCCGGTTGCGCTCTACGAGGGAGTAATTGGCCCAGACAAAAACCGTTGCCCCGGCCCTCTCTGGCGCTTTCCAAGCCATCGGCTCCTCCGCCCTAACCCGTTATAGAAACCATCCCTGGGGTGCGCCGGACAAGCTGCTCGCCGCCCTTTTCGGTCACGAGGACGCAGCCGCCCCAGCTATACTCGATCTTCCCGTCCGCACTATAGGCAATCGGCTTCCAGACAAAGACGTTGCCCTTTTTCAGGCGCACATCCCGCACGCGCTCGCCCCGGTCCTGAGGCGTGAGCAGTGGGCCATCGTCGCCACAGCCGCGTCCGTGCATGAGGGTCAAACTCCTCATGCCGCGCTTGGCGCCAAAGCCATTGATGAAATCCGCAAGCTCGCCCAAGAGCAGCCCGGGCTTCATAAACTCGAGGCCAGCATAGAAGAGGTCCCTCTGCAGCTCGATCACCGGCTTCCATTCTTGCGGAATCGGGCCCAGGATGATGCCCTGCTGCTCCTGCGCGACGAGCCCGCCCCATACCGCGTCGACCTCGTTGTGGATCCGATGCCCGGGCTGGAGGCGCCGGCCTACCGGCCCATCCTCGAACCTGGGCAACCGGTTGCTGCCGACCGGGCCGGTGTAGAGGGCCAGGGGGTAATATTCGCTCCCGAGCTCCAACATCCGGCGCATCACGGCGGCATAGAGGATCGCCTCTTCAACCCCGGGGCGCGCTACCTTAATCATCTCGTCGATTCCCGCCGCGGCAATCGCCGCTCCGCGCCGGAGGCAGGCAATCTCCTCATCGCCCTTCACATAGCGCGCGTAGCCCACGACATCCGTGGCGTCCTCAAACTGCGCATTCGGCAGCCGGCGCAAAACCTCGGCATAGGAGCTGTGGTTGATGACCCCGGCGATGGCGCGGCCGTGCGTCACCTGGCCGCGGCGCAGGCCCGAGACCCCGATGCGCGCGCGCTCCATCCGCGCATCGATCAGCGCCCCGGCCATGGCCTTTCCCCAAGAGTCTCCCGCAGGTCGGACCTCTGTGAGCCAGCTATTGCCGGCCCCGTTCTCGTTGACTACGGTAGGCGGCCGGCCATCGGTGGGTAGGATCACAGCGCCATTCTCCATCTGGGTGAGATAGCGGCTGTCGGAGCGCGTGCCGCGCGCCTGCTCGAGAGATAGATGCAGGTTTTTCCCGTCCACGCAGTGCGGCACCAGGATGCAATCAAAGCCGGCCCGGGCGCCATTGTCCTGCACCGCCCGCCAGCGCCGGTCGCGCTCCGCCAGCGAGTAGCCCTGCCAGGTGATATCTGCGGCTGCTTCCATAAAAAAATGGCCTCTCGCTGATAGCTCTAGCGGTGCGTCACGCCGATGCTGCCGATCTGCGGCAGGCCGCCGAGGATCTGACGAAAGGACTCGCCGCCATCTCCGCTCACCCATACGGTCCCATCCGTCATCCCCGCAAAGAAGGCGTCCGGCTCCTCCGCATCGCCACAGAGCGCCCGGGACGCCGCGGTGAAGTACTCGGGCAGCCCGCCCGAGAGCCTTTTCCAAGAGAGTCCCTGGTTCTCGCTCCGGTAGAAGGCGGTATCCGCGCCTTCAGGACGGCGCCAGAAGGGCGGCGGGACCGCCATGGCCGCGGTGAAGAGGACCCTGGGCCGCGCCGGATGAAAGACGAGCTGCGCCATGTAGCGGCGCTCCAGCCCTGTGGCTGACTCCTCAAAGTGAGCGCCGCCATCCAGGCTGCGGTAAACCCCCTCGCCGGCAGTGGCGATGAGCAGCGCCGGATTGTCGGGCATGTAGTAGACGGTGTGGGCGTCGATGCTGACGCCCTCTTTGAGGTTCTGCCAGCTCTTGCCCCCATCCAGGCTGCGGATGATCCAGCCCTCCTCGACCGCGCCAAAGATGAGCATGGGATCATCTTCACTGAGGGTTAAGTGCTTGACATGGCTTACATGGGGCGGGCGGGGAAAGGTCCAATCTATGGTCTCAGGCAGGCTCTTGAGTTGCTCGCAGTCGCTCCAGCTATCGCCTCCGTCAGCGCTCTTGAAGACCGAAGATGGTCCGGTGCCGACGTAGAGAGCGCCAGTCTTTGGGTGCTGCACCAGGGACCAGACCTCCTTGTAGACGAGGCCTTCGTTGATTTCACGCCAGCCCTTGCCCCCGTCTTCGCTGCGCCAGACGCCAGCCAGGCCAGTGCCCGCATAAAAGCGGCGCGGCTCTTTATGATCGATGATCACGGGAAACCTGATCGCGCCCTTGCCCTGGAGTCCTAACAGGCGCGCCTTAAAGCCGTTGCCTTCTGACTCTGCCAAATAGAGGCCGTTTACCGTGCCGATATAGAGGAGAAGATCGGTCGCCATGTTTTCCTCCTTTCTCCTATCCAGACCCGTCCATCTCAAGGCTCGCAGAATTTTTCCATCACCGCCACCGCACCCTGGTGCCACCATAATCGACCTTTCATGAAGCTGTCAATGGCCGATAGCTGGAAAACAAAATTTGCTTGACATTAAAACTGTTTATATATAAAAGGTCGATAGTCAAATGGGTTGTTTGTCTGCTAATTTATTTATGGAGCATTGAAGATGGCCTTGAAGGACTTGCGCGAATGGATTGATCTCCTCGATCGGAAAAGAGAGCTTCAACGCATCGAGGTCGAGGTCGATTGGGACGAAGAGATCGGCGCCATTACCAGAGAGATCTCCAGCCGATATGGACCTGCCCTTCTCTTTGACTGCATCAAAGATTACCGCAACACGCCCTGCCGCCGCTTGTTCACGAACGCCACGGGGACAAGGGAAAGGGTCTGCCGGCTCCTGGGGCTGCCTGAAGAGACCGACTATCGAGAGATGACGGGCATATTGAAAGAGCGCTTCTCGCGCCCGATCGAGCCGATCAGGGTCAAGAGCGGGCCGGTCAAGGAGAATATCCTTAAAGGAGAGGAGATCGACCTCTATCGGTTTCCCGTGCCCAAGTGGAATCCCCTGGATGGGGGCAGATATATCATGACCTCCTCCAGCGCCGTGACCATGGATCCGGAAAGCCGGATTCTGAATGTCGGCACCTATCGGGGCATGATCTCGACCAAGAAGACGATCAGCGTACTGCTTGCGACCACTCAAGGGTGGGGAAAACATTTTACCAAATATAGAAGCCGTGGGCAGGAGATGCCGGTGGCCGTGGTCTTGGGTTGGGACCCGACTCTTTTTATGGTTGCCTCCACTCCTGTCGGCTATCCAGAATATGAGATGGCCGGTTCCCTCAGAGGATCCCCCGTGGAGCTGGTCCAGTGCGAGACGAGCGATCTGTGGGTGCCGGCGACCGCAGAGATCGTCATCGAGGGACGCATCTCGCCGGATCCCAAGACCTTTGAGATGGAGGGGCCCTTTAGCGAGTATGCCGGCTATTATGGCGGGAAGCGGGCGCCCAAGCATACGGTCCGGGTAGAGTGCATCACCTATAGAAAGGATCCGATCTTTACCGGGTGCCTCGCCGGCTCCAGCCCGGGAAGAACCAATGAGGCGACCTCATGGTCCCTGGCGACCTTTTCGGCGGTCGCCTGGCAGCATCTCGAGCAGTCAGGCGTGCCCAACGTCCTGGGGGTGTGGCGCGGGAAATGGCCTGAGGTCATGCGCGTCCAGATCCGCAAAAGCCACCGCGGCCACGCGCAACAGGTGGCCAACGCGCTGTGGGGATCGAGCGTCGCCAATTACGCCGCCAAGCACCTGATCGTCGTGGATGAGGATATCGATATCTTCGACTGGGAGGCGATCGAATGGGCCCTGGCCTTTCGCGTCAATGCCGCGATGGGAGACATCTCCTTTTTCCCTGGAACTTCTGGCTCGATGCTGGACCCGAGCGTCCCCATCGAACAGAGAGACGCGGTAAAGTATGGCCACGGGAAATGGACCCGAGTCCTGGTCGACGCCACGATCAACTGGGAGCTGGAGCCGCAGGAACAGTACGGGGGAAACCGCTACCCTCCCCTTGGCACCGCCATCTCGGCAAAGATGGAGGAGACCCTGAAAAGGAGATGGAAGGAATACGGATTTTGATCCCAGCTCCTCAGCGCCGGTAGATCCGGTCGATAAAGCCGCTCCCCTCGAGCTCGTCCACCAGGCTATCGTCGACGATATCCTCGACCCGCAATCGGGCCCCGGGTTTCCGCGCCAGGGCCTCCTGGATCTGGGCCTCCATCCCCGCCCGCGTCACCTTGGGCACGCGCTCGTAGAGCTTGGCCATGGCGTTGTAGGAGTGTTCCAGGTAGCCCTCGTGATCCTGCCTGATGTACTTGGCGATGATCCTCTTGCCCTCTTCCTTGTTGGTCTTGAAGAAGCGGGCGGCCTCGATGAGCGCCATGTGGACTCGCTTCACCGTCTCCCGATGCGCGGCGAGAAAGTTTTTGGTCGTATTCACGCAGATATAGGGGAAGTCGAAGCGCTTGGGAAAGTCGGCCGTGCTGATGAGGATCCTGTGGGGCATGCCCTTGGTGAGCTGCACCATGCCAGGGGGCGAAGGAAAGCCGGCAATCCGCCCGGTGCGGAAGGCCGCGGCCCTCTCCGGCGCCCCTCCTACCTGGATGACTGGGACATCTCTGTTAGGCTCCAATCCCAGCTCCCGGATGAGCGCCTGGGCCGCCACATCCGAGGCGGAGCCGATCCGGCTGATGCCAATGCTCTTATGCTTGAGGTCCTCGGCGGATCTGATCGACTCTTGCACCACCAGCTCGTAGGGCAAGGTGTTGATATAGCATCCCACCATCACCAGCTCCGCCCCTCCCACGGCGGCGCTGGCAACGCCGCCACCTGAGGCGTTGGCGACCTTGATGTCGCCGGCCAGGAGGCTGGCGATGCTGGTGGTGGTGGTGGGAATGAAAACGATCTCGATATCGAGGCCGTGCTTGTGGTAAAAGCCCTTCTCCTTGGCGACGTAGTAGATGGCATTGGTGGTGTCGACCGAGGCGTAGGAGAGCTTGAGCCTCTCCTGGGCACCGAGGCGCGCCCCTGCGATCATCGCCAGGACCAAAGTGGCTATTGTCAAAACGCGCTTCCTTCTCATCGGCAACCTCCTGGGACATTTTACCCTGTGGGCCCATTGAGGTTATTCAACCTACCATCTCGATTCAAGCCCTCATAAAAGCGGCCATAGTCTCTTCTGACCGGGAGTCCCTCAACGAGAGGGGCAAAATGTGGCGGCCCAATACAATCCCCTTGACAGAACAAGCCTAAGGCAGTAGGTGGGACGTGCAGTGGAGAGAGGCGCGAAGAAGGCCCGTCGCAAGGGGCTCCACTTGAGGGTGCTCGACTTGGTCGAGCTCTGGGGCAACAGGCTGCCTCACCCCCTGACCCTCTTTTTCTTCTTCGCCCTGGGCGTCCTCGGGTTATCCTGGATCGCCTCTGCCTTCGGACTCTCCGCCACCCATCCAGTAACCGGGAAAGAGATTGCGGCCGTTAATCTTCTTGACCGCCAGGGGATTCAGAACATCATCACAAAGGCGGTGGGTAACTTCACTGGCTTCGCCCCTCTGGGAACGGTGCTGGTGGCGATGATCGGCGTCGGGGTCGCCGAGCGCAGCGGCCTCTTTTCCGCCGCGCTCAAGGCGCTGGTAGCAGGGGCGCCCTCCTGGCTCATCACCACGGTCCTGGTCTTCGCCGGGATCAACGCCAGCATAGCCGTGGATGCCGGCTATGTGATCCTCATCCCGCTCGGCGCCGTCCTCTTCGCCGGCATCGGCCGCCATCCGCTGGCCGGCCTGGCCGCGGCCTTTGCCGGGGTCTCCGGCGGATTCAGCGCCAATATCTTCATCACTGCGTTAGATCCCCTGCTCGCCGGCCTCACCCAGGAGGCCGCCCGCCTCTACGATCCCAGCTACACCGTGCCGGTCGCCGCCAACTACTATTTCATGTTTGTCTCCACCTTCGCGCTCACCCTCGTCGGCGTCTGGGTGACCGTCAGGATTGTCGAGCCGCGGCTCGGGACTTACGCCGGCTCAGGGCAGCCGGCGATGGGGCGGCTCGAGCCCCACGAGAGGCGGGGCCTCCTGGCTGCCGGCATCGCGCTGGTATTGGAAGGCCTGCTCCTGCTTTTTCTCATCCTTCCGGCCCGCGGACTCCTGCGCGACCTCAAGGGCGGGCTGGAGCCCTTCTTCCAGGGAATGGTGACGCTGATGGCCATCGGCTTTTTGCTCCCCGGTCTGGCCTATGGTCTGGCCTCGGGGACGGTCAGGAGCGATCGCGATCTGGGCAAAATGATCGAGGAGACGATGGGCACGATGGGGAGCTACATTGCCCTGGCCTTTGCCGCGAGCCAGTTTGTCGCCTATTTCGGCTGGTCCAACCTGGGCCTCATCCTGGCGGTCATCGGCGCCGAGCTGCTCAAGGCAACCGGCCTCTCAGGCATCGCGTTGATCCTGCTCTTTATCTTTGTCTGCGCCCTCATCGATCTCTTTCTCGCCAGCGCCTCGGCCAAATGGGCCGTGATCGGTCCGGTCTTTGTCCCGATGCTCATGATCCTGGGCTATGCGCCCGAGCTGACGCAGGCGGCCTACCGCGTTGGTGATTCCTTCACCAACATCATCACCCCGCTCATGCCCTACATGCCGCTCGTCATCGCCTTCGCCCAGAGGTACGAACCCAAGATGGGGCTGGGGACTCTGCTCGCCACTATGCTGCCCTACTCTGTGGCCTTCGCCGTGAGCTGGTCCCTGCTCCTGGCCCTCTGGCTCGCCCTTGGCCTCCCCCTCGGTCCAGGAGCTTCCCTCACTTATCCCCCCATCCCTTCTACAAATCCACAATTTTGAATAAACAACACTTCACCAGGGCCTAAATAAGGATACCTCCCTCTGGAGCCTCATCAGTGCCCCTGAAGTCATATGGCACGACCCTGGCAGCGGTTAGCTCGGACCCTATCCCTGCCAAGAGCCGCATTCGCACCCTACTCCTTGCTCTAGTCTCGGTCGCCTCTCCGCTTTACAATCCCCATAGCCAGCGGTAAATTGGCGCTCAGCGGTTTAGTCCAACACGTTTTATCCCCAATGCCGCTTGGGGGATACTGTCGAAATTTCCTTCCTCATAGGCATTAGGGATAAAACGCTATACGCTATGTTTCATGAATGAAAATGACTAGCGAAGAAACCAAAAGCAGGCGGTTGCAGGAAAGCCAGTTAAAAAGAGCCAAAGCGCTCGCCGGCATCGATACGTGTGACCCGAATATCGATCCTCCGCCCGGAGCAGTAATCGCCGATCAAGGAGAGCTCGCGCACAACAACACTTATGGTCGGCTGCCACGGTTCTACGTCGATAAGGTGGTTGTTTGCAGGCAATGTAGTACAGAAGAAGTCTGGCCCGCGGCGCGGCAGAAATGGTGGTACGAGGTTGCGAAGGGGAATATAAACACCGATGCAGTACTCTGCCGCTCATGCCGAGAAAAAGAAAAAGCTCGAAAGGAAGAAGCTAGGCGAGTCCATTTAAACGGTTTGGCGAAGAAGCATGGCAAGAATGAAACATAACACGTCGCTCAACCTGACTTGCTACGTCGGCGCTTCGCGCCTCGTAGCTCGCAGGTTAGCTCTGCGTTAGTGCGCCAAGCGAAGCTTGGCGCTTCTTGCAGGGTGAAAGTCCCTGCTGAGTAAGGTTTAGCCAACCACTCATACCGAGTGTTGCAACTGTGAAGGAGGTAAAGATGTAGAGCCGAACGACACAGTTGAAGCGTACAC
>Ga0184634_10000497_pt1 | contig 10185 bp, 11 predicted proteins | sample PLM31_200_b1_FD_133016 | JGI IMG/M metagenome (GOLD analysis project Ga0184634, IMG submission 133016) | Groundwater sediment microbial communities from an aquifer in East River, Colorado, USA - PLM3-1_200_b1 | ecosystem: Environmental > Terrestrial > Soil > Riparian zone | place: USA: East... | reverse complement strand
GGACGAGATGCTGCGCGAAGTGGCCGAGATGTACCAGCGCGAGGTCGAATACGAATTGAAGACGCTCTCGGCGCAGATCGAGCCCATCCTGATCGTGCTGCTCGGCGTTCTGGTGATGATCCTAGCGCTCGGGGTATTTCTCCCGATCTGGGATCTGGGGCAAGCGGCGCTTGCGGGCGGCAACCGTTAGAGTGGCCGTTCCCGGTTCCGGACCGTGCCTGCGCCGGCGCGCGAGCCTGGGACTTACCCTGATCGAACTGATCATCGTCATCTGCATCATCGGCGTGTCCGCCGCGCTGCTGTTCGACCGCCTGCGGTTTTACCAGGAGGCGGCGGAAAAGGCGGCCATGGAATACACCGTGGGCGCGATGAAAAGCGGGTTGCAACTGCAGGTCGCGGCCATGCTATTGGGCGGCGAAGAACGAAATATCGAGTCGCTTGCCCGTGTTAACCCGATCGGTTGGCTGAGAGAGCCGCCGCCGGGGTATCGCGGAGAGTTCCGTGCGCCGCAGCCCGCGGTGCCGCGAGGGAGTTGGTATTTCGACGCGACCCGGAACGAGCTCGTGTACGTTCCCGACCTCGACAGTCAGCTGAAGTACCCCGCGGACGGAAACAAGCGGCTTCGATTTCGGGTGCGATTAGAGTTCGCGCCGGCACAACCGGACTCCGAGCGCGTGCGAATCGCCTTCACCGGGGTGCGAGTGGAGCCGGTAACTCCATATACTTGGTTTTGAAGGAAATGGGTATGGGAATTGCTGCTCAGGGACGGTACGGATAGGCGCGGGTGGTCCAGAGTGTGAACTATGTGGCATAGGGGCACCGCGTTTAGTAGGGAAACACCCGAGCCAACTATAGGGAAATCCGCAGGGGGATATGGAGCGCTTTCGCGTTAGGATTCACATGTGGAGCGAAGGCGCCTAAAATGTTTTGTGTATAATAAGAATGAACGTTAGATTGAAGGTGTAAGTTCCTAAATCTCTGAAGGAAACGAAAATGACCAAACTAATTCGTGGTTTTACGCTGATCGAGCTGATCGTGGTAATCCTGATTCTCGGGATACTCGCGGCCGTCGCGGCGCCCAGATTCATCGACCTTACAGGAGCAGCACGCGCAGCCGCATTGACCGGATTGCGCTCCGCGGTCAGTTCCGCCGCGACGCTGGCGAATGCGCTGCAGCTCGCGCAGGGGTTGGCCGCTGGCTCTTCTGTGACCATCGAAGGGGTCGCTGTGACGTTGGTCAACCGCTACCCATCCCAGGCCGCGGGCGGGATCGACGCAGCAGTGCGCTTCGATGCCGCGACCTTCCAGACTACGGGTTCGATGACGTTCCAGGTCACGACCGCGACCGCTCCCGCAAGCTGTCAGTTCGTCTACGCCAACGCGGTGGGGACTCCGCCGGCCCCGCCGGTCCTCACCGTGACAAACACCGGCTGTTAAGCGGCACCCTCGAGCAGCGAGCTGTCTTCGGACAGGGGCGGGTGCCGCAAGGCGCCCGCCCTTTTTGTTGAGCGGATCAGCGCACCGACGAAACCATGTTGGCATATCGAGTTGGGCATGCGAAGGCCGCCGGTGGGTTCACGCTCACCGAGATGGTCATGGTGACGGTAGTCGTCGCCATCATTGCGGCGATCGCCCTGCCGAGGATGGGAAATGACCCAATCCTGGTCTCCACGCAAGCCGAACAATTGGCGGGGGACATCCGCTACGTGCAGACGCTCGCCATGACGCAAGGCCAGAAGTACCTGATCAGCTTTCCCTCGAACACAAGCTACGAATTTCGGGATTCGAGCGGCGCCGTGGTTCGGCATCCCCTCGATGGATCCCTGGCGATTACCCTCGGCGGAGGAGTGACATTGGCGCTGGCACCGCTTGCTCCGAGTTCCGGCAATGCAATTGGATTCAACGGACTCGGCGTTCCCTACAGTGTCACCGCGCCAAGCACGTTCAACGGTCCGCTCACGGGGCAAGCGATTTTGACACTCACCAAAGACGGCGCAAGCCAGCAGCAGATAACCGTCGCGATCGAAACCGGGAAGGTGACCCCGTGAAAGTAGGACGTTTGAATTCTCACGCGCTAGGGTTCACCCTGATCGAAATGGTGGTTTTCATCGTGATCGTCGGTGTTTCGGCGGTCGCGTTGCTCCAGATGTTCGCGCAGACGCTACCGCGCAGCCCGACGCCGGCGCAGCTGGTCCAGGCCACCCAGCTCGCGCAGGAACGCATGGAGTTGATTCTCGGCCGGCGAAGCGTGGTCGGTTACGCGGCGCTGAACGATCCTTGCGTGGGCGGCACGCCGCCTGCGATCTGCACCACCACCTTTGGCTACGTCGTAGCAGTCGCCGGCATCAACCCGCCGCCCCCGGTGCCAGTGGCGTGGAACGGCAATCCGACGGCGAATTTCAAACTCATAACCGTTACGGTAAGCCTGGGCGGCACACAGCTCGCGCAGAGCGACGCGGTCGTGGCGAACTATTGAACATGGCGCGACGCGCTCACATCGCTTTGCACGCCCCCGGCTTCACGCTGCTCGAGGCAATCATCACCCTCGTAATCGCCGGGGTGCTCGCGACGATCGGCGCGACGCTCATGAGCGGCGGCTTTCGCAACTACTTCTTGGGACGCGAGCTGGCGCAGGATGCGGCGCAGGGAGCGCTCGCGCTGGAGAGGATGACGCGCGATCTGCGCACCGTACGGTCCGCCGCGGACCTCACCACGATCGGCGCATCGACCATCAGCTTTGTCGATGTTGACGGGAATACCATCACTTACGCATTGTCGGCCGGCTCGGTGACCCGCACCCAGAACCTCGGCACGGCGCAGGCGCTGGCCGCCAACGTAAGCAGCCTGGCGTTCACGTATCTGCAGAACGACGGCCAGAATACGGCGGTAACACCGGCGACGGTTTCGTATATCACCGTCGCGGTTACCGTGGCCTCGCAAAACGCGAGCACGACGTTCCGCGGAACGGTGAAGCCGGCGAGCTTCTGAGATGAACACCCCCCAGCTTCAGCGCGGCCAGTTTCTCGCGGCAGGCATCGTGCTGATCGTGGTGATCGCGCTGATGCTCGCGACGCTCGGCCATCTGTACGTCTCCGGCGAGAGCGCGGGCAGTCTCCATGGTCAGTCCGAGCGGGCGTACTTCGCGGCGCGATCGGGCATCGAATATTCGAGTGGCCAATACTTCAATGGCAGCGCGTGCAGTTCCCTGAACAACAGCAACGTCCCCGTGGGCAACGGCAGCTTTACCCTCACCCCGACCTTGTACGCTCCTCTTGCTCCAACGGCTACGACTGCCGCCCTGACGGCAGCGTCCTCCTCGATTCCCGTGACCAGCTCAGCTGGATATGCGCCCTATGGCCGGCTCCTCATCGACTCGGAGCTGATCAACTATACGAGCACGACCGCCACTAATTTCAACGGCCTTACGCGAGGGGTGAACGGCACGACGGCTGTGGTTCACGCGTCCGGTGTCACGGTCTCGCAGAATCTCTGCATCGTCAGCTCCACCGGCACTACCGGCAACGCCAAGCGCATCGTCGAAGGCGCGCTCGGCGCGGGAACGATGGCAAGTCCCGGTGCCATGGGCACGATGGGCGTCGACGCGATGGTCGTGTACGCAAAAGGCACTGCGCTTACTGGCGCCGGTTCGGACAGGAACGTCTATTACCGGCTCTGGGACGGCTCGGCGAACGCTGGTCTGGGCGCTTGGGATGCGGAGCAAACCGCCCAACAGGTCAGCGCGAACTCGAGTCCAGTCTTGATCGCCGTACAGCTCGCCCGCACCCGGAATGAGGCGATCATGGGTGTCCTGGATGGCAATGACAATATTTACATCCAAATCTGGAACGGTCGCACCTGGACCATTCCTGCCGGCGGGGGACCGCTTACGACCGCGTCCACGCTTTGTGCTTCTGCACCCGTCGCTACGACCCCCGGCCGCTGCTTTCAGATCGCCTACGAGTACGCCTCGGACATTGCCCGGATCGTCTATCAGAACAATACCCGCGATCCCCAGTACGCGACCTGGAACGGCACTACGCTGACCGCCAACGGCCTACTACTTTCGCCCAGTGGCACGTACTCGACCCAGAACCCAGGCAGGAGGCACCTCTGGTTCAGATTGGCGCCGCGCAACGTGGCGGGCAGCAATGACATTCTGATGATGTCCATGGACCACGGGCAGGATATTTATGGGGTGCGTTGGACGGGCGCCGCGTGGAACAGCATGGGGGCTGCCACCGGCACCGGCAATCAGTGGGACAACAATACGTCCAATGCAAATAATCGCGAGGCGATCGATGTCGCTTGGCAGTCGGATGGCGCGCTGGCGGTCTTCGCTTATGGCGATGCCAATAATAACCGAATCAGATACAGAACTTGGACCGCAGCGACTACGACCTTGAGCGCGCTTGCGCAGACAACGCCAGCGCTTCCCGGGGGATATGCAAACGCCAGATTCGAGTGGCTCAGGCTTTATCCGGATCCTAGCAACAATGTTCTCGCAATTGTTCAAACGGCCAACGCCGGAACCCGTCCCTCTCTGCTGTCCACGGCTTTTAGTGCAGGCGTGCCCATCGGCGGTACCTACATCGGCCACGACGATGACGCAGTGGAGAGCGAGACCTCGCGCAGTTTTGATTTCGTATGGGAAAAGCTGCCCTCTGTATCCGGCAAAGGTTGGCTGATCTGGGGCTCGCAAGGGGCCGGGGGCATCCGGACAAGATATTTGACTACCTCGCCTTCGACCTGGGCAGCCCCGAGCACGATCCAAGACCGGACCCTTCTGATTCAGGCCGGTGCGATGTCACCTTCGGGAAGGTTTGTCGCCGGTGCCTATCAGGCTGCCGCGTCCGCAACCGACGATACCGATGCTTTGACAACGACTGGCGGCGGCACCGCATGGCCAAATGCGTCAACCGACCTCTGGCCCGGCGCGACGACCGCGCAGCGGGGAGAGCGAGTCTTCGTTGTTACGCGGGAAGGCGCCAGAATCAATACCGGCGCAAGCGGCGCAGGAGCAGTCTCGATACTGCAAACACAGGAAATCGTACCGTAGCAGTTGCCGGTGCGCTGAGAAAAACCGGTTACCACGGTAGCCACTGTGAATCCGAAGTCGCCGCGTCCAATGCCGCCGTCGAGCTGAAGCGATTGCCTGAAGCTTGCCGCCGATTTCTCGAGCGGATTGAGCGATTCTGAAATGGGGAGTTGGAGGGCGGTTTGCCATAAAAAAATGTTTGACAACAATCGCTTATTGCTATAACTTGAAGTTAATCATCATTCGAGGGGTGGCGTCTTGCTCGGTTGGTTTTCCAAATCGACGCAAAGAGCGGGGCTTTTGGCCGTTTCAATCGAGACGGATGCGATCAAGTTCGCCCACGTGCAGCATGCCGGCGACCGGCCCCACGCGACTTATTGGGGGAGCGTAGCAAGCGATCCCTCGGACCCGGCGAGCTCGCTGCAGAGCGCGGCGAAGGAATACGGATTCGGCCGCTCGATCTGCACGACGCTCCTTGAACCCGCGGATTACCAGATCCTGCTGGTGGAGCCGCCCAAGGTGTCGGCCGACGAATTGAAGGCGGCCATTCGATGGAAAATAAAGGACTTGATCGAATATCACATCGACGATGCAACGGTCGATGTGCTCGAAGTGCGCGGCGAGGGAGAGGCGAAGGGAACGGCGAAGGCCATGTATGCCGTTGCGACTCCCAACGAAGTGGTGCAAAAACGGATCGCCTTGTTTGAAGCGGCCAGCGTTCCCCTCAAGGTGATCGACATCCCGGAAATGGCGCAGCGGAACGTCGCGGCCTTGTTCGAGTCCCCGGACAAAGCGACTGCGATGCTGGCATTTTCTCCCTGGGGCGGGTTGCTGACGATCTCGATTCGCGGCGAGCTGCTGCTGACGCGGCGCCTCGAGGTCACGTCGGTGCAGCTGGGACAGAGGGAGCACGGCGACCATTACCGCGACCGGGTGGCGACCGAGATCACCCGCTCGCTCGACATGTTCGAGCGCCAGCGCCTGAGCGCACCGGTGGGGAATCTGTTGCTCGCTCCGCTTCCGCAGGATCCCGGGCTCGAGCAATTCCTCGGCGGCAAGCTGTATGTGCCGGTCGTGGGCGCGGCCTTGCCCCAGGTCATGGATTTCGCCGGCGGAGGCGAGCCGACGCCCGAAGACCAGTGGGAATACTTCCACCTGTTCGGAGCGGCGCTGCGAGTCGAGGGGAAGGCGCTGTGAGCCAGCAGATCAATCTTTTCAATCCGCACTTCCTCGAGCAGAAAAAATACTTTTCCGCTTTGGCGATGACCCAGGCGCTGGGGTTGCTCGTGCTGGGAATGGCGGCCTTCTACGGTTTTGCGTTCTGGCAGGACCGCAACCTCGCGCGCCAGTTCGCCGAGTCGGGGCGCGCCTACGAGCAGCAGAAGCAGCAATTCGCGAAAGTCACTGCGGAGCTCAGTCCGGGCAAACGCGAAGGGCAGCTCGATCAGGACTTGCAGAGCACGGAAACCCTCATCGCCGCGCGCCGGGCCCTGCTGCGCGAGCTCAAGGCAGGGGGCAACACGGCCGGCTACTCGGAGTACCTGCGCGCCTTTGCGCGCCAGACCGTCCAGGGCCTTTGGCTCACCGGCATACAGATCGCCGAAGGGGGCGCGCAGCTGACCATGAGCGGCCGGGCTTTGCAGGCCGACCTCGTCCCCGTCCTGATCGGGCGCCTGAAGCAGGAATCCGTCCTTCGAGGCCGCCCGCTCGAGGCGCTGGCGATCACCCGGAGCGGCGCCGCGGGCAAGAGCGCGGGGCGCACGATCGTCGATTTCACGGTGAGCTCCCAGGGGCTGCCTGAGCCGGATGCTCCCGCCGAAGCGCAGAAAGCCAAACGCTAGCCATGCGCCTGCCCGAGCCGGTGAAGCGGTATGCCGATCGCGTCGATGCGATGAGCCTGCGCGAGCGCGTGCTCATCTTCCTCGCGGTCGCGGTCGTGCTCGTCGCGTTCGTGGACAGCGCGCTCCTCGAGCCCATCCTCAAGCGCCAGAAGGCCAACTCTCAGAGAATCCAGCAACAGCAGGACGAAATTCGCGCGATGCAGGCGCAGGTGCAGGCCTATGCGCAGGCGCGCTCAGGCGACGGCGCAAGCGGGAAGCGGCAGCGCTTCGACAAGGGCGGGGCGGAGCTCGCCGCGCTCGACCGGGAAATCGCCGAAAAACAGCGCGGCCTGGTGACGCCCGAACGCATGGCGAAGATGCTCTCTGAAATCGTAAGGCGCAATCCGGACATCGAGCTCGTCAGCCTGCGCACGCTGGCCGCCACCGGCCTGGCGTCGGCGTCGACTCCGGGCTCCGCGCCGGGCGGCTCCGCGGTATACCGCCATGGAGTCGAGGTCGCCGTATCGGGAAGTTATCTGAACATGCTGAACTACGTCAGCCAGCTCGAGCGCCTGCCCGCGAAAATCTTCTGGGGCAACATGGAGCTGCAGGCCGGCACCTATCCCCGGGCCACGCTGAAGGTCGTCCTTTATACGCTCAGCCCGGAAAAGACATGGCTGCTTATCTGACTGCGGCATTGGCGGTGATCGCCGTGCTCGGCGCGCCGCGGGTTCTCGCGCAGGGGCTGAGCGATCCCACCCGGCCCCCGCGGGAAATTCTCGGCGGGTCCGCCGATGCGTACGCGCCCGCGGCGGGCTCCTCGCCCGTGCAAGTCGTGATCATTTCGAAAGACCGCCGCCAGGCGACGATCAACGGCCGGACGGTCAATCTCGGCGGGCGCTACGGAAACGCCACGGTGGTAAGGATCACCGACGAGGAAATCGTGCTGCAGAGGCCGGAAGCAACCGAGACCATCAGGCTTTATTCATCGATCCAGCGCAAGAAGCATTGGCCCGCCGCCCAGCCTGAAGTGGAAACCGCCGGGCGCCGGGAGGAGGAAACCCATGAAGCGAACTAGCCTCGCGATATTCGCTGCTCTGCTGTGCTCATGCGCGTTCCGCGTGGATCAGGGCATCCTTTCCGAGATGGAGAGCGCCACGGCGCAAAAGGCAGGCCAGCCGGACGCCGTGCGCGAGGCCTTGCTCCCGCCGCTTCGAGCGGAAATGCCCAGGGTACCCGGGGTGCCCATCGAGCCGCGCTTCGATCTCGTCGTCAACGCCGCGCCCGCGCGGCAGGTGTTCATGTCGATCGTTTCCGGGACTCGCTACAGCGTGATCGTGAATCCTGCGGTGAGCGGGACTGTCTCGCTCAACCTCAAGGACGTCACGGTACGAGAGGCATTGGAAGCGATCCGGGAGGTCCACGGTTACGAGTTTCGAATCGACGGCAGCCGCATTTATGTCGAATCGGCCGGCCTGCAGACCCGCGTATTTCAGGTGAATTACCTGATCGGGCTGCGCTCGGGCCGAAGCGACGTGCGGGTGAGCTCCGGCTCGATCTCGGGCAACGCACAGCAGGGCGGAGCGGGCGCACAAGCCGCGGCGGCACCGGGCGCGCCGGGGCAGGCTGCCTCACCGGCGCTGGGCTCCTTCGGCCTGAGTTCCATAGCGACCGCCTCCCTGGACGCGAGCCGAGTATCGATGGTCTCACAGAGCGACTTGTGGAACGAGCTCACCAACGCGCTTCGGTCGCTGATCGGCACTGGGCCGGGTCGAAATGTCGTGGTCAGTCCGCAGTCCGGCGTCGTTGTCATCCGTGCGATGCCCGAGGAGCTGCGCAGCGCCGAAAAGTACCTGAAGGCGATGCGCCTGTCGGTCGAGCGCCAGGTGATGATCGAGGCCAAGGTCGTCGATGTGACGCTGAACAACGCCTATCAGGCCGGAATCAACTGGGCGGCGTTTCCGAACAGCCGTCGCGTCACCGCCGGGGTGTTCGGGTCGAATACACAGCTCGGAACGACCGGCAACCTGTCCGCGGGGCAGGCCTTGACCGTCGATCCCAGCGGGCGGACCTTGACCACGGGAATTCTGGGGGCCGGCCTGGCCGGTACTGCCGTGTCGGCGGCAGGCGCGGTGGGTGCGGGGGTGTTCGGCCTCGCCGTTCAGACTAAGGATTTCGCCGCTCTGATTCAGTTCCTGGAATCGCAGGGAAACGTCCAGGTCTTGTCCAGCCCGCGGGTTGCGGCCCTCAATAACCAGAAAGCCGTCCTGAAGGTCGGAACGGACCAGTTCTTTGTGACCAACGTTACGGGAACTCCGGTACAGACCTCTGGCGGCGTGACGACCGCCATCCAGTTGACTCCAACTCTCAACTCGTTCTTTTCGGGCGTGTCCCTCGACATCACACCCCAGATAGACGAGGACGGCAATATCTTTCTGCATATTCATCCGCTGGTCAGCAACGTCGTTCAGCAGGACCTCACGTTCAATTTCGGAGGCGTCGTCGGAGCTGCCGACACGACGCTTCCTCTCGCGAGGAGCTCCATCAACGAAACCGACACCGTCGTTCGCGTCCAGGACGGGAACATCGTCGCCTTGGGCGGACTGATGAAACTCGATGTAGCGAACGATCGTTCCGGCATCCCGGTGCTCCAGGATCTCCCGGGCGTCGGTGGGTTGTTCGGGAACACCACCCGGACCAGGACCAAAAGAGAGCTCGTCATCCTGCTGAAGCCGACCGTCATCAAGAGCGAAAGGGATTGGGAGGAAAACATCCAGCAGACGAACGACCGGATGCAGAACTTCGGGAGCGGAAGCTGGCTCTCCCCGTTTGCCAGACCATAGTGATCTATCTCTCCCACTTCGGGCTGCGCGAGCCTGCGTTCGGGATCACTCCCGACACCAGTTTTTTCTACGCCTGCGCGAGCAGCCAGGAAGCGCTGAACACGCTGCTCGTCGCCGTCGCGAACGGCGAAGGCTTCATCAAGGTTACCGGCGAAGTGGGCACCGGCAAGACGCTCCTTTGCCGGAAGTTCCTCGCCACGCTCGAGGACAGCTGGGCCAGCGCCTACATTCCCAATCCGAACCTGGAGCCGAGGACCCTGCTCCTTGCGCTCGCCGAGGAACTGGGGGCGAAGCTCGACAGCGGCCTGGACCAGCATCATATGCTCAAGGGCCTGAATCTCGCGCTCCTCAATTTCGCCCGCGAGAAAAAGCGCGTGGTGGTGTGCCTCGACGAGACCCAGGCGATGCCCCTTGAATCGCTCGAGACGCTGCGGCTGCTCACCAACCTCGAAACCGAGAAGCGCAAGCTCGCGCAGGTGATCCTGTT
>Ga0184634_10000496_pt1 | contig 10187 bp, 10 predicted proteins | sample PLM31_200_b1_FD_133016 | JGI IMG/M metagenome (GOLD analysis project Ga0184634, IMG submission 133016) | Groundwater sediment microbial communities from an aquifer in East River, Colorado, USA - PLM3-1_200_b1 | ecosystem: Environmental > Terrestrial > Soil > Riparian zone | place: USA: East... | reverse complement strand
GGCCCGACAAGGGAACCGGATCGGCGCCGCGTTCCATCCGGAGCTGAGCGGGGACCTGCGCATCCACCGATGGTTTCTCGATCTCGTCTAGAAGAGGACGATCATGAGGGTGCCGAGGGCGATGGCCCCGCTGAGCGTGATATACAACGCGGGCCGGAGGACCGCCATCGTGGAATTGATCGTCGTCGTCAGTCGTGACGCGGACTGCGGTCCGAACATCCGGAAGTCCGATATCTCCGTGGTATACGCGGCGGCGTCGACCGGCCCCACGTTCTCGATCGCGTCCCGAATGGCGGCGTCCGCGTGCGTCAGGATCGTCGCCTCGTCGAGCACGGCACCGACCGCGTTGAACCCGTCCATCGTCAGGTTCACGGAGTGATTGTCCGTCGTCATCGCCTCGGACTCTTGCACGAGTCCCGCAAGCCGGGCCCGGATCGCGTCGCGGACCCCCGGGACCATGTTGTTCCCGTCGAACAGGACGTACGCGGTCTTCTGGCCGCCCGTCTCGATCACGAGGGTCTCGATCCCGCGGGCACCGATCCCTTGGTCCGGGGTGGCGAAGCCCCGCCGGTACCCGTACCCCACTCGGACCGCGTCCTGCGGGGCCTTCAGGGCGGCTTGCGTTGCGGCCTTCGCGGCTTCGATGATCTCATGGCTCCGCTCACTGCCGAACAGGGTAAGGCCGACCCCCGGCTCCAGGCAGTTGTGCGCGTCGACGAAAATCGCATCCCGCGCGCCGAGGAGCCGCGCCTCCTGGACCGCGGCATGGCCGGTCGCGCTGTCGATGTCGTCCGTGGGTTGCGGCGCGAAAGAGGCGACGATCAACACGACGTCCCCGAAGGCTTGGGCCAGGGCGGTCGCCCGTCCGTACTTGGCCCGGCACGATCGCCCAACCCGCACACCGAACCCGGCCGACGATACCGCGCGGCGGACGGCCTCCGCGACCTTTCGCACTTCCGCGGTCGTCGCCGGGTTCTCGTCATGCGTCGTCGGGCCGTGGGCCACGAGGATGTTCGGGGTGAGGTCGGAGAGCTGCCGCGCGACCTTCGACGGCAAGTCGCTCCCGCCCACGTACCCCATCGGACCCGGGTGGACCGTTGGCGCGACAAAGAGGGCTTTGAGGACGGTGCCGGCGCGGAAGGCGAGACCGCCGACGCGCACCCGGGCCGCCACGCTGATCGAATCGAAGAAAGACTCGAGCTCCGCGATCCCGGATGCCTCCGGCTCCGTGTAGTGATCCAGGGTGGAGCGAAGAAGCTTCAGCCCGTCGACACCGAAGGCCCGGAGGAGGGGGCGTTTCGCGATCTCCGCGTAGCCGACCGCGGTCGCGAAGAATAGGACGAACACGGCGAGGGCCAGGATGACGTCATTGGACGGGAGGGGGACGAAGAGCGCGAGCCCGAGGAGGCCGAGCAGAGGATGCAGAGAGGCGGCGGGAAGGGAGTGAAGGTGCTTCGAATTCGAGGTCGCACTGAGGATCACTTCGCGGGTCCACAGGACGGCCCCGTAGCCGAGGATCGCGACCCGGTGTATCCGGTCCGGATAGGGGACGCCGCCGAAGAGGGAATAGAGGCTCAGGGCGACGACGGCGATGAGCTGGAACGCGCCGATCAACATGAGTCCCACGAACACCAGGAGGAAGGACCGCCGAAAGTACATCCTGCCCCCGAGTTGGTTCGCGAGCGGGACCGTGCCGAAGGCCGCGAAGAATGCCGGAATCCCGATCGCCGCGGCGCCCAGGAGCACGCGGGCACCGTCCAGCGCGGGATACACGATCAGGAACGACTCCATGATGGAAAAGGCGACGATGGGGATGGCCATCCGTCGAGGCGGAGGCGACACGAAGAGCCGCCGGGCAATCCGCGTCGTCTCTGCGTGGCTCTCGCCCGCGGTCTTCGCACGAGAACCTGGCATCAGCCCGCCTTCACCGCGGCGATGATCCCTCGGAGCGCGTTCCCTTCGCGGGCGACCTCGACGATTGTCCCGGTGACGACGATATCGGCGCCAGCCCGTGCGATGGCCCGCGCGGCCTCCGGCGTCCGGATGCCGCCTCCGACGGCGACGGGGATGTCGATCGCTTCGCGGACCGCCCGGACCAGCTTGTCCGGCACCGGCTCCGGCGCGCCGCTTCCCGCCTCGAGGTACACGAGCTTCATTCCGAGCATCTGGGCCGCGAGCGCGTATTGGATGGCGACGATCGGACTCTTGCGGGAGATGAGATCCGCGTTGCCGACCTGCCCCGCCCGCATGCCGGGTTCGATGACCAGGTAGGCCATCGGAATCGTCTCCAGCCCCCAGGACCGGACGATCGGCGCGGCAAGGCGCTGTTCCCCGATGATCAACCGCGGATCCCGGCTGTTCAGGAGGCTCATGAAGTACAGGGCGTCCGCGTGGGGCGACAGGTTCGCCGCGTTCGCGGGGAACAGGATCACGGGGAGCTTCGCCGCCTCCTTCACGGCGAGGATCGTTTCGTCGACCTTGTCCTGCGTGACCCCGGTCGAGCCCCCGATCATGATTGCATCCGTCCCGGCCGCCGCGGCCTCCGAGGACATGATTCCAGCCTCCCTCGCGGACTGCTTATCCGGATCCAGGAGGGTCATGTGAAGCGGGCCTTTCCGCCTCTTCTCTAGGATCGACTCGTACACGCTCACGAAAACGCACCGGCGAGGAAGGCCGCGAGGGCGATGATCATCCCGTACTTCGTCACGCGTTGGGAGCGCGACGGATTCGCGGCCGAGTGGAGGGCGGCGTAGATAAACATTCCGTCCGCGGGAATCACGAGGACCGCGTATCCCCAGGAGAGGACGGCGAGGACGATCGGGATGAGGCTCAGAGCCACACCCATGATCAGGGCGGCCGCCGCGACGAACCCCGCGCGACGGGCGCCGATCCGCTGCGGCAGGGTGCGACGGTCCACGTCGCCCCGCAAGTCCTCGATATCTTTCGTGATCTCACGGCCCAGGGTGGCAGAGGACGCGAGGGCGGCCAGGATGCCCACCCGAATCAGCGGATCCGTATCGGACCGGAAGACGGCCGCGCCCGAGAACAGGAACAGGGATCCGACCAGGTACGCGATGACGAGGTTGCCGGGTGCTCCGCGGGCTTTCAGGACGGCTTCGTAGGAGAGCATCAGAACCGCGTTCAGGATCACGATCCCCAGGGTGAATGGGCCCACGAGGGTGGAGAGCAGGCCAGCGATGGCAAAGGCAGACGCGGCGAAGGCGATGGCGCCGCGCAGAGGCAGCCGTCCCGAGGCGAGAGGCCGTTCCGGATGGTTGATCCGGTCCGTCTCGCGGTCGAAAATATCATTCAGGGTGTTGCCGCCCGCCGTGAAAGCGGCCGCGGCGGCCCCCGCCAGGACCAGGGAGCGAGCGAATTCCCCCCACGCGCCCGGTCCGACGGCCACAATCCCGCCGATACCCACTCCGACGGCCGACATGACGCAGTTCAGAGGTCGGGCAAGTCGAAGGAGACCGGCCATTCCACGTCGCGGTACGGTCCGTCGAAGCATAATCGTTGCCCATTCGCGGTATCGAAAATGACAACGACGAACCAACGTCGCGGTATCGAGGATGAGATCACCGACAACAGCTCCAATCGGAATCCTTATGGTGGGTTTTCTCCATATATTCCACAACCCACCGGTTTCAGCGACGGACTGTCGCCGTCCGCGAGACTGAGACGGGTCCCCGGACGGAGAGATCCATGTACGAAGAGAAAGGAACGGGCATCGGCTTCCTGAAAGCTACGAAGGCGCGCCACGCGGAGGAAGCAATTGGCCATTCCGAAGGACTCGTCACCGTCCTGCGTCTCACGCAAGCGGATCTGAATCCCGCGGAGGAAGCGCTCACGATCGCGCGACAATTCTTCGACGCGCATCAGTATGCGAAGGCTGTGCAGGCCGCGAGGCGCGCAGAGACCATTGCGATTGCACTCGACGAACGTTTCAACGGATACCAGAAGGCCGTGAAGACGCTGCAGTCGCGGATCGATTCGATGAAACGACTCGGCCTTGCGACGGAGCCCGGCCAGGCCGTCCTCGGTCGAGCGGAAGAGAAGGTCCTCTCCGGGATCTGGGAGAATGGCGCGTTCGTGCCGAACTATCTTGAGGCCCGCGCGCTCCTCGACCACGCGGAACAGGAGGGTCGCGATTTCCAAGAGAAGGCGGAGATCGCGTCGAACCGGATTTTCATGGCGGAGCTCGCACTCGAAGCCCTGGCGAACGCGACCGGTGGGACGAACGGAAGTGTGTCCGGCCGCGAGGCGGCCTCGGCCTTGGAAGATTCACTTCACAACGCGACGCGCGAACTCGCCCTCGGGAACGCGGAGGGTGCCGCAGAAATCGCGAAGGATCTCGAGACGAAGGCGAGGCGAATCCGGACGCTGTTCCGCGATGCGACGAAAACCCTCGACGAGACCGATACGAACCTGGCCGACCTCCGAGCCGAGGGAGTGCTGACACAAACCCTCGAGAACCAGATGAAGATCGCTCAGGACATGATCAATCGCGGTTTGATCGAACCGGCCGTCGCGATTGCCGCGCGGCTCCAAGGCGACGCGAAGACGATCGGAGAATTGTATCGAAAGGCGACGACGACCCTCGGGGACGCGCAGATCCTGTACGCGCGCCTGCAGCGGGAAGGCTTTCACTCCTACGAGGCGGACGCCGCGTTGCGCGATGCGCGGCGCGCGATTCGCGAGGGAAGTTATGCCCCCGCGGTCGAACACTTGGAGCGGGCCCACCGGGCCTTCGCGCGGCGGACGAATGCACGGACGGACCTCGCGAAGGCGATCGAGGACACGCGGACCCGGGTGCGCCTCCTGCGGAGCCGCGGGCTGGCGTTCATGCCGGACATCCAAGAAGTCTTGGGCCGCGCTGAACGTGAGTTCCACGGGGGCAACTACTCTGGATCGAGCGAAGATCTGCGGATCGCGACGGTCCTCCTGGACGAGGTCACCCGCGCTCCGCACCCGAAGAAAGGGAACGGCGGACTTTAAGCCGAGCTCGGGGTTTTCGTCGCCGAGATGTCGGAACAATACTTCGAGAAGCGGCCGGAGTCGGCGCACCGTCCGGCCGAGATTCGGGTCGTGATTCGCGACCATCGATTCACGTTCCGAACCGATGCGGGCGTGTTTTCACGGGGAGAACTGGATCGGGGGACCGAACTCCTCCTGGAAGCGCTGGTCATCGGACCCGGTGAGAGAATCTTGGACCTGGGATGCGGATACGGCGCGATCGGGATCGTCGCGGCCCGGCTCTCACCCACGAGCGAGGTCGTCCTCACGGATGTGAACGAACGCGCCGTCGCACTCGCCCGAACGAACCTCGCAGCGAATGGGATCGGGAACGCGGAGGTCCGACTCGGTCCCCTGTACGAACCGGTCGAGGACATGACGTTCGATCACATCGTGTCGAATCCTCCGATCCGCGCGGGCCGAAGGATCGTCGACCGAATCGTGGCGGAGGCGACTGCGCACCTGCTCCCCGGCGGGAAGCTGTGGCTCGTCGCGCGGACCCGGCAGGGGGCGGATGCATTGCGATCCCGGATGGCCCAGGCGTTCGGGTCGGCCGAAATCGCGAAACGCGGCAGCGGGTTCAAGGTCTTCCGTTCCGTGAAATCGGAGGCCTGACAGAAATGGCCGAGAGGTCGGGCCCCCTGCGGGTCCGCGTTCGGATGGTTCGGTCGACCGACGCTCCGGCCCTCGTCCCCCTGTTCGAAGCCTTCTACGGCGCGTTCTTCGGTGGGCGAGTGACGGAGGCTGCAGTCGCCGGACGTCTCCGGCAGGCGGCTGCCCACGAGATTGTGATCGTCGCGGAAGTCGGCGACCAGATTACGGGCTTTGCGAGCCTTCGAGTGACGGACTCCCTGGACCCCGCTCCGTACGCGGAACTGACCGACCTGTTCGTGGAACCGGAGTCTCGTCGACTCGGCGTCGCCTCGCGACTCGTGAAGTACACGGAGGGGATCGCGCGGGAACGCGGCGCCTCGCATCTCGTCGTCCTGACCGGGCAGAAGAACACGGAGGCCCAGGCCTTCTACCGATCCGCGGGGTACGAAGAGTACGCGGTCGCCATGCGCAAGCCGCTGCGAGTCCCGGAGTCCCGATGAAGGGTCCCGATTCCCGTCGGACTCCTCGTACTCGCCGTCGACTCTCCCGCATTCTCCGCGCTCCGATTCTGTAACAAGTCGGGCGGTGTCTTCGGAGCGAGAGGGCTGTAACAAGTCGGGTGATTGCGGGGCACAGACTTCGAGCCCGTAGAACCGGACGCCTCCTCGCCCGTCGGCCGATCAACCACCCTTCGTGTCGACCACGCAGAAGAGGTTACCCTCGGGGTCAGCGAGGACCACAAAATCTTCACCAGGCTCGCGGAGCCGGTAGCGGGTGGCGCCGAGGTGAAGCAACCGTTCGACTTCTCCTTCTTGGTCGTCTGTGTAGAGGTCGAGATGCAATCGGCCCCGTTCGGGCGGCATCTGGTCGATGGATACGTTGGGCCCTTTTCCTGCGGGATCCTTCAAGATGACAAACGGGTCTCCAGGGGTCGGCGGCCGCCGTGGAACGTAACCAAGCGCCTCCTGCCAGAAAGCCATCATTCGAGCGAAGTCGTTGCAGTCGACCACGATGGACCCGATCCGTATGTTGCCCTTCGCCATGATGCCCGTGACCCGACAATCGGGCGATAAACGTTACCTTTTGTGCCGCGACCTAACAAACACGGTGTCAGGCGCCTGCCGTGACTTCCTCCCGCAGTTGAACGGTCTTCGCGTGCTGGATGCCGCAGTGGACCTGCAGGACTGGTTTCGGTGGAAAGCGATTCCGGGGCGGGCCGTCATCCGAAGTGTTACGGGCGACGCCTCAGGCTGGACGGCGGCGAAATCACCCGATTAGGTTACAGAACCGGACTAAACCAAACCTTTTATATCGATCATTTCCTCAGACCGCCCCTCGAGGTTCACCTATGGCCCTCTGGCAAGGACGCTCACGCCGCAAGCCCACGGGCGGGCGATACCGCCCGTTCCGCAAGAAGCGGAAGGCTGAGATCGGGCGGGAGCAGCAGTACGCGTTCGTCGGTCCCCACAAGGTCAAGCTGTACCGGACCCGGGGCCGGAATCAGAAGGTCCGCATCCTCCGGGCCGAGTTCGCGAACGTGGTCGACCCGAAGACGGGGAAGACCACAAAAGCGAAGATCGTCACGGTGAAGGAGAACTCGAGCAACCCCCACTTCGTCACGCGGAACATCATCACACGAGGTGCCGTCGTCCAGACGGAACTCGGCCTCGCCAAGGTGACGAGCAGCCCCGGTCAGGACGGCGTGATCAACGCAGTCCTCGTAGGCGGGACGCCGGCGTAGGATCGCGGGCCTGCGAAACCGTCTATTCCGCGGACCGCGTGATCCGGATCTTCCGCGCGAGGGCGTACGGCGCGAACGTCGGGACGCTCACCTCGCCCCACCAGTTCACCTGGTCCACCGTCTTGCTGAGCCCGACAATCGACTTCCAGACGTGAATGAGGTTGTCCGTGAGGCGGATGTCCTTCCACACACCGACAATCTCGCCATCCTTGATCCGGAAGATCCCGTCCCGCGGGATTGTTGAGAAGTCCCCTGTCAGGTAGCTTTGGTATCGCGTGTACCAGGTATTCGTGAGCCAGAGCCCGTCGCGACACTCCTCGAAGATCTCGTCCCGCGTCCAATTCCCGGGCTTGCACGAGAGCACGTGGGGCCACGGCGCGATGAGCCCCGCGTTCGCCGTCGTCTTCGCCTTGAACTTCTTCGCGGTCGACGTGTTGTGGAGGTACGTTTTCAGCACACCGTTCCGGACGATGAACTTCTTCTTCGTCGGCACGCCTTCCGCGTCGAACCGCTGCCGGCCCATCGAATCCGCGGACCCATCGTCCGTGATCGTCACGATCTTCGATGCGACGCGCTTCCCGATCTTCTTTGCGAAAGGAGAGAGCCCCGCCATCACGGTGTAGGCGCTCGAGCGCCCGCCGACCTGATCGATGAGGGAGCCGAGGATGAGGGGGTCGAACACGATGTCGTACGTCCCCGCCTCCCCGCCCACGGGGTTCTTCGCGAGCGCCGCGATCTTCCCCGCCTTGTGGCCCGCCTTCTCCGGGTCGAACTGGCTCATCCGCGTCGCGCACGCCACGCCATGGCCGCTCGACTCGAGGGACATCAGAGCGCGGATCGAGAGGTAGAGGCTCGCGCGGTGGTCGTAGCCCTTCACGCCGTTCGAGGTCCGCAGGGAGTGCTCCTCATCGTACTTCCAGAAGCTCCCCGCGCACTCCTGGGCGCCCTCGGCGGTCGCCCCGTTGATCGCCGCCTCGACGAAGTCGGAGCCGTCCATGAGGTCGACGATCCGCTTGTCGACCGCGAGGCGGTCGTACTTGAACGGGCCCTCTGCGAGGCCGGCATAGTCGGGGTTCTCCCTCGACGCCTTCGCGATCTTCACAAGGTTCTCCACGGCCGCGTCGAGCTTCGTGAGGTCCTTGAGGTCCGAGGCGATCACGCGCTTGTTGTAGACGAGGAACACGGACGCACTCGTCTCCCGCCATTGGTTGCTGATCACGACCTGGTTCTGGGCGAACCGAATCTGGTAGGACCGGTTTACGATTACGTCCGCGACCGCGTCCTGGCATCCGAGCTCGAGCGCCTTGTCGACGATTCGCTCCGCATGGTCCTCCATCCCGTTCACCTCAGGTACACGTTCCGCAGCCGAATCGTCGGCCCGCCGAGCGCGGCGTCGAGCGCTTGGCTCGGGTCTGACTTCCCGCAGTAGCCCGAGTGGAAGAGCTCGAAGTCCTTCCCCACCGCGTCGACGGCGCCCCAGAACGCGGGGGTCGTGAGCTCGACGACGGTGTTCCGGACGGGCGTCGTGACCTCGCCATTCTCGATGAGGTAGGCCTCGCGGCCCACGTACTTCCCGTTGTACCGCTTATCGTCGATGTTCCACTCCATGAAGGACTTCATGTAGACCCCGTACTTCACGTCCTCGAGCATCTCGTCCATGCCCCAGTCCTTCGGCTCGACGAACGTGTTCGCCATCCGGACGATCGCCTCGACGTTGTACGTGACTGCGCGGGAGGCGCCGTTCGATTGGGTTCCGAGGACCGCGGCCGTCTCGCGGTTCTGGAGGAACTCGTTGATGATGCCGTCCTTGTACAGGTACCGCCGGCGGGCCTTCACGCCCTCGTCGTCCGTCACGTAGAACGCGATCGCGTGCTCGATCGTCGGATCGTCGACGACGTTCACGACGGGCGAGCCGACCTTCTGGCCGATCGAGGTCGGGGTGATGAAGGACTTCCCCGCCTGCGAGGCCTCCCGCCCGAGGACGCGGTCCGCCTCCGTCGGGTGGCCGCACGACTCGTGGCTCGCGATCCCGGCCACCATGGGCCCCGCGACGAGGTCCATCTTCCCCTCCGGCGACTTCTTCCCGTGGGCGAGCGCGTTCTGCATCGACTTCGCCTCGTCGAGAACGCGGCGGAGCATGTCGATCTCCCGGACTGCCTCCCAGCCACCCGACCAACCGTAGCTCTGGTGGGACTGCTCGGCGCTCCCGTCGTGCATCACGGTGAGGAAGTAATCGAGCCGGACGCGGGGCGAGAACGAGCGGATCTTCGAGCCCTCGGAATTTACGAAGTACTTGTCGATCTGGCGGTTCGCCTGTTGGAAGAACCGCGCGAGGATCTTTAGCTTGAGGGCGGCGAGCTCGCGGTCGATGTGGAGGATCTCCTCGATCTTCTCCTCCACGGGTACGTCGGAGAGCTTCTTCTTTTGTGGAACGGACCACTCCATGACGATGGAGTCCTCCGGGGCGAAGACGATCGGGTCCTTCCGCCGCGCGGCCTTCGCGATCCGGACCGCGTCGTTGACGATCGCCCGGACGTCCGCCTTCGTCATCGCGTTCGTCGCGGCGAACCCGAGGCCTCCCTTCGCGAGGACCCGAACGCCGAGGCCGGAGTCCTCCGTGATGTAGAGGGCGTCGAGGACGGAGTTCTTCAGGATGAACTCCTCATTCCGCTGGTGCTCGAACCGCGCCTCCGCGTACGTCGCGCCCTTCTGTCGCGCGTAGTCCACTGCAAACTCGACGAGGTCGAGATCCGCCACAATCCGTCCCCCTGCGACGCGGGGAATCTAGAGTCGCCCATAAAGCTTGACCCGCGGCGGGTCCTCGCTCCAAGGCGCG
>Ga0184634_10000495_pt1 | contig 10189 bp, 9 predicted proteins | sample PLM31_200_b1_FD_133016 | JGI IMG/M metagenome (GOLD analysis project Ga0184634, IMG submission 133016) | Groundwater sediment microbial communities from an aquifer in East River, Colorado, USA - PLM3-1_200_b1 | ecosystem: Environmental > Terrestrial > Soil > Riparian zone | place: USA: East... | reverse complement strand
TCTCATCACGGAGTCGGGCAAGGCCGTATTGCACCATCGGCGAGTTCCCGTGGTGTCGTATTGTTACGAATGGGTGCCCGGGATGCTCCAAGGTGCCGCTCTGGTTACCCTCGAACTCTGTATCCGATTGGCCGAGAAAGGGCTGACACTGCAAGACGGCCATCCTTGGAACATTCTTTTCGATGGTACCCGACCGGTCTACATCGATGCCAGCTCCATCGTCCCGGCGCGGGACGATATTCTATGGGCGCCTTACCAGCAATTCTGCAATTTTTTTCTGTTCCCGCTTTATCTCTACGCGGCGGGCTGCGACCGAACGGCGCGTTGGCTGTTGCGAGATTATTTAGCCGGCGTGACTGACGACGACTTGCTGAGGACGCTGCCGGTTTCCTTCAAACTTCGCCATCCGCGCCGGACACTGGGCGTCGCCGTTCCCAAGCTCGCTAGCAAACTGTTAGAACAGTTGCCCGACGAACTGCAGCAGCGATTTCTCTCGGTTTCCAAGACGGTCAACAGCGGCCCATCGAGTACTAAACTGAAATTAAAGTTTCTCGAATCGTTGCGAAAGGACATTGACGGGATGCGATTGCGCAGCCGCGCCAGTCATTGGGCAAAATACTACGGTACTGCCGACACGAATTATTTTCACACGGATCTTTCCCCCGGCGATTGGCAGCGGAAACAAGCAGCCGTTGGTAAAATCCTAGCCGACTTGCGCCCAGGGAGTGTTCTCGACGTCGGCGCCAACACGGGTGATTATGCCAAAATGGCCGCCAACAATGGCGCGCGGGTCACGGCTTGTGAAACCGACGTGTCGGCATTGGTGCAGTGTTATGACGAAGCGCGCAAGGATAAATTAAATATCCTGCCGCTTGCGGCGAATGTCTTCAACGCATCGCCGACGCCGGGCCGCGGCGGCGTTGCTTGCCCGGCGCCGATGGACCGTTTTCGCAGCGAATTTGTCATGGGGTTGGCGGTGGTCCACCATGTGGTGGCGAACCAGCGAATACCAATCGCGCGCATCAGCGAGATTTTCGCCGCCTTGAGTTCTCGTTGGTTGCTTTTGGAGTACGCGCCGCCGTTGCAGCCGAAGATCGGCGCCAGTCCGGTTCCATCGTTGGATGATTTCACCGACAACGGACTTGAGGGTTGCTTGAAGGAGCATTTCAAAACCGTCCGCTCTTTCCCTTCCTATCCCAACGAGCGCAAGTTGTTTCTCTGCGAAAAATGAAAAGCATCATTCCACTATACGGCAAATTGCTACGGCCGTGGTTGGCTGTGATTGTGTACCTTTGGATACTACATCTCATGGCGGTCTTCGGAATTCACGATTTAGAGCCGTTGCTCGACCGGCTAGCCGATTGGAGCGCAATTTTATGGACTTTGGTTTTTTGGTTATCTCTGGTGGTTTTGGCCTGGTGTTTGATCGCGTTGTTTGTCAAGACGAGGATCGCACTCGTTCTCAACGATGTTGGCGCCAAAGCTGCGCTGATATTGGTGACGGCATTCTATTTCGTACGCTGGCTTTTTCGTTGGGCAACGGTACTTGGAGATCCTGACGCGGTTGCCTATACGCTGGTGCTCGTCTGTGTCGTTATGGGGGTATGGGTTTGGCGCCGGCGAAAGAATTGGCGGCAGGATAAACTCAACGATCTATCATTACTCGATGGGTGGTATTACTTCGCGCTTCCCGTGTTGATCGCTTCCGCGCTCATACTAGCTGTAAAGGTGTGGGACAACTCAACTGTATTGAAGGCCAATCAAATGGTGGTAAGTCGCGCCGCCAGTCTGCCTGTTCCGCATGACGCGTCTCAGCCTCGGCCTAATGTGGTGATCATTATTGCCGATTCCCTGCGCGCACAGAACATGTCGTTATTCGGCTACCGGAGAAAGACTACGCCGTTTCTGAGCCGATTTGCCGAAAAAAGCAGTGTATTTACCCAAATGTACGCGAATAGCACGACAACAGGAGTGAGCATAACGACGATCTTATCGGGAAAGCATCCATTCTCCCACGGCCGGCTTACAAGGCTTTTGCCGCCTTACAATAGCTTCGAAAATCTAGTTGCTTTGCTGCGGGACAAGGGTTACACGACGGCGGCGGTCACGAGTAATTTGGAGGCGAGCTTTGATTACCTGGGATTAACAGAATACTTGGCACATGGACAGTATGCGAATTTCAGCCGTCTGACGCTTTCATGGCTACGCGACAACGGGGTCTATCCGACGCTTCCGGGCAACCGAATGTACGACGAGCTAAGCCAGTTTTTGCCTTTTCTAGGCTTCCCAGAGAAAACTTTGGACTATGGTCCAGCCGATGACACGTTTAATCGCGCTGCACGTCTCTTGGTCCATTTACCCGAGCCTTTCTTTCTTCTTGTCCACGTCCATGAACCACACAGTCCCTACGAAACGCCTGTGCCTTTTCGTGGCAAGTATGCAAAACTTGATTATCGCGAAGTCAACCAGAAAATCTCTTCGGCTAACTCTGCTCGGTACCAACCGGAGTTGCAACCGTTCGTGGACGCTCATCGAGACCATTATGATGAAGCCATCGAATATTTGGACTCCGAGTTGGCGCAGTTCGTTCACGCCCTGGGACGTAATCCGAAAACTCGTAATTCATTGTTGATCGTCACGAGTGATCATGGGGAGTCTTTCGAGCGCGGCTATTTCATCCACGGTGAAGATTTGTATGAAAGTTCGGTCCATGTGCCGCTGATCATTAAGTTTCCCAACCAGGATCGAGGCGAGAAATCGCCGGCTCCGGTTCAATCGGTCGACATAGCGCCTACGATCCTGCGCGTAATTGATGTCCCCATCCCGACGTGGATGGATGGTAAGCCGGTGACGTCGGGTACGAGCCTTGAAGAGCGAGAAACGATTATGATCAATTACAAGGAACCAAATAACGGGAAAGTTTACGACCGGCCGACAAAGTTAGCGATTCGCTGGAAGCAATATAAGCTCATCGCAAGTTGCGATAGTCAACGGGCGGAATTGTACGATGTGGTCTTTGACCCGGGCGAACAAACCAATTTAGCTCGAAGGGAGGCCGGGCTTGTAAAAGGGCTATGGGGAAGATTGGAGCAACATTTGGCAAAACAAAGGAGCGATCGAAGAATGGTATGCCGTTGAATTTATAAACGCGATTTGCTTAGACTGCCGCGAATGCCTGCTTTTGGAAAGCGAACCATGCGACCAATGAATGCAATAAGCCGTGCCGCCATTATGTTCTTTGTCTTCGAGATGATTCTGCCACGGCAGGCCGCGGCCTATGTCGACCCCGGTACCACCGGATTGTTGTCGCAGATTCTATACGTCTTATTCTACGGTGCGCTGGGGGTGTTCTTTTATTTTCTGCGCTGTATCAAAGAGAATGTCACTAACACTAAGCAATTCATGGCAAAGTTGTTCGGCGGCAAGCCCTCGATCGATATCCCTTCAGAGTGATCGACCTAGCCTGATTGGCGTGTGGTTTTTTGATCCCGGCGTGCAAGGCGTTCCTGCTGATAAAATCTCGTTGGATGGCTGCTTTGCATTCGTTCCTAATTACCGATTCGATTACCGCCCGTAGACTTCGCTTAACTTAAGAGTTCCATGTACCGAAATTGGAATGGACCGATCCCTGATTGCCGCGCTGCCTTGAGAGTTAGGGATCGCCGCCGAAATTTTCAGATACTTGGCGCTTGTCCTAAGGATTGAGCCTTTGTTGTAATCCAGGTAAGGTCGGCGCTATAAAGCGGATCCGGGGGGGATTGCAAGATACGCGCAGCTGGCACGTCGTCAACGATTGCTCTCCCAACATTTAAGAAAATGTCAAAAAGCAGGAGACAGATCTCATGAAGATCAGCCGTCGAAGTTTTCTATCAAAGGTCACTGTCGGCATCGCCGGAGTTTCTCTCATGCGCGATTTGAGCTGGGCGCAGGCGAAGGGCAAACTTGGCTACATGAAAATCGTCGATAATGCGGCGATGTTTCTAGCGATGGAAAAAGGTTTCTTTCGAGCCGAGGGATTGGAGTTGGAAACTGTGCCGATGGCGGGCGGTGCATTAATTGTCCAAGGCGTGACCTCGGGCGATCTGCAGTTCGGTTGGACCAATGTCATTTCACTATATCAGGCGCATGTGGAAGGCTTTGACTTCAAACTGATCGCCGGGGGCGCAACCAACGTGAAGGCCAAAAGTGAAAGTCATACGATCCAGGTTGCAAAAAACTCACCAATAAAGACGGCGAAAGACCTCGAGGGTAAAACAGTTGCGCTCAACACGTTGAATAACATCGTCCATTTGATGGCGATGGCGTGGATCGACAAAAACGGCGGCAGCTCCGCCAAGGTCAAGTTCGTCGAGGTGCCGTTCCCGCAGATGGAGGCCGCGCTTAGCGCGGGCAAGATTGACGCGGCGAGTATTCACGAACCCTTCGCCACGGCGGCGATCCAAAAGGGCGATTCCCGCGTGCTCGCGCAGCCTTGGGGCGATGTGCTGTCGAAATTCTTGATCGCGAGCTGGTTTGCCTCGGAAAAGTGGCTCGCCAAAAACAAAGATACAGGCCAGGCATTCGTGCGCGCGATCAATCGCGGCATCGATGCCATTCAAGCCGATCCCGAAGGGAGCCGTGCGGCGATGATTAAATGGGCCGGTCTGAATCCGGATCTGGCCGGAAAAATCGGATTGCCGGTTTTCGAGAAAAGTATCTCGGAAAAAGATCTTCAATCAACCATCGATCTCACGCAAAAGTACAAATTGATCGCACGCGGATTCAAAGCGCGCGACGTGATCAGCGAGCTCGCGTCGAAGGGGTGAAGAGCAGTCGGAGTAATGGAATACTGGAGTGATGCTGGGATTCAGACCCATTACTCCAGCACTCCATCATTCCAACACTCCAGTTCTTCCATTCTCCCGTGCCCATCTTAGAAGTCCAAGGCCTGTCCAAGAGCTATCGTCAAGCGGGCGGTGAAATGACGGTGGCGATCGGCAATATTTCCTGCCGGATCGAAGCTGGAGAGTTTGTTTCTTTCGTTGGACCGTCCGGTTGCGGCAAAACCACGCTATTGATGTCGATCGCGGGTTTGTTGGCGCCCACTTCGGGTCGTGTGATCGTAAAAGGCCAAGAAGTCGTCGGTCCGCCGCCCAATCTGGTGCTGCTCTTCCAGGAATACAATAAGTCGCTTTTTGCCTGGCGTTCCGTTCTCGGCAACGTCCGTTTCGGGCTCGAAGCCCGAGGCGATCACTCCGCGGACGCCGAAACGAAAGCCCGGGCCCTGATCGACCTAGTCGGCCTCAGAGGCTTTGAGAACCATTATCCGTGGGAGCTCTCCGGCGGCATGCAGCAGCGCGTTGCGATCGCGCGCGCGCTCGCTTATGAACCCGAAGTCTTGCTGATGGATGAACCTTTCGGCTCACTCGATGCGCTGACGCGGTTGGATTTGGAAGACACGCTGCTGCGCCTCTGGGCCGAGCTCAAGACGACGATTCTGTTCATCACTCATGACATCGAAGAAGCGATCTATCTGTCGGATCGAATCTGGGTTTTGAGCCGGCGGCCATCGGAAATCGTCCAAGAACTGCAAATCCATTTTTCCCGTCCGCGCAATCAAGTGACGACCCGTACTGAGGCGCGTTTCATGGAAATCAGAAACGACATTTACCGCCGGATCGCCAACCAAGACGCGCCGTGAACCCCGTGAGTAAATTCAACTGGCCCGGCTGGCTCGCGTTCTCGGTGCTGTTGCTTCTGTGGGAGACGGCTTCGCGTGCGCTGCCGGGACTTCGAGTCTATATTCCTCCGATCAGTCAAATACTCGCGTCGCTCGGACAATTGCTGCTATCGGGGGCGATCACCAATCATCTCACTGTTAGTCTCGTTCGATTCGTCGAAGGTTATCTGCTCGCCGCGGCAATTGCCGTCTCGCTGGGAATTATTCTTGGGTATTTCCATTATTTGCACAGCTTACTGGAGATGTTGATCGAGTTATTGCGACCGATGCCTTCGGTTGCGATTATCCCGGTCGCCATATTGACGCTGGGTCTCGGCGATTCGATGATCGTCGCGGTCACCGTGTACGCGTGCCTATGGCCGATTCTCATCAATACGATCGACGGAGTCCGAAACATCGAAAGAACGCTGGTCGACACCGGGCGAACTTTCGGACTGAGCGCAGGGCGAATTCTGTGGCAGATTATTTTGCCCGGGGCGTCGCCCTATATCGTGACCGGATTACGCATCGGCTTGTCGATCGCCCTGATTTTGGTAACCACTGCGGAGATGGTCGCCGGCAGCAAGGGCTTAGGTTTTTTCATTCTCGACGAAGAACGTTCGATGAACAGCAGCAACATGTACGCCGGAATCATTCTCGTGGCGTTGCTGGGTTATATGCTCAATCGGGGCTTTGTGCTTTTGGAACGCAAGACGATGAAATGGCGTCATGGCATGATCGCCAGGGGAGCTCGGTGATCATGCGCGCCGTAAAGCTTAACGGATTGATGTTCATGCTTGGCCTTTTCGCCGTCTGGGAGCTTGTCGCGCAAGCCGAGTTGATCAATCCGCTGGTCGTGCCGCCACTCAGCAAGATTCTAAAGATCTTTTTTGAGCTTTTGTGGTCCGGTCAGATTCCCGCACAAATCGTCGTCAGCATGAAGCGGGCATTGCTGGGTTATTTTCTTGCCGCCGCGGTGTTTATTCCGTTGGGAATTCTCATGGGTTTGTATCAGCCCGTTTATCGTGTGTGTGAAGTTGTCGTCGAGATGTTACGGCCCGTGCCGCCGCCGGTCGTGATCCCCGTTGCCATGCTGTTTTTCGGCCTTGGCGACGAGATGAAGATATTTGTCATTTTTTTCTCCTGTGCCTGGCCGATACTACTCAATACCATCGATGGAGTCCGCAATCTCGATTGGGTGCTGTTGAATACCGCGAGGACGTTTGGTTTATCGCCCGGCAAGATTTGCTGGCAGGTGATTTTGCCGGCGTGCTCGCCGCAAATCATCACCGGGCTGCGGGTCAGCCTGCCGATCATGCTGATACTCGTAGTGATTTCGGAAATGGTCGGCAGCACCGACGGGATCGGCTACTTTATTCTCGATTCACAGCGACGCTTTAGAGTCGCGCAGATGTATGCGGGAATGTTGTCGTTGGCGATTCTCGGCTATGCGCTGAATCAAATTTTCAATCTACTGCACCGCCGGTTGCTCGCTTGGCATTGGGGAATGATGACGAAAATGGAGTGATAGAGTAATGGAGTGTTGGATTCCGGAAATACGATATTCCAGGACTCTATCACTCTAATACTCCCTTCTCTTAGACCTTGTGTATTCCGCCGCCTTCCGGTGGCTTCGGTTGGTCTCTTCCCGGTAGCCAATCCACGTCTTTGCGCGGGCTGTTTCCCGCCACCTGGAACTTGGCTCGGCCCATGTTCTCGAATTCGATTTCGATGGAGTCACCGGCGTTCACTGGCCTCAAGCCTTCGTGAAAGGTCCCGGTGGCGACGATGTCGCCAGGGCTGAGGCGGGCAAATTTCGACAACCAGGCAATCTGGTCCGGAATCTTGTGCGCCATCGAGCTCGTGTTGTAGTTCTGCCTCGGCTCGCCGTTGTTCCACGACTTGACGACGACATTGTGTGGATCAGGAATTTCGTCCTTGGTGATAATCCACGGTCCGCAGCAGCCGTGGGAATCTTGACCCTTGCCGATAAAGTGCGTGCGCCGTAAAAGTCCGCGGGTTGAAATGTCGAAGAACGGGACGTAGCCAAAAACATAATCCAGCCCCTTGGATTCAGGGACATTCTTAGCGGTTTTCCCGATGACGTAGGCGAATTCGGCTTCGGGTTGGTAGACCACGGCCGCGGGAATGTCTCTCAATTCCACGGTGCCGCCGGGGCCGACAAGGTCTGGGGACTTATAGAAATACTCGTGGGGAAAATTGTCCGCGGTGCGTCCAGGCCGGTCGATGTAGTTGCTGAAGGCGGCGATGCACTTGCCGGGACGGGCAAGGGGGGAGCGCAGCTCGACGCTGCTTAGCGGCACTCCTTCTTGTTCCGCCAGAATTTTTTCGAATCGCCTACGATACTTGCGCCACCCTTCAATGATTTCTTCCATGACGCGCTGCGGCCCTTTAGCCTTACGCGCGCTGATGGTGTCACTGACATCCACCACCATGTCGTTTTTAATGACGCCAATTCTGTCGTCGTTGAATCGTAGAATTTTCAAAGTTTGCTCCTCCTCTGATCGAAACTGGGCCTATCTTTCCTACAAGCGCTATTTAATGTCAAACCGAAATGTCGCGTTGCGCCCCTCTTAAAATCGCCCGGTAACCTTTTAAAATTCGTTCCGTTGTTGTAATCCAATCTCAGGAGGATGCCATGCTGCTAATCAACAACCAGGAAGTCGAAAAGCTCTTCACGATGAAAGATTGTCTCGAAGCGCTCGAAGTTGGTTACGATGATCTACTCAAAGGTGACGCGGTTTATCGGCCGCGCTTGGATTTGTGGATGCCCTGCGAACGGCCGGACGGTTATTATCGCTGGGGCACGATGGAAGGAGCGAGCCGCAAGATCGGCGTCTTTGCGATTCGCATGAAATCCGACGTGGTCTATTGGCCCAACGGCGACACGGAAGAAAAATATTGTGTGCAGCCGGGCACATGGTGCGGCCTGGTCATGGTTTTCAGCGTGCGCAACGGGGAGCCCTTGGCGATTATCAATGACGGTCTCATCCAGCATATGCGCGTCGGCGGTTGCGCTGGTTTGGGCGCGAAATATCTGGCGCGCGAAGACGCCTGCGATGTCGGCATCTTCGGCTCCGGCGGCATGGCGCGCAGTTATTTGGAAGCATTTTACGAGGTCCGCAAACTCAGGCGAGTGAGAGTCTACAGCCCGACCAAGGCGAACCGGGAGCGGTTTGCCAAGGAAATGACCGGCAAATTAGATATCGAAGTGACGGCTGTCGATGTGCCGGAAAAAGTCGTGCGTGAGGCCGATATCGTCGCCACCTGTACGGATTCGACTCGCACTGTTTTCGATGAGCCTGAGTGGCTAAAGGAAGGCGCGCATATCACTTCTGTGCGCGCCTGCGAAATCGGTCCGAGGGTGATCAAGAAGTGTGATCTTTCGGTCAAGCTCGGCAAAAACACCATCGAGGCGATGGACGAAGGGATGATTCGCTTGCATGGCAACGTCGGTTACATCGCCGGTCAACCTGAGGAACGCGCGCGCATTCCAAATCCGACGGTGGATAACTACAAAGGCGATTACTTTAAATACTTCATGGATGTCCGCGCCGGAAAGATGCCGGGTCGGACCAACAACAAACAGGTGACTTATTTCATCAATGCCGGCACGCAAGGTCTTCAGTTTGCCGCTTGCGCGGGAAAAGTCGTCGAGTTGGCGAAGCTGGCCAAAGTGGGCCGCGAGCTACCGACCGAGTGGTTTTTGCAGGATATTAGGGATTAGATCGAGACGGGAGATAGCGAAAGAGATAGAAATTAACGCGGAAGAGGGGCGGTCCCTATCTAAATTCTCTATCTCTTGTGGTAAATTATTGCTATGAATCGTGACCCAACGGACCGGCCAGATTTTTTGTGGGATGAGCCGACGACCCGCTCCAATCTTAAGCAACTCTTGTCAGGCAAAGACGAGGAAGTGCGTCTCTACTACGCGGCCAAGATCCTCAGAGAAGCGCGGTTTGAAGAGGTCTGGGAGTATCTTTCGCCGACCTTTCTATCCGCAAACTGGGACAAGCTCCACTGTCGGCTCGGACGAAAGAAAAGATTCTGGGAATTCTTTTATTCCACATGGCGCGCCGATGGCCTCATCGCCTAAAGATATTCTCTCAGCTTTGCAGTGGGAGCGGTCTCTTTCTCCATTCTCTATCTTTTTCAGTAGCCCAGATCTTCGATCTCGTCCTCGTCCATGCCGAAATAGTGGGCGATCTTGATTTAATCTAAAACATTCCAGGACAGCGTCTAGGCTTAGATGACGCGTTGGATACGGTATGTTATCCTAAATCCCGTCATGGCCGTGTTAGTTGGACAACCCATCGATGCTCGTAAATTAGAGCAGGCCACGAGCCAGTGGTCGCCGGATAGGTTTGCCTCCATGTGCAACGACCTGGTTTGGGCTGTTTCCGGACGACAGTTTTCGAAGCTGCCGTCGTTCACGGAACGTGTGAACGCAGCTGACGGTGGAATCGATGC
>Ga0184634_10000494_pt1 | contig 10192 bp, 9 predicted proteins | sample PLM31_200_b1_FD_133016 | JGI IMG/M metagenome (GOLD analysis project Ga0184634, IMG submission 133016) | Groundwater sediment microbial communities from an aquifer in East River, Colorado, USA - PLM3-1_200_b1 | ecosystem: Environmental > Terrestrial > Soil > Riparian zone | place: USA: East... | reverse complement strand
GCCAGTGGCGAGGAAGCGCTGACCAAGATCGCGAGCGCCGATTACCAGATCCTGCTGACCGATTGGGACATGCCCGGCATGGATGGCGCGACTTTGTGCCGGCGCGTACGCGAGGCCGACCTGCCGAACTACCTTTACATCCTGTTGCTCACCGGACACACGACCACCGAGGATGTCGTGGCCGGACTCGAAGCCGGGGCGGACGACTATCTGCGCAAGCCCGCCAACGAAGCCGAGCTGATCGCGCGACTGAATGCCGGACAGCGCATCCTGCGGCTGGAGCAATCGCTGCGAGACGCGAATGCGCGCATCGAGCTCCTGTCGAACACTGATCCGCTGGTGCGTGCGTTCAATCGCCGCTATCTCGGCGACCAGCTCGAACGCGAGGCCGAATACGCGCGCCGGCACCAGAGCCCGCTCGCCGTGGTGATGGCCGACATCGATGATTTCAAGAGCATCAACGACAAGCACGGGCACCGCGTCGGCGACGAGGTGCTGCAGAACTTTGTCGACCGCGTGCGAACGCTGATCCGGCCGGGAGGGGACTGGATCGCGCGCTACGGTGGCGAAGAGTTCGCGATCGTGTTGTTGCATGCGGATGTCACCGCTGCGGCCACTGCCGCCGAGCGAGTCCGGGCGGGATGCGCTGAGAAGCCGCTGCTGACGTCGGCGGGCCTGCTCACAGTCACTGCCAGTTTTGGCGCCGCCGCGCTCGATCTTGCCGCGCCGCCGGTCGACGCGATCGACGCGATGCTGCGCGACGCGGACGCTGCGCTGTACAAGAGCAAGCATGCGGGACGCAACCGCGTCAGCATCGCTGCCTGAACGCCGGTACCGTGATATCCTTGCGCACCCAGCGCAAGGCCTTGATTTACTGAAACAATCCGAATGGAAGAACGCTACGATGCGGCCCGCGTAGAGCCCGACGCGCGAGACTACTGGAACGAGCAGCGCTGTTTCGAGGCGCGCGAGGATCCGGGACGCGAAAAGTACTACTGCCTGTCGATGTTTCCGTACCCGAGCGGGCGGTTGCACATGGGGCACGTACGCAACTACACCATCGGGGACGTGATCACGCGCTTCATGCGCATGCAGGGCCGCAACGTCCTGCAACCGATGGGCTGGGACGCATTCGGCCTGCCCGCCGAGAACGCCGCGATTCAGAACGGCGTGCCGCCGGCCATGTGGACGCGCGACAACATCGACTACATGCGCAGCCAGCTCCAGTCGCTTGGCTTTGCGATCGACTGGCGCCGTGAGCTCGCCACCTGCCAGCCCGAGTATTACCGCTGGAACCAATGGCTGTTCCTGCGCATGCTGGAAAAAGGAATCGCGTACAAGAAGACCGGCGTCGTGAACTGGGATCCGATCGACAAGACCGTGCTCGCCAACGAACAGGTCATCGACGGCCGCGGCTGGCGCACCGGTGCGCTGGTCGAGAAACGCGAGATCCCGATGTATTACCTGCGCATCACGGCGTACGCAGAGGAATTGCTGGCGGCGCTCGACGACCTGCCGGGCTGGCCCGAGCGCGTCAAGGTGATGCAGGCGAACTGGATCGGCAAGAGCGAGGGCGTCAACTTCGGTTTTCCTTACGAGCTCGACGGCCAGTCGCAGCTGCTGCGCGTGTTCACCACGCGCGCCGACACGATCATGGGCGTCACCTTCGTGGCCATCGCGGCGGAACATCCGCTGGCGCTGCGACTGGCAAAGGACCTGCCGCATGTCGCCGCCTTCATCGAGGAGTGCCGGCGGGGCGGATTGACCGAGGCCGAGTTTGCGCTGATGGAAAAGAAGGGCGTGCCGACCGGTTTCTTCGTTGCGCATCCGCTCACCCGCGAGCCCGTTCACGTCTGGGTCGGCAACTATGTGCTCATGGGCTATGGCGAAGGCGCCGTGATGGGCGTGCCGGGCCACGATGAGCGCGACTTCGAGTTTGCTAAGAAGTACAAGCTGCCGATCAGGCCGGTGATCGACGTTGAGGGGCGCACCTACTCGACCGATGCATGGCAGCCCTGGTATTCGAGCTACGGCACCTGCGCCAACTCGGGCCCGTATGATGGCCTCGATTACGGCCAGGCGGTCGATGCCATTGCGAGAGACCTCGAGGCGCTCGGCGTCGGTCGCAAGCAGACCATCTGGCGGTTGCGCGACTGGGGAATTTCCCGCCAGCGCTATTGGGGTTGCCCGATCCCGATCATTCACTGCCCGGCGTGCGGCGACGTGCCCGTTCCCGACGATCAGCTGCCGGTCGTGCTGCCCGAGGACCTCGTGCCGGACGGCACCGGCAATCCGCTGGCGAAAACGCCGTCGTTCCACCAATGCCTCTGTCCGAAGTGCGGTGGCAGCGCGCGTCGCGAGACGGACACTTTAGATACCTTCGTCGATTCGTCGTGGTACTTCATGCGCTTCGCCTCGAGCGACAACCCGACCGCGATGGTCGATGAGCGCGTGGATTACTGGATGCCGGTGGATCAATACATCGGTGGCATCGAGCACGCGATCCTGCACCTGCTGTATTCGCGCTTCTGGACACGCGTGATGCGTGATTTCGGGCTGGTGAAAGTGTCCGAGCCGTTCAGCAACCTGCTGACGCAGGGAATGGTTCTCAACGAGATCTATTTCCGCAAGACCGACACCGGGCGGATCACGTACCACAACCCCGCCGACGTCGACGTCGAGCGCGACGAGCACGGCAGGGTGGCGAGCGCGTTCTTGATTAGTGATGGCCAGCCGGTCGAGTCGGACGGCATCGGCACGATGTCCAAGTCGAAGAACAACGGTGTCGACCCGACCATCCTGGTCGAACAGTACGGCGCGGATACGGCGCGGCTGTTCATGATGTTCACGGCGCCGCCCGAGCAGTCGCTCGAATGGTTGGATGAAGGAGTGCAGGGCGCCTTCCGTTTCATGAAGCGGCTGTGGAAGGCGGTGTTCGAACACGTCAGCCGCGGCCCGGCGCCGGCGCTCGCCAAGAGCGCGTTGAACGACGCGCAGCGCGAGATGCGTCACCTCGTTCACGAAACGCTGGTCAAGGTGAGCGACGATTTTGGTCGGCGGCGGACGTTCAACACGGCAATCGCCGCGGTGATGGAGCTCATGAACGCACTGGCGAAATTCGACGACCACACTGTGGCAGGACGCGCAGTCCGGCAGGAAGCGCTGGAGATCATCGTGCTGGCGCTGTCGCCGGTGGTGCCGCATGCCTGCCACGCGTTGTGGCATGCATTGGGACACGAGACGGCGGTCATCGATGAGCGCTGGCCCGTGGCGGATCCCGAAGCCGTCGCCCAGGACACGCTCGAGATCGTCGTGCAGGTGAATGGCAAGCTCCGAGGCCGCATCAGCGTGCCGGCGAGCGCGGATGATGAGATGCTGAAACGGGCCGCGCTCAGCGATGCCAACGTGCGGCGCTTCGTGCTCGACAAGCCGGTCCGCAAGGTGATCGTCGTCAAGGGCAAGCTGGTCAATGTCGTCGTGTAAACACCCTGGGGAGTGGATTCCGGAGAAAGTGGCGACGATCTTTCTCTCGCTCGCCCTGATGCTCACCGCGTGCGGGTTTCATCGACAGGGCGTGACGCCCATGTCGCCCGTCATGAAAGTGACCTACGTCGATGCCAAGGACGTACGCAGCGATTTCCTGCGCGGCCTCACGCGCGCGCTCAAGGCAGGCGGAACGGCAATTGCGCCGACGCGCGCGGCTGCGAGCGCGGTGCTCAGGATCGAGCGCGACGAATCCGGCCAGCGAGTGCTGTCCGTGTCGGCGCGCAACACGCCGACCGAGTACGAGATCTTTTACACGGTCACCTACGCCGTAACCTCAGGCGGCAAAGAAGTGTTGCCGCCGCAGACGTTGACCCTCACCCGCGACTACAGCTTCGATGACGAGGCCTTGCTCGCCAAGCAGCACGAGGAAGGGATCCTGCGCGAGGCGCTCGCCCGCGATCTCGTCAACCTGGTGATGCGCCGCCTGGCGAGCCTATAAGAGCGCGCGAATCAGTAACGCCACTAGTGCGACTGCGGCGACGCCGGCGAGCCACAGGCCTACGAACCAGCCGGCGCGTTTCCAGAATTCAGTGGTAGCCATCGTCGGCATTCACCTTGCCGCGGAATACCCAGTACGCGTACGCCGTATAGCCGAAGATGATCGGCAGCAGCACCACCGCGCCCACGAGCAGGAACCCGAGGCTCTCCGGCGGCCCGGCCGCGTCCCAAATCTTCACGGTCGGCGGCACGATGTACGGAAACAGGCTGATCGCGAGTCCTGAGAACGACAGCACGAACAGAGCCAGCGACAAAAGGAACGGTTGCAGGTCACGCCCGCGGTTGAGCGAACGCAAGAGCGCCCACCCCGTCACGGCGACGAGGATTGGAACGGGTGCCAGATAGGCGAAATTCGGCCACGAGAACCAACGCATCGCGATCGACAGGTTGAATTGCGGCGTCCACACGCTCACCACCACGATCGCAACGATCATGCCAATCGTGAGTCGCCGGGCGATGCGCACCGCGCGCGCCTTGAGTTCGCCTTCGGTCTTCAACACCAGCCACGTCGCACCCAGCAAGGCGTATCCGCAGACCAGGGCGATGCCTGTGAACAGGCTGAACGGCGTCAGCCACCCGAACCAGCCGCCCGCGTAACTACGTCCGTCGACCTCGATTCCCTGCACGAAGGTCCCGAGCACGATGCCTTGGGTGACGGTCGCGACGATCGAGCCGCCGGCGAAGCCCAGGTCCCAGAATGACCGGTGGCGCGGATCGCGGAAGCGGAACTCGAAGGCGACGCCGCGGAAAACGAGCGCGAGCAACATCACGATCAAGGGCGCGTAGAACGCGGTCATGAGGATCGAGTACGCGAGCGGGAACACCGCGAACAGACCACCGCCGCCCATCACCAGCCAGGTCTCATTGCCGTCCCAGACCGGTGCGATCGAATTCATCATCACCTTGCGATCGCGCTCGTCCTTGAACCCGGGAAAGAGAATTCCGATGCCGAGATCGAAGCCATCCATGACCACGTACATCAGCACCGCGACCGCGATGAGACCCGCCCAGATCAGTGGCAGATCGATTGTCATCGCTTCTCCAGCGCCTGAGCGGGGGTGATGCCCGCGGCGCGCTGCGGTAGGCCCGGTTCGGGGCCGCGCTCGAGCGGAGCGGGCGCGCGGCGCATGAGCTGCAACAGGTAGTAAATGCCGGCGCCGAACACCACGAAGTAGACGATTGCGAATGCGAGCAATGAACCTGCCACCGCCGGCGCGTCGACCGGCGAGCGCGCCTCGGCGGTCCGCATCAGCCCGTACACCACGTAAGGCTGGCGGCCGACCTCGGTGGTGATCCAGCCCGCGAGTACGGCAATGAATCCGCTCGGGCCGAGCACGAGCACCGTGCGCAGGAACCAGCCCGTGGTGGCGAGCCGCCGCCGCGCGCGCAGATACAGACTCAACAACCCGACGAGCACCATCGCAACGCCCGTTGCGACCATCACGCGAAAGCTCCAGAAGACCGTGGGTGAATGCGGCCGCTCATCCGCCGGCCAGGACTTGAGCCCGCGCACTTCGCCGTCCCAGTCGTGAGTCAGGATGAGGCTGCCGAGACCCGGCACCGTTATTGCGCCGCGCGTCGTTTCCGCTTCCATGTCGGGGAGACCGAAGAGGATGAGCGGCGCACCCCGCTGCGTTTCCCAGTGGCCTTCCATCGCGGCGATCTTGGCCGGCTGGTGCTCGAGCGTGTTGAGCCCGTGCAGGTCGCCAACCACCAGCTGCAGCGGCGCGACGATCGTGGCCATCCACATCGCCATGGAAAACATGCTGCGCGCCGCCTCGTTGGAACGCTCGCGCAGGAAGTGAAACGCACCGACGGCGCCAACCACGAATGCCGTGGTGAGGTAAGCGGCCAGCACCATGTGAGCGAGACGATAAGGAAACGACGGATTGAAGATCACGGCCCACCAGTCGGCCGGGATGTACTGGCCATCGCGGATTGCGAAGCCGGTTGGCGTCTGCATCCAGCTGTTGGCCGCCAGGATCCAGAACGCCGAGATCAGCGTCCCGACCGCCACCATGCAGGTGGCGAAGAAATGCAGACCCTTGCCGACGCGCTTCTGCCCGAAGAGCATCACGCCGAGAAATCCGGCCTCGAGAAAGAACGCCGTGAGCACCTCGTAGCCGAGCAGCGGTCCGAGCACCGGGCCGGTGCGATCAGCGAACGGGCCCCAGTTGGTGCCGAACTGGTAGCTCATCACGATGCCCGACACCACCCCCATGCCGAAGGTGAGCGCGAAGACCTTGAGCCAGTAGCGATAGAGGACCAGGTAGGTCCCGCGGCCGCGCCACAGCCACAGCGCCTCCAGGACCGCGAGGTAGCTCGCCACGCCGATGGTGAACGCGGGGAAAACAATATGAAACGAGACGGTGAAGGCGAACTGGATCCGCGCCAGGAGCGCCGCATCGAGTGATTCCAACATCGGCGATCAGTTTACTCCCGGCACCCGAGCCCGATGGAATACGGGACAATACTTAGCGTGGTGTCCCGAAAGAGACCGAGCGTTACGATGAGTAGCGCCGTGTCCGGGAGGTCCTTTCGAAAACGCCGTAAATACATCCCTGTAGGCTCCGACGGCGACGTCCTGTCGCCGACGGTTTCGAAAGGACCTCACCGGACCCGACGCCAGCGAACGCAATGGCAAGTGCAGGACACCACACTGGACGCGAACTGCGAGGGCCCAGGTAATGGCAGTAATCGACATGGCGCAGGCGTCGCGGCTCGACGTCGCACGCCTGCTCGATCGCTTCGGCTTGACGCTCGAGCTGGTCGCGGCGCAGGAGCAGATCCCCGGCTCCTCCTGGGGCGAGCGCGAGGCGGGCCTCAAGGGCGACCGGCTGTACGCGCGGCTCGACACGCCGCTGCACTCGGTCCTGCACGAGACCGCTCACTACGTCTGCATGACGCCGGAGCGCCGCGCCGGGCTCGACGCCGACGCGGGGGGCGACGACCCCGAAGAGAACGCTGTGTGTTTTCTCCAGATCCTGCTGGCCGACCACGTCCGGCTTTTCGGGCGTGCGCGCATGATGCAGGACATGGACGAGTGGGGTTACAGCTTCCGGCTCGGTTCCGCGCTCGCATGGTTCGAGAGCGATGCACTCGACGCACGCGACTGGTTGCTCGCGCGTTTGCTCATCGACGCCGAGGAGCAGCCGACGTGGAAGCTGCGCGAGTGAGCGCAAACCGATCGGTGGCGCTGATCAGCTGATGCGTGATGCCGGGCTCGAGGGCGGAATGGCCCGCGTCCGGCACGACGTGAAACTCGGCTTCGGGCCAGGCCTTGTGCAGGTCCCAGGCGCTCATCATCGGACAGACCACGTCGTAGCGGCCCTGCACGATGACGGTGGGAATGTGGCGGATGGCATCGACGCGGATCAGCAATTGATCCTCGGCGTGAAAGAAGCCGCCGTGGACAAAGTAGTGGCACTCGATGCGCGCGATCGCGACGGCGAACTCATCGTCGCTCCAGCGGCGCACGTTGTCCTCGTTGACGAACAGGTAGCTGGTCGCGGCTTCCCACACTGACCAAGCTCTCGCTGCGGCGAGTTGCATCGCGCGGTCGTCGCTCGTCAGCCGCCGGTGAAAGGCCGCGATCAGGTCGCCGCGCTCCGCAGTAGGGATCGGTGCGATGTACTGCTCCCAGCGATCGGGAAACAGCGTGCTCGCGCCTTCCTGGTAGAACCAGCGCAGCTCCCCCCGGCGCAACATGAAAATGCCGCGAAGCACCAGCTCGGTCACGCGTCGCGGATGTGTCTGCGAATACGCAAGTGCCAGCGTGCTGCCCCACGATCCGCCGAACACCAGCCAGCGCTCGATGCCGAGATGCTCGCGCAACTTCTCGATGTCCGCGACCAGGTGCCAGGTGGTGTTCTCCTCGAGGCTGGCGTGCGGGCGGCTGCGCCCGCAGCCGCGCTGGTCGAACAGCACGATTCGATAGCGCTTCGGATCGAAGAAGCGTCTCGAGTCCTTGCCCGCGCCGGCGCCCGGGCCGCCGTGGAGGAAGAGTGCGGGTTTGCCATTCGGATTGCCGCACTCCTCGTAGTAGAGCTCGTGCACGCTCGAGACGCGCAGACGTCCGCTGCGAAACGGCTCGATCGGCCGGTACAGCTTCCTGATCTCCCTCTCCCGCTTGCGGGAGAGTATTGTCTTAAGACCCGCTCCCGCGACGACGCGGGAGCGGGTGGGGATGAGGGACTTCTTCTGCTCCCGTTTACGGGAGAGGGCCGGGGTGAGGGTCATTCTCCGCTTCTGTTTGCTCTTCGCCCGGCGTTTTGCCATGCGGATGTCCTTCAGGTCCTGACGACCATCGGACCCAGCGGACGACCGCCGAGCAGGTGCAGGTGCAGGTGATACACCTCTTGCCCGCCGTGCGCATTGCAGTTGACGATGAGTCGATAGCCGTTCTCTGCGATTCCTTCCTTGCGCGCGAGGTCGCGGGCAACCGTGAACAGGTGTCCGAGCAACGATTCATCCTCGTCGGTGACATCGTTCACCGTCGGAATCGGCTTGTTGGTAACGATGAGGATGTGCGTCGGCGCCGCGGGCCGGATATCGCGGAACGCGGTGACTCGATCGTCCTTGTGCACGATCGCGGCGGGCAGCTCGCCGGCGATGATCTTCTCGAACAGCGTGGGCATGAGATCTCCTGTAACGGGCTCGCCTGATCGGCGTGCAGACTACACCGGCTGCGCGAGTGATTCTATTTCCCGATCAGTCCATACAGCGCGAGCAGCTTCGACGTCACCCGCGCGACCGGTGCATTGCGATGGATCCGTGTTGCACGCGTGATGAATGGAACAATGCTCATGACGCGCTACCATGGCAAGATCGGACGGCGGTGACCCGGGGAGAAATACGAATGGCATCGAGGCAATCGACCATGCTCGAGCTTGGCACGCCGGCCCCTGACTTCGCGCTTCCCGATGGAGCAGGCCGACGACACGCGCTCGCCGATTTCGGCGATTCTCACGGGCTGCTGGTGGCCTTTCTCTGCAATCACTGCCCATTCGTCCAGCACATCCTGGATGGATTCGTGAAATTTGCGGCAGAGTTCGCGCGGAAGGATCTGGCAATCGTTGCGATCAGTCCGAACGACGTCGCGGCCTATCCGCAGGATGCGCCCGCTGAAATGCTCCGGCTCGCGCAAGAACGTGGCTTCACGTTCCCGTATCTTTTCGACGAGTCGCAGGCAGTCGCAAAGGCCTTCCGCGCGATCTGTACGCCGGAGTTCTATCTCTTCGATCGCAATCGCCGGCTCATCTATCGCGGACAATTTGACGACAGCCGTCCACGCGGCCAGGGGCCGGTGACGGGATCGGACCTTCGTGCAGCCGCGGACGCGCTGCTTGCGCGACGTCCGGTTTCGACCGACCAGAAGCCGAGCATGGGCTGCAGCATCAAGTGGAAGCCGGGCAACGAGCCCGATTGGGCGTAGTGAAGCGCCGCCGCATCCCTTGGCGGGGCTCGCGGCGGATCATGACGTGGGTCGCGACCTATCGACGCAGGATCCGGTTCTCGTGCCACGGCGACTTGTACATCCGGCCGTCCGCGACCTCAGGCACGCCAGCGAGCGTCGCCCGGGCGATTCCGGACGGCGGCAGCGTGCAGACTGAACCGGCGCGATACGCCAGCGCCTGATTGAGCCGCCTCTCGTTGGGATCACCCAACTGGTAAGTGAAATCATCGTGTACCGAGCAGCCCGGTATGCGTTCGCCCGCCGTTCCAACCGTGTTCTGAGGCGAGAAGCCATCCGCATAGTCGCCAAAATTCTTCGCGTTCACGCCCTTGAACTGGATCGAGAAGTAGGTCGTGCCGCAGTTGTCGAACGGATAAAAGCCGTAAGGCTTGCCGCAAGTCGTCGATCCAATCTGAATGACGTCGACATCCACTCCACGCAGGCTGTTGATGATCGACTCGCTCGCTGAGCACGTGTCGGGACCCGTGAGGACGAATACGCGAGGCAGGTTCAACGTCGGCAGTGCTTGGCCCGCCGGCGGGCCCGAGAATCCCTGCGAGGTCTGGTGAAACGGAATTGGAGCGATCGGATCGCCGGTCACCGGGTCAATGGTCGGATGCTTGTCGTTGAACTGCAGGAGCTCGAAGGTTTGGCCACCCGTCTGACCCGCACCGGCGATCATGTACGCGACCT
>Ga0184634_10000493_pt1 | contig 10205 bp, 9 predicted proteins | sample PLM31_200_b1_FD_133016 | JGI IMG/M metagenome (GOLD analysis project Ga0184634, IMG submission 133016) | Groundwater sediment microbial communities from an aquifer in East River, Colorado, USA - PLM3-1_200_b1 | ecosystem: Environmental > Terrestrial > Soil > Riparian zone | place: USA: East... | reverse complement strand
TATACGTTGGTGAGTCGGGAGAGAAAGCGATTGAGGGAGAAGATCGAGCGTGATCCCAAGGTAAGGAAGTGGTATAGGGAGATCGAGGAGAGGCTAAGTCTAAAAGTCAAGATTTGACCCTCAGTCTGTTCAAGATTTGACCCTCAGTCTGTTCGGATTATGTGCAGGTACAGGGCAGTCTGCCTATTCCCAATCCGTACACGCAGTCATATGCGGGAATATCGGTATGGTGTAGGGGGTCAGGGCGTTTACGTACCAGGCAGTGGCTTTGGGGTCGAAGCAGGCTTCATGACGCCAGGTTTTGGGGGCGCCTACCATTATTCTTGGCAGGTAGGCCAAGTCAATCTTTCTTGGTGAGGTCAAGAGTGGTCAAGATTGTAGAGAGCGTCGCATCTTGGGTCGTGTGTTTGGGTTTTCTTGTAATAGGCGTTGTCTTCATGTTTTGGCCTGAGAGTATCCAGCGAATGGCGATCGGTTCGGCCGCTCAACCTAGCACGCATCTGATTGTTAGAATTCTACAACGGGTATTGCCAGCTCGAATCTTTGAGAGTCCTTTATATGTACTGCAGCTTCGTATTGGCGGTATCTTGGCGCTTCTAGGTGGAATTTTTATAGCTTACGCTTTGTTGTTCTTAAAAAAATGACACTGTCTGAGTTTGTGAATGCCGTTAAATGGAAAACTGCTTGACGATTTAGCACGAAGCAAGTGAAACGGACTTTCTTGTATAGTTTTTTGGGTCGTATTTTCTTAGTCGCATGGATGGCTGTGCTCTTAGGCATGACGCCACTTGCTGCCCAGGAGCAGAAGGTCATTTACCTCTATGATGACCTTGGGCGGTTGGTGAGGGTGATCGATGAGAACAACGAGTGTGCGACGTATGAGTATGACGCGGTTGGGAACATTCTTTCGATCACGCGCAGGGAAGATAGGGGACGTTGTTGACTGAGTTGACTTACTGAGATAGGGGACTGGTTGTTTCGGAGAAGGGACAGATGCCAAGGCAAGCGAGGCTCGATTCTCCCGGTACGCTGCACCACGTGATCATCAGTCGATACCTCCAACCACACAGCCTAGACGGAAAAGGGAGTCTTTTATTGACCGTTCAACAAAGTCACCAGCATCACCGACCCGTTGGGAAACCTCACCACCTTTGAGTACGATGCCAAAGGCAACCTCGTTGCCGTCACTGATCCTGAGCAGAACAGGAAGCCTGTGGCAGAGCGGCTTAAGACTACCATCGCCTACAATGTCAACATTCATGTAAAACTGACCCGCTAGCGACCATTTAACATTGACCCGCCCCCCTCTGTCGGAATCAGTCTCACGGGTGGGATTGAAAAGCCCCTCAGATAGAACTTCTCTTCCGCTCATCACCAGATGCTCGGCCAGAGTCCGTCGGGTCTTAAGGACCCTTCGGTCAGTTACTTTTTTCGGCAGATTCTCTCTTGACAACCCGAGGGCGAGAGCGATAGATAGCAGCCTAACTTCACAGGAGGGCTTTTTATGGCCGGGGCGACGGTCAAGCTCAACGAAAATACGCTTGCCTATGAGGCCAGGCCCGACTCCAAGGTCAAGGCGCCTGGGGTTGTGGTCATCCATGAGGTCACGGGACTGGTGGATTATATTAAGGATGTAACCAGGAGCCTGGCCGAGCAGGGCTACTTGGCGCTGGCAGTAGATCTTTATGAGGGAAAGACCGCCAGTGGGCTGGAGGAGGGCAAGCCCATCAGGGACAAAATTACCGAAGCGGTATTCAAGGCGAAAATCGGCGCCGCCATCCGCTACCTGAAATCGAGCCCCCACTCGACCGGCCAAATCGGGGTCATGGGCTTCTGCATGGGAGGGGGATTTGCGCTCTGGGCGGCATGTCTCTTTCCAGAGGATTTCAAGGCCTGCACGGTCTTTTACGGTCGGTTAGAGAATCTCGAGCTGCTGAGAAATTTGCACTCCCCGGTCCTAGGCAACTTCGGTGCCGAGGACAAAGGGATCACCACCTGGGCGGTGGAGCAGTTTAAGCCGGCGATGGAGAGGCTGGGAAAGCGGCTGGACATGAAGGTCTATCCCGGCGCGCCTCATGGCTTTCATCGCCACACGGCGCCCAACGTCTACCGACCTGAGGCTGCCCAAGATGCCTTTCAGAGAACCCTCAATCTCTTTGCCGAGGCGCTGAGATGAAGGTCGCCCTGGCCCTTTTCTTTGCCTTCGGTCTGGCCGCTCTGCCGCCGTCTCATGTCACGGCCGCTGAGGCCAAAGGGAGCTGGCAGGAAGAGTGGGAGAGGACAGTCGAGGCCGCGAAAAAAGAGGGGAAGCTCGGAGTCTTCCTCTTTCAGCGCGATAACATCGAGGAGGCGGTCAAGGCCTTTGGGAAGAGATACCCTGAGATTCGGGTGACCACGGTGAGCACCCCGGCGGCGGAGACCGGCCCGCGTATTATGGCTGAGAGGAGGGCCGGGAAGCACCTCTGGGACATCTGCATCTGCGGCCCTACAACCCCATTCACAATCCTTTATCAGGCCAAGGCCCTGGACCCGATCAGGTCTCATCTGATCCTCCCTGAAGTCGGAGATCCCACTGGATGGTGGGGTGAAAGGCATCACTACATGGATCCCGAGGATCAGTACATCTTTGTCTTTCTGGGGACCGTGGAGATGCCTAACCTCTTTTATCATAAGAAACTCGTGGAGCCGAAGGAGTTCGATGCCTACCAGGACCTCCTCCGCTCCAAGTGGCGCGGGAAGATCCTGGCCCTCGATCCGCGCCAGCCCGGGCGCCAGCGCGTTAGCGCGCGTATTTTTTACCATGTCCCGCAGCTTGGTCCTCAGTTCTTAAGGCGTCTCTTTGGCGAGATGGAGGTTACCCTGAGCCGGGATGATCGTCAGGCGCTGGATTGGCTGGCGGTGGGGAAGTTTCCCCTCTGCCTTTTCTGCGGCAGCATGGATAGTGCTAGAAGACAGGGGCTGCCGGTGGAGGAATTTCCCACCTCTGGCTGGCAGGAGACTCCGGCGATCTATTCGGGGAGTAATGGCACGATCGCGCTTATGAACCAGGCCCCGCACCCCAACGCCGCCCGGCTCTTCATCAACTGGCTCCTCTCCCGCGAGGGCCAGATCACCTTCCAGAAGATCATGAATACGGCTGACATCGTCATGGAGTCGATGCGGACCGATATCCCTAAAGACCCCATCCCCCGGGAGCAACGCCGGGTAGAAGGGGTCAAATATATCGTGATGGATACGCCGGAGAGAAGCGATCAGGCGCCTGTGAGCAAGCTCCTGAACGAGATCATAAAGAGATAGCCTGAGGAGAGACCTTGTCTCCATCAGTACCTCTCTATATGGAAGGCATAAAAAAACTTATCCATAAGGCCGTGGAAGGCCCTGGCAAAGACCGGTCGCCGGTGATAAGGGGAGGTGGTTATGGCTAAGGTCCAGACGGCAGATGCCGGCGCCATCCCCAGGACCTGGGTGCCTCAGCTCCACTGGGGGCTGTGGCTGATGATCTTTCTGATAGGATCTATGGGCTTCTATATTATCTACCCTCTGATCCTGATCCTCATCAACAGCTTCAACATAGCCACCATCGCCGAACCCCCGGTCTATGGCCTGCAGGCCTGGCGCGATGCCTTCAGCGATCCAGGGGTATGGCGCTCGCTCTGGAACACGATCCGGATCGCCTTTGTCAACCAGGCGATCAATTTTCCCGTAGGCGTCCTCATCGCCTGGACCCTGGCCCGGACCAATGTCCCCTTCGCCCACGGATTTGAGTTTCTCTTCTGGATCTCCTTTATGTTGCCCAGCCTCGCCGTTACCTTTGGCTGGATCCTGCTTTTGGATCCGAACACCGGGCTCATCAACATAGGGCTGAGAGACCTGATCGGCGTCATGCCCTTCGACATCTACTCCTTCTGGGGCATCATCTGGGTCCATGCGATCAGCGGCATCGACACTAAGGTCATCCTCTTGACCCCGGCCTTTCGCCGGATGGATTCTTCGATGGAAGAGGCGAGCCGCATGTCCGGCGCGAGCAATCTCGTGACCATGTTCCGCGTCACCTTGCCGGTGATGACGCCGGCGCTGGTCGTGGTGCTGCTTTTGAGTCTGGTGCGCCTGTTTGAGTCTTTCGAGATCGAGCTCCTGCTGGGGGTGCCGTGGGGTTTTTACGTCTATTCCACAAAGATCGTTGATCTGGCCCGGATGGAGCCTCCTCTAGTCAACCAGGCGGCGGCCCTGGGGAGCATCATCCTCTTGCTTCTCGCTATCATCATCCCCCTGCAGCGCAGGCTCATCCATGGCCGGCAATTCACCACCGTGACCGGGCAGTTCAAGTCCAAGCTGATCGACCTGGGCCGCTGGCGCCACACGGCCGCAGCCCTGCTCTCGCTGATCATTCTCCTGGCGGTCGTGATTCCCATCCTCAGCGTGGCGGGAGGGAGCCTGATGGTCCGCTTCGGCTTCTTTAATCTCCCCAGGACCTGGACCCTGGAGTACTGGTACATGGCGTTCAGCGATCCGCGGCTGCTCCTCGCCTTGAAGAACACGCTGATCATCGCTGGCAGCGCGGCCCTGGTGGGTCCTTTCCTCTTTTCCCTGATTGCCTACATCCTGGTGCGCACCAAGCTCCCCGGCCGCTCCATTCTCGATTCCGTCTGCTGGCTTCCCTCCGCCATTCCCGGCGTCCTCGCGGGGCTCGGTCTCCTGTGGCTGTTTCTCGGTACGCCGGTATTCCGGCCCTTCTACGGAACCCTTTTCCTGTTGATGATCGCCTCTGTCATGGGCGGGGTGACCCTCGCCACGCAGATCTTCAAGGCCAATTTCGTCCAGTTGGGCAACGAGCTCGAAGAGGCCTCGCGCATGTCGGGCGCCGGCTTCTGGCGCACCTATTTCAAGATAGTGCTTCCCCTGATGGCTCAGACCATGGTCTTGATTGCGGTATTGAAGTTCCTGTTCGCGGCGCGCAGCGCCTCCAGCATCATTCTTCTGGCCACATCGGAGTCGAGGACCCTGGCGCTCTTGGCCCTGGACCAGATCGCCGCCGGATACCGCGAGGCCGCGAGCATCACAGTGCTCCTGGTGGTCGTGCTCACCACAGGGCTCGCCCTGATCGCCCGGTTCTTTGGGTTTAAGCTGGGGCTCCGGACAGAATAGTTAGAAAAGGAGAAGCCATGATTATCGATTGCCATACCCATTACCACGCTGGCGGGATCAACGCCGGCGTCTTCGGCATCTTCTACGGCCACACCGTCATGGGGGTTCAGCCGGCCAAGGGCGATGACGAGCTTCATCTCAAGCTCATGGAAGAGCGGGGCTATGACATGCAGGTTCTCTCTCAGCCGCCCTTCACCCAGGTCCACGACCTGGAGGCCAGCCTGGGAAGGGCCCAGGCTCGGGCCTTCAATGACTCCATCGCCAAGGCCGTCGAGGCCAATCCGACAAAATTTCGCGGCGTCGCCTCTCTCCCCCTTCAGGATATCCCGGCCTCGGTGAAAGAGATGGAGCGCGCGGTGAAGAGTCTGGGGATGATCGGCGTCATGATCAACCCTGATATCTCCCGCCGGGGCACCGGCCCGACGCAGGAGGAGGAGTACTGGCACCCGCTCTATGAGACGGCGTGCAGACTCGACATCCCGATTTTCATTCACCCGGGCTCCTCGGCATTGCCGCGCCACAGGAACTATAGTCTCTCGCTCCACTGCGGATTTATCTTCGGCGAGACCGAGTTCCTCCTGACCTTCATCTTTGGCCGGGTCTTCGAGAAGTTTCCCACCCTCAAGGTCCTCGTCTCCCACGGTGGGGGGGCCATTCCCTACCAGTTGGGGCGCTTTCAAGCCTCCACCGAGCCCGACCTCAGGAAAGGCGAGGTGCGCACCCCGGTCCAGGGCACTTTCCTGGACAATCTCAAGAAGATGTACTTCGATACCTGCCTCTATTCGCAGGAGGGCATCGAGTGTCTGATCAGAGTCGTCGGTTCCGATCGCTGCCTGTTCGGCACCGAGACTCCGGGCATGGGCATGTGCCGGCGCCCGGATGGGCGCTCCTATGATAACGTCGAGGACTATATCCGGGGCATCAAGTGGTTGACAGAAGCGGACCGGGGGAAGATCTTCTCTGAAAACGCGATCCGACTTTTCCAGCTCAAGCTATAGGAGGGAGAAGAGGTGAACTTTCTTCGTATCCGAGGGCTGCATAAACGTTTCGATAATGTCGTTGCTCTCGAGGAGTTGGACCTCGACATTCACGAGGGAGAGTTCTTTACCCTCCTCGGCCCGAGCGGCTGCGGTAAGACGACCACCCTGCGGTTGGTGGGCGGGCTGGAGCGGGCCGATGGGGGCGAGATCTCCCTCGGCGAACGCTGCCTGGTCTCTCACCCCCAGGGGATCTTTGTCCAGCCGGAAAAGCGTGACATGGGGATGGTCTTTCAGTCCTACGCACTCTGGCCGCATATGACGGTCTTTGAGAACGTGGCCTATCCTCTGAAGCTGCGCCATGTGAAGCGGCCGGTGATTCGCGAGAGGGTCGGGGAGGTCCTCGCGCTTGTAGGACTGGAGGGGTTGGAAGAGCGGCCGGCCCCGGCGCTCAGCGGCGGTCAACAGCAGCGCGTGGCGCTGGCCCGGGCGCTGGTCTTCTCGCCCAGGGTCTTGCTCCTGGACGAGCCCCTGAGCAACCTCGATGCCCGGCTGCGGGACGAGATGCGGCGAGAGTTAAAGGCGCTTCAGCGCCGGGTGGGGGTGACAGTGCTCTTTGTCACCCACGATCAGATTGAGGGGCTGAGCCTATCGGACCGGATCGCGATCATGAACCGGGGGCGACTGGAGCAGGTGGGCAGTCCTGAGGAGATCTACCACAGGCCGGAGACATCCTTTGCCCGGGACTTTCTTGGCAAGACCTTTGCCTTATCTGGCAGGGTGAATCGTCTGGAGAACGAGAGGGTGCAGGTGTCGCTGAGCGGGATGGAGGGCTCCGCGCTGTGGGTGAGCAAGGCCCATGCCTCCTGCTCGGGTAAGGGGGATCTGGCTGTAGGTCAGGAAGTGATGGTGGCGATTCGCCCGGAGCAGATCCTGGTATGGGGTTCCAAGCCAGGTGGGCAAAACAATATTATCCACGCCATCCTCCAAGGGATACATTTTCTGGGCGATCGCTATGAGTACACCGTCTCCCTAGGTTCGGAGAGCAAGGTGTTGACTTTACCCGCCTCGCAGGTCCTGAAGGCAGGCGAGGAGATATTCCTGGAACTCAAATCCGATGGGCTCACCCTGTGGCCCCGCTGAGGCGTCAGGGCCCGCCTTCGAGCTCCTGGATGACCTCTCCGGATAAAAAGGGTCGGACGAAGGCCTGATAGATCGACTCGTTTTGCAGCCACATGGTATCGGCCCTGGTCTTTACCGCGGCGCGCATCTCGTCTTGAAGATGCCCTTCCATGCAGTATCTCTTGATCACGTCGACGGCGAAGTTTCCATGACCGGTATCGTGGTATTCGTGGGCGCGGAAGAATTCCAGCCCCTCAGAAGCAATCCACCGGTAGTGACGCTCTAAAGCCTCCCTCTCCTCCCTCATTCTCTTCGGCCCTTCCCCTTCGAAGACCAGGCCCGTGCCGATAGCCACCGCCCAGTGGTTCTGCTGCACCAGCTGCACATAGGTTTCCAGCGCCGCCTTAATGCCCGGGAGCGGCTCATAGCTCGACATAGCCTCTCGCGGGATCCCGAGGGCCTCACCGAAGCGGATCCAAAGCTCCGCGTGGCTGGGATATTTTCCGCCGAAGAGATCCTCCCCCTCCTCCTCCACCATGTTTTCCAACAAGGCCCGGCGCAGCTCCGGCACGGGGCACTTCTGATACCTCACGCCGAAGAACCTGTGGATGTTGCGAAACTCGTGAAACTGGTTCTTAGCCCATCCCTGGAGCTGCTCCTTCGTCAGCCGTCCGGTCAGGAGGAGCTGCCGGACCGGGTGCGGCCGCGGGTACCTCTTCCTCAGGGTTTCCTTAAGATCCAGAATCAGCTCTTCTGCCGAAAGTGTAGCCATTCTCGTCAACCTGCCAGGGATTTTTATCCCAGATATAAAAGAAAAGTGTCCTCCCGGTCAAGGGGCAATGCTGGAAGTATCTGCGGACCCCCCGCTCCTGAGCCGCCGACCGATCCCTGGATTTCCTGCCCCCCGGCCATCTTGATTCCATCCCGTGAATGCCCAACCTATCACGCAAGAATTCCCAGTCCAAACAGTTAAGCTACCTCCAAAATTTTTATTGCGTCCCCGGAATTTGTCCACAATTCGCTGTCAAGCCACTTGGAACAACGCCTAACCGTCGAGCTCGGGATAGTGACGAAAGGTATCTTGTTGGTTAAAAGGCAAGCGCCGCGGCGACTTGAGATAGGCGGCAATCCGGGGGCGAGCCGAAACGCGATCGTGCAGCGCCGCCAATCGCGGGTGTTTGGGTTCCAGTCTCGCCAGCGCGGCCGGAAAGGCGTAGCGCAAGCCGGCGATCATCTGGAACAACGATAGATCGACGTAGGAAGCCGCTCTGCCCACGAGATAGTCGGTCCCTTTCGGATTGCGCTTGAGCACCTCCCCGAAGTAATCGAGGAATTTCGGCAGCCGCTCGGCCCTGAAATCCGCGGCGCGCCGCTTCGCTTCACGCTTCTGCTCTTCATAGTAGAGGCCCCCCGAGATCGGATGATGGGTGTCGTGGACTTCGACGACCCAATCGGCGATCGTGAGCTGCAACTGGTGTGCCCAGAGCCGGATCGCCTCGTTTTTCGGCACGAGGCCGAGGCGCGGACCGAGAAACAGCAGGATATTCGCAGTTTGAGCGATCACCAGCTTGCCGGCTTTCAGGAAAGGCGGCGCGAACGGCGGGCACTCCACCGAGCGGCTTTCGAGGAAGCGCATCAGCGCGGGAACACCCCTGCCGCCGCGCTCTGGCAGACGGGCGACGTCCACATAGTCAGCGCCCGCGTCCTCCAGCGCAAGCCGGACAAACTCGCCGCGGCCCTGTATCTCGGGCCAATAATACAGCTCGTAGCGCATCTGCGTTCTCCTCCGCTCAAGGGAGTCGAAAGTGGAAGGCTAATCCACCGGTGGAGAGTCGAGGGCGGCGCGGCATCAGCCACCGCGTCTATCGCATCCCGGCTTTGCTGTCAACAAAAAGACACCCAACCCCTTTTCTCCCTCACTACCATCCTTCCCCACGGCGCCAGAGCAAGACAGAACTTCAGGCACTTCTACTTCATGAGGAACCGCGCCGAGTCTACCTGGACTCCACCATCATCTACTATGGCGACAGCTACAAGTTAAGCGGTTGGGTACTTGTTGACACCTGCAATATCAGAGAGCTGTTTGATTAGATTTAGATAAGGTCTTTGCGTCCTATCGAGAGTAAGGCTTTTTCGCGGTCTTCAAGCATTCTAATAAGACGCGGTGCCTTCTCGCCCCATTTTTGAAGGCGTTGCTTGTCCCAATAGTGCGCCTTATCAATCCCCGGTCGAAAAAGATCTAATGCTGATTTTCTTATTGGGCGCTTTGGCCCATTTACTATTCGATTATCCATTTGTTTGTAGAGTTCATAAGCAAACCAATCGGCTGCTTGCAGTTGCTTTACGTTTTCTTTTGGTAGAAATGACCAGCCGCCAATTCGTAGTTGTTGGCGTATCCTGAGATCATCATAAAGAACTGGCATCATATGTTCGACCTGATGGCGACCTTTCGCGCCAGTTTCAAAGACATATTGTATGGGTCCTTTACAATGATTTTCAGCGGCCCATTTAGCAACGCCAACGAGGGATTCTTGAACTAACCAGCCGTAAGCCCCGCCAAACACTCTTTTGATAACATCTGGCATTGCTACGTCAAAGTCTGATTGTATGACAGCGCCACCAACGCCGGCTTCCGTGTATTGTTTGATAATGAGATGGGCTTTTTTAATTATTTCGACCTGATGTTCTCTATCCCATCGGGCGAACTTTTTCACCGCAGTGAAGTTTTCCACTTCCACGCGATGCAAAGTAGTAACATTTTCCTGATTTAGTAGTTCGGACCATGCTGAATAAAAGCTCTCCCAAGCTTTGATAGATGAAACATAACCGCCCACTACGACTGATGACTGAGTTTGAGGGTCAAATCTTGACTTATGGACTTCCCCTCTTCGATCTTCTCATTCTTTCCGCCGTCCAGATCCATGCTCGACAGAAAAAAATCCCGGCTGGGGAGGGCCAGTC
>Ga0184634_10000492_pt1 | contig 10207 bp, 7 predicted proteins | sample PLM31_200_b1_FD_133016 | JGI IMG/M metagenome (GOLD analysis project Ga0184634, IMG submission 133016) | Groundwater sediment microbial communities from an aquifer in East River, Colorado, USA - PLM3-1_200_b1 | ecosystem: Environmental > Terrestrial > Soil > Riparian zone | place: USA: East... | reverse complement strand
GATGATCGGCTACGGCACCAAGGCGGGGCTCGCGCCCATGCACCTGTGGCTGCCGGACGCCCATAGCCAGGCGCCCACGCCGGTCTCGGCGCTGCTCTCGGGCGTGCTCATCAAGTGCGCGCTCCTCGCGATCATCCGGTTCCAGACGATCGCCGCCGCCGCGTGCGGCCCGGCGTTTCCGCAGGAGGTGCTGCTCGTCTTCGGCCTCATCTCGATCGTCGTGGCGACGCCGTTTATCCTGGCTCAGCGCGACTTGAAGCGCCTCCTCGGCTACCACAGCGTCGAGCACGTCGGGATCGTGGCGCTCGGTCTCGGCTTCGGCGGCGCCGTCGGCACCTACGGCGCGCTGCTGCACGTGGTGAACCACGGCATCACCAAGGCCCTTGCGTTCTTCGCCGCCGGCACGGCCATTGCCCGCTTCGGCTCGCGCGACATGCGGGCCATCCGGGGCCTGCTCGCCGTGGCGCCAATCGGCGCGACGTTCCTCATGCTCGCGGCGCTGTCACTCGCGGGCGTGCCGCCGTTCTCGATCTTCGTGAGCGAGCTCCTGGTGCTGCGCGCCGGCATCGGCCACGCTCACTGGGTGGCGATCGCGATCTTTCTCGTGATGGTCGTCGTCATCTTCGCCGGCCTCCTCCACCATGCCGGCGCGATGGCCTTCGGCAAGCCGACGGCGGCGGCGGGCCGGGAGCCCGAGGCTTGGTCCCCGCTGCTCGCGATGATGCTGCTCGCGGCGATCATGGTCCTGCTGGGCCTCACCATTCCGGCGAGCTTCGACGGGCTCCTCCGGCGCGCCACGGAGGTGGTCGTTGGCTGATCCTGCCCTCATGGACGCGCTGCGCTCGGGCGCGGTCGGCTCCGTCGACGCGCACGCCGGACCGCGCCCATCGGACCTCACGCTGCGCCTCGGTCGCACGGGCGATCTTCCGGCGGCGGCGACCGCGCTCGTCGGACCGCACGCGATGGCCCTGGCGACGATTGTGGCGACCGACGAGACGGCGACGCCGGAGGGCGATTTGAAGGTGCGCTACGTCTTCGAGCCCACTGTCCCCGGTGCCCCGGATCGGTTCGTGACGCTTCTCGTTTCAGTGGATGCGGCGCACCCGGAGGTGCCTTCCCTGACGAAGGCGGTCCCGGCCGCAAACTGGCACGAGCGCGAAATGCACGACCTCTTCGGGATCGTCCCCGTCGGGCACCCCGATCCCCGAGCGCTCGTGGTCCACGACGGCTGGCCGCGGGGCGTCTTCCCACTGCGCAAGGCGTTCGACGGGTCGCGGCGCGTCCCGGTCGAGCCCGCCGACGAGTTCCCGCACCTCGTCGCCGAAGGCGAGGGCGTCTTCGAGATTCCGGTCGGCCCGATCCACGCCGGCATCATCGAGCCGGGTCACTTCCGCTTCACCTCGGTCGGCGAGACCGTGCTGCATCTCGACGCGCGCCTGTTCTACACGCATCGCGGGCTGGAGAAGCGGATGGAGGGGCTCGCGCCGCTCGACGCCTTCTACGTCGCCGAGCGTATCTGCGGAGTCTGCTCGGTCGCGCACGGCCTGGGCTACTGCGAGGCGCTCGAGCAAATCGCCGGCGTCGACGCGCCGCCGCGGGCCCGGCTCATCCGCAGCATCGCGCTCGAGCTGGAGCGGCTTTACAACCACGTCGGCGATGTCGGCAACATCTGCGCCGGCGCCTCGTTCCACTACGGCACCGCGACGGGGCTGCGCTTGAAGGAGCGCCTTCAGCAAATGAACGAGCGGCTCGCCGGCAATCGCTTCCTCCGAGGCCTCGTGGTCCCGGGCGGTGTGCGCCTGGATCTCCCGGACAACCTGCTTGAAGTCATGGTGGCCACGCTCCGGGACACGCTCACCGGGCTCGACAGCCTGATGGGACGCATCGAAGGCAACCCGTCGGTCGTCGATCGGCTCGACGACACCGGCGTCCTCCAGCACCAGGCCGCGCTCGACCTCGCCGTCGCCGGCGTAGCCGCCCGGTCGAGCGGCGTGGACCGCGACGCGCGGCGCGACCATCCCCACGGCGCGTTCGCGGATCCCGGGCGGCCCGACTTGCACGTCGTCACGGTCTCGGAGGGTGACGCGATGGCCCGCGTGACGGTTCGCGCCGTAGAGGCCCGTGAGTCGATCCGGCTCGTCGGTGAGTTCGTCCGGCGGCTCGAGCCGGGGCCGTTGCGCGTCGCCCTCGCAGAGCCGCTGCCGGGCGGACGGATCGGGATCTCGGCTATCGAGTCGGCGCGAGGCGAGGCGGTCCACTGGCTTCGCACCGATGCCGGCGGGCGCGTGGAGCGATACCACCTGCGGTCGCCGAGCTACCACAACTGGCCCGCCGTGGCGCTGGCCGCCGAGACGGCGATCGTCCCGGACTTTCCGCTCGTCAACAAGAGCTTCGAGCTCTGCTACTCGTGCACGGATCGCTGACATGCTGAGAATCCTGATAAACGCGCTTCGCACCGGCGTGGTCACGACCCGCTATCCCGCGGAGCCGAGCATGCCGCCGGACCGCTTTCGGGGGGCGCCCGTGCTTCGCCCCGGTAGCCATCTGCCCCCTCCCGCCGTCTGCCCAACCGGTGCGCTCACGGAGCATTTCGACGCCGGCCGTCGCCATGTCGCCCTCGACCTCGCGCGCTGCGTCTTCTGCGGCCGCTGCGCCGAGGATCCCTGGGCCGGCGCGGTCGCCATGGGACGGGACTTCGAGCTCGCGGCGCGCTCTCGCGCCGACCTGCGGATCGAAGTCGTGGCCGACGGTCCTGCCGTCCCAGCGGCGGAACCCGCACCCGACCCGGACGCCGAGGCCGCCCGCGCCGCGTCCGAGATCCACCGGGTGCTCGGCCGGTCGCTGCATCTCCGCCACCTTGACGCGGGCTCCTGCAACGCTTGCGACTGGGAACTGTCCGCCCTCCTCAACCCGGTGTACGACGTCCGTCGCCTCGGCATCGACTTCGTCGCTTCCCCGCGCCACGCGGACGGGGTCGTGGTCACCGGCCCGGTCACGCGCAACCTGGAGACCGCCGTCCGCCGCACGGTCGAGGCCATCCCCGACCCGCGCATCGTGATCGCCGTGGGCGCCTGCGCCGCCTCCGGGGGCATCGTCGGGGAAAGCTACGCCAGCGCCGGCGGCGTCGACAAAGTCCTGCCTGTCGACGTCTACATCCCCGGCTGCCCGCCGCGCCCGCAGGCCATCATCTTCGGCATCCTGGTCGCGCTCGGGCGCCTCGATGCCCGCCGCCCGCCCCGCGATGAAAAGCGTGAAAAACCGGCATCGAAGTGAGCGTCGCTAAAGAACCTGAGCCATTGCGGTAAAATTCCGTGAAAACCAACCGCCTGCCCACGGCTGCGTGCGACCGACGCGTTCCGGTCTCCCGCCGCCTTCTCGAAAGGTAATGGAACCCCTCGCTTCACCGCTCCTGGACTCGCTCGCCGCGGCCGTATCGTGGCTGGTGATTGCGGCGCTGGCCCTGGTTCCCGCGGGCAACGCGTTCTTCGCCAGGCGGCTTGCGTTTCCGCTGGGCGCGCTTATCGGCCTCGCGCTCGCGGCGTTCGGCCTGCAGGCGATCTGGCTGCCCACACAGCAGATGACGTTGCCCCTAGGGTTGCCCGACTTGCCGTTTCATCTGCGAGTCGACCCGCTGGCGGGGTTTTTCCTGACGCTGCTCGGCTCCGTGTCGGCTGGAATTTCCGTTTACGCCACCGGCTATTTCCGCGAGGAGACCGCCGGGCGGCTCACGCTCATCGGCCTGCAGTACCACGTGTTCCTCGCCAGCATGGCGTTCGTGATCCTGGCCGATGACGCATACATGTTCATGGTCGCCTGGGAAACCATGGCCCTGTCCTCTTATTTCCTGGTGACCACCGATCACAATCTGCCCGCCATCCGCAGCGCCGGCTTTCTCTACCTGCTGATCGCCCACCTGGGCGCGATTGCGATCCTGTTGTGCTTCGGCGTCATGCACGGCGGCAAGGGCGACTACACCTTCGATGCGCTGCGCGCCGCTGATCTCAAGCCGCAGTGGGCCACGGTGGCATTCGTGCTCGCTTTTTTCGGTTTCGGCGCCAAGGCCGGGATGATCCCGGTGCACGTGTGGCTGCCCGAGGCGCACCCGGCCGCGCCGTCGCCGGTTTCAGCGCTGATGAGCGGCATCATGCTGAAGACCGCCATCTACGGCATGATTCGCGTGATCTACGATTTGATCGGCAACGTCCACTGGGAATGGGGAATGCTGGTATTGGCGATCGGCGCCGGCACGACACTGTTCGGCGTGCTCTACGCGCTGATGCAGCACGACCTGAAGCGCCTCCTCGCCTATCATTCGGTGGAAAACATCGGCATCATCCTTCTCGGTTTGGGCATGTCGATGGTGTTCGTCGGCTTCGGCCACCCGACAGCCGGCGCGCTCGGGCTGATCGCCGCGCTCTATCACACGCTCAATCACGCGGTGTTCAAGGGGCTGCTGTTCCTCGGCGCCGGCTCCATCCTGCACGCGACCGGGCTGCGCAACCTCAACGACATGGGCGGCCTGATCCACAAGATGCCGCACACGGCGTTTTATTTTCTGGTCGGCGCGCTTGCCATTTCGGCGCTGCCGCCGCTGAACGGATTCGTGTCCGAGTGGCTGACGTTCCAGACCGCGCTGCAGGCGTCGATCCTGAAAAACGGGGTGGTGCGCAGCCTGCTGCCGCTGTTTGCCGCGACGCTGGCTCTGGCCGGCGCGCTCACCGCCATGTGCTTCGTCAAAGTCTTCGGCATCGCCTTTCTCGGGCGGCCGCGCGAGCCGCGGCATGCGGCGCCGGACGCGGCCGGCGACCAGGGCCACGACGCCGGCATGATGGAGCGCTTCGGCATGGCCTGGCTTGCGGCCGGCTGCTTCGTGCTCGGCCTGTTTCCGACTTCGTTTTTGCTGATGCTGAATCGGGTCGCCGTCTCGCTTACCGGGCACGGCTTGAGCGAGGGCGCGGTGCAATCGAATTGGCTGTGGCTGGTGCCGATCGAGTCCGAGCGCGCGAGCTACAGCCCGATCGTGTTTCTGATCGTGATCGTCAGCGTGACCCTGCTTACTTTCATCCTGGTGCGCCGCTTCTACCACGGCCGCTTGCGTTACTCCGAGGGCTGGGGCTGCGGCTATTCCGAACTGACCGCGCGCACGCAGGACACCGCCGATGCGTTCGGCCAGCCGATCCGGCACGTATTCGGCCCGCTCTACCTGATGCAGCGGCACATGCCCGCGGCGGACGATCCGGCGCCGAGGTTCTCGCTCAAGATCGAGGACCGCCACTGGTACTGGCTGTACCTGCCGGTGGCGCGCCTGACGGAATACGTTTCGTCAAAGATCGCGTTGCTGCAGCAGGGGCGAATCAGCATCTACCTGCTCTACAGCTTCGTCACCCTGATCGCGCTGCTGGTCTTCGTGCGCTGAATTTCACCATGATCGACGCCCCCGCTATCGCATTTCAGATCCTGCAATCGGTGTTCGTGGTGCTCGCCGCGCCGCTGCTCCTGGGCTGGGCAAACCAGTGCCGCGCCTGGCTGCAGAACCGTTCGGCGCCGAGCATCCTGCTGCCGTACTACACGCTGGCCAAGCTGTTTCACAAGGACGCGGTGATCGCGCGCAACGCTTCCGCCTTGTTTCGCGTCACGCCCTATGTGGTGTTCGGCTGCATGTGGCTCGCCGCCGGCATCGTGCCGGTGCTCGCCACCGACCTGCCGTTCGCGCCGGCGGCCGACATCATCGCGCTGGTGGGCGTGTTTGCCCTGGCGCGGGTGTTCTCGGCGCTCGCCGCGATGGACATCGGCACCGCCTTCGGTGGGCTGGGCGCGCGGCGCGAGATGCTGATCGGTTTCCTCGCCGAACCGGCGATGCTGATGATCTTGTTCACCGCCGCTTTCATCAGCGGCTCGACCCAGTTGAACACCATCGTCGAGACGCTGGCGCACCGCGAATTCGCGATTTACCCGAGCCTGGCATTCGCCGCGGTCGCCTTCCTCATGGTGCTGCTCGCCGAGAACGCCCGCATCCCGATCGACAACCCGACCACGCACCTGGAACTCACCATGATCCACGAGGCGATGATCCTCGAATACTCGGCGCGCCACCTGGCGCTGATCGAATGGGCCGTGGCGATCAAGCTGTTCGCCTACATGACCATCGGCATCGCGCTGTTCCTGCCCTGGGGCATCGCCGAGTCGGGCAACTGGGGAGCGCTCCCGCTTGCGTTCGCGGCGCTGGCGGTGAAACTTGCCCTCGCCGGCGCCGGCCTCGCGTTGCTGGAGACGCTGCTCGCCAAGCTGCGCCTGTTCCTCGCCCCCGAGTTCCTGTCCACGGCATTTTTGCTCGGCGTGCTCGGCATACTGACTCACTTCCTCGCGCGCGGCTGAGAACCTCATGGATCAATCGCTTTCCAGCCAATTCGTCAACCTGCTCGCGGCGTTGCTGCTGCTGCTCGCCTTCGCCATGCTGGCGCAGCGGCGCGTGCTGACGCTGATCAAGCTGTTCGCGTGGCAGGGCGCCGCGCTCACCGCCTCGACGCTGATCATGGCGTACGCCACCGGCCAGCGTCATCTGTATTACTCGGCCACGCTTACGCTGCTGCTCAAGGTTATCCTGATCCCGTGGATACTCCACCGCCTGATCGACCAGCTGCAGATACGCTGGGACATCGAGACCCTGATCAATATTCCGGTGACGATGCTGGTCGGCATCGGCCTCGCGATTTTCGCTTTCGCGCTGGCGACTCCGATCTCGGAGATGGCAGGCAGCCTGACGCGCGCGACCCTGGGGATCGCGATGGCGAGCGTGCTGCTGTCGTTCCTGATGATGATCGTGCGGCGCAAGGCGGTGCCGCAGGTGATCGGTTTCCTGGCGATGGAGAACAGCCTGTTCTTCGCCGCCACCAGCGCGACCTACGGCATGCCGCTGGTGGTCGAACTGGGCGTGGCGCTCGACGTGCTCGTCGGCACGTTCATCTTCGGCATTTTCTTCTTCCATATCCGCGACGAGTTCGAAAGCCTCGACATCCGCCACATGGAAAAGCTGAAAGAGGACTAGGGACGCATGGAAATCGCTCTCGTCCTCGGTTTTCCTCTGCTCGGCGGCCTGCTGCTGGCGCTGTTTGGCCACAAGCGCTGGGCGCCGGAGCTCAACGCGCTGATGAGCCTCACCACCCTCGTCGCCGCGGCGGCGTTGACCCGTCGCGTCATCACCGGCGGCCCGATAACGGCGCTCGATGAGCAGTTTTTCGTCGATCCGTTCAATGTGTTCCTGGTCGCGCTCACGGCGTTCGTCGGCTTCACTACGGCGCTGTTCTCCCGTCCCTACATGCGCATCGAGGAGCACCACGGGCGCCTGAACGCGGCACGCTTGCGCCTCTACCACAGCATGTACCAGATGTTTTCCTTCACCATGGTGCTGTGCCTGCTATCGAACAATATCGGCATCCTGTGGGTGGCACTGGAGGGCGCGACGCTCGCGACCGTGCTGCTGGTGAGCCTGTACCGCACGCCGGCGAGCCTGGAGGCGGCGTGGAAGTATTTCATCCTGTGTTCGGTCGGCATCGCGCAGGCGCTGTTCGGAATCATCCTGCTGTATTTCGCCGCGGAAAAAGTTCTCGGCCCGGGCGGGACTTCACTCCTGTGGACGCACCTGTACGCAGTGCGCAACCAGCTCGAGCCGACGGTGCTGTCGCTCGCGTTCGTGTTCCTGCTGGTCGGGTTCGGCACCAAAGTGGGCCTGGTGCCGCTGCACAACTGGCTGCCCGACGCCCACGCCGAAGGCCCGACCCCGGTATCGGCGGTGCTCTCGGGGCTGCTCCTCAACGTCGCGTTGTACGCGGTGGTGCGCAGCAAGGTGCTGGTCGATGGCGCCCTCGGGCGCAATTTCTCCGGCAGCCTGATGATGGGGTTCGGCCTCCTGTCGGTGGTGGTGGCGGCGTTCTTTCTGTCGCGGCAGAAGGACATCAAGCGCATGTTCGCTTACTCTTCGATCGAGCACATGGGGATCGTGACCTTTGCTTTCGGCATGGGCGGCCCGGTCGCCGCTTTCGCCGGCCTGCTGCACATGACCGTGCACTCGCTCACCAAGAGCGCGATTTTCTTCACCGTCGGCCACGCCTCGCAGAAGACCGGCACGCAGAACATGGCCGACATCCGCGGGCTTATCGAGCAAAGCCCGACCATCGGCTGGGGACTCGCGCTGGGCACCATCGCCATCCTCGGCATGCCGCCGTTCGGGGTATTCACCAGCGAGTTCCTGGTGCTCACCACCGCCATGCACGAGCACCCCTGGGCGACGCCGTTCCTCTTGGTGGCGCTGGGAGTCGCGTTTGCCGCGATTTTCGGCAAAGTCCAGCCGATGGTGTTCGGCGAGACCAACCTGCGCCGGCTGCCTCATCCGCCGGCGCTGGTGCCGGTATTCGTGCACCTCGCCATCGTGCTGATGCTGGGTGTATACATCCCGCCCTACCTGGTCGAGTGGTACCGGCAGGCGGCCGCCTTCATCGGCTGAGCGCGCACCACGCATAAATGACAATGACCGATCTTCCCATCCAAACCGAACCCATCCCGGGCGCCATGCCCGCGTTCCGCTCCACGATCGAGGCCGGAACCCTGCGCGCAGTGGTGGAGAAGGCGAAAGCGCAAAAAGCGCGCCTGGTCGCCCTTTGGGGCAGCGATGAAACCACGCGCGGCGGCGCTTATGCGCTGCACCTTGCGCTGGCGCTTCCCTCCGGCCTGTTGTGGCTGACGCTGCCGCTCGCGCGCGAGCACCCGCGCTATCCGAGCATCGCCGACATCTATCCATGCGCGAACCGAATGCAGCGCGCCGCCTACGACCTTGTCGGCATCCACGCCCAAGGCAGCCCGGATCACCGCAAGTGGGTGCGCCACCGTGCCTGGCCCGGCGGCGTATTTCCTCTGCGCAAGGAATTCGACCTTCGCGCGAACCTCCCCGCGACGGAGGACCGCTATCCCTTCGTCAAGGTCGAAGGCGAAGGGGTGCATGAAATACCGGTAGGCCCGGTGCACGCCGGCACCATCGAACCGGGGCATTTCCGTTTCTCCATCGTGGGCGAGAAAATCCTGCGCCTGGAAGAGCGCCTGTGCTACACGCACAAAGGCATCGAGAAGCTGTTCGAGACCATGACGCTGGCCGAGGGCGCCAAACTTGCCGGGCGTATATCGGGTGATTCCACCGTCGCCTACGCCTGGGCCTATGCCATGGCGGTCGAGGGCGCCAGCGGCACCGAGCCGCCCGGCCGCGCGCTCGGCCTGCGCGGGATCATGCTCGAACTCGAGCGCATCGCCAACCACCTGGGCGATCTCGGCTACCTCGGCAGCGACGTCGGGCTCGCGTTCGGCTTTTTTCAGTTCTGGCGGCTGAAGGAAGACCTGCTGCGTTTGCAGGGCGAGCTGTTCGGCCATCGCTACCTCATGGACCAGGTTGTTCCCGGAGGCGTCGTGCGCGATCTGCCGCACGACCGGGTGGCGCACCTGCTGGCACAACTCGCGCGGATCCAAGCCGAGGCCGTTGCGCTCAAAGCGATCTACGACGATCACGCCGGCGCGCAGGATCGTTTCATCATGGCCGGGCAGGTGTTGCCGGAACTCGCCGAGAAAATGGGGCTCGCCGGTTTCGCCGGACGCGCGAGCGGCGTCAACCACGACCTGCGCGTCGATTTTCCGATCCCGCCATTTCAACAGGCCGGGGTGCGCATCGCCATGCATATGCGCGGCGACGTCGCCGCGCGCGTCTCAGTGCGATTCGAAGAACTGTTCGAGTCCATGCGGCTGGTGCGCTCGCTGGCGGATGCGCTTGCGCCGGGCGAGATTCGGGTTCCGCTCGCCGATTGCAAGGCCGGAAAATGCGGCGTCGGCTGGATCGAAGGCTGGCGCGGCGAAGTGCTGATCACGCTCGAGACCGCGGAGGCGGGCCGCATCCACCGCCTGCATCCGCACGACCCCTCGTGGCAGAACTGGCCGCTGCTCGAGCACGCGGTGCACGGCAACATCGTTCCGGACTTCCCGCTCATCAACAAGTCGTTCAACCTCTCCTACAGCGGGGCGGATCTGTGAAAAACCGACGATGCGCTGCGGCGCAGAAAGAGCCTGCGCCGCACCGCGAGAATTCTAGAAAAACATCATGTATCAACTGCTGAAGCAGATCGCGAAGACCGGGATCGTCACGGAAACCCCGCCGCATCCCGATCAGGCGCTG
>Ga0184634_10000491_pt1 | contig 10209 bp, 7 predicted proteins | sample PLM31_200_b1_FD_133016 | JGI IMG/M metagenome (GOLD analysis project Ga0184634, IMG submission 133016) | Groundwater sediment microbial communities from an aquifer in East River, Colorado, USA - PLM3-1_200_b1 | ecosystem: Environmental > Terrestrial > Soil > Riparian zone | place: USA: East... | reverse complement strand
GTCCACACGAGGTTGTATTTGCGCTCGATCCTCGCTCGATGCAGCTCAACGATTATCGCAATTTGGGCGCTCCGCAACATGAAGTTATCTGTGTTGTCGAAGATCCTGATCCCGATGGCGTACGAACGTTGGCAAACGAGATTCTGGCAATTGAACGACTCAAGCTTATTATTACACTTCCAACTTCTGATCAGTCGCTGGAAGCTTATGGAACAGATGAGCGAATTCAATCGGTGGCCGTTGGTACTTTGAGCGACGAGGATTCACGAAAACTTCTAGCCGCTACTGGTAAGCGCCTGGACTTCGGCGTGGAGTCGTGGATTTTGGATCATTCAGGTGGAAATCCCGGGATTTTGCTGAAAGCTACAAGTACATCGGAGAAGTTCCGACAGGCCCCGGCCAACTTTGAAGCGGCCGTTGGGCGGGAGTTCGCGAGACGGATCGAGTCAGAGATCGGCAGAGATGCGCTGAAGTGCGCCGAACTTTTATCGCCATTAACGCACGTTGGTATCTCCGGTCGGTTTGAAGCGGAACTCGAATTGATTTGTGAAATCTTTGGTGATGGACAATGGCGGCCACCTAAAATTCTTTCTGAACTAGAAGCTTTGGAAAAGGCAGGTTTGGCGAAGAGAGGGGGATCGTTTGCAGAAATAACGATACCGTTTCTAGCCAACCATCTTGTAACTAAACTGCTTCGTGGCCGAGGAGATGAAATATTCGCTCTCTTTGGAAGGTTACAGGTGCCAGGAAGAATCAGGTTTATCAGGCGCCTTTCGCAAGTCACGAGTCAAGAAGTTGAGCGATTTTGGGACGCGCTGTTCGATCCGAACGATGCTCAAGCTCCGTTCCGCGATTTGCTCACCGCATTAAAACAGCCGCAAATGCTTCGCTTTATAGCTGGTGCGACTCCAGAAAGAACCGCCCGGCTTCTAGAAGCTGGGTTGCTTAATACAAATCACGAAGAACGATTGGCCTTCTTGGATGATGCGCGTCGTGAGCTCATGTGGGCGCTTGAGCAACTTTTGTTCCGGGCAAAAACCAGTCGGCGTGCCTTGAAATTGATTTGGCTTCTGGCTGAGGCCGAGAATGAAAAGTGGGGCAATAATGCCACTGGGGTTCTGTCGGAATGTTTCCATCCTTTACATAGTCAGATGCCTTTACCACTGGATGAAAGACTCGCCGCACTGCGCGAGTGTACCTCACCTCAGGTCTCTAATGAGGGAAGGCTCATAGCGATTCGAGCTGCCTCAAAAGCGTTAGCGAGTGCTGCGATCACCCTTAGACATAGCACCGGTGTGGAACCATTAGACAAATGGCCTGTTTTTACTCGACCGGATGCATATGATTATGCGCGTGATCTAGTTGACCATTTCCTCGCGATCGCTGAAACAGAAGAGAATGAAGTCGCCGACGAAGCGCTAAAAAGATTGCCGAGACTAATATTTGAATTGGGGATTCAAGGCCAGCCAAAGAAAGCGTTAGAGCGATTTGAGAAGCTGGTTAAGTGGGCAAAGATCGAAAAGCGTGGCTTAGATGTATTCTCGCTTTTTGAAAATATCGAAGCCCTACGTCAGAACTTGCAGCGCAATCTCCAAGCATCGGAAATGAGCGATGATAGGAAAAGGGAATTCAACGGGAACCTGTCTGAGTGTAATCGTCTCAAGGACATATTGGAGGAGGGAAGCTTTTCGATAAAGCTTAAGCGTTGGACTGGTGGATGGAGTAGGGAAGACCATGAAAAGATCATGCGCGACGGTAGAGAGACCTCTCGGAGCGAACTTGAACTTACGAAATTGGCAAAGGAAGCAGTCTCAAATCCGACCCTATTGTCTAATGATCTCGTGTCATGGCTTCTTTCAGCTAGTGCGCAGAACTCTCCAAGGTATTTTTTCTTACTCGGAATTCAGGATTTCGAAGGTCATCTCCGCTCGATAGTAGAGGAAATTGGTTCGGAGATGAGTGGTGCTTACGCCTTTTCTGCGTATTGGGGCGGCTGGGCAAAAAATGACCGAACCCACGCTGAAAAACGCCTCGTTGAACTAGCCATTGCAGGCGCAGTGACAGGTGAGGCATTTGTTTCGGCAGCCGGTTATCTCGGTCCGAGTGAAATGATTGTGGCAACCATTCGAGAAAGAGTCTCGAAGGGTCTAATTACACCGAAATTAGCTTCGGGAATCTTATATGGCGATTGGGTTGGCCACTTGTCGGAGGAGCAATTTTTAAGCCTCCTCACATCGTTTGTGGGAAGTCGCTTTGAGCACGCAGCTTTAGTCGTCGACATAATTGGACGGTGGTTACACGGAGAACGTACCCTAGATAGCGCGCTGAAGGAGTTGGCATGGCAGTGTCTAGAAGCCGCTCCGTCTGTAACCGAGCATGAGGAATATAATTGTCAACGCCTCGCAGCAAGGCTGGCAGAATCGGATACTGAACGTGGACTCAGACTTCTCGAAAAACTTCTAACACAACCTCATGATAGGCACGCTTGGAATCCAATCGATCGATACGGAGTCCGGGAAAATCATTTTTGGTTTGTCCTGCACAAGGCGAACCCCGAGCGGGCAGTCCGCACGGTTCTTTCTGCAGCCTTGGCTGACTCAGAACGGCGCTTTAAGGTGACCTGGGATTTTAAGGAAGTTGTAGACCAGGAAAACGACGCAGACCTGCTAATAAAGCTTTCGGGCGAGGATGAAAAGCTGGCGGAAGTGATCGCCGAGACAATTACGACGGCGCGTTCGGGGTTTTGGACCATCGCATTTCAGATAATCGAAAAGTATCCCGGAAACGACAGAATTCAAAGCGCGTTAACAGGAGGGATCGAACAGCAAGGAACCTGGCATGTTGGTTCTCAGTCGATGCACTTGGAGTCCTGCCGCGCTGAAGTTGAACGGGTATTAACCGATCCTGCAACTCCACGTAAGGCTCGGCTGTGGCTCGGTGACATTCTTGGCCGTATGGAGGGTGAAGTCGCACAGCATGTCATCTGGGAATATGACGAAGACGCGAACGATCTACGACGATATATTGAAATTGAAGATAAGACTTCTCCTGAAAGGATATGGGCTATCTCGCGTGTTTTAAAATATGCGGACTGGAAAGACATAAGACGCATGTTGACGGTTGAAGATATCGAGGACGTTCTTCCTCAAGTGGATCTTCCTGAAAGAAAACGCAGAGCTCTAGAAAAGGCGTTGGAGGTTTGGCGGAGTGGAAGCTAAAGTCATGACACCTTTTCAGTTAATGGTTCTGCAGACCTTATTTGACGGGAGCCTACGGAATCGCGATTATTTTTTTACAGGAGGCACAGCTCTATCTGAATTCTATCTTCAACACAGATATTCAGATGACCTTGACATCTTTACGAGAGTGAAGCGTGACATGAGGACGGACTACACGGAGGTCAAAAGAGTTCTTGAGGATAAAGGGCTCGAAGTGTTCTCGGAACGTGAAGGCGATGAGTTTGTTCGCTTCTTCGTTCGTGAAACAGGAGACCTGGAAAAAGGACTAAAAGTTGAGTTGTGTCGAGATGTGGGTGCGCAAATGAGTCCCCCTATTCTTGTCGAGGGGGTCATCGTAGATTCTTTCGAGGATATAGCCGTCAATAAAGTTTGCGCAATCTTTGGAAGAACCGAGATCAAGGATTTTGTGGATTTGTTTTTTATACTTCGGGACTCGAAGTTTAGTCTGGATTACTTGGTGGGACGAGCCAAGGAAAAGGAAGCAGCCTTTGATACTGAGGACGGCGCGCTCGAATTTGCTACGAAGCTTTTAGAAGTCAAAGATTTGCAGTTGCACAACATCCGGATGGCTAAATCACTCGACATTAACGATTTCCAGTCTTCCTTGGCTCCCGAAGCGGAAACAATCATTCGGCGGCTTCGTCCGATAGGAAGAGTCTGAAAGTTAAAGTTTCAGTAGCCCAGATCCCCGATCTCGTCTTCGTCCATGCCGAAGTAGTGAGCGATTTCATGTATCACCGTCAGGCGAATCTCGTCGCGCAATTCATCCGGATCGGGAAAATCCTCCAGCAGAGGCGCGGCGAAGATTGTTATCTTGTCCGGCAACATGGGCGGATCGAGGCTGGATCTTTCCGGAAGGGGAACGCCCTGGTAGATGCCATATAAGCTATCGTGGCGCGGGTCGAGTCCTTCGGCGCGCAAGAGATCGGCTGAGGGGCGTTCTTCGACGACGAATTCGACGTTACGTAACTGCTCGCGAAATCGGCGCGGCAGCTTATCGACGATCCTAACGACTTCTTTTCTGATATCGTGATGATTCAACGACCGTAAGTTTCGCGCAAATGTCCCGGCGCTTCAAGCTTTATATTTTTCTGAGTTTATCGTTTGTCCTATCGTTCGTTGACGCACCGGGAATTGGGACAAGTTGGGGGCAATCTCCGCCAACCATCAGCGATGACCTCGATGCCGAGTCCCTGCGCACGGCAATTCGCTTGAGCCTGGTTTACCTGCAAAAGTTACCGCCGGATCGCGTCGTCGGGGAACAGCCGCGTCGTCTGACAGCCGGGGCGATCAGGAATTCGCTTTTGGTTTTCGAGAAGTTGCTCGACCAGTGGCACTGCGCCGAATGTTTTGCCCGCGCCGTAGGCGAGCGTTTTGAGTTTCTGCCGTCCAGCGCCGACGCTCAACAGGCGGAAGTATTGTTCACCGGTTATTACCAACCCGTCATCGAGGGGAGTTTATTACCGAGCCAAGAATTCCGTTATCCACTGTACGGTAAGCCGGCCGATTTGATGACGGCGGAGCTGGTCACCATCACGACGGCGATGACGATTGAAAGAGTGGTCGGCCGCATCGACGGTGAGCAATTCATGCCCTACTACACGCGCCGGGAAATTGACGAGGCCGGTTCCCTGCGCGGACGCGGCCTCGAGATCGCATGGGTGAAAGATCCCATCGAATTATTTTTTCTCCATATTCAAGGTTCGGGCATTATTGAATTACCCGACGGTCAGCGGCTAAGCGTCGGCTATGCCGGACAAAACGGTTGGCCCTATCGAAGCATCGGGCGGCTGCTGATCGATAGCGGCAAGGCGTCCAGAGAAGAGATGTCGATGCAGTGGCTGCGCCGCTATCTGACCGACAATCCCCGGGAGCGCGGTGATATTTTCGCTCACAACGAAAGCTACGTATTCTTTCGGCCGACTCCGCAAGGGCCGCTGGGAAGTCTCGAAGCGCCGCTGGCTGAAGGGCGCTCCATCGCCACCGATGCGCGGCTGTTTCCTAAAGGCGCGCTCGCTTTCATTCAAACCCAAATTCCAATCATCGATGGCGATGGTAGACTAGCCGGCTGGCGACCGATCACGCGTTTCGTGCTAAACCAAGACACCGGCGGCGCGATCCGCGGTCCCCAGCGTGCCGATATCTATTTCGGCACTGGAGACGGAGCGGGCAGCTTAGCAGGTTACATGAATCGTCCGGGAAAGATGTTTTTCGTGATGCTAAAAAATGCCTCCGCGAGCACGGCGAACAATGAACGCGACAGGACAAGGGATAAGTAAAATGGCGTAGTGCGGCGTGGAAATCGTAATAAGTAGAGATTTTGCCAGCTTCTTTGGATTTCTGCCTTTCCTCTCTTTCAGTCTTGAGCCATACTTTGCGGCAGAGTACCTTAGTCGAACAAGTACCGAGCATGGAACGGCACAGCGAGACACAAAGGCTCAGATGGGCCTTGGCCATCAGCTTGATTTATTTTTTCGCCGAGTTGATCGCCGGCTTTATGACCAATAGTTTGGCGTTGCTCTCCGACGCGGGCCATATGCTGTCAGACATAGGCGCGCTGGCGCTCAGCCTATTCGCGTTTCGCATGGCCAGAAGGCCGGCCACGCATTCCAGCACGTACGGATTTCATCGCGTTGAAATTTTGGCCGCGCTTTTCAATGGCCTCACTTTGTGGCTGATCGTCGGGATAATATTTACCGCGGCTTACAACCGTTTTGCCGAGCCTCCCGTCGTGGAGAGTTACGGCATGATGATCGTTGCGGTCATCGGTCTGCTGATCAATCTCGTTGCGGCGTGGATTCTTCGCGGCGGGCATCATCATAACTTGAATCTGCGCGGCGCCTTCTTGCACGTTGTCAGCGATGCCGTCGGCTCGGTGGGCGCGATCCTCGCCGGTGCGATCATGTTGACGACTGGATGGTATCTCGCTGACCCGCTGATAAGCATTTTTATCGGCGTTCTGATTCTTTTTTCTTCCTGGAGCTTGGTTAAAGACTCGCTCAGCGTGCTGATGCAGTCGGTGCCGAAAGGTATTCGGCTCGATGAAGTGCGCCAGACCATCGAAGCGGTCGATGGCGTCAGCAAAGTCCACGATCTTCATGTCTGGGCGGTCACTTCCGATATTTTTACGCTGAGCGCGCACGCCGTCGTCGAAAACGGCGGCGATTTCCACCAGGTGCTGAACGGCATTGAGGACACCTTGAGAGAACGCTTCAATATCGAGCACACCACGATCCAGCTCGAAACCGAGAGCCGCGAGGAGAAGGAGTTTAAGGCTTTCTAGCCCTGCGCCATCTCGCGTCGTCGCCAAGATCGTTTATGAAGCGAAGCACTTTTCTTTTGACGCTTATCTTCGGCACTCTCGTCGTTGGCACCGGCTATTCGCTGTGGAACTTTACCGCTGACAAAAACGCCTTTATCGTTCCGGGTATCATCGAAGCCGACGACATCCACGTCGGCTCGAAGGTCGGCGGGCGGGTGCTCAAGGTCGTCGCGAGGGAAGGGCAAACCGTTAAAGAAGGCGAGACGCTGGTGCTTTTGGAACCGGGCGAGCTCGATGCCGCGTTGGTCGAAGCGCAAGCGACATTACGCCAAGCCGAGGCCAAGTATTCGCTCCTGACCGCCGGTTTTCGCGAGGATGAAATCGAACAGGCGGAAGCGGCGGCGAAACAAGCCCAGTTGGAATTGGATCAGCTGATTTCCGGGCCGCGGCAGCAGGAGATCACCAAGGCGGCGTCGGATTGGATGGCCGAGAAAGCCCAAGTTGAAAATTCGCGCAAGCTTCAAAAACGGATGGAAGACCTCTTTAAGCGCGATCTTGTCGCCAAGCAAGAATACAGCGACGCCGTGGCCAAAACGGACGAGGCAGAGCAGAAAATGAAAGCTGCGCGCGAGCGCTACGATTCGCTGCTCGCGGGCACGCGCAAAGAAGAAATCGAAGCTGCCCGATATCGCGTGGCCGAAGCTGATGCCAAGCTACGCCAACTGCGCAGGGGTTATCGCAAACAAGAGATCGCCCACTCCAAGTCGGAAATGGAAACGGCCCGCGCCAAGGTGCAATTGATCCGCGCGCAGCTGGATGAAACCGTGATCAGAGCTCCGGCGGACGCCCTGGTCGAGACTTTGGACCTCGAGCCGGGCGATCTCGTCGCTGCGGGCAAGCCCGTCGTCACGCTGCTACGTACCGGCAGTTTATGGGTGCGCGCTTATCTCTCCGAAGCCAGACTCGGGTTAGTGCAGCCAGGGCTAAAAGTAAGAGTTCATGTGGAATCGGTGCCTGATAAGGACTTCTCCGGCGTCGTCCGCCGCATTCATCGCCAAGGCGAACTTACACCGCGCAACGAGCAGACCGCTAAAGAGCGCGTCTTGCAGGTATTTCAAACCGAGGTCGTGATTGACGACCCCGACCACGTTCTGCGGCCGGGCATGAATGCCGACGTGACCATTCCCAAGAGATAACTTGACTTCCGGCGAACGCAGTCATCAAAAACCCCGCCGGGTGGCATGCGCACGGTTCTTAGGTCACCACGACGGACACGAAGATCACGTAGTCTAAGAGTCTTGCCATCCGAGTCCTGCGTGTCCTTCGGAGCGCCCTTAGGCGATTTGTTTCAGACTTTAGCGACGGCAATGCGCTTTCCGCTTCAAGTGACACTTGGACTGGAAACGGCGGTCTGGGAGCGCGGCAGCAGACACGCCATTAACGCCACACTCGCGAACGAAAGAACGCCGAGCAACCAGAAAATGGTCGATAGATCGGCGCTGACTAACAGCAATCCCACGATCGAAGTTGACGTCGTCTTGGAAACCTGTTGGATCAAACGGTCGAAGGAGACGATACCGCCGCGCAGTTCTGTCGGCGCGTTCTGCGTGAGCAGACTTTTTTGCATCGGCGAGATGACGCCGTTGGCGAGGCCGTAGAAGAAAAGCGCGCAACCGACGAGTCCGATGCCTGGCATGAACGGCACGGCGAGCACCGCGGCGCCGCTGATGGCGAAAGCGATAAACAAGATATTCGCCTTGTCGCGGCCCGCGGCGATTCGCCCGGCCTGGCTCGACGTCAACATGGCGCCGACGGAAAAAAAGACGTAGAGTAATCCGGCCGTCGCGGTCGAAATACCGTGCGTACGCACAACAAACAGCGGAAAGTAGGTGAGAAAGCCGTAATCAAGAAAAAAGCGCAAGAAGCCCGCCGAGAAGGCAATCACCAGTCTCGGGTGACGAGTGAGGCGCAGGATGTCGCCGAGATAGGTCATCGTTTTCCCGCCGCTCTTGCCCTTGGTTTCGGGCATCCATATCCACGCTGCCAGTCCCACGGGAATCGTCAGCGCGTAGAAAACAAACGGCCAAAACCAGGCGATGGTCGCGAGCAAACCTCCGAGCGGTGGAAAGACCAGATAGCCGATGCGGTCGAGAAAAACTTTTAAGCCCTGACCGCCGATTTCGCTATCGCCTTCCAGAAGATCGCCGATCAGCACGATGGTGAGCGGAATGACGGCGCTGAAGCCGACTCCTTGGAGAGCTCTGAATGTGAGAAGCCAGGCAAAATTGGGTGCGAAAGCGATGGCCGTGCCAAAAATCCCAAAAAAGATTAGTCCGAGGGCGAGCAGCAGGCGACGTCCGTAGCGGTCGGCGATAACACCGAAAATCGGCGACAAAACGATCGCCGGCCCAGTGAAAACCGTCATGATCCAGGAAAGCTGGGCGTCGCTCACATCGAAGGGCTGCGACAGCGCGGGCAGTGCCGGTTGAATGAAGTTCACGCCCATCATCAGCGCGATGCTCGAGGCATAGACGATGCTCAGTGACCGTGCTTTCGCAGGCGGCAGTTTTTCCAAACCAAACATTGCGGTGATTGAAGGCATATGCCGCAAGCTAGATGAATCGGCTGGGCCAGTCAAATCTTCGGGCCTCGTGTGCGCTTCTGAATTCGGCAAATTTGAAATGTCTGCCGGAAAATCCGCAAGGACAAAGTCGGCATCAAAGTTGCCGCTACTACTCTTGGTGCGTTATGCGCCGCCATGATATGGGTGACGCACGTTAATCTGCCCGGAGGGAGTTTCACGATGGCTCAAGACATGCGCTCTTGGATCGATCAATTGGAAAAGGCGGGACTGCTGGCGCGCATTGCTAAACCGGTCGATCCGCGCACGCAGATGGGCGCGCTGCTTTGGCAGGCGCGTGATCGGGCGCTGTTGTTTGAGAATTTGCCCGGCTATCCGGGCTGGCGCTGCTTAGGACAGGCGCCGGGCGACGTCTCACTGGCGCCCGTGGCGTTCGGCACATCGCGCGATGAGATGATGCCCGAGTTCGTGCGCCGCACGGAAAAATTAGGCACGACCCGATTGGTCGAAACCGGGCCAGTGCAACAGAAAGTTATGATCGGCGACGATGCCGACATCACCAAGATGCCGATCCATCAAGCCGGTGTCCGAGACGGCGGACCGTTCATCGGCTCGGGCTTGATGATTACCAAAAATCCCGAGACCGGCCGGCGCAACCTGAGCTTTCATCGCTTGCAGATGAAGGGACCGAAGAAAACCGGCATTCTTCTTTATCCTCGCCATGCCTGGTCCAACTATCAAATGTATGAGGCGTTGGATAAACCGATGCCGGTCGCGATCATGATCGGTCACCATCCGATGTATTACTTCGCGGCGGCAACGACGACGCAGTACGGCGTCGACGAGTTAGAGATCGCCTCGGCTCTGCTCGGAGAAGAGGTCGAGATGGTCAAGTGCCGGACCGTCGACCTCGAAGTTCCAGCCTATGCCGAGATAATTCTAGAAGGGGAGATCCCGCCGAAAGTGCGCGAGCCGGAGGGACCGTTCAGCGAATTTCAAGACTACTACTTAACCGGTTCCGGTATGAACCCTATCGTCAATATCAAAGCGATTACGATGCGTCAGGATGCGATTTTCAAAAACGTCCAAAACGGCACGGAAGTCGAAGGCTGCGTTTATCACAAAGT
>Ga0184634_10000490_pt1 | contig 10223 bp, 12 predicted proteins | sample PLM31_200_b1_FD_133016 | JGI IMG/M metagenome (GOLD analysis project Ga0184634, IMG submission 133016) | Groundwater sediment microbial communities from an aquifer in East River, Colorado, USA - PLM3-1_200_b1 | ecosystem: Environmental > Terrestrial > Soil > Riparian zone | place: USA: East... | reverse complement strand
GCACGCCGGCGGCGAGCAGCTCGTCGTAGTGCGAGCGGCCGGCATAGAGCGGCGCCCAAAAGTCGCTGAATCCCGGCAGCACTAGGCGCACGTCGACACCGCGGCTCGCCGCGTCCTTGAGCGCGCGCACCGTATCCGGATCGGGCACGAAGTATCCGTACGTGAGCCAGACCTTGTCCTTCGCATTCGCGACCGTCGAGTGCAGAGCGAGATACATCTCGCTCGCTCCGGCCTGGGGATCGCCTGCGACCAGGCGCATGGTCCAGTCGCCGCGCTCGGCGACCTTGGGGAAGTACGCCGCCGGGGCCGGCCCCTCGCAGCCCTGCCGCGTCCAGGCATCGAGATACAGCCGCTGGAACTCGGCCACGATCGGGCCGCGGGTGGCGATGTGTGTGTCCCGCCAGCCCTCGTCCTTCGACGCGAGCTTCGTCCGCCTGCTCCCGAACGAGCCCGCGGAGTACACCCCGCTGATGTTGATCCCGCCGGTGAACGCAACCCGGCCGTCGACCACCAGAATCTTGCGGTGATCGCGGTTGTTGATCTCCCAGCCGCGCGGCGCCTTCAGCGGATTGATTGGGTTGAATTCGCAGACGGCGATACCGGCGGCGCGCAGCTGCTGGAAGTATTCCGCCGGCGTCTTGATGGACCCGACGCTGTCGTACAGCACGTTGACCCGCACGCCCTGCGCCCGTTTGCGGATCAGCAGTTCGGCGAGCCGCTGGCCGATCGCGTCGGCCTCCAGGATGTAGGTCTGCAGATTGACGTGATCGCGCGCACGCGCGATCGCCTCGAACATCGCGCGATGGGTCGTCGGGCCGTCGACGAGGAGCCGCGCATCGTTGCCGACGACGAGCGGCGCCGCGATCGACGCCTCGAGGTGGTGCGCGAGGAGGTCGGTGTGGCCCTGGCGCTCGAGGCGCCGGACGACCACCGCCGACTGGGCCGGCGGAAGCGGCCCGCGACCATCGACGACCTGCGCCGCGGCCCCGGTGGCCGGGGCTCGCGGCGCGGGCGGATCGAAGATCGGGACGCCGGCGCAGCTCGCGGCGATGGCGACGATGCCTGCGGCAACCAGGACGTGCCGGACACGCACGCTACGCTCCCGCAGGCCGCCGGTGCGCCGCGCCGCTCGCCGCGCGGTCAGGAGGCCGGCTTGACTTGCATGTCGCTCTTGACCGAGCGCACGCCGCCCACTTTCTCGGCGGCGGCGACGGCCCTGCGCGCCATCTCCTCGGAGTCGACGAAGCCGCTCAGCGACACGACGCCGCGGAACGTCTCGACGTTGATCGCCGTCGACTTGACGCCGGGGGCGTTGATGAGCGCCGTCTTCACGCGCGCGGTGACCGACGCGTCGTCGATGACTTCGCCGGTGGACTGGCGGCTCTGGGTCGGGGCGCACGCGACCCCGCCGACGAGCATCGCCGCGGCAAGCACGGCGGTGAGAATCGAGCTGGAAGCTTTCATATCGGTTCCTCTAGAGAATCGGTTCGGTTGCTCAGCCGCCGGCGGTCAGCTTGTTCTCGACCGCTTTGACCCCTTCCACCGAGCTCGCGACCTGCGCGGCGCGGTCGACCTGCGCCTGATCCGGCACGCGGCCGGTGAGCGTCACCCGGCCTTGCATGGTGTCGACGTTGATCGACGTGCCGTTCACGCCCTTCTCGGCGATGAGCGCGGCTTTGACCTTCGCCGTGATGCCGGCGTCGTCGAGCGTCTGGCCGACGCTGCGCCCCGAGTCCCCGGGGGCCGTCGCGCGATCGCTCGGAAGCGTCGGCGCGGTCGCGGGCGGCGTGGGTGCCGTGGCGCGATCGGGCGCGGACCTGGGCGGCGGCGCCGCCTGGCGGGTGGGTTCGTTCCGGTCGCAGCCGGCCAGCCCGGCGAGTCCGGCGCTGACTGCTGCAGCGATCAACAAGGCACGAAATTTCATCGCATGCTCCTTTCGCTTGAAGGCAGCCCGTCGCCTGACGGGCCGCCCGCACACTTCGGTTCCTCGAGTTACTTGCGGCCCTGGCTCGAGTCGTCACCCGACTTGCCGCCGCTGTCCGGTCGGTTGCTGTCCGGGTTGCCCCGGCGACCGCTGTCCTGCGGATTCGGCCGGCCCGGGTGGTCCTGGTCGGCGATCACATCCGGCGGGGTGTCGGGATGGTTGCCGGGTTGCTGATACGGCGGATCGCCCTCCGTCCCCGGCGAGCTGGCGGGCGAGCCGGGGTCGCGCTGCGGCATCCCCGGGTTCTTGCCCTGATCACGCGGGTTCTGATTCCCTTGCTCCCGCGGATTCTGTTTGCCCTGATCACCCGGGTTCTGATTGCCTCGTCCCGGGATCGTCTGGCCCGGGGACTTGCCCGGCATGGGCTGCTGGCCCGACTCGCGATCCTTGCCGGGACGGTTCTGGTCCTGCTGCTGATTCGGCATGCGACTTACTCCTTTGCCAATGGAAGCGCCGCCCGCGCTCGCGGACAGCCATCGGAAGAGGGGCAATCCACATGCCCGACGGAAGGCAGCTCGCGCGGGCCGGCGACGGGTAACGCTTGCCCCGCCGTGCAGGATTTACAGCCTGAATCGCGCCGCCGAGGAACGCCGATTGCTTGCGGTGGGCATGGATATCGAAGAAGCTTGCAAGATGCCCGTCGCCGGCCGCTGCCTCCACTGTCAGGCGATGTTCGAGAAGCACTCGGCTATCGCACCGACCCTGTAGCTGTAGCGGTCATGTCCCTCAGAGCTTGGCGCTTCGCCACTGCTGCTGGCGGCCCTCGCACTCACGATGGAATCCGCGCACGTGCTGGAGCTGCCGCAGAAGATGCATTACGCGGCGGAGCTCTATGCGGCGGTTAACACGACTCTGTATCGATACTTCGCTATCGTCGGCGGCGTGTACCAGATCGGCTCGATCCTGGCAGCGGCCGTCCTTGCGTTCCTGGTCCGCAAGCGCCGGCCCGCCTTCGAGTGGACATTGGCCGGCGCCCTCTGCCTTCTGCTGGCATTCGGCGTCTGGGTCGCGGTGGTTGCGCCGGTGAACGCCCAAGTGGCCGAGGCATTGCGGTCGGCCCCGGAGTCGGTGCCAGCGGTCTGGATGGCGCTGCGCAACCGGTGGGAGTACGGCCACGCCGCGGGATTCGCCGTTCAGCTCCTCGGCGTTTGCGCGCTGATCCTCTCAGTGGTCCTGGAAACGCCGGAGGACGCGCGAGTCGCCGCGGCAGGGTAGCGCGCCCCGGCTAACCGTCGGTCCACTCAGGTCGTCGTGCCGCCGGCCTCGCCCGGACGCCAGGCTCGCGGCACGACGCCCACGCGCCGGCACTCCTCGGCGCAGCGGCGGCACGCGGCGCCGCACTGCTGACAATGCTCCATGCTTGCGTGGCCCTCGCATTCGCGGGCGCAGGCGTCGCAGACCTCCGCACAGGCGGCGCATACCAGCAGCGCGAACTCGCTGTCGCGCGACATGAAGCCCGCGGCAAGCCGGCAGATCGCCGCGCAGTCGATGGCGAGGGCAATGGAGCGGTTCAGCTCCTGCACGTTCGGCGCGGCGAGGCACGCGGCCGCGCAGCGGTCGCATGCGCCGACGCAGAGGTTGCACGCGTCGATGCAGGCGCGAAAGTCGTCGAGGTGGGCCATGTCTCCTTGCCTGGAGCAAGCGGGAGGCCCGGGCTGGGCCGCGGCGCGGGGCGCGCGCGCGCTCAGACGGTGCGCAATCTGGCGGCGCTGATCGCGCGGGAATGACCCCGGGATCAGGTGCAGCCGCGCAACAGATAGACCAGGATGAGGATTGGGATCGGCACGCCGACCAGCCAGGCGAGGACATATCCCCAGCGGCCGCGCTGCGCGCGCGGTGTAGGCAGTGAAGGCAGCATTCGCTTGGTCATCAAGAGCTCCCGTTGGCCGATCAGGCCCATCCTGATCGTTCTCTCGCTCCGTTGCCGTTCAACCGCCCCCCAGCAAGCCGCATGCCCCGCTGCCGGGCACAAAACCTGCGGGAACTCGGTCGTCGCGGCGCTGTCGCCGCATTGCGAGCCGAGGAACCCTCATGTCGCTCTCCTTGATTCTCTTGATCGTCCTGATCCTCGTCCTCGTCGGCGTGCTGCCCACCTGGCCGTACAGCGCGGGCTGGGGCTACGCGCCGACCGGCATCGTCGGCATCGTCGTGGTCGTCCTGCTGCTCATGCTGGCGATGGGGAGGATCTAGCCATGCGGAAAAATTTACGCGCCGCTGAACTTTTTTCTTGGCGGCCTCTCGCGCCGCTCGTCGCCCTGATCGTCGCGGTCGGCTGCGCGAGCGTGGAGACGACGGAGCCGGGCACGGTGGGCGTCGAGCGGCGCCAGACCATGTCGGTCCTGGTCAGCGAAGAGGGCATCAACAAGGGCGCGGCGCAGGCGTACGCGCAGGTTCTCGACGAGGCGCGGCGCAAGGGCGTGCTCAACCGGAATGCCACGCAAGTGGCCCGCGTTCGCGCGGTCGCGCAACGGATCATCCCGCAGACCCCGATCTTCCGGCCCGAGGCGCGCAACTGGCAGTGGGAAGTCAACGTCATCGACTCCGAGCAGATCAACGCTTGGGCCATGCCCGGCGGCAAGATCGCCTGCTACTCCGGCATCATCGAGCGGCTGCAGCTCTCCGACGAGGAGATCGCCGCGATCATGGGCCACGAGATCGCGCACGCGCTGCGCGAGCACGGGCGGGAGCGCGCGTCGCGCGCCGTGAACCAGGGCATCGCGCTCGGGGTGATCGGCGCCGTGGCCGGCGTGCCGCAAGGCGGCCTCGATCTCGCGCAGCTCGCGCTCGAGGTGACGCTGAACCTGCCGAACTCGCGCGAGCAGGAAGTCGAGGCCGATCGCATCGGCGTCGAGCTCGCGGCGCGAGCCGGCTACGATCCGCGCGCGGCCGTGACGCTCTGGCAAAAGATGGAGCAGGTGGCCAAGGGCGGCCCGCCCGCGTGGCTGTCGACCCATCCGTCGAGCGAGGCGCGGATCCGCGACCTCCAGGCGTACGCCGAGAAAGTGATGCCGCTGTACCAGGCGCGCCGGTAGGGAAGCCCGCGCCGTCTTGCGCCGGGGCAAAAAGAACCCGCCGTGAGGCGGGTCTAAACCCCTTACCCGGAGGAGGGTTCAGGTAAGGTGGGAGGAGCTCTGTACCGCGAGGGGCGATCACACCGGGTGGGAAGGGCGCTGCCCCGCTTCGCCGGAGTCACGCCGCGCCGCGTCGGCGCTCGAGACCGGTTGGTGGCCGGGCCGAGTCAACCGTTCGGAGACAGTTCCGGGGTCGCCGACTGCGCAAGGCGTGCGACGAGCGCGATCAGCGCGTCGGGATCGGCCGGCTTCGCAACATGCGCCTGGTACCCCGCGGCGAGCACGCGCATGCGGTCTTCGCTCTGCACATGAGCGGTGAGCGCCGCGGCGGCGAGCCGGCGCTCGCGGCGGTACGACAACGCTCGCACCGCGCGAATCAGCGCGTAGCCGTCTTCGCCTGGCATGCCGATGTCCGAGAGCAGGACGCTCGGCCACCAGACCCCCAGCACCGCCACCGCGTCCGCCACGCTCGCGGCGGCTCGCACCTCGGCGCCGGCCGCGCTCAGCAAGGCCAACAGAAAGTCGCGCACTTCCGGGTCGTCGTCGACCACCAACACCGGGACGCCCTTGAGCGGCCGCGCTTGTAACCGGCTCGCGTTCATGGCGCCCCCGCGGCCGCCTCGACGGGCGCAGCATTGGCCACTTCGAGGTAGCTCGCGAGATCGTCCGCGCCGCCAATCCAGCGCCCGCGGACGAACACCTGCGGCAGCGTCGAACGTCCGGTGACGGCGCGCACCGCGGTGATGGTCACGCGGTCGTCGAGCTCGATCTCCTCGAAGCGCAAGCCGTACTCATCGAGCAGGCGCCGCGCGCGTGCGCAGTGCGGGCATCCTCGGCGCGTGAACATCGCCACCGGCACCAGCGCCGGGGCCTTCGGGTCGAGGTAGGCGAGAATCGTGTCCGCATCGGAGACGCCGAACGGATCGCCCGGTCCGTCCGGCTCGACGAACGCTCGCTCGATCCGTCCGTCGCGCACCAGCATCGCGTACCGACGGGAGCGGAGCCCGAGCCCCGACTCGCGACGATCGACGAGCAACCCGAGCGCGCGGCTGAACACGCCCTCCGCATCGGGAAGGAAGAGGATGCGGTCGGCGCGCTGCGCCTTGGCCCACGCCGCCATGACATACGGGTCGTTGACGGCGGTGCAGACGATCCGATGGACCCCCCGGGCCCCGAATTCCGAGGCGAGCTGGCTGAAGCGCGGCACGTGCGCCGACGAGCACGTCGGCGTGAAGGCTCCGGGGAGACCGATGAGCACCACCGTCCGGCCCGCGAAGACGTCGACCGAGCGGACGTCGTGCAGGGCACCGTCCTCGCCTAGCACACGAAACGATACCGAGGGAACGCGCGAGCCTTCCAGGCCGTGGCGCAACTCGGCTTCGGGCGCCGCGCGTGCGACCGCATTCGGGGTTGCCGATAGGTCGCCCATGATGACCCTCCGCAGCACTTGCCATGCCCGAGCCAAACCTATCGATCACCCCGTTGCGGCCGTGTAATGCCTACAAGGGTCGGAAACGGTTACAACACATTGACAATGGTTGAAGCCAGCGGCGGGGCCCAGCGATCCACGCGGTCGCTGCGTCCGGACATCGAGCTCCGCACGGAAATCGCGGGCGACGTCTGGGAGGTCTATGTCGATCCGGACGAGCTGGGACACAACGTCGACGCTCGCTTACGCCGCCTCCGAGCACCGCGGCGGCGCCTTCGACGGCGGCAGCGACTCGATGATCCGCTGCAGAGCCTCGAAGTCGATCGGCTTCACGAGGTGGCCGTCGAAGCCCGCGGCGCGCGACTCGTGACGATCCTCGGCCGTGCCGTAGCCGGTCAGCGCGATCAGGGTGGTGCCTACGAGGGCGGGCTCCGCGCGAATCCGCCGCGCGACCTCGTGACCGCTCATGCCTGGCATCCCGATGTCGAGTAGGACGAGATCGGGAAACCGGGTCCGCGCGGTCTCGAGCGCGGCCGGCCCGTCGTACGCCTGGTCGACCTCGTGTCCGAGCATGCCGAGCAGCGCCGCGAGGCTTTCCGCCGAATCCCGGTTGTCGTCGACGACCAGCACCCGCCGCATCCGCCGCGCCGGCCGTGCGCTCGATCGGACCGCCGGCCGTTCGGGCAGCTCGGCCCCCAGCGCGCGGGCGAGCGGGAGGCGGACGGCGAACTCCGCGCCCTGCCCGACACCGGCGCTCGACGCCTCGACGCTGCCGTCGTGAAGCGCGACCAGCTCGCGCACCAGCGCGAGGCCGATGCCGAGGCCGCCCTGTCCGTCGCGCGGATGCTCGGCCTGGCTGAAGAGGTCGAAGATCCTCGGCAGCATTTCCGGCGCGATGCCCATCCCGCTGTCTTCGACCTTGATCGCCGCTTCTTCGCCGTGGTCCCCGGGCGCCGTTTTGGCGACCACCCGGATCCGGCCGCCTTCGCCGGTGTACTTGACGGCATTCGACAGCAGCTTGGCGAGCACCTGGGCGAGCCGGATCGGATCGCCTTCGACGATGATGGGATCGGGGGGCACGCTGACGACGAGCTGCTGCCGCCGCGCGGCGATCAGGGGCTGCGCCGTCTCGACGGCGCGGCCCACCACCGTCCTGATGTCCACCGGCTCGCTGCGCAGCGTGATCTTGCCGCTCGTAATGCGCGAAACGTCGAGCAGGTCGTCGATGAGGCGGACGAGATGCGCGACCTGGCGCCCCAGCACGTCCCGCGCCGGGGCCGCCTGCGGATCGGCCGGCGGTGAAATCTGCAGGAGCCGTACCGCGTTCGAGATCGCGGCGAGGGGATTCCGCAGCTCGTGGGAGAGCATCGCGAGAAACTCGTTCTTCCGCCGGTCGGCTTCCTGCAGTGCGCCTTGGGCGCGCTTGCGCTCGGCCACCTCGCGCACCAGCTCGGCGTTGCGCTGCGCGAGCTCGGCGTTCGCGCGCTCGAGGGTCTCGTTCAGCGCCTGCAGCTCCCGCGCGGGCTCGGCCTGCAGGCCGGTGTTGAGCGCGGCGAGCTCGGCGTTCGCCTTCTCGAGTTTCTTCCGCTGGCCGTGCAGCTCCGCGAGCACCTGCACCTTGTTGCGCAGGATCTCGGGGACGACCGGCACGTAGACGTAGTCGAAGGCGCCGAGCTGATAGCCCTTCAGCCGGTCGAGGTCGGTCACGTGGACCGCGGTCACGAAGATGATCGGCGTCTTCTCGAACCGTGGATGCCGGTGGATGAGCGCGGCTGTCTCGAAGCCGTCGATGTCCGGCATGTTGACGTCGAGCAGGATCGCCGCGAACTCGCGCTCCATGAGCCGCGCGAGCGCCTCGGTGCCCGACTGCGCCCGCACGAGATCGAGACCCAACGTGCCGAGGATCGCCTCGTAGCTCAGCAGTCGCGCCGGCTGGTCGTCGACCAGCAGGACGCTGACGCGATCCTCGCCGTTCATGCACTCACCGATGCAGCCACATCCGCAGCAACGAGAGGAGCTGCTCCGTGTTCACCGCCCCGGCGCTCGCCCCTCACCCGCTGCCGGATCTTGCCTTGCTTGCCGACCGCCTTACCGACCCGCTCCAACTCGGTCGCGAGCCGCTCGTTGGTCGTCACGATGTCGTTGAACGTGTCGGCGATCTTGCCGCCGATCCCCGTCCACTCGCCCGGCAGCCGCGCCGAGAAGTCGCCGTCGCGAACCGCGCGCAGGGCGCACAGTACCTCGCGGAGATCGACGGATGGCTCGCCCGCGACCGGACGTACCCGTGCGGCGACGGCCCCGCCGCCCTCAATGGTCTGCATGATCTCTCGCTCCCGGGTCATGGCGCCGGCGTCGTCCTCGGGACGCGCCGGTCGTTAGGCGAAACAGGGGGAATCGGCGGCGGGCAGTCGCCCACCGCCCTTGAGGCCGCGTCGCAAGGCGGGCCGCGAGGGCACGGGCCCGAATGTCTTGGACGCGCAAAGCTTGGCGCATCGTCGTCCTCCTACGCCAACCCGAAGCGGAAATTTCTTCCGCGGCGTTGTAATTTTTACACGATTTGGGCGACGGCGAACCCTTCCGCCGAGGCAAATCAGGCGAAACGCAAGTCGCGTTCCCGGTCGGCGCTCACCCGCGTTGCCGGAGTGCGTTCCGCAAGCAGTCGCGCCTCCGCCGGTTGCCTTGCTCTCGGCGTCGTACACTTGCGGCCCGTCGCTCACCGAGACGGGTCGGCCAACGATGACTGCCCCACGGCAACTGAAGGATCAACTCTCCGCGATCGCCGCCGCTCTCGCCGACCGGCGCGCGGCGATCCTCCAGCGTTGGCGCGAGGCTGCGGATGCGGATCCGGAGCTGACGACCGCTTCTGCGCTGTCGCGGGCGCAGTTTCACGACCATATCCCCGACGTGATCGACGCTTTCGAGCGCAGGCTGCGCGCACGGCATCAGGCCGAGAAGGAGGAGGCGGTCGAAGACCAGCGGGAGGGCGCCGTCGGACACGGCTTGGCCCGCTGGCAGCAGGGGTACCAGCAGCGCGAGCTGATGCGCGAGTGGCGACACCTGCATCTCATCCTGGTCGACGAGCTGGAGGCGGTTGCCGGGTCCCAGCCCGACATCAAAGGCGAGGCGCTCGCGATCGCGCGCCGGGAGCTGGCGCAGCTTGCAAGCGATGGTGTTTGCGAAAGCGCGACGCAATATTCCCGGTTGCAACAGGTCGAGGCCGCCGGCCGCCTTCGTGACCTCGAGCAGGCCCTCGCCGACCTCGGCCAACTGCAGTCGCAACGGGCGGAGATCTGGCGCGAGGCGGCGCACGACCTGCGCGGTGGCCTCGGCGTCCTCCATCACGTCACCGCCGCATTGAAGATCGAGGACGTGCCGCAGCCGGTGCACGCGGAAACGGTGGCGATGCTGGGACGCAGCGTCGCATCGATGCACGCGCTACTGGACGATCTGATCACCCTTGCGCGCCTGGAGGCGGGCCACGAGCGGCGGCAGATCGAGACGTTCGATGCCGGGGCCGCGCTGCGGGACCTCGGCGCGACGATGCGGCCGCTTGCCGAAGCGCGCCGGCTCGTGCTGGTCGCCGAGGGCCCCGCTACGCTCAGCGTCGAGGGCGACCCCGTCAAGATCCGTCGCATCGCGCAGAACCTCCTCCTCAACGCCCTGAAGTACACCGCGCGCGGCGGCGTCGCCCTGAGCTGGGAGGAAGCGCCGGGCGAGGGTGCGCCGCGCTGGACGCTCT